>Ga0207705_10001106_pt1 | contig 21910 bp, 25 predicted proteins | sample KBSC13metaG_FD_184314 | JGI IMG/M metagenome (GOLD analysis project Ga0207705, IMG submission 184314) | Corn rhizosphere microbial communities from Kellogg Biological Station, Michigan, USA - KBS C1-3 metaG (SPAdes) (version 2) | ecosystem: Host-associated > Plants > Roots > Rhizosphere > Soil ... | reverse complement strand
GCTTTATTCGCCGAACATCGATTCGATCGAGGTCGTCCGCAAGGGCGTCGTCCGTCGCGCCAAGCTCTATTATCTGCGCGGCCGCACCGGCAAGTCGGCGCGTATCGCCGAGCGCCGCGACAACCGCCCGACCGAAGCCGCCGAGGGCTGAGCCCTTCGCGATAGCCGGATAGAAAGGCCGCTCCGGGAAACCGGGGCGGCCTTTTTCTTTTCATCACCCGGGCTGCCTGGCACACCGAAGGCGATATTCCCGCTCCCGACGGCAGCTAACAGACCAGCTCATTGAAGACCGGCCCAACCGCCCGGCTTTCCGCGCCTTCACTCCGGCGTGCTGTCCCCCAGCGCCTTCTTGTGCTGCCTGAGGAGCTTGTCGGCCTTGAGCGCGAGCTTGCGCGCCTGGTCGATACTTTCGCGCAGCGCGTCCTGCGTCTCCTCGATTTCCTCGATCTGCTTTTCGGTTTTTTTGTTCACGCTCCGAGCCCACCCCTATGATCCAGGTCAAGCCGTTTCGGACCAATATGGTTCCCGGCGCGGAAGGTAACATTTGTGACACCTTCGGGAGTGTGCACTCGGCGGCTTGCTCCTCGCTCTCCCCTCGCCAATCCCATATTGTCCGACTAATCTTTCGCCCAAAGATTCGTGGGAGGATGATAAGTGGCACATACGTTCGCACCTCTGGCCCTGACGCTCGCCGCGCTTGCGCTGGCCCCCGCGCAAGCCCAGCCTTCCGCGCCGGAACAAGGCAGCGGCCCTTATCCCGCTTTGATGGAGGAGCGCGCCTCGCTCCCCGCGCATGTCGTCTATCGCCCGGCCGATCTCGCCGCGCTCGGCCCGGCAAAGCTCGGCATCTATGTCTTCGGCAACGGCGCCTGCAGTAAGGACGGCACCGGCGCGCGCAACCATCTGCTGGAGATCGCCTCGCACGGCTACCTCGCGATCGCGCCCGGCACGATCCCGCCGCCCAGGCCCGCCGCCCCGACGCCGCCGCCCGCGCCCCGGCCGGCCGGCGCAGCACCCCAAAACAGCGGCATGCCCGCAGGCCGCCTCAGCGCGCCCACGCCCGCCTCCTCGCTCACCGAAGCGATCGACTGGGCAGTCGCCGAGAATGACCGCAAGGACAGCCCCTTCTATCACCATATCGCGACCGATCAGGTTGCGGTCTCGGGCTGGAGCTGCGGCGGCATCCAGGCGCTCGACGTCTCCGCCGATCCGCGCGTGAAGACCGTGGTCGTCATGAACAGCGGCTATTTCCCCGATGGGCAGAGCCCGATCGACAATCTCGTCTCGGACAAGAGCCTGCTCGCGAAGCTGCACACCCCGATCCTCTACGTGCTCGGCGGCCCGACCGACATCGCCTATGGCAACGGCACCGACGATTATCGCCGTATCGCCGGCGTGCCCGCGGCTCTGGTCAATATCCCGGTCGGCCATGGCGGCACCTATATGCAGCCCCATGGCGGGATCGCGGCCGAAGTGGTGACCACCTGGCTCGACTGGCGCCTGAAGGGCAGCACCGACGCCGCCCGCAAATTCACCGGCCCCGCCTGCGCTTACTGCGCCGACCCCCGCCTGACCCTCGATCGCAAGGGGTTCGAATAAGCCGAAGGGCACCAACCCTCACGATTGTCATTGCGACACCGGCGAAGCCGGGGGAAGCAATCCAGTCCCGAACGGAATCGCTGCGGCCGCCGGCTTGTGTCGCGCGACGTCTCCGCGGTCCGCCTCAGTAGATCTTCTGAACCAGCGGCTCGGTCCTCAACGTCCCCACGTCCACCCAGGGCAGCCCGCATAAGGGAGCCTTATTCGCCGAAGCGGATCGCCGCCGCCGCCCACAACCCGCTGTTAACGAGCGCGCTCTATCCTTGGTCGGAATTGGAGGATGCCGTCGCAGGATGGATTTCAGCGGGGATCATGGCGAGCTCAGGCGGATGATGGACGAGTTCGCCGAGCTCATGACCAGTTCGCAGGCCGGCGGCTGTGCCGCGCTGCCCCGTGCGCGCCTTATATTCTCGAAGCGGTTCGCCAGCCACATGGCCGAGGAAGCGGATCATTTTCGCGCGCTCGCGGCGACCCCCGCCGGGTCGCGCTTTCTGCCGCTCTTCCGCGAATATGAAGATCGGGTGCGCCACTTGCGCGCCGACTATAGCGCGCATGTGCGAAAATGGACGCCCGAGGCGATCGATCGCAATTGGCCGGATTATGTGTCGGCCGTGCTCGCGCTTCAGAACAGGTTCCGCATCCTGATGGACTGGGAAGAGCGAAAGCTGGCCCACTAGGGCTGAAGGCGTGGCGGAGCAGCGCAGCCGCGCTCGCCGGGGCGCTCTTGGGGGAAGCGCCCCTCATCCCCCACCGTCATTCCCGCGAAGGCGGGAATCCATAATCCCGAACCGACCGGCTCCTGCGCACCCGCAAGACCCAGGGATCCTGCTCGGACCGAACGCCCGGAGGCAATTGCCCATCATGCCCGTATAACCGTCTCGCCCGTGAAAAGCGGACGAAGCGAACCGAATTCCTGTGCGAGATGATCCGAGAGGGCGCGCAGCCGCGCAGTAGCGCGTAGCTCTGGATGGGTGAGAAACCAGAGGTCGCCGGCAAGCTCATCGATAGGGTCGCTTACCCGCACCAGCCGGGGGTCGAGGTCCGCCATGTAGCAGGGCAAAATTCCTAAACCGATGCCGTTCGCCACGGCATGCGCCAGCGTGTGCAGGCTGTCGGTTTGCATCACGCTGCGCGCCGAGTGGCCTCTCTCGCGTAGCCAGCGCGCCGAGGCGAGATGGTTGAGCGCCTCGTCCGGCGTGACCCACGCGGCGCTCTCCACGTCACCGGCGCCGGACGCAGATGAGGAACGGTAGATGGCGACCGCGATGCGGCACAGCTTGCGGCCGATCAGGGTTTCGGGTGGCTCGCCGCCCGCCCTGAGCGCGGCATCCACCTCGCGCGCGCGCAGGTCGGCCATGCGAACCCCGACGCGCACGTCGAGCACGAGCGACGGGCGAAGCGCCCTGAGGCGCGCCAGAATGGGCAGCAACGGCCCCGCGACAAGCGTGTCCACCGTGGCCAGGCGCACGGTCCCGGCCGCCTCGGCGTCCTCGTCCCCGATCCGTGCTTCCAGGGCGCCGACCTCCTCCTCCATTCTTCGCGCAACCGCCACGGCCTCACGGCCTGCCGCGGTCAGCGTCACTCCGGTCGTGTCGCGGTGGAAGACGCGGGTCCCAAGCCGCCGTTCGAGATCATTCGCCTGACGGAACACGGTTGGCGTGCTGACCCCGAGGCCGGCAGCCGCACCGGAGAAAGAGCCTGCCCGCGAAACGCAGAGCACCAGCTGAAGATCGTCCCAACGCAGCCGCATCACGTAAACCCGCTTTTCATTTCTGGTTATAGCAGCGTTTCATCGGTGAAGGTAGGGCGGTCTCCGTACGGAGGCTGCGATGCAGAAAGTCGGAATTGACGGACAAGGGCCGCCTTGGAGCGGCGAGATAGAGGGCGCACCACTCGGGGGCAGTGTCTCGGTGATCCTGACCCGCCTCGGTCGGTTCGAGAAAGGCCCGGATCTTCATCGCCACCCTTATGCCGAGACCTTCTTCGTTCGGTCAGGCGGCGCGGCCTTCTCCGATGGCTCGAACATTCTCGAGGCCGAGGCCGGGGACCTCGTCGTCGTTCCGGCAGGGACTCCGCACCGCTTCGATGGGCTGAAGGATGGAGTCGAGATGATCGACATCCATGCGAGCGACCGATTCTCGACCGAATGGCTTTGAAGGATGCGGCAGCACCGTGCCGCGCCGCCCGCTCCCTATCCCTGAATTGAACAACAGCAGCACGCGCACGACGCGCATAAGGAGGAAGTGATGACCCAGAAGATGATATTCGTGAACTTGCCGGTGACCGATCTCGCCACGGCAACGACATTCTATGAATCGATCGGGCTTACCAGGAACCCGCAGTTCAGCGATGGCACGGCCAGCTGCATGGTCTTGTCCGAGACCATCAGCGTCATGCTTTTGACGCACGCCAAATGGCATACGTTTACGAGCCGCCCGATTGCACCCGCGACGTCGAGTGAGGTCATGCTTGCCGTCTCATGCGACAGCCGCGATGCGGTCGATGCGATGAACCAGGCAGCCGCCGCCAACGGCGGCACGGCCGATGTGAACCCGGCGCAGGATCTGGGATTTATGTACAACCGCAACTTTGCTGACCCGGACGGCCATGTCTGGGAAGCGATTTGGATGGACATGGCCGCCGCAGGCGGCGCGGCCGGCTGAACCCGGCCGCCGCTTTGATCGGCCAAAGGTGGAGGAGCCGAATTCGGACAGCGGCTCCTCCATGCGCAGCGCTGCAGGAGGACAGGATTGATGACCGCTCAATTGAACCACACGATCGTCTGGTGCCGCGACAATGTGAAATCGTCCACATTCCTCGCCAGCATCCTCAGGCTGCCACCCCCCAAACCCCTGTTCCATTTCATGGTGGTCGAGCTCGGAAACGGCGTCGCCATGGACTTCATGGCGAAGGAAGGCGAGGTCGCTCCACAACATTATGCATCCCTCGTCAGCGACGACGAATTCGCCTTCGGGCTTGAGCGGATCAGGGAGACGGGACAACCCTATTGGGCCGATCCTGGGCGGACGCAGCGTGGGGAAATCTACGAGCACGGCGGTGGTCGCGGTTTCTATTTCGAGGATCCTGACGGCCACTTGCTCGAACTTTTGACCAAGGCCGAAGCCGCCTGAAATTGGCCCGGCCGCAGCCTCCGGACGACGGCCATTGCCGCCGCGCTCCCCACGCGCGCCTTATCCCGCGCCAATGGAGGAGCGCCCCCTCATCCTTCCCTCGTCATTCCCGCGAACGCGGGAATCCATAATCCCGAACCGCCCGGCTCCTGCCGCACCCGCACAGCTTATGCAGCCCCGCCTGCGGCATTGCGGATCGATTACTTGCAGGCGTTCCGCTGACCGCCGCCATCCCGGCACCTGATGTGCGAGAGCCAGGGCATTGCCGATGTGAGCTGATTCAATCGCGCAATGATCACGAAGTCCGTCGCCGCGCATCAGTTGATGATTTCGCCTCGTTCGTCCGATCGCAATGCGGTCAGTCGTTCTCTCCACATCTGCAGCGCTTCGGGCGTCAATCTGGTCCAATGAGTGACCTCGCTGATGATCTTGAGCGGTGCGCTGCTGCGATAGGATCGGGTTGGGTTGCCGGGAAATTTCTTGTCGGTCACGTTGGGGTCATTCTCGAATGGCCCGGTCGGCTCTACCGCATAGACGCGCGGCACGGCGCCGCCTCCGGCGAGTTCCGCCGCGATCTCGGCCGCGAGCCCGGCGCCATTCACAAGGGCAGTGAAGTAGATGTGGTTCATCACCACTTCGGGACGATAGTTTGACCGGTATCCCGCGGTGAGGAAATCACCCACGCGCAAATCCGCGATCGTTCCGTGAAAGAACGGTCCTTCGTCCAAAACCTCGGTCATCGTCATCGTCCTTGTCCTGCAAGTTGCTTCCAGTCAGCGGGTCAGATGTCCAACGTCCGCGATCGGGTCGTGAACGGCCGATCCACGCCTCCCGGCAACGCGACGTCGGTTGAGCACCCGATCCAGGTCGTTCATGCGGCGTCGAGCGATCCGAAAGCCGGCGCTCGTTCGGGGTGTATTATAACAGCGGCCTGGCCTATGCATCGACGGCGGCTCTTAGGGGAGAAGCATGATGCGATATTTGATCATTGCTCTGCTGGCGGCGCTGCCGGCCATCGGCGCGACGCAATCCACTGCCCAGACGCCCGCTTCGGCACCGGCTCCCGATCCATCGTGGAAGGTGCCCGAGGTGCTTGCCTTCATCGGCGTGAAGCCGGGTGACAAGGTCGCCGACGTGGTGGGCGGTCGCCTGACGGCGTCGCTCGCTCGCGCGGTCGGACCGACAGGCAAGGTCTATGCGGTGGAAACCGCCGAGGTGGCTAAGGCGCACCCCGAGATATTGGGATTGATGCGGGGTCTCGCCGCCCAGTCGCCTAACGTTTTCGTCAGCGCGGATCCGGTGATGGCGCCGCTGCCTCAGGGGCTGGACGTGGTGTTCATACGGCAGAATTATCACGATCTTTACGACAAGTTCATGGGCCCGGCGGACGTCGCGGCGTTCAACCGTCAGGTGTATGCCGCCCTCAAGCCGGGCGGTGTCTATGTGGTGCTCGATCATGCTGCCGCAGCCGGATCGGGTACCCTTGCCACGGAAACGCTGCATCGTATCGATCCCGATCGCGTAAAGTCCGATGCATTGGCGGCCGGGTTCAAATTCGACGGTGAGAGCAAGATCCTGGCGAACCCTGCCGACGATCACTCGAAAAACGTGTTTGCGCCCGAAATACGCGGCCACACAGATCAATTCCTGATGCGGTTCCGAAAGCCGGGGTAAGCGCTGGCGAATGATCAACGTCGATCTGCCGCTGACCTGAGGTAGCTGCTGATCGTCGCCATCCCAGCGCTTGATGCGCGAGAGCCAGAGCCATTCCTGATGCGAGCTGATTACGCGCGGTGTCAGCTTCGCGCCCAGTATCGGACATACAGCGCCTGCACGCGAAGCCCCGGAAGCGGACACTCGTCGTTGCACTTCCCAATGCTTCCCTCGACCCGCTATTTTTTTAGGGCTCGGAGCCGCTTGCGTTTTCCTCGAAACCGGGGTCCTCTCCTGAGGGACGCGGGATCACCTCGATCAGCATTGGGGCAAAGGGGGAAACGATGTCCGGGACCAATCTCAAACGGGGTGTTTCCCGGCGCCACGCTATGAGTCTCTTCGGCGGCGCTGCGTGCGTCATCACGGCGCCTGGCCGTGCGGCTACCGCCGTTGGTTCGGGCCAGGGCTTCGAGCCGCTGCATTACATGAGTCTGCAGACGGCGGCCCGGCGCATCGCCTCTCGCAACCTTTCCCCGATCGATCTGACGCAGCACATGCTTGATCGCATTTCAGCTGTCGATCCAGTGCTGAAAAGCTACGCGACGGTCACCGCATCCGAGGCTCTTGCCGACGCGCGAAACGCAGCGCGCGAAATCGCGGCGGGACGGTATCGTGGGCCGCTTCATGGCATCCCGATCGCGATCAAGGACCTTTGCTATACCAAAGGCGTCCGGACGATGGGCGGGCTTGCGGTTCGCAGGGACTTCGTTCCCGATTATGACGCGACGGTGGTCGCAAGGCTGCGCGCCGCGGGCGCCGTGATCCTCGGCAAGCTCAACCTGTCGGAAGGCGCGACCGCCGGTTACAATCCCGCATTCGACGTCCCCCTCAACCCGTGGAACCATGATCGCTGGCCGGGGATGTCGTCCAGCGGATCCGGCGTTGCCACCGCAGCCGGGCTATGCTTCGCATCGATCGGAACAGATACTGGCGGGTCAATCCGCAACCCGGCTTCCGCAAATGGAGTCGTAGGGTTCAAGCCGACTTATGGCCGAGTCAGCCGCTACGGCGTGATGGTGATGGCGGATTCGCTGGACCATGTCGGCGCGCTGGCGCGCGAGGTTGCCGACGCGGCCATCCTGTTCAATGCGATCGCGGGACCGGACCCGAACGATCCGACTTCGCTCGACGCGGTGGCGGCCAACACGTCCGCAGCGCTCGACCTGGGCGTGCGCGGCGTACGCATCGGCTTCGACCGCGACTATGCGCTGCGGGGTCTCGACCGTGGCCATGCGTCCGCTGTCGAAGCGGCTGTTCGGTTGCTGCAGGATGGAGGTGCCGCGATCATCGACGTGCGCATGCCGGATGTGACAGGAGTGGCCGACATTTGGCTGCCGATCTGCGCCACAGAAATGCTCGCCGCCCATCGAGCGACCTATCCCTCGCGGGCAGCTGAATACGGCCCTTATCTTCGCAGCTTCCTCGAAGATGCGATGCGGATCACTCCGGGGCAGCTGGCCGACGCTCGCCGCCGCCGCGCCGAGCTGGCCGCGTCATTCACTGCCGTGCTCGACACCGTGGACGTGATGGCCGGCCCGGCAGGAGGCGATCCGGCGTGGCCGATTACGCATGCTCTGCAGGTCGGCCCTTTGGCGGACTACCACAAGGCTTGGTCCTCGGCCGCGCCCCGGTCCAGCGAATTCACGATGCCGATGGACCTTGCCGGCGTGCCTTCTATCTGCGTTCCGGCCGGCTTCTCGCCCGACCGCCTGCCCTACAGCATTCAGTTCACAGGACGGCGGCTCAATGAGGCGACGCTGTGCCGCGTCGCCCACGCTTACGAACAAGCGACGCCCTGGCACATGCGCCACCCGATTGCCTGATTTCGGAACATCGCTAGCACATGCCTTAGAGCGCGAACGCCTCATATTCGACACGTGGCCGCTTCGCGCCTCAAATCAAGTCGTTCGAAGGCTCGATCGAATTTCCTAAAAGCGGTCATCCCCATGACGTGGCACGGGCATCGATCTTGAGGCATGCAGGCGGCAGGCCAAGCTACCAGATGCGAACGCGCTCTTCAGGCGGCAGGTACAGGGCATCACCCGACTGGACGTTGAACGCGCGATACCAGGCGTCGATATTCCTCACCACGCCGTTCACCCGATACTGCGTCGGCGCGTGGAAGCCATTGGTGATGACGTAGCGAATGGCGCTTTCAGGCGCCTTGTACCGCCATGCCTGCGCCCAGGCCTCGAAAAAGCGCTGGTCCCCCGTCAGGCCATCGAGCGAGGCCCGCCCCGCGCACGGATGGTCCGCGAGGTACATGTGATAAGCCTGGTAAGCAAGCGTGAGCCCCGACAGGTCGGCGATATTCTCGCCGATCGTGCGGCTTCCGCTCACATGCGCATCGGGAAAAGGGGCATAGCCGTCATATTGCCGGATCAGCGCCTGCGCGCGCTTATGGAACTGGTCGAGCGCGGCGGCCGACCACCAGTTCCGCATCCGGCCTTCGCTGTCGTAGATGATCCCCTGATCGTCGAAGCCATGCCCCATTTCATGGCCGATGAAGGCGCCGATCGCGCCGAAATTGACGGCCGGATCGGCACTGGCGTCGAAATATGGCGATTGCAGGTAGGCGGCGGGCACCTCGATCGCATTATAAAGCACGCTGTAGCTGGCATCGACTGTCTGTGGTGTCTCGTACCAGGGTTCGTCTTTGAGGCGAGGATCGAGCCGGCGCCGCTGGCGCGCCCAATCCGCCTCGCGGATGCGGCGTAGATTACCCGCCGCATCGTCGCGCCGGATGTCGAGCGTCGAGAAATTGGGCCAGATGGTTGGGTATGCCACCTTGAACTCGAAGCGGGCGAGCTTCGCCAGCGCCTGGCCGCGCGTCGCATCGTCCATCCAAGCGGCGTCGGTCAGGCGCTGGGCGAAGGCCTTCTTCAGATAACCGATCATCTCGGTCGCCGAAGCCTTGGTTTCGGCCGTCACATAATGCTGGGCATAGAGGCGCCCGACCTGCAATCCCAGGCTGCCGTTCACGAGGCGCAGCGCCACATTTTCCCGCGTGGGCGGCGATTTCTGGCTGGACAGCCTCTTGCCGTAGAAGGCCCAACTAGCCTGTCGAAGTACGTCGGGTAGCACGTCGGTCTGGTTTTGCAGCCAATGGAAGGCGAGATAGGATGTCCAGTCCTCCAGCGGCGCCTGCGCGAACAACCCCGATGTGCGCTGGACCGCGCTGTCGGTGCCCAAGACGATGTTGGTCTCGCGCCCGACGCCACGCGCCGCCAGGAATGTCCGCCAGGGAAAGCCCGGCGCATAGGCGATCAACTGCCTGACCGTCATCGGATGATAATTCGCCCGACGATCCCGCAGCTTTTCGAACGGCCACATGTTGCGGGCGATTTCGGTTTCGAGCGCCACCACGCGCGCCGCGCGCCCCGCGGCATGATCGACGCCCGCCAGCCGGAACAGTGTCTGGATATAGGCGCGATAGGCCTCACGCCCCGCTACAGACGCCTCATCCGTCCCTGAATAAGTTCCGTTGTTCCACAGTCCGAGCATCGGCTGGCTGAGATTCTGCTGGTCAAGATGGATACGCCATCGCCCTTCGGCCGGGAACAGGTTGATCGCGACGATCGAACTGGAGGTCGGATCGGCCATCAGCCGCGCAACCTCCTGGCGGGTCTTGCTCGCCAGGATGCGACGAAGGTCCGGCATCACGCCGCCAAGCCCGCGCCGTTCGATCCGATCGGCATCGAGGAAGCTCGCATAAGCATCGCCGACCTGCTGCGTGGCGCTTCCCTTGGGCGATCGGCGTGCCAGGCTCTCTTTCACGAGAGCCTTGATCTGCTGATCGATCTTGGCGCCAAGGATACTCGTCTGGCCATAGTCCCAATAGCCATCGGGGATCTTGGTATCTTTGACCCAGCCCTCGTTGACGTAGGCGAAGAAATCCTCCCCCGGTTTGACGCTCTTGCTTACGGTTCGGACGTCAAGCCCCTGCGGCGCAAACTCACCGCTGACCAGATTCGGAGACGCCACGCACGAATGAAAATCAGCGACGCCCGCTCCGGAGGCGTCCGCCCCCGCCGGCACGCACAAGCCGCCCGCCGTCACGCAAAATAGCTTCCAGAAGCGGGGCGCCAAATGTCTGGGGCGGGAGCCCGGACAGCCCCGCGCAAAGTTCGCTAGCCGCAACGTGATCTCCATTGACTGTGCAGAGGATTACAGGCGTAGTCTTACCGATTACGATTGTAATCGTCAATTGCAGGAGGGCCGCTCGCCCTATGTCGGGTTTCCGCGCCGAAGACCCAAAAGCCGACAGTCCGCTTGTGATGCTGTGGACGGCTCTCCACCCCTCCTGCGGTAGTATCGCGGGGTTGAGCTGGAAAGGAGAGCCACGATGGAGAAGGTTGCGACGATCGGTCTGGATATCGCGAAGTCGGTGTTCCAGGTGCATGGGGTGGCTGCGGATGGCGAAGTTCTGATCCGCCGGCAGCTGACGCGGGCGAGGATGCTGCCGTTCTTCGCGAAGCTGCCGCCGTGTCTTGTCGGCATCGAGGCCTGCAACAATTCGCATTACTGGGCGCGCGAGCTGATCGCGCTGGGTCACGACGTGAAGCTCATGCCGGCGCAGTATGTGAAGCCCTACGTCAAGCGCGGGAAGAACGACGCTGCCGATGCCGAGGCTATCTGCGAGGCAGTGACGCGCCCGACAATGCGCTTCGTCGCGGTGAAGAGCGCGGAGCAGCAGAGCCTGATGATGTTGCACCGGGTGCGGCTTATGCTGAACCGGCAGCGCACGCAGATCTCGAACGCGATCCGCGCTCACATCTCGGAGTTCGGCGTGGTTGCTCCGGTCGGTAGGCTCGGCGTCGACCGGCTACTCGCGGTGGTTGCCGATTCCGGCGACGATCGCATCCCGGAGGATGCGCGTCTTTGTCTGCAGATGTTGGCAGCGCAGCTCGAAGTCGTGAAGCAGCAGATCCTCGAGAACGATCGCCGCGTGCTCGCGAGCGCGCGGCGGACCGAGCTCGGACGCAAGCTGATGGATATCCCCGGTGTCGGGCCGCTTCTGGCGAGCGCCTTCGTCGCATCTGTCGCCGATCCGACCGTGTTTAAGACCGGTCGCGATCTCGCTGCCTGGATCGGGCTCGTGCCCAAGCAAAACTCATCGGGCGGGAAGGATCGGCTCGGCAGCATAACGCGTGCCGGCAACCGATACCTGCGGCAGATGCTCGTGGTCGGCGCGATGGCGGTGATCCGCTATGCGCAGCGACACGGCACGAAGCGGCCTTGGCTGGTCCGCTTGCTCGCCCGTCGCCCCGCCAAGGTTGCTGCGGTGGCGCTCGCCAACAAAAACGCACGGATGGTCTGGGCGCTGATGACCAGCGGCGAGCGCTATCGCGAGCCGATGCTGATGGAGGCGTAGAATCTGCGCGCGAGTCCCGCGCACACGAGGTTGGGAAGGGCAATGAGGAGTTGATGCACCAAGCCGGTTGGAACCGCCGGATCGGGAAAACCCATTTTGGGCCGTGGCGCTTCGAGCGCGAGCTATAGGTCGGGACCCGGTTCGCGCGAAAGGCATCATGGCCAGCGGCGTATGACAAAGCCGCATCGAAAGGCCGGACACATGGCCGCCTCAACCAGCGGAATGCACAACTCACAAAACCCTTGCCAACGGAGGGCCGTCCACACACGGCCCAAAAGCAGCACCGGATTTGCTAGAGGTGGCCCGGGCGGCACCTACGGCATCGTCAGCGCCAACTCGCCGACATGGTCGCGCGCACGCGTCCGCCGGTGCGGCGCACAAGTAGGACCGCCAGATGGCCTGGTCGCACCACACCCCGGCCATCCACAAATTATCGGCCCGACAGTCAATGCTTGACTGCGCGGACTAGCGCGGGCGACCCTGTTCCCGGGAGAACGGATGATGCGACGGACCATGTTTCTGCTGACGGCTGCCTTGCTCTCCGCATGTTCGCGCTCGTCGCATCCGATGAATATGGTTGCGAGCGACCGGGTGGCGGCCATGAATCTCGCGGACGCGCCGCCTCCTCCCGCGCAGGTGGCGGCCCCGTCCGCGGCGGTCGCGGGGCCCCGCATCGCGTACAGCTATTCCATCACCTACGATTTCGACCGGCGTACTGTCGCGCAGGTGCAGGGGCAGCAGCTGGCGCTCTGCCGGCAGCTCGGCCCCGCGCGCTGCCTGGTGGTGAAATCGACGTTGAGCGCCGCCGGGCCGGACGATCATATGGTCACCGATCAGGCGGTGCTGCTGGTCGACGCCCGCCTGGCCGGCAAGATGAACCAGCGGCTGGACGCGCTTGCGGTATCGGGCGGAGCGAAGCTCGCCAGTCGGCAGGTCGAAGCCGAGGACGTGACGCAGCAGGTGATCGACACCGACGCGCGGGTGCGGGCCAAGCAGGCGCTCGCCGAGCGGCTGCTCGCGATCATAAAATCGGGAAAGGGCAAGGTGGGCGAATTGGTGGAGGCTGAGCGCGCTTATGCCACCACCCAGGAGGAGCTGGACGCGGCACGCGGCGAGCAAGCGGCGCTTGCGCAGCGTGTTGCGATGTCGCGGGTGACGATCGACTATGAGTTCGATGATACGCCGGGTGGGCGATCCCCGGTGCGCGCCAGCCTCGCCACGGCCGGGGACACGCTGGCGAAGAGCATGGCGGCGTTGGTCACCGCGATCGTGGCCGCTTTGCCCTGGCTGATCGTGGGCGCGATCGTGATCGCGCTGGTCCGGTTGGTGCGCCGAAAAATGGGATGGCGCTGGCCGCGGCGGGCGCGAAACGGCGCGCCGCCGGCTTAAGATCGAACGACCGAGGGTGGGCGTTTGCCGCCGTTCGGCCGGCGTCGTCACCCCCCAGAGTAAGAGCATTCCCTCAACCGGAAATCGACGATCTTCTCGATAAGGACATCCTTCTCCCTATCGTTGAGGAAGCGCTTTGCGCGCTTTGCCGGCGCGGCGCGGACAGAGCCGGACGGCCCAATTGTTCAAGAACCCAATGCTCCACAGCCGCTGTATCGGCGATGTCACTCTGATAGGTGCGCGCGGGCTGGAATGGGCCGACCGCGGCGGGTTCGCCAGGCGCGACCGCCTGGAGCGTCGAGAACATCGAATAGCCCGAGGGCAGGAATTCTTCCCGTACCTCCGTGAAGTGGGTCGCGGCGTCGGTGGCTCGCCCGACGTGCAAGGCTCCCAGGCGACGAAACTGATCGGTGAGGACCAGGCAAGAACTGAAGCAGAGATTGTCGGTCAGCAAGACGACCCTTGGCCCGGCGACAGAAGCGCCTGGTGAGGGGCTAATTGCGGCGATGCGCTGGGATTTCGTACAGACCGGCGGTCGGGCGAATGAGCGCCCATGCGCCAGGGCGTCGCGCCCGGACACGATCTGCTTTCTGAGCTCGGCAACGCCCTCGGGGCCGATCACCGCGCCGAGCGTGGCGATCAGATATTCCATGTCCGCGAGATTGCCGGGGCTGGCGCGGAAGTCGTCGCCGCAATCGGCATCTTCGGGGCCGGTTACGGCGCGGGTGCGCTCCGGCCCCCAGAGCGCGCGCGCGATCCTGGTGCCGACATCCGACGCGCCACCCCCGTTGCCGCGGACGTCGACCACGACGAAGGGCGCGGATCGGAGTTCCGCCTGTCGACTTGCCACTTCCGCGGAGACTGACGCGCCCTTGTCGGTCATGTCCTGCAGGGAAATCCAATAGCCGTCGCCCAGCTTACGAATACCGAAACCCGCGGCGCCGGCGCCCCGGCCGGCCTTGAGCTTCGGGAGCAGATCCTCACGCTTGATGCGCTTCCAGTTCAGCTTGAGGGCCATCTGGCCTTGCGCGGTCTCGAAGACGCAGCTTTCGGGGCGCCGCACAAAGGGATTGCCTTCGTCGACCAGCAACCAGGGTGCAGCCTGATATTGTTGGGCCTCGACGGCCCAGGTCGCACGAAAGCCGCCAAGGTTCCGCCGTGCGAGTTCATTCGCGGCCAGCCCATCGCAGGAGACGAGGCGCGCGCCTTCCGGGGGCGTTCCCTCGGCCTGGTCGCTGGCGACGACAAACCAGCTGTCGCCTTGCTTGCCGATCACCGCGCCGGTCCAATATGGCAGATTCACGACCAGAGTCGGGCGGCTCCAGATGTGCTTGTCCCCCATATCTGTCGCCAAGCCCGCCAGGACGGCGTTGTAACCCTGAGCGGACTCCACGCTTTTTGCCCGTTGCATCGCCGTCGCGCGTGCGGCTTCGAGGCGGGCAATAAAGGCGCGGTCGTGGAGCTCGGGGGCCGCGCCGGGGTGGTTCTCCTGCAGGAAACGATAGGCCGCTTCGACGTCCTGCAAGGCCCTGGCCCGCCAGCTCGGATCGGGCGGCGCCTTGAAGTTCTCGACACCGACGGAGGGAACCTGCGCGAAGGCTGGTGTTGCGGGCGCTGCCATGGCTACGAACAGTGCCGCCATGGCGGCCGGCACCCACGGACTTACTGCCTGATCCATGCGTCGACCTTTCGGGAAGATGCCCATGCGGCCCGCTCCGTTCCGTTAGAAGACAAGGTTACGCAGGATGCGCCAACGGCCATCGGCCTGCCGTTTCCAGACGGTCAGGAAAGGCGCGTCGGTGGTGGTAGTCTTGCCGTCCTTGCCGACGATGGTCGCGCCGCCATGGCCCCATTCGTAGATCAACCCGTCGCGGGCCAGCGTCATACCGTCATGCCGGATAGCGCCGGAAACCACATTATCGATGCGGGAGACCCGCATGCGGTAGAAGTCGATGATCGCAGCGCGGCCGACGATCTCCCGGCCATCGGCGAGCACGAACACGCCGTTCTCGGCATAGGCCTCCGCCAGCCGTTCCGGATCCTTCGCGCGCATGGCCGGCAGCCAGTCGGCATTCGCGTGCTGGATGGCGGCCATGGCCGGCGCCTGGCCGTCGTCGGGCGCGGCCATCGCCGGAGCCCCGCTCGTCGCGGCGGCGAGAGCCAATAGGGACAGGAGCGCGCGAGATAGCATGGCTGCCAGGCTAGACTGGCCATATCGGTCAAGGCTTCGGCCGCGACCGAACAATGGCGGGATTTGGACGGGGCCCCCGCAATCGCACACCGCGCCCAAGGGGTGCCGGGACATATATCTGTCACGCGACATACTATCGCTCCCGGACTGCGTAGGTCAGGTGGGTCACCCGCTGCGTCGGCACCGCGCGGATCGGTTCGAGGGCCACGCGGCTCGCGTCCACGCCCTCGAACAGGCGGATTCCGGAGCCAAACAGCACAGGTGCCAGCACGATCGAGAATTCGTCGACAAGCCCGGCGTTCAAATATTCGAGGATGGTTGCGCCGCCGCCGGCAATACGAACGTCGCGGCCCCCCGCGGCCGCACGGGCTTGATCGAGCGCGGACTCGATGCCGTCGTTGACGAAGTGGAAAGTGGTCCCACCCGGCCGCTCCCAGGGTGTGCGGGTCTCGTGCGTCATGACGAACACCGGCGTGTGGAACGGCGCTTCATCCGGCCACATCCGCTCGCCGGCATCGAACATGCGTTTGCCCATCACGCTCGCGCCCGTGCGCTCGAACGTCTCCCGTACGAGGTCGTTGTCGCGCCCCTCCTCGCCACCCTCGCCGAGCTTCAGATTCTCCCGGAAGAACCGCGTCGAGAAGACCCACCGCTGCAGTTCCATCCACTGCTGCTTCATCAAGTCCTCGCTGGATTCGGGTGCGATAAATCCGTCGAGCGACATCGAGACGCTGAAGAACACTTTCGCGGCCATCAATTTTCAACTCCATTCTGAAGCATTTCCGTGACGTAGACAGCCAGTTTGCGGAGTGTCTGATGTCCGCCCTCGACCGCGTGGTAATTCTCGACCACCTCGTCGCGCAGCTTCTTTGTCGGGAATACGGCGCGCATCTCAACCCGGGTTGCCGCTCCATCGGGCTCGAACGTCAGGGTCGATTCGAAGGCATTCGGGTCGCCGCGATATTCGCCGTGCAGCAGCACGATCCGCTCCGGAGGGGCGATCTCGGTCCAGGAGATCCATCCTTGAAAGTCCGTCCCGTCCGGCCCGTGCATCACGAAGTCCCAGGCGCCGCCGACCCGGAACTCGAAAGCCCGCGTGGTGGTGCTGAACCCGTCCGGCCCCCACCATCGCGAGAGGTGCCGGACCTCGGTGAAGGCCTCGAACACCAGCTCCCGCGGGGCGTCGACGACCCGGGAGACCATGATCTCGCGGTCGGCCGTCGCTGACTGCGCCGGCGCGCCCAGTCCTGTCACTGCCATCCGTTACTTCTCCTTCTTCGCCCGCTTGAGTTCTTGCACGTATGCGTCCAGCCGGTCGAAGCTCTCGTTCCAGAATTGTTCGAACCCGCCGGTCCATTCGTGGACCGCTCGCAGCTTGCCGGCATCGAGCATGTACAGGCGCTGCTTGCCCACCTTGCGATCCCGCACCAACCCGACTTCCCGGAGCACGCGCAGGTGCTTGGACGCTCCAGGCTGGGTCATTCCCAGCTCCTCGGCCAACTCGGTCACCGGATGCTCACCCGCCCGCAGCAGCGCCAGGATATCCCGACGCTGCGGCTCGGCGATGGCGTTGAAGACGTCTGATGTCGTCGCTGCTCGTGCCATTGAGGCTACATATGCCAATATCGGCATACGTCAAGTCGGAGGGATCTGGGCTTTATCGGAGAGCCACTATCGGCTCGCGCCGAGACGCCTTCTTAAAACCTTTTCTCGGTCTTTGGAGCGCGGGAGATGCGGGATATATTCCGGTCCGAAAACGGGCCGCACGGCGGGCGGGTGCGGACCTAGCTATCCTTCACCGCTGCCGGCCGCAGGACCTTCGCCGCGCATGTCGCAGAGCTGGAGCGACTCGCCGCGACGATCGTGGTGGCGAGCTGACCTCGATCAAGCCGACAGGGTCGACAATCTCATGAACAGGCCCATGAAGGTTAGATGATCAGTGACATCCGCCGCAGCAGCCCGGCCGCGCTTCGCAACCGCGAACCGATCCTGGACATTCTCCGAACCGTCCTGCCGCAAGACGGCCTGGTGCTCGAACTGGCGAGTGGATCGGGCGAGCATGTCATGCACTTCGCGGCGGCACTTCCCAACCTGACATGGCAGCCTTCCGATCCTTCGACCGACGCGCGCGCATCGATCGGCGCATGGGGCGCTGCGGAGAAACTGAAAAATGTCCTGCCGCCGCTCGACCTCGACGCCACAGCGGAAAGCTGGCCGATCGCGCGCGCCGACGCGGTGATCGCCATCAATATGGTGCATATCAGCCCGTGGGCGGCAACGCTCGGGTTGCTTCGGCATGCCGGCAATCTGCTCGCCAGCGGCGGCGCTCTATTCCTCTATGGCCCTTACCAGCGGGAGAATGAGGCGCTGGCGCCCAGCAACGCGGCCTTCGATGCGGACCTTCGCGCACGCAATCCCGCATGGGGACTCCGCTATCTGGAGGAGGTCACGCGAGAGGCAGAAGCTGTGGGCTTAAAGCTGGATCGCGTCGTCACGATGCCGGCGAACAATTTGTCTGTCATATTCGTGCGGGTTTGACCGCGTTGCGCCAAAGCGGTCGTTCAATCGGAAATCCCGCGAATTCATGATCGCGCGCATCATCCGTCGGTCGGAAGAAGGATTTTGATATCGACCACAGGTGTTCCGTTGATCGCCTCGATCGGCGCAATCCTGATCCTGTCCTGTTGCACGCTCAGAACTTGCACCCGGTGCAGTCCGATCGGGTTGGGCCGATGCGGCGCTCGGGTCGCGAAGACGCCCATCATCGGCACATTTGGGTCTCCCCTCGGGTGCACCGTCAGAATGTCCCGCTTTGCTTCATGCAGCCAGGTCAGGATCATCAACGAATCCCCGGCAACGATGCCCTCAAGACCCCCGACATATTCCGGCAGGACTTCCAGCCAAGCGTCGGGCGCGCCCTCATTTCCCTGCTTCGGGGCGCTCGCCACTGAATGGAGGTCCGAGACAATTCGGCCGATGATATCTGCATGGATTGTTGACATGATTGCTCGCTCAGGTTGGGACCAAGTCCGACATAAGCGGCCGACTCTTATCGTGGGAACCGACCGATAGCGAGGCTGCTTCAAGCGGGCTCCGCCTCAGCGTCCCAAAGCGGTCCGCTCAGCCGCCCGCCCATCGCGCATTCGCGCATAATGACGGCTCGCCTTGGCGGCGTTGCCGCAGGTCTTCATGTCGCACCACCGGCGACGGCGGGTCGCGGACGTGTCGATGAAGACCCACCCGCAATTATGGCCGCCGCAGATACCGAGCATATTGTCCAGCGGACGCGAGAGAAGATCGGCCGCCTCGATCGCGACCGCCGCCGCAACCGCATCCAGCCCGCACGCGGAAAGCGATTTGCGCAGAATGCCGCTCTCCTGCGGAACCAGCGTGAGCGCGGCCCCCGCGCGTCGGCACCAAAGCTGCAGCGTCGCAACGGCGTCGGCTGGCGAAGCGAGCGCTGCCCGTCTGTGGTGGACGAGCGTGTAGAGCGCCGAGCGCAAGGCCCGTGCGCGGTCGAGCGCGGCCGCGCCGGCGGCGGGATCGGCCCGATCATGGTCCGCCGAGGACTCGATCAATTCGGGGTCGAGGATTCCGGCCATTTTGGCCCAGTCGATCAATCCGGGGAAATTCTCGATCCAGTCGCGCGGATCGCGATTGAGGCCCGCCGCGGTGTTGACGAAATCGAGCGCAACATGCCCCGCGCACAGATCCTGCCGCCGGAAGCGATGCGGCACGATCCTGAGGGTGGGGAGGGAGATGTCCGGCATCGCTGGACTCTAACCTGAATACTGATAAAAAGCAGTTATAATATGCACTGAGCCGCGACCGGCGGAAGGAGAGGGCGGTGAGCATCGCCGAGTGCCTGGCCCAATTGCTGTTGATTGCATTTCCCGTCGCGATCCTCGCGCTGATCAACGTCGATTATCGCTGATGTTCGCCGCCCATCTGGCCGCCGGACTGACGATCAAGGCGATCCAGCCGAAGGCGCCGGCCTGGGCGGTTTTGAGCGCGGCCTTCCTTCCCGACCTGGTCTGGATCACTTGCGCGGGCGCGGGCCTGGAACCGGCGAGCGACGCGGCTTTCTTCGACGGCTGGTCGCACTCGGCCGTCTCGATCCTGATCGAGGCGATCCTGTTTTCCGCCTGCTTCGCCAGCCTGGGTCGCGCGGTGACGCTGGCAGTGGGCGCCGCGATTCTCAGCCACCTGCCGCTTGACATGTTGATCCACCCGCAGCCGCTCGAGCTCTGGCCGCATTCGAGCGTCGTGCTCGGAGTTTCGGATTGGCAATGGGGGCAGGTTGCCTTGCTGTTCGGCAAAAGCCGTTACTGGTGGATCCAGCTGGCGGTCACGCTGCCGCTGCTCGCCATTTATTGCATCAGGTCGGTCGGCCGGGCCGATGTTCCGCTCAATCTCGTGGCCGCGAGCATCATCGTCGTGCTCGGCCTGCATCTGCTTTTGTAAGGACGGAGCGCGAAGCCCATGAGCTGGGGCCGGGGACTCATCGAAGCCATGGTCTTTGCCGGCAAGCGCGACGAGGCGCAGGCCGGCAATGACGGACGGGTCGCCGAACCTTTCCCGCGAACGGGAAAGGTTCGGTCGGCTCATCGGCAGCGAGCGCTACCGCGATCGATCGACCGGCCGATCAGGCCCCCGCTGCCCGCACCCAATATTGTGATGAGGGTCGTCGAGCGGCCATTGGCCAGCGTGTTGCCGAGCATTCCGCCAGCGAGCGCGCCGACGATCAGACCGGTGGTCCCGTCCGAACGACGGCAATAATATCGGCCATCATTGCCGCGATAGATGCGGTCGTAGCGGGTCAGGCGGCGCTCGCCATAAGCGCGGTCGTCGCGATAATAACGCGCCGCATCATAGCCTGTACCATAGCGCGGGTCCGGCCGGTTATAATCGTAGCGACGATAGGTGCGCCATTCGTCACGATTATCCTGCTGGGCGAAGCGATGGGCGTCGCGGCGATCCTGATGCTCCGCGCGCCGGTCATCGCGGCGATCCCGATGGTCGCCGCGGTGCCCGTCGCGACCGTCATTTTGCGCCCATGACGGCGGATCGGCCGATGCGGGCAGAGCGGGTGCTATAGTGGCGGCCAAAGCGGCTGCGAGAATGAGTTTATTCATTTTGATGGTTATCCTTCGTGAGCTGCGCGGCAGATCAGGAATGCGTGGTCGTTACCGTGGTCGTGCTCCGACGAATCTGACGCGCACCACCGCGGTGGTGCCTGACGGTGCGATGGGCGGTATGATGAACCGTGGCGTGTGACATGGGTGCAGGACTGTCCTGAACCACGGCAACGGTTGTGGTGCTCGTGGCCGGCGGCGCGGCGACCGGGGTGGCGGCGCGGAGAGCGTCGGCCCGGGCATTGGCGTCGGCAGTGGCCTGTTGCGCCATTGCGGCTCTCCGGTTGGCATCGTCGGCCGAGGCGTTGGCGCTGGCGGTCGCCTGCTGCGCGATCGATGTGCGGACATTGGCGTCGGATGCCGCCTGCACGGCCACGGCCGCATTATCCTGCGCGTCGTGACGGCGTTCACGTTCGGAGGCGGTTCTGCGATTCTCCGCGCTGACGATCGCCTGATCGGCAAATTCGCCGGCGTGGCGCGCGGCCAAAATCGCCTCATCCTTATGCCCCTTCGAGAGCAGATCCTGCGCGGAGGAGAGCGAGGCGCGGGCCTGGGCCTGCAATTCCGGCGCCTGGCTTGCGGCATTCACCTTGTCGCCGGCGTCGATCTTGCCCTTGGCCTGGGCGATGGCTTCGACCGCCTGGCTATGCTTGCCCGCATAAGCGGATGTCGGCAGCGCGGAAAAAGCGATCAGCGCTGAAACGCCGACGGTACGCGTGATCGATGTAAAATATGTCATAATGAATTCCTTGGGTTAGTTTGTGCGGCGGAGCGTTTCGCGATCACTTATCGGCAGCGTAGCTGGCTGTTGTTCTGATCGATTGATTTGCCGGCGAGCGCACCGACCGCGCCGCCGATGAGTGTGCCCGCGGCGCGCGAATGGCCGCCGTCGATCACATTGCCGAGGATGCCGCCGCCGACCGCGCCCAGAATGAGGCCGGTCGTGCCGTCATTGCGCTTGCAATAATAGCGGCCGTCATTGCCGCGGTAGACGCGATCGTCGCTCGCCAGCGCGCGCTCCTGATAGGCAGGGCTTTCACGATAATATTGCGCTGCATCATATCCGCGCTCGTCGCGGTCGTCCGAATAACGTCCATCGCCATAGCCGCGCTGATCATCGCGATTGCCCTGCCAGTTGCGGGCGCGGGCCTGCTGGTAGCGGGTGAACTCGGTTCCGAAGAGCGCGAGTTCGCTGTTCAGGCGCTGTTGCGCGGCCTGAAACCGGCTGTCGTCACCACGCGTCTGCGCGATGGCGGGTGGCGCGATCGCGATCACGCAGGCGAGAGTCAGCGCTGCGGCGGAAAAGGGATGTTTCATGAACTATTCCTCGGATTGGGCGGGGCAAGGCGCGCAACGTGAAAGCGCGGCCGGCATGCCA
>Ga0207705_10001103_pt1 | contig 21938 bp, 21 predicted proteins | sample KBSC13metaG_FD_184314 | JGI IMG/M metagenome (GOLD analysis project Ga0207705, IMG submission 184314) | Corn rhizosphere microbial communities from Kellogg Biological Station, Michigan, USA - KBS C1-3 metaG (SPAdes) (version 2) | ecosystem: Host-associated > Plants > Roots > Rhizosphere > Soil ... | reverse complement strand
GGTTCGATGGCTGGGTGCTGTGGAACCCCGGCTCCAAGTACGAAGAGTTCCTGCCGGCGCTCGAGAAGACGATGGAGTCGAAGAAGGTCGCCGTCGCACCGAAGCCGTAGCGCTCAGCGTCCGCCGCTCGAGGCGCCGGTGCGCGTGAGCACGATGAACTTCACGTCGTCCGCCGCCACGGCGCGCATCCAGGCCGTGAGCTCGCTTAATCGCTGCGGTGGATACACGCCGATCGCGCCGGTGATCTCACGCGTGAAACGCAGGACGCCCTTGTCCTCACTGTAGGTGGCCTCGTAGCTCCCGAAGGCACTGCTGGCCTTCACGTTCTTCGGGAGCGTGGCGTGCCAGCCGGGGGGCAGGGAGATCTCGTAGCGCGTGAGCGTGCTGCGCGGGCCCCAGAACTTTCCGGCGTCGATCGGGAAGCGGCGAGCCCCTCGATTCTCGAGGTCCTTTGCCGCGGTGGTGAGCGACGCCATGCTGCCGAGCGGCATCTGGAGGATCATCGTGCTTCCGGCGAGCGTGGCGGCGCGTCCGTGGCGGATGAGGACCTTCACGCGCGCTCGCGCCGCGAGGTCCCGCCCGTCGAACGCGACGAGACTGTCCCCGTCAGCACCCTCGAAGGTGCGCCGCGCGACAGCGTTGGCGAGGTTGCTCCGCTGGGCGGAGTCGAGCGGATTGAAGAAGATTCCGCGCACGAGTGACGCAGAGGCGCCGTCGAGGATCTCCTCGTGCGTGCCGGTGAACATGCCGGTGGAATCGAGCACGCCGCTGACCACCGTGAGCACGTGATTCGTCGTCAGCGGAGCGCGTGGCAGCGTCACCTCCTCGCTGCTGCCGTCCTTGCGCACGAGCAGCGCGAAGCCACCCTGCTCGCTCACCGGCAGCTCGCCGTATGGCACCACGCCGGCCGTGAGATCGGTGAACTGCCAGCCGCTGTCGGTGCGCACGGCAGCGATCTCGTGGTTGAACTGCTGGATCGTGGGCAGGTCACGTCGCGCCGTGGCGTTGGAGCTGAGCAGCACCGGATATGCCTCGATGCCGAGGTGACGCATCGCGGCAACGAACAGGGTCGCCTTGTCCTTGCAGTCGCCGAAGCCGGTGACGCGCACGGAATCCGGCATCCGCGGTTGATAGCCGCCCATGCCCAGCGCGATGGCCACGTAGCGGATGTCCTGCGAGACCCACTTGTGGACGGCGCGGATGCTGTCGTCGCGAGTACGCGCACCGCGCACGAGAGAGTCCACCTTGGCCGCAATGGCCGGTGACGCCACCTCGCGCGAGCGCGCGAGGTCGCCGTACCAGTGGGAGATGTCCTGCCAGGACACGGGCGATGACACCTGTACCGTCATGAACACGTCGTTGGAATCCGCGGCGAGCGGCTCCGGGGCGATCTTCGGCACGTCGCTCGTGGACCACGTCCAGGTGTGCCGCCCGTTGGCGACGCGTTCCACGCGCTTGAAGTCGAGATTCGTCTCGCGAATGCGCGGGGTGACAGTGGCCGGCAGGTCGAGGATGAGCCGCGACCGCACGACCGGGAGCCCGGTGCTCACGCTCCACGACTGGAAGAAGTCGCGTGGCATGAAGGGCTTCTGCTCGTCGATCGTGTAGCTGTAGTCCACCAGCGTGCCGGGCTCGACGCCACTCAGCGACATGCGGCGCACGCGGCGGTCCGTGTAGACGGGTGTGCCGCGCGGAGCGGGCACGTCGGACTCCTGGACCTGGGCTGGCGCGGCGCTGATCACCGTGCCGTCGGGCTTCACGACGCGCATCCAGTTCACGGTGAGCGTCTGATGCTGCGGCGACCAGGAGAGACTCTGCTCCTGGAGCCGTGTGGCGGCGCTGGGTTTGAGCACCTGGATGATCTGCCGGTACGTGCGACTCCCGCTGCCGTCGGCCTCGAGGCGGACCACGCCGTCGTCGAGCAGGTACACCATGTCCTGATCGGGATACTTCGCGGCGTCTACCGCAAGGCGGTAGATGGTGTCGGCGCGAACCGATGGATCGCCCGCCGCAGTGATCCTGGGCGCCTGGGCAAGGAGCGCCGGCGCGGCGGCGAGCAGGGCAACGACAGTCGTGAGACGCATGACCACCAGTATCGCACCAAAACCTTCGGTGCACCAATGCTGCTAGTGCGCGAGCTCCTCCACCCCATGAACGAGCCGGTCGACCTCGTCTGCGGTGGTGTAGCAGGCCGCGCCGGCACGGACGAACCCGTCCTCGCCACGTCCCAGACGCTGGGCCACGGTGGCAGCGTAGAAGTCGCCGTTGGAGACGAACACGCCACGTCGCGCCAGATGGCGCGCCACCTCCTCGGTGGAGTGTCCACGCACGGTGAAGGCGACGGTGGGCGTGCGCGGCGTACCTGGTTCGGGTCCATACAGCGTGACGCCATCGATCGCTGCCAGCCCGTCCCATAGCTGCGAGAGCATGGCTTCCCCGCGCGCGTGGAATGCGGCGTAGGCACGCGAGAGCCGTTCGCGGCGGCTCGCGCCACCTCGGGCGAGCGTGCCGAGGTACATCACGGCTTCGGCGGCGCCGACGATGCCCTCGTGATTCTGCGTCCCCGTCTCCAGTCGCTCAGGGGCGTCGGCGGGCGCGGGGTCGAGCTTCGGCACATCGAGGGTCTGCGCGAGGTCGTGCCTGGCGTAGAGCACGCCCACATGCGGCCCGTAGAACTTGTAGGCCGAACAGGCGAGGAAATCACAGCCGATGGCGCCGACGTCCACGAGGTGATGGGGCGCGTAGTGCACGGCATCCACGTACGCGAGGGCACCGTGCTCGTGCGCCATTGCCGTGGCACGGATGACGTCGGTCACCGTGCCGAGCGCATTGGATGCGGCACCGATGGCGAGCAACCTGGTGCGCGGACCCAGCTTGCCGGCGAGATCGTCGAAATCGGTGCGGAAGCTCTTCGTGTCGAGCCGCACCGTGCGGATGACGAGCCCTCTGTCACGCGCCACGGCTTGCCAGGGCGCGACGTTGGCGTGGTGATCGAGCTCCGTGACGACGATCTCGTCGCCTTCCTTCCACCCGCGAGCCAGGGCCCGCGCCATGTGAAAGGTGATGGTCGTCGTGTTGTTGCCGAACGAGATGTCGGCCGGTGTGGCGCGGAGGAAATCGGCGAACACGTCACGCGCTTCGGCGAGCAGGGTGTCGGTCTCGATGCTCGTCGGATATGCCCAGTGCGTGTTGGCGTTGTGCTCCAGCAGGTAGGAGCGCACTGCATCGGCCACGGCGAGCGGCACCTGCGTGCCTCCGGGCCCGTCGAAGTACGCCACCGGGTGCGCGCCCTCGCGGCGCACGAGCGCGGGGAAGGTGGCGCGGATCTCGTTCACCGGGACGGCGAGGTCCGCGGCGTCGCGCGTTGCGGTGCTCGTCATGCGATCTCCTGGCCGGCCCACCGCTCGATGAGCTTCACCGCTTCCACGTGGTCGGCTTCCTCGCCGAGCTCCACGTGTGCCAGGCGAAAGAGCTCCGCCGTGAGCTGCAGCAGCGGCGACGCCACCTTCTGCTCGCGGGCAACGCCGGCCGCGATACCCACATCCTTGTCGAGCAACGCCACGCGGAAGGTGCGCGGAAAGGCGCGCGTGAGCACGCGCTCGGGGAAGAGGCTCATGGATGCATTCGAGCGCCCGCTCGAGGCATTGATGACGTCGAGCGCGACATCGGGGCGAACGCCCGCCTTGGCGAGCGCGGCCAGCCCCTCACCGGTGCTCCACACGTTCACCGCGAGCAGCGCGTTGTTCACCGACTTGAGCGCGTCGCCGGCGCCAACCGGTCCACAGTGCACGATCTTCTTCCCGAACGCCTCGAGCACGGGGCGAACTCGGTCGAGCAGCGACGCGTCGCCGCCGACCATCACGGTGAGAGTGCCCTGCTCCGCACCGCTCGTCCCGCCGCTCACGGGGGCGTCGAGGAATCCGATGCCGCGATCGGCGAGCCGCGCGGCAATGCGGCGCGACGTCGCCGGGTCTCCCGACGTGCAATCCACCAGCGTCGTGCCCTTCGACATCGTGGCGAGCAGGCCGCCGTCGCCGTCGAGCAGCGACTCGACGTCCGCCGACACGGGCAGGCAGGTGATGACGACCTCGGCGCCACGCGCGGCATCGGCCGGCGAGGCGGCGACGCGAGCGCCGTGCTCGCGGCCGAACGACTGTGCGCGCTCGGCCGTGCGGTTCCAGACCGCGAGCGTGGTATCTGCAGCGTGGGCGAGGCGGGCAGCCATCGGACGGCCGATGGCGCCCAGGCCGAGGAAAGCGACGGAACGTGTAGCCATGGATCACGGGTGGAGGACCTTCGCAATCTCCCCAACGGTACCCCCAGCGTCAACGCGTCGCGCGCGGTGATCGTTCCGCGCCGCTGACGCACTCGTTATCGTGCGACATGATCACGCGGATTCGCATCGCGGGGATGAGTTGCCAGCACTGCGTGCGGGCGGTATTCACCGCGCTCACGCCGGTGGCCGGCATCACCTCGGCCGACGTCAGCATCGGCGCCGCGACCATCGAGCACGATGGCCGAGCGACGATCGAGGCGCTGCGCGACGCGATTGCCGTCGCGGGGTACACGGTGGAAGAGGGCACCGAGGACAGGAGGCGGCTTCCACTGCTCTGATGCCGCGCCGGTGTCTTGTCCGAAATGCGTCCGTCGTCCTACTTTGACGGGCTCATCGCCGTAGTTGCCGCCGCCGAGGACGTGTCATGACGCCATCCCCGCGCAATCCCGAGGAGCGCCCCGTCGGCGCCCTCCTCGCGCCAGACATCCTCGCCCTCCTCGATGAATCGCCGTCGCTGATCCCGGCGGAGACGGAAGAGGTTCACCCGGCGGACCTCGCGGAGGCCGCCGCGGCGATGCCGTTCGAGTCGGTGCCGCAGTTCCTCGCCGTGCTGCCACGCGAGCGCGCGGCGCAGGTGCTGGAGTATCTGGACGAGGATCTCCGCACCGAAGTCCTCGAGGCGATGAGCGCGCCGCAGGCGGCCGCGCTCGTCACCGAGATGACGCCGGACGAGCGCGCCGACGTGCTCGAGGAGCTCGACGAGGAGCACGCGGAAGAGATCGTCGAGGAAATGCCCGCCGAGACGCGGCGCGAGACGGAAGCGCTGCGGAAGTGGGACCCGGACAGCGCCGGCGGCATCATGACCACGGAGGTGGTGAAGGTGCCTGCCTCGACGACCGTGGAGGCAGCGCTGGCCGAGGTACGCCTGATCGCCCGCAGCAGCCGACGCGAGGCGATGCACGCCATCTACACCACCGACTCGGAAGGCCGCCTGGAGGGAGTGCTTTCGCTGCGCGAGCTGCTCGCCGCGCCGGAGGGGGCACGGCTCCGCGACATTGCCTGGACGGAAGTGCAGAGCGTGTCGCCGTATGCCGATCGTGAGGAGGTGGCGCGCGTCATCTCGAACTACGACCTCGTCGTGGTGCCGGTGGTGAGCGAGTCGAACCACGTCATCGGCGCGATCACGGTGGACGACGTCATCGACGCGATCCAGGAAGAGCAGACGGAAGACGTCCAGAAGCTGGGCGGCATGGAAGCGCTGGACGAACCGTACGACCAGATCGGCTTCTGGCGGATGATCCGCAAGCGTGCCGGCTGGCTGAGCGCGCTGTTCATCGGCGAGATGTTCACGGCGACCGCACTGGGCGTGTACCAGAAGGAAATCGATTCGGCCACCGTGCTCGCCATCTTCCTCCCGCTCATCGTGAGCTCGGGAGGCAACTCCGGATCGCAGGGGACGTCGCTGATCATCCGCGCGCTGGCGCTGCGCGAAGTGTCGTTGCGGGACTGGTGGCGCGTGGCGATGCGGGAGGTGAGCACGGGCATCACGCTCGGGCTGATCCTCGCCGTGATCGGCTTCGCGCGCATCGAGCTGTGGCAGACGATGGCGACGCACGGCTGGACCGCGTTCGGCGTGAACCTCGGCCACGATTACAGCTGTGTGTCGCAGGGCGTCGGCCAGCTCATGCGATGCGGAGTCGTGAACGCGCACCTCGTCGCGCTGACCGTTGCCATCTCGCTCGTCGGCGTGGTGACGTTCGGCACGCTGGCCGGCGCCATGCTCCCGTTCGTGATGCGGCGACTGGGGTTCGATCCCGCGAGTGCGTCGGCGCCCTTCATCGCCACGTTCGTGGACGTGACGGGACTCATCATCTACTTCAACGTCGCGCTGCACCTGCTGCTGCGCTGAGGCATGCCCACCACTTCCCTCGACACGGACGCGCGATCACCGCACCTGGCCCGCGCGTCGGCGCTGGTGCTGTTCAGCGCGTGCTGCTTCGGATCGATTCCGATCCTCACCACGCTCGCCATCGCCGGCGGGGCACGACTGGACGAGGTGCTGTCGTGGCGCTACCTGATCGCTGCCGTGCTGCTCGTCGTCGTGAGCGGCGGACTGGCGCAGGTGCGGCAGCCAGCGAAGCGGGCCGTGCCTCTGCTCGTGCTCGCCGGCGGCGGCCAGGCGGCGATCGCCTTCGTCAGCCTGTCGGCGCTGCGCTACATCCCGGCGGCGATGCTGACGTTCCTGTTCTACACCTATCCCGCGTGGGTCGCCGTGATCTCGGCAGTGCGCGGATCGGAGCGGATCACCCGCCCCCGCGCGGTGGCGCTGCTGCTGTCGCTGGTGGGAATCACCATGATGGTCGGCCTCCCGGGGATGGGAGCGTTGCACCCGATGGGCGTACTGCTCGCGCTGGCGTCGGCGCTGATGTACGCCGTATACATCCCGATGATCGACTACCTGGGTCGCGAGCTGCCGCCGGCGGTGACGTCGGTCTACGCGTCGGGGGGCGCCGCCGTGATCCTCGTCGTGGTTGCGCTCGTGCAGGGCGGACTTGGCGTGCGGTTCACGCCAACCGCGTGGAGCGCGATCGTGACGATGGCGGTGGTGAGCACGGTGCTCGCGTTCATCGCCTTCCTGCGCGGGCTGGCCGTGATCGGCCCGGTGCGCACGGCCATCATGAGCACGATCGAGCCATTCTGGACGGCGCTGCTCGGCAGCCTCGTGCTGCGGCAGGCGCTCGGGCCACGCACGCTGCTCGGCGGGGTGTGCATCGCGGGCGCGGTGGTGCTGCTGCAGCTCGGGCATGGGAGAGAGGCGACGCCGGAGCCGGTATGACTGCAGTTACGACTGCCGCACGACGTACTGCAGATGTCTCACCATGAATTTTGGAGCTACATGGAAGCCTTGCACCTGACCATCGAGGGAATGACCTGCGCGCATTGCGTGCGCGCCGTCGAAGGACGCCTGAAGAAGACGCCGGGCGTCGAAGTCCAGGCGGTGAACGTCGGCTCGGCCGACCTGCGCTATGACCCGGCGCGTACGAACGTCGAGCAGATCGCCGACGCGATCGCCGACGAAGGGTACACGGCGTTCGAGGAGTGACGGCCGAGCCCGGCAGGGTGGTACCGGGCGTGCATTGATGACCGGGTTCGAGGGCGCGCCGCCCACCGTTTTGCGCGCCAGTCCAGCAACCCGGAGTACGCCACCATGATTCGTTCAGTCCGCTTCATCCCCGCACTCGCGGTCCTCATCGCCTCGAGCGCGTGCGCGTCGCTCAACAAGAAGGAGCAGGGCGCCATCATCGGCGCCGGCACGGGGGCGGCCGTCGGCGCCGTCGTCGGCAATGCCACCGGATCCACCGCCCGTGGTGCCATCATCGGGGCGGCCGTTGGCGGCACTGCCGGTGCCATCATCGGCCACCAGATGGATCAGCAGGCGAAGGAGATCAAGCAGAGCGTGCCGGGCGCCGTGGTGCAGCGCGTCGGCGAGGGACTCAACGTCACGTTCGACTCGGGGCTCCTGTTCGATTACGACTCCGACGTCCTCCGCCCCGAGGCGAAGAAGAACCTCTCCTCACTCGCGGCGAGCCTCGACAAGTACCCGAACACCAACATCCTCGTCGTCGGGCACACCGACAGCGTCGGCACGGACGGGTACAACATGTCGCTCTCCGAACGGCGCGCGGCGGCCGCGGTGAACTATCTCGTGAGTCAGGGCGTGGACCGCACGCGCCTGCGTTCCGCCGGCCGCGGTGAGACCGAGCCCGTGGCGACGAACTCGACGTCGGAAGGCCGCCAGCAGAATCGCCGCGTGGAAGTGGCGATCTATGCGAACGATGCGCTGAAGGCGCAGGCGTCGTCGGGGACGGGACGCTGATGTAGAAGACCGAAGGACCGAAGGAGTGCAGGGCCGAAGCTGCGAAGGGCACACCGAGCCAGGTTCGGTGTGCCCTTCCGGTCCATCGGTCCATCGGTCAGACGAGTGAGTCGGCTTCCAACCGGCGAGCATGTCCAACTGCCGGCGCCGCGGCCGCCGGACGGATTCCCACGATCCCCTGCTCCAGCCACTCGTGCTCTCCCTTCAGCACGTGCTGCGCGACCTTGTACGACACCCCGTCGTTCTTGCCGTAGAACTGCCGGAAGTGCTGCTTGATGCGCTGCCGCGCCTCGCGACAGAAGAGGTCCGCCAGCTCCATCGCTTCGTCGTTGCCCTGCCTCGCCAGCATCTGCGCGCGCACGCACACCGCAGTCATGGCGAAAAGATCGGCGCCGATGTCCACGCCGCGAAAGAGGACCATCTGCCGCCGCTCCAGCTTGGGGCCGAAGCGCACCATGGCGTGGAAGAGCATGCGGCCCAGGTGACGCGTATGGCGCTCCGCCCAGCGCAGGTGTCCGGCGAGCTTGCCGAACTCGCCATACGCCGTGGGCACTTCGCCGCGACCGAACCAGCGCGCGAGGTACCAGCCGGGGTAGAACTTCATCACGCGGCCGAGTGCCGACACCTTCTCCTGCTTTGACGAATCCTTGTCGACGAGGGCGAACGCCGTCTTGAAGTGGTGATCCACCGCCTCGCGGGCGATGAACAGCCGCATCACTTCCGACGTCCCCTCGAAGATCAGGTTGATGCGGAAGTCGCGCATCGCACGCTCCACCGGAATCCCCAGCTCGCCCCGCCCGCGCAGCGACTCCGACGTCTCGTAGCCGCGGCCGCCGCGGATCTGCAGTGTGTCGTCCACGATGCGCCAGCCGGCCTCGGTGTTCCACATCTTGGCAATCGCCGCCTCGAGGCGGATGTCGTAATGCCCACGTTCCGACAGCGCGACCGTCAGCTCGGCCACCGCCTCCATGGCGAACGTATTCGCCGCCATGTTGGCGATCTTCTGGGCGATCGCCTCGTGCTTCCCGATCGGCACTCCCCACTGCACGCGCTCGTTCGCCCAGTGTCGCACCACCTGCAGCATGGCCTTGCCGCTGCCGGCGCAGCTCGCCGGCAGGGTGAGCCGCCCGGTGTTGAGCGTGATGAGCGCGAGCTTGAGGCCCTTCCCCTCTCCCCAGATGATGTTCTCGCTCGGCACGCGCACGTTGGTGAAGCTCACGACGCCGTTCTCGATCGCCTTGAGTCCCATGAAGCGGCAGCGGTGCTCGACGTGCACGCCGGGCATGTTCGTCTCGACGATGAACGCCGTGATCTGCTTGCGCGACTTGCCATTCACGACGACATCCGGCGTGCGCGCCATCACCACCAGCAGCTCGGCGCGCGTGCCGTTGGTGCACCACAGCTTCTGCCCGTTGAGGATCCAGCTCTTCCCGTCCTCGCTCGGCGTCGCACTCGTGCGGAGGTTCGCCGGATCGGAGCCCGCGTCCACCTCGGTGAGCGCGAACGCGGAGATGGCGCCCTTCGCCAGCCGCGGGAAATACTTTCGCTTCTGCTCCTCGGTGCCGAACAGCTTGAGCGGCTGCGGCAATCCAATGGACTGGTGCGCCGACAGCAGCGCCGTGAGCGAGCCGTCCTTGCTCGTCACCATGGCGATGGCGCGCGTGTAGCTCCGGTAGGACAATCCGAGTCCGCCGTACTCGACGGGGATCTTGATCCCGAACGCCCCCATGTCGCGCAGCTCCTGCACGTATTCCTCGGGGATGTCGCCCGTCCGGTCGATCATGTCCGAATCCACGCGCTCGAGGAACTCGCGCAGCTTCGCGAAGAACGGCGCGGCGCGCGCCGCCTCCGCGGGATCCTCGTTGACCGGGTGCGGGTGGATCAGATCGAGACGGAACCGGCCAAGGAACAGCTCGCGCACGAAGCTCGGTCCGGTCCATTCACTCTCGCGCGCCGCCTCGGCGACATCGCGGGCTTCCTTCTCGCTGGCGAGACCTGCGGACGACTCGGTCATGACACGCTCGGCGTTGGGATTGAGCGGAAGATATCCCGCTCCCGCGCATCGTGCAGAAGCCGCGCCGCACTACGCGCGGGTGTCGCGCTCGTTACCGCGCAGCACCTTCCAGCGCCCGCGGCGCTCCTCGCGCTCGCGAAATACCACCGCCGCCGCGCCGCCGATGGCGATGAGGGCGAAGGAGAACCACTGGATGGCATAGCTGCGGTGCGGTCCTTCGTCGAGCACGGGCGCCTCACGGCGCGCGGGATGATCGCGGCCGGCGCTGTCGCTCGTGACGATGAGGAAATACGGGGCGACCGGAAACGGCACCTTGGCGGCGATCTCGCTCCGACTCGTACGTCGCACGACGCGCGGACCGAAGGCCGACGTCGTGACCCCGTCGTCGGGAGTGTAGTTCTCCACGTAGCCGGCCACGTGCGCCGAGTCGCCTTCGTGCCAGTGCGAGAGGTCCACGCTCGCGCCGTCGGGGGAGTAGACCCAGCCGCGGTCCACGAGCACGGCCGTATCCGAGCCGGCGACGCGCACCGGAGTGAAGATCTCCACGCCGGGCGAGCCCTGGCGCGTGCGGCTCGCCAGCACGAGCTCGTGCGCATAGTCGTACACGCCCTGGACGTGCGCGGCACGATAGTGCGCGGCGCCGGTGTCGCGTGGCAGTGCGCTGAAGTCCACCGGTGCGTCGAGCCGCTGCGCGGCGATCACCGCGTTGCGCGCTCGCCGCTCATGCAGCCGCGAGATCTGCCAGAAGCCGAGCCGGACGAACAAGGCGGCCGCAACGACGGCGAGCGCGCAGAAGAACAGCGTGCGTCGGGACATGCCGGAATGTAAGGCGCGGCCATACGCGCGTGGCGCGTGCGCGGGCGTCAGAACAGCGACATCTGCTCGCCGAGGCTCTCCGGGTCCACCGGTGTCTGCTTGAGCAGCCGCTGGAGCTCACGCGCACTCTCCGGCGAGTGTCCGGCAAAATGGTTGTTCACGTAGCCGTACACACTCACCCCCTTGAGGGTGAGTGGCCAGAGCACGCCGGCCCACTGCTCCAGCTCCGACGCGCGGTCGATCTGGATGCGCGAGTAATCCACGATGTCGCGATTGGCGCCCATCCACCGAACGTACAGGAAGTTGGCCGTCGGGCGCGTGGCGAGGGCGAGCATCTGCTTGCGCGGAATCCAGCGCGCGTCGGTGAGGGTGAGTCCTATGCCATGCTCGGCGAGCAGCGCGAGCACGCCATCGCTGATCCAGCCGCGCTGGCGGAACTCCACGCTGAAGCGGATGTCGCGCGGCAGCTTCGGAAGCAGGCGCGCGAGGGCAGGCAGCTCCACCGGCGCGAAGTCGGGGCCGAGCTGGATGAGCACCGGGCCGAGCTTCTGGCCCAGCTCGCGCGCCCGGTCGTAGAAGAGCTCAGCCACGTCGTCGGCATCGCGAAGGCGTCGCTCGTGAGTGATCTCCTGTGGCAACTTGAGCGCGAAGACGAAGTGCTCCGGCGTTCGTTCGTACCAGCCGCGCACCGTCTTCGCCGGCGGGATCGCGTAGAAGGTGGAATCCACTTCCACCGTGTCGAAGGCGCGCGCGTAGACGCTGAGGTAGTCGGCCGGGCGCGTACCCGAGGGATAGAACGGGCCGACCCACGCGTCGTAGTTCCAGCCCTGGGTGCCGATGCGAATGCGCGCGTTCATGGGGAGAATGGGCGGGCGCGGCAAAGCGATGTCAAGCGTGTCCAGGGCCGGCCCTCGGTCCCGATCTTGCCCGCTTCGACAGCCGAACCTTCAATCGGGGACGGGACATGGACAATCGCGATCGCATGAACGAATCGACTGACGCGCGGCTCGAGCGCGCGAAGGACAGGGCGCTCGGCGCGCACGACGACCACCCCAGCGTGGGCGACGAAATCGGCGAGGCGGTGGGCGGCATCGGTGGTGTGATTGCCGGCGCGGAGATCGGCGCGATTGCCGGACCGGTGGGCGCGGTGATCGGTGGCATCGCCGGCGCGATCGGTGGGTGGTGGTCCGGCCGCGCCGTCGCGGAAGCAACCGATGCCATCTCCCACGAAGACGAGGACTACTACCGCAAGATCTGGGAAGGCACCGCGAGCCGGCCAGCCGACCGCTCGTTCGAGGACGCGCGCCCCGCGTACTACCTCGGGCATGTCGCGGCGCAGAACCCCGACTACGCGAACCGGAGCTGGAGCGACGTCCAGCAGGATCTCTCGCGTGGGTGGAACGACGAGCATGCGAAGCGCTACGGCAGCTGGTCGTCGGTGAGCCAGTACGCCGAAGCAGGCTACGAGCGCGGACGCGCCTCCCTGGGGGACCGGTCGCGCAGCACCGCGAACGCCGGCGAGGGCACGTTCGATCGCGCGCCGACGCACGCCGAGATCCGCAACGAAGAGCGGAATCGCTGATCACGCGCGGCTGGATGCACGACGCCCCGCTCCGTGTGCACGGAGCGGGGCGTCGTATTCCGGGCCCAGCGCGGCGCGTCAGCGCTGGACGACGTTCGTCGACCAGTGCGCCGTTTCGGCCAGAGAGGCGCGAGTCTGCTCGAGGGTGTATGACGGCTCGGTGTACGCCGACAAACCCTTCTTGAGCAGCCACGCCCCCAGCGCCAGCTCGATCACGCCCGTGACGATGGCGCCGAACCACATGTGTCCGTCCATCAGCCGGCCCAGCAACGAGGTGAGCAGGAGCGTGAGCGCGACGAGCATGATCACCGCCGCGCCGAAGGCGAGCACCATCCACAGGACGCCGCGCGTCGCCCGGTGCAGACTGTCCTTCGCCTCGAGCTTGGCGAGCTGCACTTCGTCGGTGGCGAGGCGCTTGGAATCATTGGTGAGCCGACGAATGAGATCGGGGATCCCGACGTCTGGGTCGGCGAGAAGTGGTCGCGCGGTCAAGTGCTCCTCCGGATGGGCCTGGGCTGGCACCGAGCGGGGCAAGAGGCGTTCCGCTCGCTATGGCTTCTCCGGGCCGACCAGTTCCACGAACACTTCCGCCGCCAGGCCGACGCCGATGGCCCGCGTGGTCCCCGCACTCTCACCCACCCAGAGCGTGATCGGACCATCGTACGGTGCGCGATCGAGGATGCGCACCATCGCGCCGGGCCGGATGCCGAGCTCGGCCAGGTAGCGCAGGCGCTCGGCATCCTCGTCCTGCACGCGGCGCACGCGGACTCGCTCGCCTGCCGCCGTGGCGGCCAGGGTACGCAGCGCCGCCTCTTCCACGCGTCCGTCGCGTGTGGGGATCGGTGCGCCGTGCGGGTCCTGCGTCGGATTGCCGAGCGCGGCCGCCATCCGTTCGATCAACTCATCGGAGGCGGCGTGCTCGAGACGCTCCGCTTCGTCGTGCACGCCGTCCCACTCGTAGCCCAGCACCTCGGTGAGGTAGCACTCGAGGATGCGATGCCGGCGCAGGGTGCGGAGCGCAGCACGACGACCGGCGCCGGTGAGGCGCACGCCGCGGTACGGCTCGTGGGTGATGAGCCGCTGCTCGGCAAGGCGGCGCATCATCCCGCTCACCGACGCCGGCGAGATGGCGAGGCGATCGGCGATGTCGTTCGTGGAGGCGGGCGCACCGACGCGCTCGAGGTCGTAGATCGCCTTGAGGTAGTCCTCGACCGGGCCGCTGAGGGGCGGTAGTGCGGCGGCCGCGCTCACGATGGGCGCAGCCGTCGCGGCGTGCCGCGCACGAGCAGCACCGGCACGCTCGTGTGATGGCGGACGTCGTTCGCCACGCTGCCGCGAATGAGATCCTGCAACCCGCGATGTCCGTGCGTGCTCATGGCGACGAGGTCGCAGCCTTCACGCTCGGCCGCGGCGGCGATCTCCTTTCCCGGATCGCCGCCGGCGAGCACGCACTCCACCTCGATGCCGAGCCGCTCCAGGTCGTCGGCGCGCGTCTCGATGTACTCGCGATCCTTCTTCATCTCGTCGCTCTCGCGCAGCGCGAGTGCCTGCTGATTGCGCGCCGCCCAGCCGTCGGCCACGTGGATGAGCACCACCGACGACGCGCAGAGGCGCGCCAGATCCCGCACGTGAGTGAGGATCGCGTCGTCGTAATCGGAGTGCTCGAGCGGGACGAGGATGCGACGGTACATCGCGGTGCCGGGCATGGGGCGCGGACGTCGCTCACCTCAGGCGAGCCACCCCCGCACCGTCTGGACGAGCAGCAACAGGTTCAGCGCCGCGATCACGCCAGCCACCAGATACGCGAGCGCCTTCAGCAACGGCGGGTTCGCGAACCGGCCCATCTTGTCGCGATCCGACGTGAACATCACCAGCGGAAACACGGCGAACGACAGCTGCAGGCTCAGCACCACCTGGCTGAACAGCAGCAGGTGCGCCGTGCCGGAGACTCCACCAAAGATGGCCACCAGCGCCGCCGGCACAATGGCGATGAGCCGTGTCACGAGCCGGCGCAGCCACGGCCGCACGCGAATGTCGAGGAAGCCCTCCATCACGATCTGACCGGCCAGTGTTCCGGTGATGGTGGAGTTCTGTCCCGACGCCAGCAGCGCCAGCGCGAATGCCGTGCTCGCACCGGCACCGAGCAGTGGCGTGAGCAACTTGTGCGCGTCCTGGATCTCGGCCACTTCGTGGTGGCCGCTGGTGTGAAACGTCGCCGCCGCGACGATGAGGATCGCCGCGTTGATGAACAGCGCCATCGTCAACGCGATCGTGGAATCCACGAACGCATAGCGCACCGCCTCCCGCTTCCCCTCCGAGGTCTCCGCGTACTTTCGCGTCTGCACGATGGACGAATGCAGATACAGGTTGTGCGGCATCACGGTGGCGCCAAGGATGCCGATCGCCAGGTAGAGCATGGCCGGATTGCGCACGATGTCCGGACTCGGCACGAACCCGCGCATCACGGAGCCCACGTCGGGGCGCGAGAGGAAGAGCTCGAAGGCGAAACAGAGGCCCACCGTGGCGAGCAGTACGATCACGAGCGCCTCGAGCACTCGCACGCCGCGGTTCTGCAGGTAGAGCAGGAGCAGGACGTCGAGCGCCGTGATGAAGACGCCGATGGGAAGGGGGATGCCGAACAGCAGGTCCAGCGCGATGGCCGAGCCGATGACTTCCGCCAGGTCGCACGCGGCGATGGCGATCTCGCACATCAGCCAGAGGGCGACGGAAACCGGCTTGCTGTAGTGATCACGACAGGCCTGAGCGAGGTCGCGCCCCGTGACGATTCCCAGCTTGCTGGCCAGCCCCTGCAGCAGCACCGCCATCAGGTTGGAGAGCAGGACGACGCTCAGCAGCGTGTAGCCGAACTGCGAGCCGCCGGCGAGGTCGGTGGCCCAGTTGCCCGGGTCCATGTATCCGACCGCCACGAGGTAGCCGGGCCCGGCAAAGGCGAGCACCTTTCGCCAGGTCGAGCCGGCAGACACCGGCACCGACCGGTACACCTCGGCGAGGCTTGGCGCGACGCGGGCACGGCGCCAGCCGGTCTCGGGTGGCGTCGGACGATCGGGTTCGGATGAATGAAGACGGACGGCCATCGATTTTCTGACTCGGGCGCGAGGTCGCCCAATGGACGACGGACAGATATTTAGGGTAACCTAAACAATTTTCGCTGGGGGAACTAGAGCATGGACGTCACCGGGCTCGGGCAGGTCGCGCTCAGCGTCGCCGACGTCGCGCGCAGCACGACGTTCTACCGCGACGCAGTCGGGCTTCGATTCCTCTTCGCGGCCGGTTCGTCGCTGGCCTTTCTCGACCTCGGCAATGCACGGCTCATGCTCTCGACGCCGGAGGGCGATTTCACTCCGGGTTCGAGCACCGTGCTCTACCTGCGCGTGGCGGACATCGTGACGTCACACGCCGCGCTGCGTGCGCGTGGCGTGCCGTTCGTGGACGAGCCACATCTCGTGGCGCCGATGCCTGATCACGACCTGTGGATGTGCTTCTTCAGGGATCCCGACGGTCACACCCTGGCGCTCATGTGCGAGCGGCCGAAGGGTTCCCGCTAGACGTACGTCAGCGTGCGGTGCGCGGCGCCCGGTCGTCGTCGAAGGATTCGCCGCCCGGCGCTACACCTGCATACTCCAGAAACTGGCGAAGCACGCGTTCCGTGAGTCCCCACACGGTATAAGCGCCGTGCCGGAACACGGTCACCGTGCGTTCGACGCCGCGCACGAGGACCACGCCGGTGCCCCACGCCGTGGGCGTGCGAAGCTCGGCGAGCGGCACCCAGAACGCGGCCGCCACTTCTTCGCTGGCGACGATACGCACGTCGCCACGGACGAGCGCCACGTACGGCCTGATCACCAGCGGCGGCAGGTGCGGCGACATGGGACTCAGGTCGTCGAGGTGGCCGAGCACGCGACCGTCGTGCTCGATGTCCACGCCCGTTTCCTCCCGCGTCTCGCGGACTGCGGTCGCGGCGAGGTCCGCATCGCCCGGCTCGGCGCGTCCGCCGGGACAGGCGATGTGTCCGCTCCAAGGATCGCGTTCGGCGTCGGCGCGCTTGATCATCAGCAGCTCGGGCTCACCGTCGTCGCGCGCGCGGAGCGCGAGTAGCACTGCCGCGGCGCGCGCGCCGGCGGGCAGCGGGATCTCACGCCCCGGGCGCTCGCCGAGCGAGCGCGCGAGGTGCTGCACCAGCGGGTGCGTCGCGAGCCGGTCCAGCTCAGCCGTCGACGTCGCCGCCGGCCTCGGCCCAGCCACGGAATCCACCGGCGAGCGAGCTCACCCTCTCGTACCCCATCTGCTGCAGGGTGTCGGCCGCCAGAGCGCTCCGGTTGCCGCTCGCACAGTAGATGACGACTTCGGCGTCACGCGGCACGGCCGCTTCGATCTTTGTCTCCATCGTCCCACGGGAGATGTGCAGCGCGCCAGGTATGCGGCCGAGGTTCACCTCCTGCTGGTCACGCACGTCCAGAAAGGTGACGCCACCGCGCTGATGCAGTGCGCGTGCATCGGCGGGGCTCACTTCCTTCACGCGTGACTTGGCCTCGTTGATCAGGTCGGTGCCGCTCTTCATCGACGCTCCGGAGAAAGGTGGGGTGGTTGTAGCCTGTTCAAGATGAGCGCCGCACCATCACGCCGGCAGCACGTGCAGTGTGCGAGCATCGGCGTCGAGCTCGGCGCGCGCGCCGAGCGGAATGGTCCACTGATCGCCCACGTGGCCGAGGGGGATGCCGGCAACGGCGGGCACGCCGGCCGCGTCGGCGGCCTCCCGCAGGATGTCGTCGAGCGGACAGAGCTCGGCGTCGAGCGGGTCGGTGCTCTCGGTGAACTGACCGAAGGCGATGCCGGCTACCCGGTCGAGTGCGCCGGAAAGGCGCAGCTGCTGGAGCATGCGGTCGATGCGGTAGGTGGCTTCACCGACGTCCTCCAGCACGAGGATGGCATCCGCGTAGTCCGGCGCGTACGGCGTGCCGGCGAGTGCAGCGAGCAGCGCGAGGTTGCCACCGACGAGCCGTCCCGTCGCCCGCCCGCCACGCAGCGTGCGTGCGAGCGGCGCGCTGCCACAGGGATCCACCTGCTCCACGACGGCGCGCACGAGTGAGTCTCGCGAGAACTCCGTGAGCTCACTGCGCGCCGTCGGTGCATGATAGCTCGCGACGCCGCTGCGCGCGTTGATGGCGCAGTGGAGCGCGGTGATGTCGGAATAGCCGAGCAGCGGTCGCGGATGGCGGCGCATCGCGTCGTAGTCGAGCGCGGAGAGAATGCGCATCGCGCCGTAGCCGCCCCGGAGGCACCAGATGCCATCCACGCGGTCGTCGCGCAGTGCTGCGTTCAGATCGTTGGCGCGCTCGTCGTCGGTACCGGCGAGGTAGCCGTTGCGCGCCAGCGCGTGGGGCGCCGGCAGCGCCTCCCAACCGAGGGACGTGGCATGATCGATGGCCGCCTGCAGATCCTGCTCGCCGCGAAGCGGACCGGCAGGCGCAACGAGCGCGACGCGCGCGCCGGCAGAGAGTGGAGGAGGAAGCCGCATGTGGCGCAACGTAGAGAGCGCTAATGCGCCATGCAACGCCATCATCGCCCACTTGCAATGAGCGAGCACAAGAGGCGAGCGAGCGCAGCGGCTCGAGCGTTCTCGTGCATGGGCGGCGGCACCCGATATGCGCTTGCCACACCGTCACCCGGAGGGGGCACGCGGGGAGGCTGCGTGTCGCGCTTCGGTGAAAGTTCACCGGCTTTGGAGGACTGTTATATGGCGGATCGCGACCGGAACACCTCAGGCTCTTCGAACAGCGGCCAGAGCGACAGGAACGCCTCGTCGGGAAGCTCGAACCGTGACCTCGGCAGCTCGTCGCAGGGCGACGGCTACTCGGCGTCGGATCGGGATCGGCACTCCTCGTCGAGCGGCTCGAGCACGGGCGGTGTCGGTGGGAGCGCGGGGTCGTCGTCGGGCTCGCAGGGGAGCGAACGGAATGCGTCGGGAAGCTCCTCCTCGCCGGGCAGCATGGGCGACTCCTCGAGCAGCTCCGGCAGATCGGGAAGCTCCGGCAGCTCGGGAAGCTCCGGCAGCTCCGGCTCGTCCGGCAGCTCAGGGTCCTCCGGGAGCCGGCAGGACTCGGGCGGCATGTCGGGCTCGAGCAGCAGTGGCCAGTCCGGACGCAGCGCCTCGTCGGGCTCATCCGGATCGGCTGGGTCGTCAGGTTCAGCCGGCTCGTCCGGATCATCGGGCCGCTCGGGCAGCTCCGGCTCATCCGGCAGCAGCAGATAACGATCGGATGACCGGGCAGGCGAAGGGCGCTCCTTTCGGGGAGCGCCCTTCGTCGTCCTGCGAACCCGCACCGGCGTGGCGGCTCGTGCATCCGCTGTCGTGCGCGACGTCCTGATGCCGGTCGTCGACGCACGACGCAGCACGATGTGCGCGTGCGTACACTCCGCCAGGCCGCTGCGCTCCTTGCGCGCGCCACCACGAACGATGGCCTCCTGTCACTCGCCGCGGCGCTGGGCTTCGACGGCGCCGCGCTCCTGCTCGACGCCGAAACGCGGGCGAACCTCGGCATTCCGGACACCACTGGCGACGTACGCCTGATGCGCGGGCGTGGAGCACTCCGCGCGCTCCTCGTGCTCGCTCCGATAGAGAGCTCACTGCGCCCGCTGATCGCCGAGCTCGCGGCCGCGCTCTCACGCCACACCTCGCACGTCCTGTGGACCGTGATCGCCGCGTCGGCCGGCGGTGCGGAGGCGGGCATCGCCTGCTGGACGGCGGAGCGGCGGCCACCGCGCCTCGCGGCATTGCTCGTCCACCCGATGGAGGTCGTGGCGAGCGACGCCGAAACGCTGTGCGCGCTCGAAGCAGCAAGCGACGCCGAGGATCTGCTCGTACACACGCGCTGGTGCGAGCTGCTTGGCAGGTCGGCGCTGTCGCGCCGCTTCTACCGCACGCTGGAGCAGCGCATCGCCGCGCTCGCCGCGTCGCTGCCGCGCATGCCCGAGGCCGATTGCGCCGAGCTGGGCCTGCTCTGCGTGTCGCGCTTGCTGTTTCTGTCGTTCCTGCAGGCCAAGGGCTGGCTGAATGGCGAGCGCGCCTTTCTCGGCAACCGCTTCGACGCGTGCATGTCGACCGGCGGCCGCTTTCACGAGCGCGTGATGCAGCCGCTCTTCTTCGGCACGCTCAACACGCCACAGCGCAAGCGCGCGAGCGCGGCTCGCGCGTTCGGTGCGGTGCCATTTCTCAACGGCGGGCTATTCGGACGGACCGCGCTCGAGCGTCGCCATGCCGGGGCACGGTTCTCCGATGAGGCCTTGGGCGAGCTCTTCTCACAGTTGCTCGGTGCGTACCGTTTCACGGCGCGCGAGGAGCAGGGCGAGTGGTCCGAGGTGGCTATCGACCCGGAGATGCTCGGGCGCGCTTTCGAGAGCCTGATGGCGGCGCGCGAGCGCCGCGTGAGCGGGGCGTTCTACACGCCGCAGCCGCTCGTGGCCCAGGTCGCGGATCATGCGCTGGTCGCGGCGCTCGCGTCGGGAGCGCTGAGCGAGGAGCGCGTGCAAGCCGCGCTTGGCGGCGAACCGCCGTCGCCGGAATCCGCGCGCGAGCTCCGCGACCGGCTCGGCGTGCTCACGGTCCTCGATCCCGCCTGCGGCTCGGGCGCGTTCCTCGTCTATCTGCTGGAGCGCATCACTCAACTGCATCGCGTGGCCGGCGATACGCGCGGCGTGGCGGCCATCCGGCGCGAGGTGCTGGCGCGCGCCATTCACGGCGTCGACGTGAATCCGACCGCCGTGTGGCTGTGCGAGCTCCGACTCTGGCTGTCCGTCGTGATCGAGAGCGACGAGACGCGAATGTCGGCGGTGCCGCCGCTGCCCAACCTCGATTGCAACGTGCGCGTGGGCGATGCGCTCGCCGGCGATGCGTTCGACGAGCCGGCCGCGCTCGTCGGGCCACCGGCTGCGCTGGCGCGGCTTCGCGAGCGATACGTCCGCTCATCCGGTGCGCGCAAGGCGACGCTGCGTCGCGCACTGGCCCGCGAGGAAACGCGTCGCGCCCTGGCGACGATCGATTTCCAGCTGCTGCGCATCGCCACGCAGCGGCGCGAGCGCCTGGTGGCGCGCCGCAGTCCCGACCTGTTCGGCGAGCGTGACCAGGACGCCGGCTCGTCGGCGCAGGCGCGACGGGAGCTGCGTAGCCAGGCTGCCGCGCTGCGCCGCGAGCGCCGGCGGATCGCGGACGGGGGTGCCCTGCCCTTCTCGTTCCTGTCGCACTTCACGCACGTGCACGTGCACGGCGGGTTCGCGTTGGTCGTCGGCAATCCGCCATGGGTGCGGTTGCACAACATCCCGACGGCCGCGCGCGACGAGCTGCGTTCGCGCTATCGCGTATTCCTGGACGCAGCATGGGAGCCCGCGTCGAGTACGTCGCGCGGCCGAGGGTTCGCGGCGCAGGTGGATCTCTCCGCCCTGTTCGTGGAGCGCAGCCTGGCACTGACCGCCGCCGGAGGCGCCATCGCGCTCCTGCTGCCGGCCAAGCTCTGGCGGTCGTTGTCGGGTGGCGGAGTGCGCCGCCTGGTCGCCGCGCGAGCGGAGATCCGGCGCGTGGAGGACTGGACCGATGCGCCATGCGCGTTCGACGCGGCGGTGTATCCGTCGGTGCTCGTGGCCACGCGCCCTGCCGCTCGCCCGCCTGCATCGGCGAACTGTGGCAACGCATCCGCCTACGCCGTGCGGCGACGCACGCTGAGCGTAGAGTGGCGTGCGTCGTCGCGATCATCACGCCTGGACGAGGATGATGCGGCGAGCCCGTGGTTGATCCTGCCGAACGAAGTGCGCACCGCGTTCGACCTGTTGCGCGCTCGCGGTCATCCCCTTGCCGAGGGACGACTCGGCCGCGCGCTGCTCGGCGTGAAGTGCGGGTGCAACGAGGCGTTCCTGGTGAACGACACCGGTGGCGACCGGGTGCTCGCGGCGGTGGAGTACCAGGGGCGACGCGGCACGCTCGAACGCCAGCTGCTGCGTCCACTCCTTCGCGGCGAGTCGCTGCAGGCGTGGCGCGTGCCACCCTCGTCGCGCGCCATCGTCTGGACGCACGGCGATGCCGGTTCACCGCTCGGCACACTCCCTCCCGCCGCCGCGCGCTGGCTCGCGCCATGGCGACGCCGCCTCCGCGCCCGTACCGACCTCCGCGGCACCGGCAGCTGGTGGATGCTCTTCCGCACCGAGAGCGCTGACTGCGCGCGCACGCGAGTGGTATGGAGCGACTTCGGCCGCGCGCCCCGTGCCGCCATCCTGCCCGCGGGGGATCCGACGGTACCACTGAACAGCTGTTACGTGCTGCCGTGCGAGGATCCGGAGGACGCACTCGCGCTCGCGGCGCTGCTCA
>Ga0207705_10001102_pt1 | contig 21941 bp, 15 predicted proteins | sample KBSC13metaG_FD_184314 | JGI IMG/M metagenome (GOLD analysis project Ga0207705, IMG submission 184314) | Corn rhizosphere microbial communities from Kellogg Biological Station, Michigan, USA - KBS C1-3 metaG (SPAdes) (version 2) | ecosystem: Host-associated > Plants > Roots > Rhizosphere > Soil ... | reverse complement strand
GACATCGAGCTTATCTTGGACCGGGTCCAAAGCGCCGCAAAGCAGTACCGGGGAATCAGAGTTGACCACGACCGGCACGTTATCGACTTCGGTGACAGAGCGCGCTTCGCATTCGGGAAATCCAATCTGGCGCCCGAGCAGGAGGCCGTGTTACGCCAGTTCGTCCCCGAAATCTTGACGTTGGCAAACGATGACCTCGGCAAACGCGTCCTTAAGCAAGTGGTTGTTGAAGGCTACACTGACAGGACAGGTACCTACCTTAGCAATCTGAACCTCAGCCTGCAGCGTAGTGAGAGGGTGTTATGCAGTATGTTCGCAACATCCGGTTCGAGTCTGCTCAGCGAGGACCAGAAACAAAGTGTGAGAAACCTGTTTTTGGTGGGCGGGTATTCGTTCAATGACGCAAAGGCGACGGACGAAGAAAGTCGTCGTGTAGAGATGCGCCTTGAGTTCCTCGCCATCGGTGAGCAGCGTCCTCCAGTGCCGGTGCAAACGGGAAATTTTGGCGACTGCGCACTGCAATGAGCGCCCTTGACCACCTAGCGTCCCTTCTACGCCCATCGCTCAGCGAAGGCGCCAAATCAATGACTTCGGGCGACAGCATCGACGCCTTACTGGCCGAGATGAAAGCACGCTCGAAATCCGCATGCGGCAGGTCACCCGCGGAAGACCATCAGCTTGATGCCGTCCGCCGCTATTGGGACAGCCAAGAGCTGAGCAGCTTCCGCGATGCCTACCTGGTCTCGTGGGGTCTCTGCATGCCGCACCGGCCGCAGGGACCGTGCGTAATGGAGGACCGGCCCCGACTGCAAGGCGTCCTGGATGGCGCTGATGTATGGAAACACAGAGCGAGCGCATACAGACGCTGCTATCAGGGACTGGTAAAGAGCTATTTCACTTACGACGCAGATGCACCCGGAGCCGCCTCCGTCGGGCGAAAAAATTGGGGCATCTTGCGGGACTACCTTTACGACCGCAACCGCGATATTCGCGACGGCGGGTCCCATCCTGAGTGGGTCGACACCGCAATCGATAACAGGCAACTGTTCGGGGAAACCCCCTGCACGCCGTATGTAGACCCTCTGCTGCGGGGCGACGCATCACAGGTTGACAACGTCTGCGAGCAACTGCAAATCGGAAAAGCGTCTTGGTTTCTGCGGCAGCTCGTCCTGGCCCAAGTGGAAGGCGCGACGAACCTAGGTCATGGTGACTTTCTGCGTCTCTTGCCTCGGTTGCTTAGCCTGCTGACCAACAACGAAGTGCTGCGCGACCGCGGAATGATTATGGTCCTCGACCGGTATGCACAGGTGCCTGGCAACTCATTGCATCCTGGCCTTCGCGACCATGCCGTTGGCTGGTGGGGCAACCCGTGGCTGCCTTCGAATGCGACCGGCTGGGGTGGCGTTGCACCGGCCGCACGTACGATGGTAGCCGAATGGCTGAAGCTGGAGTTCATTGAGACGTTTTTTACCAAGCTCGCGGAAGATGGCCTTGGCGACCCGCGGCGGATGGAGTTCTGGAAACGGTACGTAAAGGCCATCGACCACATCGAGTTTGCACTGGGGTCATTTGCACGCAATTCGAGGGAGCAGGATTTTGTCGCGCTGCGCAAGAAGATGACGGGGCTCATCTGTGAACTAAATGCGTCAGGAGCCAACAATGCGTTCATCATGCGCATGGGAAGCTTGGTCGCGGTGGAATTCAGCGGTCTCGGCAACGCCCTTTACGGCTACGACGCGAGCCGGTCCGTCCCGTTTGACACGGCGCAGGTACTCGGACTCGCGAGGGATGGCACGAATTCGCTAAAGCAAAAAGCGAAAAGCATTCTTTGGCTACAGCATCAGGACGGTATTCATAACTGGCATCGATGGGAAGACATGTTCGACGCGACGCTGCGCCAGGAGTTTGGAATTCGTCCGTCGGCTGCAGCTCCGCGTAGCGGCGATAGCGGCGTGCCTCGTTCGCGGCAATTGCCGTCCACGAAGCGTGGAGCAGACGTCTCATTGCCAAATCGCGGAAGAACGACTTCCGAGCCGTACTCTCATGTCGCGCTCCGTCGGTTCGCAGCGACGCACGGCTTGATAGTCGATGATAAGACGTCCATGGGAGGCAACCTTTGGGTTCGCGGCGCCAGTAGTGATGAAATGGTCAATGAAGTGCTGACACGCTGGGGATTCCATGCCAAACCTGGGAAAGGATGGTGGAGATAGGCGGAACCGTGTTCAAGATATTCAAGAAAGCAAAAGAGCGGGACCTGGCGTCTTGGGGACGACTCTGGTCACCGGCAGGCGTAGTCCTGACCCGCAGCCCCACTGCGGGTGGCGAGACTATTGAGGGCAACCTCCTCGAGGGCTATCTCACGCAACTGGCGGACGACGGACTGGCTGGCCAAGCAGGAGATGGATTCCTGCTGGATTGGGATTCGCTGTACGCCGCCCTGGAACTGTCGGACTACGCACCTTTGCGCGAGATTCTTCGACTTCCGCCGTTCACCGAGACGCGCCCCGCCCTTCGAAGCAGTCATTCTTTGACCGACCGGGATTTTGCTATCGTATTGGATGGATGGCATACCGACGACGGCCACGAATTTCGCGGAGGATTCACAGGCCCAGTCATGGCGGCTGGACCAGCGGAGGCTCTTATGCACCCCGCTCAGTGGGAACTCCTTAAGGCAGTGGTCGCGTTCTCGCGGCGCGGGGAAGACGAACGAACCGATGTAGCCAATCGCCAGGGTTGGGCGCGAATTCGCAAGCTTGCGCGTAAAGCCGATGCCCGACTTGATGATTTTCTTTACCGGTCGGTAGTTCTAAGCCCGGAAAAACTCCATATCGGGCTGAGGCGGTCCGTCAATGTCTCGGATGACCATGTTGTTGAAATTGCGCCGGGTTTCGACGACGCTCCTTCAGACTGGCTGGTTACTTTCGACAAGTCGCGCGACATTCGCGACCGGTATGATGTCGCTACCCATGAGGGTATCGTCCAGATTTTGGTCTCACCCAAAGTGCAAACGGTGCTGCGCGAAATCAAGCGGCTGCCTGGGAGGCTTGTTGCCGGTTCGCGGGCTCAAGCGTTCCTATTAAATCCCTACGCGGCGCTGGGCACAGACGCCGCCGACGTCATCGAAGAGTCACAGTTTGAACAGGCCCGCGAGGATGCCGGTCTCGAGTACGAGCGCTTCGTGCCGGTACTCGAGCGCGACGCGGCAGGCTATCCGGTGCAGGTCGGACTGCTCATCGAAACCGCAGTGGCGAGTGGCCCGACCTCCTCTGAAACCCATTGGCTTGACAACGACGAACTTTCTGCGTTCATCAAGGCGCTTTCGAGAGCGCTGACGCTCGGCCACCAGCTTGTCGCGTGGCAAGGCTACGACCTGGTTGTCCAGGGAGATGCTGAACAGCATTTAAAGGACCTATTGGCGGCACTCGTGCAGCGTCAGACACCGCATATGCTTGTGTCCTACACACAGGTTCATGACCTGAGTGGTTATTCCGCACGCATCGAGTCTATCGGTGTTGAAAAACCTTATCACTCGCCGTATATCGCCAAGAAAAGCGAGGACGATGGATGGTTTCCTGACAATATTCAGCCGGTCGTGGTCTACCAATCAAAAGATGGAAGCGACCCAGTTGCAGTCCCTACCAGTAAGGAAGCCATCGAGAAGCTCAAACGGGACCTGCACAACGCTGAAGCGAAGGGAGCAACGGAACTTCATGTCTCGTGGCTGAAGGAGAGGGTTTCGCTATCCGACGCGAAGGAGATTGTCGCGACGTTCGAGAACGTCTTCTCCTCGATAGAATCCGACAAGCCGCTTGTCCCTGGGGATGCTCGTCGCTTGCGTGGCAACGACAACAGTCGGAAGAAGCAGCTTGTCCTGAGAGCGAATATCCAGGCGGTCGATTACGAAGAGATGCGCCGGGAGGCACTGCAGGCCGTGCCAGCACAGCCGAAGCTCCCCCAGAGCATCCGTCATGATTTCGCGCTTCTGCCGCACCAGCAGGCAGGCCTCGCATGGATGCAACATCTATTCAGTCTGCAAACCGACTACCAGGTGCGCGGGGCGATTCTTGCAGACGACATGGGGCTAGGGAAAACGTTTCAGCTGCTTGCGCTCATGGCATGGCTGCTAGAGCGAGAGCCGGATATGAACCCAATACTGGTCGTCGCACCCGTCTCCTTGTTGGAAAACTGGGCAGAGGAAGCAGATAAGTTCTTTGAACCGGGTTCGCTGCCGCTCCTGACCGCCTACGGCGACAACCTGACTGGACTACGAGTACCGCGCAGCCAAATCGACCAGCGCTTGCAGACTGAGGACGGTCTCGTCAAATTCCTCAAGCCCGACTGGCTTGGCGATGCAAAAGTGGTTCTAACGACGTATGAGACGCTGCGCGACCTCGAATTCTCCTTTGCCGCTCAGAGATGGTCGCTTATGGTGTGTGATGAAGCTCAGCGTATCAAGAACCCGGCCGCAATGGTGACGCGCGCTGCGAAAAAGCAGAACGTCGGGTTTAAGATTGCATGCACCGGAACGCCGGTCGAAAACACCTTGGCCGACATGTGGTGCCTGTTCGATTACGTGCAACCGGGTTTGCTGGGCGCATTGAACGATTTCGGTCAGCGTTACAGGAGGCCGATTGAGGCCAAGTCCGAGGAGGAAAAGGCGCGCGTCGAAGAATTGCGGACGCGCATCTCGCCGCAGATTCTCCGGCGCCTCAAGACCGAGGTAGATACAGGGCTGCCACCCAAAATCGTTGTCGAAGACTGCCGCCGACTGCCAATTTCGAGCGCCCAACGCAATCTTTACGCGCAAGCTGTCGAGAGTTTCAAGAAGCGCAACGAACCTGACCGTACCTCGCCGTTCAAGAACCACCTTGGGCTGCTGCATTATCTAAGGCTGGTATGTACAGACCCACGGCCTTATGGCCTGAGCGTATTCAAGCCAGAGCCACTGAGCAACTATCGGGCGACATCACCCAAGCTTGACTGGCTTATCAAGCAGCTTCACGAAATCAAGGCCAAACGAGAAAAGGCCATCGTCTTCTGCGAGTTCCGCGAGATTCAGCGACTCCTGCAGCACTACATCGAGGTCGAGTTTGGGTTACGTCCGGATATCATCAATGGGGATACAAGCGCGTCTTCAACGCACGTCGCGAGTCGCCAGAAACGAATCAGGTCTTTTCAGAATGCTCCTGGTTTCGGTGTCCTGGTGCTCTCACCCGTTGCCGTCGGTTTCGGCGTTAACATCCAGGCGGCAAATCACGTCATCCACTTTTCAAGAACCTGGAACCCAGCCAAGGAGGACCAGGCCACGGACCGAGCGTATCGCATCAACCAGAAGAAACCGGTCTACGTTTATTATCCCGTCGTTCACGCGGCCGACTTCACGACTTTCGACGTCAAGCTCGACCAACTGCTTACCTACAAACGGGGCTTAGCGCAAGATATGCTCAACGGTGCGGGTGACGTGGCACCCGCAGACTTTAATGTTGCGGAAGTTGTTCCGGACGGGAACAGTGCGACAATTGACGAGCGCATTTCGCTAGACATGGCGCTTCGGATGGGATGGCAGCACTTCGAGTGCCTTGTGGGAGCGCTTTGGAGCAAGCGTGGGTACGACTGCTATCGCACGCCCGGCACAAACGACAATGGCGTGGACATCGTCGCGATTTCAGGTGGCAGAGGGCAACTTATCCAGGCTAAAACTAGCGGTACCGACGGCGTGAAACTCGGCTGGGATGCTGTGAAGGAGGTAGTTGCCGGTGAGGCGTTCTACCGTCGACGGCACCCGGGCGTGACGTTCGAGAAAGTCTGCATCACGAACCAGTTCTTCAACCGGCAGGCGCAGGAAAACGCCGAGTTGAACTTTGTGGAGTTGCTGGACCAGAAGCATGTCGCTGAGCTTTTGGCAAAGCACGCAGTATCAATGCTCGAAGTTGAGCGGATGCTATTTGTTGGGTGGGACACGACGGACTCAACCGTCTGAATTCCACGTGGCCGGACGAGAGTGAGCTACCGAACTAAAACGCCAACGGCCTTGTGTTCGGCATTCTGGACGACAAGACCGAGAGCAGAAAATCATGACATGGGGAATACAGGACCTGCTTGCACACCTCGGCAAGCTGCTGACACCGAATCTCATCGGGACGTACCGTAGCTTCGAGGTTACCGAGATTATTGGTTTCCACGACAAGGGACCCGCGACGAACTTTCTCAGCTTGCTCGTCGCAGAGCCAACCCTTCCGGCCGAGACGCCATCAAATCCCTTCATCAATGAAAGGCCAATCCGGCTGCCATCGACAAAGTGGCAATTCGGTATCGCGCAGTATAGGGTAGGCCCTGACCACCTCAGCCAAGCACTTCGACATTTGCAGTCAACCGGGGAGTGGAAACTTACCTCAACGCCTCTGAAAGTTGGAAAGCTGACTGCCGTACCGCCACAATTCGTTCCAGCCGATTCGCATCGCCCACATCCGTGGAACGGTGTCCTCAAGAACAATTTTTTCGATGGCTCGCATGTTCTCGAACTCTTCGATGGCGAGAAGACCGACCACCGTTTTTTGCTTGCCGAGCCGATACTGCTCGGCAAGCTCGTAAAGCTCGTGCGGCAATACTTGCCCATAGGAATCGATGGCCTTTCTGACCGCATTGGCAATGTGCTCATCCAGCTTCCAGTGACCGTCACGGCAATCAAGTTCGGCGGGCAGCAAGACGGCAAGTTTGCCTTCGAACCTACATGGCACCCGAGTGTGTCCGCCCGCCCGCTTCGCGTTTCGTGGGAGATTTATGAAGACGCGACCATAGAGCATTTTGTATCTGCGGACGTGAGTGCTGGCCCGGCAAACCTTCCCGTTCATTCAAAGCGCACAGGCGCTCGCTATATTCTCTGGGACGATGCCAATGACACTATTCTGGGAGCATCAGCCCAGAGTGCGTTCTTCGGCAACCAGTTCAGCGTGACCAGTCACACAATCAATCCGACAACGCGCGAGTTTCTCAAGCAACCAGCAGACGGGGGCGCGGTCGAGCCATTCAGCCTGCTGCTTCGGGATGACCCACTGCCGCCCGCGAACGTAGCTAGTTCGAATCCGCGAGAACCGTGGCGTTCCGAGCGGCTATTTCAAGACAGTCTGCACGCACTATACGCTCGCAAGGAATTTGTTCAGTACAAGGGTCCAACCGCTGCGGGGCGGAGCGAAGCCTTGGCCGATATCCAGTGGTTGATGGAAAAGCACGGTCGGAGCGGCGTTTGGCTGTGGGACCCCTACCTTGCCGCCAACGACGTGCTGAACACTCTCTTTCTATGCCCATGGCCTGGCGCAGACCTACGCGCACTGAGCGATGGCAAGACGCCTAAGGTCTGCAAGCACTGCGGGAAGATGCCTGACGAATCTCATAGCAACGGGCAGAATGAGTGCACCGTTAAGCCCGAAAATACAAAACGTCGGCCATGGCGGCTCGAGCAACGCCACATCCTCGAAGAGTCGAAAGGTAATTGCCAAGGGCTAAAGCTTGAGTTCCGAGTTCGCACAGGCGGGGCGGGTTGGCCATTTCACGACCGGTTCCTGATTTTCCCGGCCGCGACAGGTGGCGCCATGGCATGGTCGCTGGGAACATCGGTCAACAGCTTGGGCCAACAGCATCACATCCTTCAAAAAGTTCCTGACGGGGAGCTAATCCGCGAGGCGTTCCTCGACCTGTGGACCCTACTCGATGGTACAAAGCACCTTATTTGGAGGACGCCATGAATGAAGCCTTCGCCAAGCTTGCCTGCGAGGTATTCGCTGCGGCTTGCAACGCTGGACCGTCCACTTTGCCTACGGGAACGGCACAATTTCTCGAGCGTTTAAAGAACGGCGGGGAGTGCGTAGCCGATACGTTAGAAAGTGTCGGGCAACAGTTAGCAGCACAGTTCCCATTCTTGCGTCATCGCTCGCTCGTTGTTGAACAGTGCGACGATATAGCACGCGCCACATGGGAAACAGGGGTACGCGCTGTCTTGGAGCGCTTGGGCAACTGGTCTCCGTCCAATCTTCTCGCGTTCGAAGAGCTTTCGACGTTGCTGTACACGATAGACGTGCTTGGGCTCGACTCAACCGACGTGCAGCACGTTGCGGCCCGATTGGGAAATGCTGCACTAGCATGCGGACTGCAGCATCTCATTTGCGATGCGAACGTCAGCTCTTATTTGCCCGGACACGAACGTATCCCCAACGCAGAGCAAGAAATAAACTCTTCGGGAGAGCAGGGAAATTTCCTGAAGATAACCTACCTCCTTCCACACATCATGCCCGAACCGCGGCCAGTACTGTGGGCAGCAGTAAGACTCTTGTGGAGACTTGACCCGACAAAACTCGCTGAAGCAATGACCATCAACGATAGTGTCTTTCTCGCCTTGCTGGTTCGCCTCACTCTTCAAGACGACTTTCCCGCGCTTTCCCTCCTCGTCCCCATCATGTGGCTGAAATATGTCAGCATTGCCGACATTGAGAAAGCGCATCGGTGCGGCAGTATTGCTCACAACTGGGCCGAACTTTTGCGCCAATTACTTCTGCAAGCCGCAGATACCACCGCCTGGTCCGGATGGATGGTTGCTTTGCTACAAGCGCCGTACAGCGGCTCGCTGATGTGCATCGCCTTGCCCAAAGTGCTGGCCTCTTTGCAGATGCAGCAATGGAGCGCCTTCGTCTTGGCCGTACGGTTGCACTTCTCGAAAGGGGCAGCAGAGCCGATAGCCTGCATCATGGAGGCGTTCGCACTGGAAGCTGGGGAGACCGCAGCTATCTCAATGTGGTCAATGTGCTTCGACCGATGGAACGACTGGAACTACGGCAAGAACGAGCACCAGGCTTATCTGTTTGCTCCAGCGGCCTGTGCGTTTGACTATCCTGTGGCAATGTATTATTCAAAGATGCCCAGTTACGAGCGCAATGAGCTAGAGGCAGCGTTAACGCTAGCCGTCGAGACGATTGAACAACAGTGGTTCGAGTCAGCGACTGACCTCATCACTGAAAGAAACCGATTACTATCACGCCAGAGACTCGTCGTTCATGGACGCATGCTTGCAAACGGAGAAGCCAATCGGCTTCCTTCGGTAGTCCCGCCGTCTGATGCGTACACGAGCGTTCGCTACGGATACTTCGATGTGCAGGCCACGACATGAACGCTGTGACTGCAGGTCAGCGCGAGAGTTATCCGGCCGCGTCGCGCGACCATTTGTTCTTGCAACTGCCACACGCGTATTAGGAGAAAAATCATCAGCCGCTCGGTACTAGTGGTCACGAACCATCAGGATGTCACCACAGACTTTGTAATCTTGGAGATGCAACGTCGTGGCGTTCCATATGTTCGCCTCAACAGCGAGTCTTTACCGCAGAGCGTACTGCGCCTCGTCCCTGAGTCAGGCGCGCATGGCTTCCAACTGACGCTGGGCGAGCGGATTGTTTCTCTGGCAGAGTTCGGTGCTGCGTATTATCGACGTCCCGGAGCACCGCATGCAGCAGCGTCGGTGCCGGAACAGTACCTAGCTTATTGTGAGGGCGAGTGGGGGGCGGCGCTGAAAGCGCTCTATGCGTTTCTTGACACTCGCTGGCTGAATTCCCCACAACGCATTGACACGGCGGAGAACAAGCCGTACCAGCTATTCGTCGCATCAGCGCTCGGATTTTCCGTCCCTGAAACATGCGTCACGAACGATGCACGAGAAGCAAGGAGGCTCCTGGTGGCGGGCAAGACGATTGGCAAGCCCCTACGTACAGCGCTTGTAGGGGTAGGTAGCGACGAACGTGTCATCTTCACAGAACCAATCAATGACGCGTCCGCAGTTGACGATGCTGCCGTCGCTGTCGCGCCAATCATCTTCCAGCGACAAATCGTCAAAGCGCTGGACGTTCGAGTCACTGTGGTAGGAAACGCGGTTTTTGCCGCTGCAATTCATTCGCAAACCACTGCCGAGTCCACCGTCGACTGGCGGCGGGGATGCAATCCTAACCTGGAGCACAGCGTCGTGCAGCTTCCCGCCGACATCAGAGAAAAATGCGTATCAATCGTCAAGCACTTCGGCTTGCGGTTCGGCGCAATCGACCTCGTTTTAGATACTGACAATAACTATTGGTTTCTCGAAATCAACCCAAACGGCCAGTGGGCATGGATTGAAACGCGCACCGGCTTACCGATAACGGCGGCCATCGTCGACGAACTCGAATTAATTGGCAATGAAGCTCACTAGCTTGGCCGACAAGGTCTGGCCATATCTTGACAGACCGACTAAACGGGATATGGAAGACGTAAGGAGCCAGTGCGAGCGTGATGTTGAGCAGTTGCGCGATAACGTTCGCCGCCTCGAGCATGAGGTCCTGCTTGAGGAAGCTCGTCGGCTATACGACGAAGAGGAGGAGCGACGGCGAGTCGCGGATTCAAAGGCAACCACCTACCTACTCGTAGCAGCGGCACTCGTGCCGGTGCTCACCTACTTTGAGGGAGTCGTCTGGGGCGATAAGGTTGGTTCGGCGCCACGTTGGGTAGCGTTCGGAATCATCTCGTTCGCGCTAATGTACTTGGTGGGATTTGCTTGGTACGCTTTTCGCGCACTGAAGCTCGTGGGGTATCATCGGATAGGTACGTCGGACGTCCGTGGCTGGGTTGGTGAAAAGGGAGTGCAAAGTTGGCGCATCGCAAACTCCTACCTTTCTTGTACGCGACAGAATCAGGATAAAAATAACCTGCGACTTACGTGGCTAAGTTTAGCGCATAGATTCATTCTAAGAATTTTCATTTGTTTTTCTGCTGTGTGTCTCCTTGAAGCAAGCTACGGGATTTACGACGCAGTTAGCAAATTGGTCTCGCCGTCAGTATCGCAGACCGTGATAGAAAAAGCACCAAGCCGTTTCCTTCGACTTTAAATTCCAATCCCAGCAAAAATGCTGTACTGCGCTGAGGCGTGGTTGTTGAATTTTGGTACACAATTTTAGGAGAAGTCATGCCACAAAGACACGAATACGAAGGTCGCAACTATGCAGTTCCTTTTCTCTGCGCGCGAGCGGTGCCTCGCACCGGCGAACGAGAATTGCCAGGGTTCTATTGTGACGAGAGCGATGTATGGGTGGTGCAAGGAGTTCATGGCATAACGCCGCTCGCCTTGGCACCCTCGCAGGCTCAGGAGTTGGTGACCAAGACGAAGGCGCGTATGGAAAGAGACGACGACGGTTCTGCAGCGTTGCTCGGGGCTATCACCAAGACCGCTGTGCAACTCGAAAGCGACGACGACCGCTTTGTCACGGCAAAACCACATGCTTTGCTAGAGCTATACACTAAAACAGAATCGCGAATCGAGAGAGACGATACGTAATCGGAAACGCGAACTTGGCACAATGGCGCTTCAATATAAATGACTTATTTTTCGCGTGACAGTGGCGCTGGTGATTTCAGAATCCAGGCAATGACGGGGCTAGGATTTATGGGGAGGACCTCATATCGCCACTGACAGCCGGCATCGGCGTTTGAGTTCGACTACTTTGTACTTTCAGAACGCGCCGCGCTCTTTGCGTCCGAGGCGGACCGGCAATCGCGGAAGAAGGGCTGTCAGCACGGTCCTTCGGAAAAGCAGCGAAGTGCTACAGAACGTAGCATCCCTGACGCGACAGCAAGCTGAAGGTGCCGACGACGACACCACCTCCTTTGGACAGTACTATGCCATCCAGAGCTGAAGAACTTCAAAAACTCATGAATGCGGATGCGGCGACGGAAAAGGATTGCCAGGCCTTTCTCCAAGACATCGCACTTCATTTGGTGCCCTTCCGCGTGCGCGAAGAAAACATCCTGGTGAAAGGGCGTGAAGAATCTTCTCGTCCTGGAGATTCCGACTTTTGCGTCTCTGTGGAAGTCGACAACGGTGCAATGGGCCGCCGCTTTGCATACGTTTGGGAGGTGAAGGCTCCGCAGAAATACCTTTTTCAACAGGACAAAGCGGCCAACCGTCTCAGACCGACGGACGAACTTTACAGTGAAAACCAGCTTCTCAATTACGTCGCCGAGCTTGAGACTAGCAGGAACTTTCGGCAAAAATTTCAACTGACCGGGTCAGAAGACGAGGTTCGGCCGGGAGGCATAATCATTGGCCGAAAGGATAGGATAGTAAAAGGCCTCGACGAGGGCGACGAGAGCCTGGTCGGGCTAGCACGCAACGCTTTTACAACAAGGGAATCTTTCCTCTGGGAGCCTGCGGAAATTCGGGTTCGCACATGGGACTGGGTGCTTGAGCAACTACAACAAGATGAGCAGGGCGGTGTGGCGCCTATGAACTCCAACATGGTACGTACATTGAACCCGGAGGGACTGCTCGCTTTCGCGCGCGAGATGTCGTTGGCTGGGGACGAACTTTCGTTCCGGGCTGCAGTTAACTCCGCATATACAGCGGCCGAATTGAAAGTCATTCCCGGCGGCTGGAACGGGAAGCACCCAACGCCGCGGGACGTCATCAGGATGTCCGCCGAGTCAGCGGGACGGCAAGACATCGCGTTGTTGTTTCGCAAACTGAGTGCTATACGTAATAGAAGCGTTCATGTTTTCGACGTACACGTCACGGAGGCGGACGCTGTCCACGCTGTGGAAGCTGCAGAACGGTTTTGCCAAAAATGGGATGAACTGCTGGGCGGAGCCGGCATGGATGGGACGGATGGCTCGTTCGGATAGGCTGTAAAAGCCAAACCTCTGCTGTCAGCGGAATGACGTTGGACGCCACTCGTCGCGACGTTATTGCGAACAGGCCGGCGGCGCATCTCGCGAAAGCAATATAGGCCCGGAAAGCTGAGGCTGGATAAGCAAGGAGCCAAAAAGGCCCGATAACAACAGCGTGGCATGCCCGAGCGACGCGAGTACGGCACTCTACGTGCCGCCCCGGCACACCAATGCAGACGAAGAGGAAGCGCTTGTCGACAGCTCAACCTCCACGGCCGCACGCGATAAGGCGAGTCGCGAGCTCAGAATCTTGCAAACTATCAGCTATACAACAAAAACGGTCCGTGGCCCGCCCAGCAAGAGTTGGAAGGGAATTCTTCCTCCACGGAGAATTTAGTGCGCACGATTGTGCCGCGCTCTGTCTACGCAAAACCTGAGGACCAGTCGCAAAAAAGGGGCGCTGAAAAAAAGCTCCAGCGCCCCTTTGACATTAGTTTTGGTTACGCCTTGCCGGATAAGGCTCAGCGGCGGATAAGAGCCCCCGTAACCAAAACAAAAACGAGGCCCCGTAACCGAAACTAATGCAACTCAGCATACGTCAGCCGGATCGTCGCCCCTCTCACTCCACCGTCACAGACTTCGCCAGATTCCGCGGCTTATCGACATCCGTGCCTCTTGCGCAAGCCGTGTGATACGCCAACATCTGCAGCGGGACCACATGCAGAATCGGCGACAGCATGCCGTAGTGCTCCGGCATCCGAATCACGTGGATGCCTTCGTCATTGACGATCTTCGTATCCGCATCGGCGAACACGTAAAGCTCCCCGCCGCGCGCACGCACTTCCTGCATGTTCGATTTGAGCTTCTCGAGCAATGCGTCGTTCGGCGCCACCGTCACCACGGGCATCGCTTCCGTCACAAGCGCCAACGGTCCATGCTTGAGCTCGCCCGCAGGATAAGCCTCCGCGTGGATGTAGGAAATTTCCTTAAGCTTGAGCGCGCCTTCGAGCGCGATCGGATAATGCAGCCCGCGCCCGAGAAACAATGCATTTTCCTTGCGCGAAAACTCTTCCGACCAAGCGATGATCTGCGGCTCGAGCGCGAGCACGCTATTGAGCGCCGCCGGCAAATGCCGCAATTGCTTTATATAATCGGCCTCCCGCGCGGCATCGACACGGCCGCGAATCTTGCCGAGCGTCACCGCGAGCGTGAACAGCGCGACGAGCTGCGTCGTGAACGCTTTCGTCGACGCCACACCGATCTCGCGCCCCGCGTGCGTCAAAAATTGCATCTGCGTCAAACGCACCATCGCGCTCGTGCCGACGTTGCACACCGCGAGCGTATGCCGATGACCCAACTCCTGCGCATGCTTAAGCGCAGCGAGCGTGTCGGCCGTCTCGCCCGATTGCGAAATGACGACAACGAGCGCCTTCGGGTTCGGCACCGATTCGCGATAGCGGTACTCGCTCGCGATCTCGACCTGCGTCGAAATCTTGGCGATCGATTCGAGCCAGTACTTCGCCGTCAAACCGGAGTAGTAGCTCGTGCCACAGGCCAGAATCAGAATGCTGTCGATCTCGTCGAAGGCAGCCGTCGCGGCCTCGCCGAATAGTTTCGGCTCGAACGTGTCGCTAGCGGGAATCGTGTCGGAAATCGCACGCGGCTGTTCGAAGATTTCCTTCTGCATGAAGTGCCGATACGGGCCAAGCTCCACCGCACCGCCGTAAGCTTGCACGGTGCGCACTTCGCGCACGACGCGGTCACCGCCGCGTTCGGTGATACGCACACCCTCTCGCGTCAACTCGCACACGTCGCCTTCTTCGAGGAACATGAAATGCTCGGTGCTGCCCGCGAGCGCCAGCGCGTCCGATGCGAGAAAGTTCTCGCCCTGCCCCACGCCGACTACGAGCGGCGAGCCTTGCCGCGCGCCCACCACCGTATGCGGCTCGTCCTTGTGCACGACGGCGATCGCATAAGCGCCGTGCAATTGTTTGACCGCTTCGCAGACAGCGTCATACAAACTGCCGCGATAGAGGCTGTGGATCAAATGGGCGATGACTTCGGTGTCGGTCTGCGAGACGAACACGTAGCCCTTGCCGCGCAACGCCTCTCGCAACGATTCGAAATTCTCGATGATGCCGTTATGCACCAGCGCGAGCGCATCGCGTGAAAAGATCGGATGTGCATTGTCGGTAACGGGCGCACCGTGCGTGGCCCAGCGCGTATGCGCGATACCCGTCACGCCTTCGAGATGCCCTTCGGACACCTGCGCATCGAGATCGGCCACGCGGGCGACGCTGCGCGCGCGGCGTGGCTCGCCGTTCGTCAGCACGGCGACGCCGCAAGAATCGTAGCCGCGATATTCCAAACGACGCAGCCCTTCAACGAGAACGGAGACGATATTACGCTGCGCAACGGCGCCGACGATGCCACACATGGAAGTCCTTCCTTTCGCGAGTATGAGTAGTACTTCTTCTTAATCGTGCGGCGCAATCGCCATCACGTCTGTGCGTGAGCGCATGCGTCGCGGCGCAGCTTACGTTTTCTTCTTGACGGGACGAACGTAGCCGTCGCGCGCAACTTGCGTCTTCTCGTTCAGCACGAGCGTGCCTTCCGGCACGTCTTTCCACACGGTCGTGCCCGCAGCGATCGTCACGCCGCGGCCGACGCGCACCGGCGCGACCAACTGCGTGTCGGAACCGACGAAGACGTCGTCCTCGATGACGGTACGATGCTTGTTCGCGCCGTCGTAATTACAGGTAATCGTGCCAGCCCCCACGTTCACTCGCGCGCCGATGTCGGCATCGCCGATGTACGTCAGATGGTTCGCCTTCGAACCCGTGCCGAGCGTTGCATTCTTCACTTCGACGAAGTTGCCGACGTGCGACTCGTCGCCGAGCACGGCACCGGGCCGCAGCCGTGCATAGGGCCCGAGCACGGCATGGGCGCCCACCTGCGCGCCCTCGATGTGCGTGAACGCGTCAATGCGCGTGCCGGCCCCGATCGTGGCATTGCGCAATACGCAATTCGCGCCGATCGCCACGCCATCGGCCAGCGTCACGGTGCCTTCGAAAACGCAGTTGACGTCGATCGACACGTCGCGCCCGCACGTGAACTCACCGCGCACATCGAGACGCGCGGGATCGGCCAGCGTCACGCCCGCGGCCAACAGCGCATCGGCGATATTGCGCTGATGGATACGCTCAAGCTCGGCCAATTGCGCCTTGCTGTTCACGCCGAGCGTCTCCCATACAGCGCCGGGCTGCGTCGTCACGACGTCGAAACCGGCTTCGATGGCGTGCTCGACGACGTCGGTCAGGTAATACTCGCCTTGGGCATTGTCGTTCTTCAGTGCGCCAAGCCACATAGCAAGCTGAGCCGTAGGCGTCACGACGATACCCGTGTTGATTTCGGCAATGCGCAGTTGCTCGGGTGTCGCATCCTTCTGTTCGACGATGCGCGTCACATACCCTCCGGCGTCGCGCACGATGCGGCCATACCCGGTCGGATCGTCGAGCGTCACCGTCAGAATGCCGTAACGACCCTCGGCGGCCGCGTCGGTCAAACGCTTGAGCGTGGACGGCTTCGTGAGCGGGACATCGCCGTAAAGGACGAGCGTCGGACGCGCGGGATCGAGCAGCGGCAGCGCCTGCTGCACGGCATGGCCGGTGCCGCGCTGCTCGGCCTGTAGCGCGAACGCGATGTCCGGAGCGGCGACGGCCTGCTGCACCTGCTCGGCGCCATGCCCCACGACAACGACGATCCGCACCGGATCGAGTGCGCGCGCCGTATCGATAACATGAGAGAGGAGCGGCCGGCCAGCCAGCGGATGGAGCACCTTCGGCAGCGCGGAGCGCATGCGCTTGCCGGTGCCTGCAGCCAATATGACGATGTTCATGGCATCGGCGATCAATGTGGGGGGTCTAAGGTGCGCGATTTTAGCATGCGCCCGGCCGCCTAAAGGCCCCAGGCGCAGCCCGCCTACCCCCGCCCGGCCCCGCTCTAGGCAACGGCAAGCGCTATCCGTCCCCCCGCGTCAGAGATCGTCGAAAGGAACAAACGACATGGCTTGCCCGTCGCTCGATTCGGCGCCGGTCTCAGCCGGTCCCGTGGCGCAAGGTTCGTCGTCGAAGGCGATATCCCCGAGCGGGTCGGCCTGCCCCGTCGCGCGCAACCCCGCGAACGGAAACAACGCCGCGTCCATCAAATGCGAAGGCACCACGTTCGACAGGGCGTTGAACATGTTCTCGACACGGCCCGGAAAACGCTTGTCCCAATCGCGAATCAGCGCCTTCATTTCCGCACGTTTGAGGTTGGGCTGGCTACCGCATAAATTGCACGGAATGATCGGGAACGAACGCAATTTCGCGTACTGCTCGAGATCGGTTTCTTTCACGTACGCGAGCGGCCGGATCACGATGTTCTTGCCGTCGTCCGACTGCAGCTTGGGCGGCATACCTTTGAGCTTGCCGCCGTAGAACATGTTCAGCAGCATAGTCTGCAAGATATCGTCGCGATGATGGCCCAGCGCGATCTTCGTCGCGCCTAGCTCGCCGGCCACGCGGTACAGGATCCCGCGCCGCAGGCGGGAGCACAGCGAGCAGGTCGTCTTCCCCTCGGGCACGAGCCGCTTGACGATGCTGTACGTGTCTTGGTTCTCGATATGGAACGGCACGCCTAGCGCAGTCAGGTATTCGGGCAGCACGTGCTCGGGAAAACCGGGCTGCTTTTGGTCGAGATTGACGGCGACGAGCTCGAAGTCGATCGGCGCCCGCTCGCGCAGGCGCAGAAGGATGTCGAGCAGCGCATAGCTGTCCTTGCCGCCGGACATGCAGACCATCACCTTGTCGCCAGGCTCGATCATATTGAAATCGCCGACGGCCTGACCGACAAGCCGCGCGAGCCGCTTGAAAAGCTTGTTGTCCTCGTACGCTTGCTTTTGCTCACGGCGCGTCAGCACCGGGCGACGATGCGCCGCGTCGGATGCGGCGCCGGCAGCTTCGGCCTGAATCGCCCCCGCTTCGGCGGCGATCGTCTCTGTCGCGTTCATGCGGATTCCCCTTTGACGCAAAATACTTCGACGCCCACGGCGTCGCAATCGGGGTAGACGTCGGGCTTTTCGGTCGATACCGAGACGGCACGCACGCGCGGATGGGCGAGCATCGTCGCCGCGATGTCGTCGCACAGGGTCTCTTGCAAGTGGATGTGTCCCTGGCCGACGCGGCGCGCGATCGTCGCGCGCATGAAGTCGTAATCGACCACCTCATGCAGCTTGTCTTCGATCGGCGTGGTTTGCGCGAGCGGCACGAACAGCTCGACATTGATCACGACTCGCTGCTCCCCGCGCTTTTCGAAGTCGTGCACGCCGATGTTGATGTAGACCTCGTAATTGCGCAGAAACAGTCTGCGGCAGTCGGCGAGGCGGGGATGCAAGAGAGCGGCAACCATCTTCGTTCCAATCAAAATATGCGCTTGTTGAGCGCGAAGGGCCCGGCACGGCCGGGGCCGGTGCGCGTCAGCGCGTCAAAAACATCACGTCGCGCGGCAGCGGCACGAGGTGCTGGCCGCCGTCGACGATTAACGTCGTGCCCGTCACACCGCCCGCGTCGGCCAGATAGCAAGCCGCCGCGACCACGTCCTCGGGCGTCGAAGCACGCCCGAGCGGGGTCACGCGGTGCGCTTGCTCGAATTCGTCGGGCGTCTGGCCGGCCGATTGCAGCGTGAGGCCCGGGGCGATGCCCACCACGCGCACCTTCGGAGCCAACGCTTGCGCGAGCGTCACAGTGGCCGCTTGCAGCGCGGCCTTGGACAACGTGTACGACAAATAGTCGGGATTCAGGTTGTACAGCTTCTGATCGAGTACGTTGATGACCACGCCGCGCAGCGCTTCGTCGTCGCGGGCTGCATCGGGTATCGCCTCGAACAACGCACGGGCGAGCACCAGCGGCGCACCGACGTTGACCGCCATATGAGCGATCAGCGACGCGTAGCCGACGGTGCGCGCCGTATCCTCGACGAAGCGCGACGCGTTGTTGACGATGCAGGCGGGCCGTCCGAGCGCCGCCGTGCAAGCCGCCACCAGCCCTAGTGCCTCGCGCTCGACGCTCAGATCCGCAGGCAGCGCCGCGGCGCGACGGCCCAGCGCGCGAATCTGCGCGACCAGTGTATCGGCCTCGGCGCGGGACCCGCCGTAATGCACGGCGACGTCCCACCCTTTCGCCGCGAAGCCGAGCGCCAGCGCGCGCCCGATGCGCCGCGCGCCGCCCGTGACGAGCACGACGCGCGCCGGCGCCGAGGTGGCGCCGGCGTCAGGGGGAATAGCTGGGGAAGCGGTCATTTACAATGCCGGAATGAATCTGAATGCTCACGAACCCGCTAGTTTACCCGTTCCCACCGCCGATGCGCTCGGCGCCAGCGCCGATCTGACCGCGCATATCCGAGGCGAGATCGCGGCGGCCGGTGGTTGGCTCCCGTTCGATCGCTACATGGAGCTCGCGCTTTACACGCCTGGCCTCGGTTACTACAGCGGCGGTGCGCGCAAATTCGGCCGCCGGGCCGAGGACGGCAGCGACTTCGTGACAGCGCCCGAGCTCTCGCCATTGTTCGCTCAAGCGCTCGCCCGCCCGCTCGCGCAGGCGCTTGCCGCAAGCGGCACACGCCAATTGATGGAGTTCGGCGCCGGTACGGGGCGGCTCGCGGCCGGCGTTCTGTCCGCGCTCGATACGCTCGGCGTGCCGTTCGACAGCTATGCCATCGTCGATTTGTCGGGCGAGCTGCGCGAGCGGCAACGTGAGACGGTCGCCCAGCTCGGCGAAGCAGTGGCCTCGCGCGTGCGCTGGCTCGACGCGCTGCCCGAGCGCTTCGAGGGCGTCGTGCTCGGCAACGAGGTGCTCGATGCCATGCCCGTGCAACTCTTCGCGCGGACGGGCGGCATCTGGCATGCACGCGGTGTAGCCGTGGGCGAGGACGGCAGTTTGCATTACGAAGCGCGTGCACTCGGTACGGCGGGGGTGCGGTTATCGAATGGCGACGCGGCGCTACTTGCCGAAATCGACGACCAGGTCGGACCGGAAATCGACTACGTCGCCGAAACGCATGCCGCCGGCGCCGCCTTCGTGCGCACGGTCTGCTCGATGCTCACCCGGGGTGCGGCGTTTTTTATCGACTACGGCTTTCCGCGTAGTGAGTACTACCACCCGCAGCGCACCGAGGGCACGCTGATGTGTCACTACCGACACCGCGCGCACGGCGATCCGTTCCTTTATCCAGGCCTGCAGGACATCACGGCTCACGTCGAATTCACCGGCATCGCGCAAGCGGGCGTCGAGACGGGGGCGGATCTGCTGGGTTACACGTCCCAGGCGCGCTTCCTCATGAATGCGGGCGTCACCGATGTGCTCGCTGAAATCGATCCGGCCGATGCGGCCCGCTTCCTGCCTGCGGCCAATGCAGTGCAGAAGCTGCTGTCCGAAGCCGAGATGGGCGAACTATTCAAAGTGATCGCGTTTTCGCGCGGCATCGACGGCACGCTCGACGCGTTCGCGCGCGGGGATCGGTCGCATACGCTGTGATTCAGACCTGCTCGCCCAATACTGCCGCCACCGCCGCGGTCCGCGCCCGTTGCACGGCGTCCTTGATTTTAGCGGGCTGATCGGCAAACGCTTGGGCGACGGCGCCGGCATCCACACTGCGAGCCGCCACCAGCGCCACCCGCAGCCGCTCGGCCTGGGGATAGTCGCGGCGCTCGAAGCCCAGGCGGCCGCGAGCGTCCGATTCGCACGCCTGCAGCGCCTCGGCGAAGCGCGCCGGCTTACGCAGCGCATCGCAGCGCTCGAGCAGCCGCACCAGCGCCGCGGCGCCCATCTCCATCACGCGGTGAATGTTGCCGTGCTCGCGTGCGACGAGCACGGCCAGATCGCGGCACTCGTTGGGCACACGCAAGCGCTCGCACATCGGCTTGACGAGGTCGACACTGCGCGTTTCGTGGCCGACGTGCCGAGGCAGAATGTCATCGGGCGTCGTCGCCTTGCCCAAATCGTGCGTCAACGCGGCAAAACGAACCGTCAAGGCGTAGCCGCGCGTTGCCGCATAGTCGACGACCATCATCACATGCACGCCGGTATCGACCTCCGGATGGTAATCGGCGCGCTGCGGCACGCCGAAGAGCGCATCGACTTCGGGCATCACGCGTGCAAGCGCACCGCATTCGCGCAGTGCCGCGAACATGCGCGACGGCTTGCGCTCCATGAGTCCGCGGGAGATTTCCTGCCACACGCGCTCGGGCACGAGCGCGTCGACTTCGCCGGCTCGCGTCATGGCCTGCATGAGTGTGAGCGTTTCGGGGGCGAGCGAGAAATCATCGAAGCGTGCGGCGAAGCGAGCGACGCGTAAAATCCGTACGGGGTCTTCCGCGAAAGCCTCGCCCACGTGCCTGAAGCGTCGCGCGCGAAGATCGGCTTGCCCGTCGAACGGATCGATGACCGGCCCGATGAGTGCGCCATCGGGCTGCACCTCGCGCGCCATGGCATTGATGGTCAAATCGCGGCGCGCAAGATCTTCTTCGAGCGTAACGTCCGGCGCGTAGTAGAACTGAAAGCCGTGATAGCCCGCCGCCGTCTTGCGCTCGGTGCGTGCCAGCGCGTATTCCTCGTGCGTCTCGGGATGCAGGAACACCGGAAAATCCTTGCCGACCGGCCGATAGCCTTGCGCCACCATCTGCTCGGGCGTCGCGCCGACCACGACGTAGTCGCGGTCGGCCACGGGCACGCCGAGCAGCGCATCTCGGATCGCGCCGCCTACCGCGTAAATCTTCATTCGTCGTCTTCGTAGTAGCCGATACGATGTGTCTCCGCGCGCGCCGCGTCGAACCACGTGCGCACGGCCGGCAAAGCCGTCACGCTCTCGATATAGGCGCGCGCCGCGTCGGAGAGCGGCGGGGCGTACGTGATGAACCGCGAGACGACGGGCGCGTACATGGCATCGGCAATGCCAAACGTCTTGCCGAACAAGAAAGGACCGCCGTAACGCGCGAGGCACTCGCTCCAAATCGCGTCGACGCGCGCCACATCGGCGAGCACACCCGGCGTGGCGCCCTTGCCGGGCCGGTGCGCGCGCACATTCATCGACATGTGGGTGCGAAGCTCGCCAAAGCCGCCGTGCATCTCGCACGAGACCGCGCGCGCGTGGGCGCGTGCGGCCGCGTCGCGCGGCCAAAATGCATGCTGCGGATAGCGCTCGGCCAGCGTCTCGAGAATCGCGAGGGATTCCCAAAC
>Ga0207705_10001098_pt1 | contig 21957 bp, 8 predicted proteins | sample KBSC13metaG_FD_184314 | JGI IMG/M metagenome (GOLD analysis project Ga0207705, IMG submission 184314) | Corn rhizosphere microbial communities from Kellogg Biological Station, Michigan, USA - KBS C1-3 metaG (SPAdes) (version 2) | ecosystem: Host-associated > Plants > Roots > Rhizosphere > Soil ... | reverse complement strand
TTCAAAGCTGCGCGCGCTCTACTGGCAACATGTGCGCGAATTCGGCGGCGAGCCGAAAGGCAAGGTCTTCATCGACAAGCAGCCGCTCAACACGTTCAACTTGCCGATCATCGCAAAGCTCTTCCCGACGGCGAAAATCCTGTTCGCGCTGCGCGATCCGCGCGATGTGGTGTTCAGCGCGTTCCGCCGGCATTTCGAAGTCAACGCGACGATGTTCGAATTCCTGCGCCTGCCGGATGCTGCACGGTTTTACGACGCCGTCATGCGCCTTGGAACCGTCAGCCTTGCGAAGTTTCCCCTCTCCGTCCACCGCCACCGCTACGAAGACATGGTCGAGGATTTCGAAACCCAGGTGCGCGCCGTCTGCGCCTTCCTGGAAATCGCATGGGACGATTCGATGCGGAATTTCAGCGACAAAGCCAAAACACGTGAGATCCGGTCACCGAGCGCCTTGCAGGTCCGCCGCGAGCTTTATCGCGAAGGCATGGATCAATGGAAAAAATACGAACGGCAGATCTCCGACGTGCTGCCCATTTTGGAGCCATGGGTGGAGAAATTCGGATATCCCCGCAGCTAAGGCTGCCTGGGCGCCGGTCCGCCCGGTGATCCGGCTTTTCCCATCCGGTAGTCGTTGACGCCGTTCAACAACTCCGCGGTCAACTCCCGCTGCACCGCCGACAGGTGCGGATTCCAGACGTCGATCATCAGGATGACGCGCAAATCGTCGCTGTCATTCCAGGCTTCGTGGTTGATCGTGTCGTCGAACACCCACGCTTTTCCCACTTTCCATTCGCGAACATCGTTGCCCACGCGGAACCGGCAACCCGCCGGAACGATAAGGGGCAGATGCACGATCAGGCGCGCATTGGTGTCACCGGAATGCGCAGGGATCGTGGTCTTGGGCGCAAGCAGCGAAAACACGACGTTGGGCGCGAAGTTGGAAATCTCGCACATCGGCAGATTGCGCAGGATTTCCACAGTCTTGGGGCATCGTGCCCCATTCTGCTCGACAAACCGCCCATCCTGCCAAAGCGGGAACACGCTCCATCGGGGATTGCGGTTCAACTCGGCCCATTGATTGAGCGGCACATCGGGCGGCCGGTCGATATAAGGCCGGAAACCTTCCCGATTGTCCTCGCGGAAAACGTTCAGGAACTCATCGCGGATGGTTTCGGTTGCCGCTTCCAATGCCGGAATCCAAGAAAAGACCGCATTGTCATAGAACTGATAGGACGGAAGATAGGGAATGTGGAGCATGGCGGGCTCCGGCTGGTACACTTTCCTGTTGCCGGCTGCGATTTCTTTCCAGTGCGCGAGCGTGTTCCAATCCTGCGACGGATGCCGTGCGCTCAAGCCGTCGATCCGCGATTGGAGAAACGCGTCGAGCGACGCCGCGTCTTTGCGAACGACCTCCTCGGCATGTTTCAACGCGCTTCTGAATGGCGCGGGCACCTGGTCTGGTGACGCGATCGTTCTGAGTACGTTGCGATAGGTCACCGCTGCCCCGCGTGCGTTATCCTGGCGCTCTTCCAGCATGCCGCGCGAAAGCAAGGCGGGATAAAAATACGGATCGATCGACAGCGCATCCGTCAGCGCGGCGAATTCGCGGCCCGCATCGCCCATGGCGCGGAAGAGAAATGCGAGGTTGAGCGGCACAATGGGATTGTCAGGCGCGGCGGCTTTCGCGCGTTCAAGAAGCTGCAGCGCGCCGGCGAAATCTTTGTTCTGCAGCGAAATCTGTCCCAGATGCAGAAGCGCTTCGGCGTTCCGCGGATCGCGCTGCACAAGCTGTTGCCAGAGGCGTGCAGCCTCTTCCGTCCGTCCGGTTGCCATCGCGTGACGCGCGCTTTGGCCCAGATCTTCTGCCAGGTGCCCTAAAGCCATCCTGGTCCTCACCCCAAGAAGAAGTTCCGATCATCCAGAATGTCGCAAGATGTATCAAGTGTAATTCTTTGCGACAGGCCAACAAAATCAGGTGGCCGGGATCGAGAGGCGAAAACACCTCCTGAGGGAATTATTTCATAGTCTCGTCATTTCGGAACGGCGTCGAATGCAATCGTCAAGCGGGTGGTTTCGGCGTGGAACGGGATCGTCCCGTGCCACATATAGGATGGGAATAGAACAAGCCGGCCGGCGCGCGGCTGAATGGCCCTGCGGATCGGCGATTTCAGACCCGCCTCGAAAGCGGGCTCGCCGAACTTGATCCAGCCTTGCTGCCCTTCTCCCGTGTCCACCACCTCCGGCAGCTCTACATAATATGCCGAGCTGATCCAGCCCTTGGGATGGAAATGGTTGGTGTGAAAACCACAATCGTGCAGCCGTGACGACCATGAGGCGGAATAACCGAAACCATCACGGCGGCGTTTCAGGAGCGGATGATTCTCATCCGGCTTCATCCGGCTGATATACGCCGTTACCGCTTCATCGACGCGCGCGCGCAACCGCTCGACCAGCTCATGGCCGCGATGGAACAGGTTCTCCATCGTTTGCGTTCCGCCGCGCAGCGACTGGGAGACATTCTCGCGTTTGTCCCGATGCAGCTGCTCCAGATAGGCGCCAAGCTCTTGGTTGAAGCTCTCCATGTCCGGGAAACCTTCCGGCGGATCGAGCTCGAACACCTGAACGAGCTTCTCGTAATCCGCCAGCGTTTCGCCGCGCGGATCGTCCAGAAGATCCAGCGCCGTGCTCCAAAGCGCCAGCGTGCCCTGATGATAAGGCTCGATGGTCAGTGATTTCTCCAACGCCGTGCGCGCCTTCGGTGCGTCACCCGCGCGGATCAGCGTCTCGCCGAAATTTCGCAGCGCATCCGCGTTTTCCGGCTCGAGCCGCAGCGCGGTTTCATGCGCGTGGATCGCTTCGTCAAAACGGCCCAGCCGCGCCAGCGCAAGCCCCTGGCCATCCAGCGGCGAAACATTTCCGGTCAGCAGCGGCACCGCGCGCGCGAAAGCCTCGTTCGCAGCTTCGTAATCTCCGGCTTGCAGAAGGAAATAGCCCTTGTTCAGCGGCAGGCTTCCCATCTGCGGATGCAGCTGCGCCGCTTCGTCGAAAGAGCGCAGGAAGTTCTCGTCATCCGCAAGACGATAGAGAAGCTGGTTCAGATCGTGATGCGCTTCCATGTTGAGCGGCTCGCGGCGAACCGCCTTCCGATAGCTCTCCAGCGCTTCGGCATGGAGACCTTTCGCTTGCAGGCTGTTTCCCCTGTTGTAATCCACATGCGGGATTTCCGGCACGCGCGCCTGGGCGGAATCGAAGAGCTTCAAGGCTTCGTCGTGCTTCTGCTGGCGCTGCAGAGCGACGCCCAGGTTGACTTCAAGCGCGGCCGCCTGGCGCGCGTCGTTACCGGTCGCGGTCAAGGCCGACCGCAGAACGCTTTCGGCTTCTTTCGAGCGGTCCAGTTCGTTCAGCACCGCGCCAAGGCTTTGCCGCGCCATCAGATAGTTCGGCTGCAACCGCAGCGCCTGGCGGTACTGCTTCTCGGCCTCCGCAAAATTTGCCGTATCATGAAGAGCAAGGCCCAGTGCGAGATGCGCGGTCGCATAGTTCGGCTTCAGGCGGACGGCTTCGCGCAAAGCGGGGATCGCTGCGGCGGACCTGTTTGTGGACCGATAGAGCACGCCCAAATTGTAGTGGACCGCGGGCTGCGACGGATCGAGTTCGATCGACCGGCGATAGAGTTGTTCCGCCTCCGCTACGCGCCCCTGCCCGCGCCGCACCAGACCCAGAAGATGAAGGGCATCCGCCCGGTCCGGCGCAAGCGCCAGGACACCGGTCGCGAGACGTTCCGCTTCCGCGAAATTGTCCCGCTGAAGGTGCGCAAAGGCCTGGGAAAGCAGGGAGTTCAGGTGCGTGTCGGCCGGCGCCGCGATCGTATCGGTCATAATGTCAGTCTAGCCCACGCGTTTGTGCCGCGCAAAATGCGCCCCACAACGCCCAGCCTTCATTCAGTTAATCGGCAGGTTGGTCGCGCGCAATTCCAGATCGTCACGCTGGGAAATCGACGCCGCTTCGATGATGGCGCGGGCGGCCGGAAGGTTCTCGATCGCTACCAACCCCTGCATGGCATGGATGCCCGCGGTCGTGCCCGCGAACATCGATCCCAATGCCGTGAAAAATCCTTTCGGCTGCGGGTAGCGCTTGAACGCTACGGCGCCGCTTTGCGGCAGGCCGGCGAGTTTCTGTGCATCGGCGACCGCGGTCCAGAAGCCGCCGATCTGGTCGACAAGCCCTTTGGCCTTTGCGTCCGCACCGGTCCATACGCGGCCTTTCGCAATCTGCTGCACCTGCGCGAGCGGCAGCTTGCGCCCGGCCGCGACCTTCTTCGTGAAGTCGGCATAGATCACGTCGGCCTGATGATTGAGGTTCGCCCATTGCTCGTCGGTGTAGGGCGATATGGTCGAACCCATCAGCGCATTCTTGCCGACGCCCATTTCATCGGCGCCGACGCCGATGAGGCCCAGCGATTTGCCGAACGAGACCTTGCCCGTGAGCACGCCGATGGAGCCGGTGATCGTGCCCGGCTCGGCGACGATCTTGTTGGCCGACGCGGAGATATAGTAGCCGCCAGACGCCGCGACGGCGCCCATGCTGACCACGACAGGCTTACCGGCCGCTTGTGCTTTCTTCACCGCATCGAGAATTTGGTCGGAGGCGGAAACCGAGCCGCCGGGCGAATCCACGCGCAACACGATGGCCTTCACTTGCGGATCTTTCGTCGCGGTGCGAATGGCGTTGGCATAATCATCGCCCGCGATATTCGTGCTGCCGCCGATGCCGCCGCCGCTCTTGCCATCCACGATCTCGCCGGAGGCCGTGATCAGCGCGATATGCGCGTTGGGCTGCGTCTCGTCGTCCATGGCGCTGACATATTTGGTGATGTTCACGGCATGCTTCGTGCCGCCATGCTTCAACGCATAGTCCTTGGCGTCGTCGTCATAGCCGATCTTGTCGATAAGGCCCTTGGCCTTCGCGTCTTCGGAGAATTGCGGGCTGGCATCGAAGGCCGCCATCACCGCCTTCACGTTCAGCTTGCGGCTGCTCGCCGCGCCGGATGAGGCGGTGTCGTACCAGGACTGCAGCAGCGCATTCATCTGCTCACGATCGGCCGCGGTGTAGTCTTTTTCCATGAACATGTCGGCGGCGCTTTTGTAATCGGCGCGCTTGGCGATCTGTGGAACCGCCTGAACCTTGTCGAACAACCCGCGCAGGAAGATCGCGCCGGAACCCGTTCCTGCGGCGCTGAACGGCGCCTGGGGTTGCATCCAGATCTCGCTCGCGCTGGCAGCCGTGAGATAGTCGCCGAGCCCTGCGCTCAGGAATCCTTGCGAATGCGCGATGACGAACTTTCCGGTATCGCGGAAGCGATGGATGGCGGCACTCAATTCCTGCGCCTGGGGAATGGAGATATCGCCGGAACCGACGCGAATGAACATCCCCTTCACGCGGCTGTCGCGGCCGGCCTTGTCGAGCGCCAGCACCATGTCCATCACGTTCAGCGGCTTGTCGCCAATTCCGAACGGGCTGCGCGACATCGAATCCGGCATGGGACTTCTGAGATCTGCGGTCAGCACCATGTCGCCCGGCAGACCGTCGCCGCGCATCATGCCGACAGCGGACAGCACCACGAACAGCAGGATGAGAAAAAGAACGAAGCTGGCGATGCCGTTCAGCGTGCCTTTGGCGATCGAACCCGCCCAATGCAGAAACGCGACCATGAATGGATAATCCTCGAAGACCCGGCTTAACGCCCGAACTCCTTATATGGGGCCGTCGTTAAAGAACGCCAATCGGGGATTTCGCTGCGTCAGCCACCCCTCAAGGCCCCTTCCTATCCTGCCGAAAAGTCCCATACTTTCAGAGACTTCCCGAGGGGCTCCGCCATGGCAACCGCGCCACAGATCGCACCAAAAGATTTCACCTGCCTGCGCTATGCCGTGGCGGACGGAATCGCCCTGGTGACGCTCAACCGGCCCGAGCGCCGCAACGCTCTCAACCCCCGCGCCTATGCCGAGGTCGAGGCCGCATTCCGCGCTGCCGCCGCAGATGCCGCCGTGCGTTGCGTCGTGGTGACCGGCGCGGACCCGGCCTTCTGCTCCGGCGAAGATGTGAAAGAGATGATGACTGGCGAGAAGCGCGAACCGCGCCCGGCCGCGTTCAAGCCCCAGGCCACACCGGCCGCAATGGCGGCGCTGGAATGCGACAAGCCGGTAATCGCGGCGGTGAACGGTGCGGCGATGGGCTGGGGCATGGAGTTGACGCTGTTCGCCGACATCCGCATCGCATCCGAACGCGCCAGCTTCGCGGAATTGTTCATCAAGCGTGGATTGATTTCGGACGTCGGCGGGTTACTGCGCCTGCCCGCCATCGTGGGACCGGCGAAAGCCGCCGAGCTTCTGTTCACCGGCGACGCGATCGATGCGAAGGAAGCTCTGCGGATCGGGCTGGTGTCGGATGTGGTGCCGCATGGCGAATTGCTGCCGCGCGCCACGGCGCTGGCCGCGCGCATCGCCGCCAATCCACCGCTCGCGCTCACCGCGATGAAGGAAGGTTTGCGCAAGACGAGCTATGGCGATCCGCGCGAGATCGGCAGCTGGGCCATCGGCGAGATCTACCGCCTGTTCGAGACGGAAGATCACCGCGAAGGCGTCAAGAGCTTCCTCGAAAAGCGCGCGCCTGTTTTCAAAGGCCGCTAATAGTTCAGGCTCAGCGTGATCAGCTTGTCGGCGATCACGAACCAGACGAAGGCAAGACCGGCCAGCGCAAGCAGAAGATCGCTCGCCTTCGTCCACCATGGCCGCGTGGAATTGCCCAGCCCTGCCCGGAAATTCCACACCATCGCTATCGTTCCCAGGAGCCCCAGGATTCCGATGGCCTGCAAGATGCGGAACGCCCAATCGAAGGACGCGCTGAACACCTCGAGATTTTCGTTACCGTAGGTGAACAGCGCGAGGAAGCCGCCGAGGAATGCCACATCGCAGAGCGCGGCAAGACGCGACAGGCGATAAAGCGTGGCCTGCCGCCCCTCCAGCGCGAACGGCGCTTTGTAGCGCCAACGCAGGATCGCCTTGATCGGCCAGAACAAGGCCGTGAGCGCCAGCATCGCGAACATCGCGATGAAGAGATAGAAATTCCATGCACCGCGCAGAAACGGCGCGGGCGTGATCGCTTCGATCGGCGGCAGGTCGCTGGTGTAGATGCGTTGCACCGTGCCGTTCTTTACCACGGCGATGAATTGGCTCGGCCCGTTTACCTCCTGCCAGCGGAATGGCGCGACTTCGCGGAATTTCTTGGGATTGCCCGCAAGATCGGTGACCGCGTCGAGGCTGATCGTGTTGTCGCTATTCAGCTTGACCTTGGGCTGGCTCAGCACGCCGGCAATACGCAGCATGTTGGAATCGGAACGGCGGCTGACTTCGTAAGCGCCCGCAACGAGCGCGCCATCCTGCTTGGCCGTCTTCAATGTCGGCAACGCCGCCGCTTTGGGGGCCGGAAAATAACGCTTCATGAAAGCCGCGAACAAGGGTCCGCGCAAACCCAGGCCCGGCTTTCCCGCGCTGTTCTGCGAGACATAGAAGCCGATGCCCTTTTCCAAAATCAGATGCAGGTCGCTGTGGAAATACACCGTGTCGCCGCCATGACCCACGATGTCGATGCCATTGCGATCTTCATGATAGAAGCCCAGACCCATTGCCAGCGTGCCGTCCGGCACCGGATAGACGCGGCCATGCATCATTCTCGCGGTTTCAGGCTTGAGGATTTGTGCGCCGCCATACGAGCCATTGTTCAAATGCGCGAGCATGAAGCGGGAGATGTCGTCGCCTGTCGTGGCCAACGCGCCGGCGGGACTCATGGGGACCAACTCGTAGGGCTTCGGATCGCCGGAGGCGAGCATGTAGCCTTTCGACATATCGCCCGCGAGCGCCTTGGGCAGCGGTTGGCGGAAGGTGGAATGATCCATGTGCAGCGGCGCGAAGATGTGACGCTCGACATATTCCTCGAACGGCTCGCCCGACACGCGCTGCACGATGTAGCCCGCCAGCGCCGCGCCATAGTTCGAATAGGCCGGCACTTCTCCCGGCGGGAACATCCGCTCCGGCACCCAGCGCACCAGCGCCTCGCGCAGGGGCACCAGGTCCTTGGTGTCGGTGGCGAGAAGATTCTTGATCGTCTCCTCGAAGCCGGGACGATGCGTCATCAGATCGCGCATCGTGATCGGCTTGCCGTAAGCGGGCGGAATCTTGAAATCGAGATAGGTGTTGATGTCGGCATCGAGATCGATCTTGTGCTGCTCGACAAGCTGCATCACCGACGTCCAGGTAAAGAGCTTGGAGATGGAGCCAGGGCGGAACAGTGTGCGCTTCGGATCGACCGGCGCCTGCGTCTTCACATCGGAAACGCCGTACCCTTTTTCGAACAGCACCGCGCCGTCCTTCACCACCACGACTTCCGCGCCCGCGATGTCGGCGCGCGCGATCGCGTAAGGCACGAAGCCATCGAGCCAGGCGCCGAGATCGGATGCGGTCAGTTCATGCGCCGGTTCGGCGGGCACGCCGGGCGCGGGGCTGACAGCCTTGGGCGCGAGCGGCGATGCGATCCTGGGGCCTGGCAGCTGAGGGGCAGGCCCTGTCGTTTTCGGCTGCGCATTCGCAGTTGCAGCAATGCAGAGTGCAAAAGCGGCCCCCATCAGAACGCGCATTTTCATCGGCAAATCCCCCATCGATCCCGAGGGAAAGTAAGGGGGCAATTCACCTTCGCCAATGGGCCGCAGCTTGCCTTGGCGGCAAAATCCGCCAAAAAGGAACTGGCTTCTTTTCTTCGGGACGCCATGGCGCAGTTTCAATCCGGCGATCTTTCCATTGCTTATGACGATGTCGGCGCCGGCGGGCGGCCGATTGTGCTGGTGCACGGCTTCGCCTCGAACCGGAATGAGAACTGGCGGCGCATGGGCTGGTTTGGCGCGCTGGAGCGGCGGCGCATGCGCTTCGTGGCGCTGGACCTGCGCGGCCATGGCGAAAGCGGCAAGCCGCATGACGCTTCGGCCTATGGGCGCGCCAACATGGTGGGCGACATTTTTGCGCTGATGGATCATCTGCAGATCCAGCGCGCCGACCTGCTGGGCTATTCGATGGGCGCGCGGCTTGCCCTGGCGGCGGCTTTGGCGAAGCCGGAGCGGATCGGCGATCTCATCCTGGGCGGCATCGGCGGAAAGCTGTTCGATCCGCCGCCGCCCGGAACGCTCATGGCCGATGCGATGAACGCGGCCTCCATCGATGCGATCTCCGAACCGCTGCTGCGAAGCTTTCGCCAGTTCGCGGACGAACAGGGCGAGGACCGGCTGGCGCTGGCCGCCTGCGCGCAAGGGCGCGATACGGATTTCACGCCCGGCGAGGTTTCAAGGCTTTCCGTGCATACGCTGGTCGTCGCCGGCGCGCGCGACGCGCTGGCGGGCGATCCGGCGGATCTGGCGGCGTGCATTCCGGGCGCGAAGGCCGTCACCCTCCCCGGCTGCGATCATTTCAGCGCCATCCCACACGCGCTGTTCAAGGCGGCGGTGTTCGACTTCCTCGACGGCGAGATGGGCTGAAACAAAAACGCCGGCGGAGACCGCCGGCGTTTTCGTTTCATAGGCAGCGTGGCTTAGTTCGAAGCCAGCTGGATCGGCTTGCCGCTGTCGCGGTTCGACAGATCGATCACGATCACCGAGTAGCCGCCGGCGAGAAGCTCGCCCAACTGCTGCACGCTGTGAACGAGGATCATCTTCGGCTTGCCGCCACCCGGAGACAGAAGGCCGAGCAGCACGCCCTGCGGCAGGATCAGCTGACCGTTGGCCCCGATCCTCGTACCCGCCGGAAGGACGAAGCCTTCGACCACAAGCTGGTTCGGGTTGACGTTGGCCAGGCCGACCGTCGTCTGACCGTTCACGCTGACGACGTTGCTGCCGTCGGTGTTGATCGTGACCCAGTTTCCATCCACCGAGCCGTGGTTCGCCGCCAGCGTGAAGTCCGTGGCGTCGACCGCCGCGTCCACATTGTTGGAGGCGATGAGCGTGACCGTGTTGGCGGTGTAGGAGCCTTCGACGGTGTTGCCCTTGATGTTGGCGGCGTTGGTCGCGGTCACGACGCTGTTCACGTCGTCGCCCGTGAGGTTGACGTTCTGGCCGCTGATCGTGCCCGAGATGTCGCCACCCGCCGCGATCGTGACATCGCCGCCCGCAACGATATGGCCGGAAGCGTCACCGCCCACGATGCTGCTCGCATTGCCGCGCACGTTGAGCGTGTCGGCTGCGAACACCTGGTTGCCGGTCAGCAGCGCATTGTAATCGCCGCCGACATCCACCGTCAGGGCGGTGAAGTCGTTGCCGGACACGGTGAGGTCGTTCAGATAGACCGCCGAAGTACCCGCGTTCTGCAGGGTGATGTTGCCGTTCGCCGACGCCGCGCCGGTACCCGGACCGGCGATGAGCGTGAGGCTCTGCGCCGCGTCCGTCGTGCCGAAGAGATCACCCTGGAAGGTGATGTCGCCCGCCGCGCTGGCCGACTGCGTCGTGTTCAGCGTCGTATCCGCCGAGGTGAGCGTCACGTCGCCGCCGAACAGGAAGCTGTTGGCGTTGTAGGTCGAACCCGTCAGCGTCGTGTTGCTGGCATCGCTGACCGCACCCAGACGGGTGGCGGCGCCGAGATCGCCAAGCGACACGGTGCCGGTGCCGGCATTGATGCCGAGCGACTGACCGCCCGCCGTCGTGCCGTCCACCGAGGCCGTGCTGATCGCGCCGTTCGCCGCGCTCGTGTCGAGCGTGGTGTTGCCGGTCAGCGTGGTCGCGCCGTTGAGCGCGATGGAGCCGCCCGTCAGGTTGCCCGACAGCAAGGCCGCGCCGTTCGCCGTGATGGCGCCCGAGGCGGTGGCGCTGCCGTTCAGGGCCAACGTGTTGTTGGCCGTGATCGCCGAGCCCTTCACATTGCCGGTGACGCTGGTGACGCCGCCGAAGGTGACGCCGCCCGAAGCCGTCGCGTTGCCGACCAGCGTGAGCGGGCCGGTGGTTGCGATCGTTGCGCCCTGGACATTGCCCGTGACGCCCGTGGTGCCGCCGAAGCTGACGGCGCCCGAGGCGGTCGCGTTGCCGATCAAGGTGAGCGGCGCGGTGGTTGCGATCGAGCCGCCGGACAGGTTGCCGACGATCGCCGAGGCGCCGCCGAGCGAGATGCCGTGGGTGGCTGCGAGGTTACCCGCCAGGGCCAGCGTGTTGCTGTCCGTGATCGAGTCCGCCGTCACATTGCCGGTGATGGTGGACGCGCCGTTGAACGTCGCCGCTCCGGTCGCCTTGATATTGCCGGTCATTGCCAGCGTGGCGTTGGAGGAGAAGGACGCGGCCGTCAGGTTGCCGGCGACGGTGGACGAACCGTTGAGCGCGATGGCGCCCGTGGCGGTGAGATTACCGTTCAGCGAGGAACTGGCTCCACCCGAAGCGAGCGTGAAGCTGTTCACGTTCACGTCGCCGAAGTTGAAGGTGAGCTGGGTCGCATCCGTCACGTCTTCGGCGTAGGTGCCGGTATTGACGTTGATGATGCCGCCCGTCGATGCCGCGCCGATCGCGGTGTTGACGGAAAGCGCCGTGCCACCGGTCGATGTGCCGACGGTGAAGGTGTTGTTGACGCCGGTGCCCGTCCATCCTTCGATGAAGCTGTCCGTCGCACCAAGCGCCACAGCGGTATCGATCGTGTTCTGCTGATCGTTGCTGAGCCGCCCCGGGCCGCTTCCATACAGGTTCGAATTTCCGATCGCGTATTGGAAGCCTTGAACGTTCACAGAGCCAAGACCGGGAGCACCCGCGGAGAAGTCCGCGATGATGACCGGGTCCTGGAAGTTGTTGGTCGTGTCAGCGCTGATGTTGTTGGTCTGGATCGGGCCGCCATTCTCGACGATGACGAGGCCGCCCTGGTTGCCAACCGTGTGCACGTTGGTCAGCGCGACGTTCGCGGAGTCGACAATCTGGACGCCATTGCCGCCGCCGCCACTATTCGTGCCATCGACGGTGACGTGATCCAAGGCCACGCCGTCTGCCTGGGTGATCGACACGCCGACTGACGATGTAAGAGTGTCGATCGTGACGTTGGAAATCGAAGCGTTATGCACGACGCCTGTCAGCGTCTGGCTATAAACCGAGATGCCGCCCGGGCCGCTGAGCGTAAAGTCACTCAACGAGATGTCGTCGGCCCGCATGCGCATGGCGTAATTGGTCGCGGCGCTGCCGTCGATGTTCGTCGCACCTTCACCCGCGCCGACCAGCGACAGGCTCTTGTCGATGACGAGCGTGCCGGGAAGCGTGTAGGTGCCGGCCAGAACGTCGATGGTCGCGCCATTGCTGGCCGCAGCGTTTGCGGCAGCGATGGACATGGCGACGCTATTCGTGCCGGTGCCGACATAGAAGACGTTGTTGCCGTTCACGCCGCTGCCGCTATAGCCCTGCACCGTCGCGGTCGGGACGTTGACGTTATTGTTGCTGAGCGCGCCATTCGTCGCGAAGTCGAGCGCAGCCTGCTGGGTCTTTTGGAACCAGCTATAGACGTCATTCGTGTGGTTCGGCGACTGAACCACATAGTCAAAGCCCGCGAGCGTGACCGAGCCGATATCCAGGCTGGCCGACTGGTCCTCGGAGTAAACCGGGATCGTGTCGTTGAAGCTGTTGGAGCCGTCGACGACGATGTTATTGAGTTGCTGATCGTAGAAGGCGTTCGTCTGATACAGCGCCAGACCGCCCCAAGCGTTGTTGGAGGTGGTCGAGCCTGTGATGGCGACGTTCGCACTATCGGTCAGCGCTATGCCGTTTCCGTGCACGATGTTGCTGACGGAGACATTCTTGATCGTCGCGCCATCGACGCCGTTCAGATCGAGACCGGTGCGATAGCCTTGGTCGATCGTGACGTTCTCGATGTCGAAGTTCAGCAGACGGTCGGAGGCTACGCCCGTATCCGGCGTCACCTTGATGCCGTAGGTCGAGCCCGTTCCCGTCGGACCGTGATAGGTGAAGTTCTGCAGGCTCACATTATCGGCCGTGACGTTGATGCCGTAGCCGGTCGAGTTGGACGTGATGTCCACGCCGCCTTCGCTCTGGCCCTTCAGCGTCAAGCTCTTGGTGATGTCGAATTCACCGGCCAGCGTGTAGCTGCCGTCCTGAACATTGACCGTATCGCCGTTCGAAGCCACATCCGCGGCGTTCTGGATGTTGTTCTTGCTTGCTGTGGCATAGACCTGACCAGCGACCAGCCGGACGAGGCCGTTCGATGTGTCGTCTGTACCGTCGATGATCTTATTCTCGATGGTGAAGATGTCGTCCAGCGGAGTTGCCGAAGACACCGTCACGCCGTCAAAGGTGTTGCCTTGCGTCGCATCGATCTCATTCGTGCTGCCGCCAGCCGTGCTGATGTAAGCCTGCACGCCGGAGAACGACGAATTGCTGACCGAGGTCGTGCCGTTTGGCGAACCATACGCAAGCACGCCAACCGAATAGTCATCCGGGCTGGACGCCGCAGTGTAGTCGAGACCGGTGAAGCTGGAACTGTCGATCGTGCCGTTGACCGTGCCACCGCCACGCTCCCAAAGAACGATGCCGTTCTGAGCGATCGCGTTCGTCGGGCCGGCGCCGGTGAAGGTCGAATGATCGACGTTCAGGTTGATCGTGCCGCCGGCAGTGGACGAGGTGGAGCCATCGCCCGTTACCGCATCGATGGCGTTCTTGTTCCAGTTCTGGAAGGTCACGCCCGACACGGTGAGGTCCGACGAGTTCCCTGCCGTCGCATCGACCGCCAGAGCCTGTCCGGTCTGAGCGCCGTTGAAGACCTGAGCATTCTCGATCAGCGAATTGCTAATCGTGCCCGAGGCGTTGTTCCAGAACACCACCGCATTGGCGCCGAGATTGTTGGCGTCGATGGTCAGGCCGTTCAGGGTCACGCCGCTCGTGTCATGGACATAAACCGCCGTCTGAACGTTGCTGTCGTATTTATGACCAACGCCGGTCGACAACAGCGTGGTCGGCTGAATGATCGTCCGGCCAACGCCCGCGCCTTCGATGTCGATGGCGTGGGAGATGTCGAGGGCTTCGTTATAGGTGCCCGACGCAACTTCCACGGTGTCCCCCGCGGAGGAGGCGTTAATGCCATCCTGGATGAGGCTGTAGATGTTGGCGCCATCAACGACCGTCACCGCGCGATCGAAGGCGTTGTTCGCGAAGATCGAAGCCGCATCATTGGACGATCCGAGGAACTGAAGCGCGTTGTTCGAGAAGCTGACGCCGCTGACCGAGAGGCCCGTGACGGACGGATCGGCATCCAGGCCTGCCACGGTGCTGCCGGAAATGCTGCCGCCCGTGATGTTGATGCCGTTGCCGCTATAGAGGACGACACCTTCTTCCAGATTGCTGAAGTCGTTGTCCGAGATGGTGAGATTGTCGCTCACATCGGCGTCGAGGCCATAACCGCCCGTGCCGCCGGTACCCGTGACCGTGTTGCCCTGGACCGTGGTGCCGGATGCGCCGCTCAGCAGGATGGAGGACGCGACGGTGCTGCTGTTGCCGTAGCTGAAGCCGCTGATGGTGTTGTTCGTGATCGAGCCGGTGACCGTGCCGCCGCCAAGACCGAAGAACTCGACACCGTTCTGCGCGATGGCCGTGGTGTTGCCAGCCCCCGTGATCGTGTTGTGGTCGATGTTCACCGTCAGGTCGCCGCCAAGGAAGGCTGCGCCGTTCTTTTGGAAGTCCGCGATCGTGCTGTTTTCCAGCGTGACGGTGCGCGCGACGTTGTCATCGTTGAACGCTTCGACGCCTGTGCCGGCCTGCACGCCGTCCAGCGTGCCGGACACGCCGCCGTTGCGAACGCCGGTTATGTCCAGCCCGTCCAGCGTGGCGTTGGCATTGTGAATGCCAACACCCAGGAAGCGGTTGTTCGCGTTGCCCTGACCGCGACCGTCGATCGTGAAGCCCGAAAGCGTGACGGACGAACCGTCTTCGATCGAGACGATGGCTTTGTAGGGATTGCCGTTGCCGGTGAAGCTGTGGCCGAGAAGGTCCGGGGACTCGATGATCGAATTGCCGGCTCCGGCGCCTTCGATGTCGAGGTTCTTGCCGGTGACAACGACCTGTTCCTTATAAGTGCCCGCGCCGACATTCACCGTGTCGCCGGCCGTGGCGCCGGTGATGGCGTTCTGGATGCCGCGGAACACGTAGTTCACGCCCGCGATCGCATGGTTCACCCAGGCCGATCCGTTGTTCCAGACGTTGTTGGCAATGAGATTCGTGAAGCTGCCGACCAGCGCCGAATTGTTGATCTCCAGCATGTTCGTTCCGGCGCCCATATTGGTGCCGTCGAACGTGTTGCCCGTGACCGTCGTGTCGGTGCCGCGAGCGCGCAGCGCGTCGTACCAGGCGTCCGTCTTGCCGGCGAAGGTGTTGCCGGTGATCGTCGCGCCGTGGGAGTCGATCGTGACGAGGTTGTTGCCCTGCTCCTGGCCCGACGTGTTCAGGCCGCCGGTGGTGCCGGTGATCTGGTTATTGGTGAAGGTGATGTTGCTGGTGTTGCCGCCGCCCGAGCCGCCGCTGATGACGACCAGCTGGCGCGGAACGTTCGCCAGCGTGAACTGCTGGCTGGAGCCCACGCCCGCCGGGTTCGCGCCCGCGAAGGTCTGGCCGTCGAAGATGTTGTTGTCCACCGTCAGGCCGGTGACTGTCCCGCTGTATTCCGTCAGCAGCGCTTCATCGCCATTCGCGGTGATGCGGTTGTTCTGGATGGTGCTGCCCGAATTGTTGCCCTGAATATAGACCGCCGCGGATTCGATGCCGGGCGAAGCGTTGTCGATGCCGACCACCGTGAAGCCGTGATCGGTGCCGCCCAGCGTGAAATTGTTTGCCTGCACCAGGATGGTGCCCAGCGCCGTGTTGCCCTGACCCACGATCGTCGTGGCGTCACGGCCGTCATCGGACTGCAGCGTCAGGTTCGCTTTGTTGATGGTGACGTTTTGGTTGTAGGTGCCGTCGGCCACATTGATTGTGGCACCGCTGGCTGCCGCGTTCACGGCGGCGTTGATCGACAACGCCTGCGTGTTGGCTGTGTTATAACCTACATAAAAGGTGTTGTTGCCGTTGACGCTGTCGCCCGCATAGCCCTCGACGGCGCCTGTCGTCGGCGCGACGGCCGCGGCGAAGTCGATGGCGTTCTGCTGCGTGCGCTGGAACCAGGTGTAGACGTCGTTGGGGTTGGTCGGCGACTTCACCACATAGTCAAAGCCGGTCAGATGCAGTGCGCCAAAACCCTGCGAAACCGACTGGTCCTCGGCGTAGATCGGGTTCGCTTCGTTGAAGGTGTTGGTGCCATCGACGGTGATGTTGTCCGTCTGCTGGTTATACGTGTTGTTGGTCTGGTAGAGCGCGAGACCGCCCCACTGATTGTTCTCGGTCACCGAGTTGGTGATCACGACATTGGCGGTGTCGGTCAGTGCGATGCCGTTGCCGGCGGTGCTGCCCGTCGGGTTGCCGACGGGTGCGCCGTTGGCCGTGAAGTGATCGATCGTCGCGCCGAGCACGCCGTTCAGGTCAAGCTCGGTTTTTCCGGAGCCCTGGCTGGTGACATTGGCGATGCTGAAATTGCGCAGACGGTTGTTGGGATCGATCGGCAGAACATTCGCCAGCGGTTCCACCTTGATGCCGTAGGAACCGGCCGCCGTGGGGGCCTCGACCGTGAAGTTGGAGAGGTTGACGTTGTCAGCCTGAACGCGGACGCCATATGTCGAAGCATTGCGCGCGTCGATGATGGTGCCGAGTTCGCTCTGGCCTTTCAGGGTGAGAGCTTTCTGGATCTCAATGTAGTTCGCGCCACCCGACGGGATGACATAGGTGCCGTCCAGCACATTGACCGTGCCGCCCGTGACAACGGCGTTGATGCCGCCCTGGATGGTGCCAAGCGTTGAAAGCACGCTGCCCTGATGGGTGTCCGAGCCGGTGGTCGAAACAGTGACGCTGGTGCGGTTGGACGTCTTGTAGGCTTGATCCTGAATCGACATTCCGCCGTTGGCCGCGCTCTGCGCGAGCATACCCTGCTGCCAGGTCAAGGTGGGCGCGTTGGCCAGATAGATGCCGTTCGTAACCGGATTGGCATTCGGATGGGTTTCGTCGCCCGCAACGCCGTTCCAGTAGCCGTTGAGGTGATAGTTGATGCCCCACTCGTTGCCGTACGCGCCCTGCACGTTCCCGGCAATGTTGATGACGGGCGAGTTCGACGAATCCAGCGACTTATCGTAGGCGGTTCCGTCCGTGTACTGGACAGAAATACCGCTCTTCGAATTGTCGATGGTGTTGTTGGTGATGCTGCCGGTGTTGCGGCCGTCAACGAGGATGTCGTTGCGCAATCCGTGGATATTGTTGCCGGTGATGTTGAAGTTCTGCGCGCCGTTTTCGACGAAAATACCGCGCGTGATATCGTTGCCCCAGGCAAAGGTCGTGAACGACTGATTGGCCGGACCCGCGAATTCGAGATTTTGGACGGTGACGTTATTGCCGAAGATTTCCACGCCATCGACGCCATTGGTAAGGGCGACAATCTTCGCGCCGGTATCGCCGGTCAACGTGACATTGCTTGCATGAATTTGCGTTCCGCCAGCATAGATCCCAGCGCCGAGATGAACGGTCGAACCGCCGGTGACGGTGCCGATCATGTTGACGGCGTCCTGCACCCAATTGCCGCCGGTCGTGTCCGCGAGCGGGTTGACCGCATTGACGTTCAACGTCAGCGCGCCCCCGTTGATACCAATGGTGCTGCCGTTCGTCGCAGAAAGGTGACGGCCTTCGAGTGTCAGGCCTGCATTCCCAGTCGAAGTCGCGTTGATAGACGCTGCGAGCGTGAGGTCACCGTCCTCATTTCCGCCCTGACTCGTCGTGATATCGACGCTCGTCCCTCCGGCAAGCATGTCCTGAATTGTCGCTGTCTGAACCGTGGCCCCCGACAGCAGCCCATCATCGCTGCCAGTATTGGTTATGGTGACGTTCAGCGGATCGAGCAGCCACGTACCTGCCATGCCGTTCGTGGCAGATGCATTTATTTTTGCCGCCGGATCGATATGGACGTTCGTACCTGACGTTTCGACCTTGCCACCATTGCCGCTGGCGCTGCCGCCCTTCGCTGAGAACGAGCCGGCGTAGTTGCCCTGGTTGTTCGCAACCGAGGTGATCGCGCCGCCATTGCCGTTGGTGCCGGCGTCGGCGCTGAGCTGCGCGGTGGCGGTGGTGTTGATGTTGTCGCCGCCCAGCGTGATCGTGCCGCCCGACTTGGAAACGGACGAAGCGCTGACAACGCCCGACACGTTCACGACGGAGCTGACGACCTGGCCCGCCGCTTTCGCGGTGAGCGCGATGGTGCCGCCCGGGTTCACGATCCTGCCGGAGTTGTCGACAACCGCTTTCACGGAGCCGAGGCCCAGTTCGACCAGATGGTCGCCCGCGAGGTCGAGCGTATAGGTGGTGCCGGCCGCGAGCGCGACTTTGCCAACCGTGGCGTTGATCACGCCGCTGTTGCGCACGGACGGCGCCACGAACGCCGCAAGGCCGTTCGCACCGACGGAGATGTTGCCCTGGTTCTCGACGGAGCCGTGATCGGCGCCCGTCATCTGCAGCTTGTTCGAACCCGCCATGAAGGCGTTGGTGTCGATGTTGGCCGTGGAGGCGACGATGCCCGCCGCATCCACATGCGCGCCCTTGCCGAAGAAGACGCCGTTCGGGTTAAGGATCCACACCTGGCCGTTTGCGTGCAGGCCGCCTTCGATCTGCGTCGCATTGGCGGAGCTGTTCACGCGGTTCACCGCGATGGCGCTGGTGCCCGGCTGGTTGAAGTTCACCTGCGCCTTCGAACCGATGTCGAAGCTGCGCCAGTCGATCACGGTGCGCTTGGTGGACTGGTTCACGTTCAGCGTGTTGCCGGACTGCGCGAAGCTGTCCTTGCCGCCGACCACATTGGGGTTCTGCGGCAGGGTGTTCGCATCCAGTGCCTGCGCCTGTCCGGCGCCCAACAGCGCGGAGGCCGCACCCAGCGCAAACAACGGGCGCGTCAACGCGGACGTACCCAGAAAGCTCGCAACCCGTTTCGCCGATTTCGTAACCATCACCAACTCCTCTGGGCTTTAACGCCCTGATGCATTCTTGAATTTTGTATTCTTCAACTTTTCAGAAATTTGTTCCGACTGAGAACAGGAAACGCGAATCGTGCCTAACGCTGCCCAGAACGTCGCGCTCGAGCGGGTCTGCCCATTCGAGGTTCGCGTTAAGATGTTCGGAGACTGCGAAGCGCACGCCGGCGCCTGCCGACGACAGCGATTCATGCTTCGGCGTGCCGGGCAGCGCGTGTGACGTCCACACTTCGCCGCCTTCGTAGAAGCCATAGAGCTGGACGCCCGAAATGGGGCCGGCCTGGTCGATCACGTTCCAGCGCAGCTCAACCTTGCCCGCCAGGGCGGAGTCGCCGGTGATCTCGCTGGGATCGAAAGCGCGGTCGAAGGTGTAGCCGCCCAGCGAAAACTGCTCGGAGGCCAGAAGCGCCTTGCCGAACGAAGTCTGGCCGCTGGCACCGAGCAGGACCGACACGTCCTCGAACAGCGGATGTTCATGGCTGACGTCGAAATTCGCGCGGGTGTAATTGCCGCTCGCGCCGACGCGCGACTTGTCGGGCGAAGATTTGCGCGTCGCGCCGAAGATGCCGACGCCCTGGGTGATGCGGCCGGACAGCGTGGAGTAGCCACCCCAATCGTCGAGCGCATTCATATAGAGGCTCGCATAGATCGCGCGCACGTGGTCGCTGAACAGCGGATCGATCACCGCGTTCTTGGAAGACGTGTCGCGATAGGAGATGCCGCCGGTTCCGGAGAAATTGAAATCGCGCGACCGGGTGAACGGATAGGACAGCGCCATGTCGCCGTTGATGGCTTTGCCCGATGTGTCCAGCGCCGCGAGGATCTCACCCGGCTTGGTCTTGGTGTAGCTCAACGTCGTGAACAGGCGCATGCCGTCGTCACCGAGCGGCTGGTCGAAGGACAGCGCGCCATACGCCATCTCGGGGCCGCTGTTCGGTGTCACGACGGCGTTGAGACCGAGACGGCCTGCGGTGCCGAAAGCATCGTTGAGGAAGACGCCGGCCATCACTTCATACGGGCCGAGATATTTCGAGCCGCGATTGTCGACGGCGATATAGGCGTCCAGAGGCTTGCGATCGACGACCAGGGTGAGATCGGCTGCGCCTTCCGCCGTCGCCGACGGGGTCAGCACGCTGCGCACCTGGAATCCGGCGAGGTCGCTCACCAGAAGCAATTCGCGTTCGAGAACGGGCGCCGTCAGCGGGCGAACCGCTTTGATGCGCGCGCCATAGGCTTCGAGATATTTGCGAGCGCCGCCCGCATCGCCCTGGATCTTGACCTGATCGATGTAGCCTTGAACGATTTTCAGCGTGAGCGTGCCGTCGGTGACCTTCTGCGCGGGCACGATGGTCTGCGCCAGGATGTAACCCTTGCTGCGGTAAGCCGCGGTGACCTTGCCCGCCAGCTCATAAACCTGCGTGAGCGTGATGCTGTGGCCGATATAGGGCGCGGCCAAATCTTGCAGCTGCCGATCCGGCAACGCGGTGTTGCCGACGAAGTTCACGCCGGTGATCGTGAAGGTCACGCTCTCGCTGCCGGTTGGCGCGGTCGCCTGTGGCGAAGACGGAATCTCGATCGGGGCACCGACCGAAGGCGCCGCCGGCTGTGGGCGGAAACGCTCATCAACGTGACTGGGCTGGGCGGACGTCTGCGCGAGCGCGGTTGACGTGCAAGCGATAAAAGCGGCTGCCACGAGAGCAGACCGCACACAATTCTGACGAATCATCCCAAACGCCCCATAACGGTAGGCAAAACGATGCACAGCGCGATCGTTTCGTATGCCCCAGTAACGAATTATTAAGCGTTTTACAGGGGTGTCCCAAAATGGGCAATGAGCTTTGAAGCTTAACCCAATGATTATTTATGCATTTTGGCGATGGCCAACGAATCAAAGGGTTATTGGCAGGCGGTTATTGCCGGGTCGCAAGTATAGAAGTCAGGGCGGATAGGATCGGCTGAGGAAGGGCCGGGCGGGACTTCGACAGAATCTCCAGAGTCTCGCTGGGCGAGTGGGCCATTCGGTAGGCCCGCGGACTCATCAGGGCCACGGCCGCGTTGGCAGCCACTATAGTATAGGTGTTGGGCGCGGGCGCCTGCACCACATCTCCCCGTCCAAGGCGATAAGCGTCGCGAAGCACAGGCTCCAGCGGCGGCTCAAAAGGTGCGCGGGCCAGAAGGTCGAGCCATCGTGCCGAGCCGTCTGCGAATCGGGCAGATTCCGCGGCGTCCAGAGAATCGGTCTTGGTAAGCAGCTCTACCGGCACGAACAGTTTGCCGACATTCATAAGAGCGCCCGCCAGCTCGGCCGCATCGGCATTGGCCGCCGTCGCGCCCATGCGCAACGCCACTTGCCGCGACAGAGCCGCTACGCGCCGGGAATGTTCGGCCGCACCCGGGTCGCGCTGGTCGATGGCCTGCAACAGCAATTCCGCCACGCTGCGATAGAGTTTGACGCTTGCTTCGCGCGCCGCAGCTTGTTGCAAGGCCGCCACATGCCGCCAAAGCGCCAGAATTCCCAAGATGATAGCCAGCAGCGACAGCAGCAGGATGGTGAGAAGATTGCGGATTCGCGCATCCACGCCCGCAAGCGCCGAAGATGCCGGCACGCTCTCGACCAACACCCAGTTCGCGCCGGTTACCGGCACGCCCAGATGCAGCGCATCCGCGCCTGCCAGATCGTCCGCCCGTTGCAGGCGTTGCGGTGAACGTGCGGCCAGGAATTCCCCACGTTCCGCGGACACCGAGGGCTTGGCCAGCGATGAACCGACAAGGAATGCTGCCCCGCCCAGCCCCCGCGCGATC
>Ga0207705_10001097_pt1 | contig 21979 bp, 15 predicted proteins | sample KBSC13metaG_FD_184314 | JGI IMG/M metagenome (GOLD analysis project Ga0207705, IMG submission 184314) | Corn rhizosphere microbial communities from Kellogg Biological Station, Michigan, USA - KBS C1-3 metaG (SPAdes) (version 2) | ecosystem: Host-associated > Plants > Roots > Rhizosphere > Soil ... | reverse complement strand
ACTCGTTGAAGAGCGCGCCCAGCTCATCGGCATACACCATGCGCGAGAGCTCGCGGTACCAGGCCGAGAAGACGAGCGGCGCAGCGAGGTCGGCCTTCATCTCGCCGTTCCAGCTGGCGAGCATCTGCCGCGCCTTGCGGCCCGCGTCGCTCTCCGCCTTCGCGGCAAGTGCGATCGGCAACAGCTCGCGCGCGAGGCGTGAGAGCACGTCGCCCTGGATGCGCGCGAACGAGTCGAGCGAGTGCTTCGGCGTCGCATCGAGCATCTCCGTGATGCGCTCGGCGCGATGCGCCACGGCCCAGTCGCTGCTGATGAAGCGCTTGTATCCGGGCGGCGTGATCTGGTTGTTCGCGGTCACCACACGTCCCTCGACGGGATCGCGCACGGCCGGCAGCTCGTCGTACGGAATGAACCCGGTCCAGTCGTACTTCTCGATCCAGCCCGGCACCGGCACGCGGCCCATGACCTCGTTGTCCTCACGCCGCACGGGCACGCGCGCGGGCGCGACGAAACCGAAATGGCCTTTGCGATCGGCGTAGGCGACGTTCTGCTGCGGCGCGGTGTTGTCGCGCAGCGCTGCGAACGCGTCTTCGGCCGTGCGCGCGCGGTTGAGCGCGAACCCTGCCTTCGCCGTCGTGTTCTCCTCGGTGAGCGCGGCCCAGGCCAGCGCGATGACGTGGCCCTTCGGCGAGGCGCGGCCCATGGAATCGACCGCATCCGAGAGCACGGGCCCGTGCCGTGTCTCACGCACGCGAATGCGCCGCTCCTCGCCGCGCACCCGGATCACCTCCTCGCGCACGCTGAACCTGGCCCTCCCCTGCGGCGTGAGGTAGCTCTCGGGATCGTCCGGCGCCACGCGCTCGACGAAGAGGTCCTGCGTATCGCCATTCGTCGTCGTGAAACCCCACGCGAGGCCGTCGGTGCGCCCGAGGATCACGAAGGGAACGCCGGGCAGCGTGCCACCCACCACGTTGCCCGAAGGCGTCGATACGTGGGCCAGGTACCAAAGCGCCGGCGCCTGCAATCCCAGGTGCGGGTCGTTCGCGAGGAGCGGTTTCCCCGTGACGCTGCGAGCGCCGGACACCGCCCAGTTGTTCGAGCCCGCGACCACTTCGGCGAGCGGCGACATCGCGAGCATGCGCCCCGCCATCGGCGCGAGATCCGCGTAGAGCGACTTGAAGTCCGGAAGCGGCCAGGCTTGTTCGCCGGGCGTGGGCGGAAAGAATTCGGCCGCGCGTTCGGGGCCCATCGCCGCGGCGTAACGCAGGCGCGCGAGCTCGAGGCGCCAGTTGCTCGAAAGATCCCACGCCATCACCAGCAGCCAGCCCAGCGTGTCGTCGGCCTTCCAGGGCTCGGGCTGGATGCGGAACACCTGGAACTCGATCGGCAGCACCGGATCGGTCGCGAGGAATGCGTTCACGCCGGCGGCGTATGCATCCAGGTTCGCTCGCGTGTCCGGATCGAGGCGCGCGGCCATGCGCCCGGCCATGCGCGCCATGCCGAGCGTGCGCATCAGCCGATCCGTGTCGTACGAAACCTCGCCCAGGAATTCGGACAGGCGCCCCTGCACGACGCGGCGCTGGAATTCCATCTGCCAGAGGCGATCCTGGGCGTGCGCATAGCCCATCGCGAACCAGCCGTCGCGCTCGCTCGCGGCGAAGATGTGCGGCACGCCCTCGGCATCGCGAACGATGTCGGCGTTGGCTCCGAGGCCGGTGGCCGCGGCTTGCCCGTCGATCGTGGGAAGCGAATGCCGCAGCCACACGAGCGCCGCGGCGGCGCAGAGCAGCAACAGGACGCCGGCGACGGCGGCGCCGACGGCGAGGCGCTTCACGCGGAGGCGGTCGCGCGCGGCTGCGAGACGGATGCGTCCGGCCCGGACATGGGCACGGTGAGCGGCGGCAGGGGACAGTCGAGCACGCCGCCGACCATGCGCATGAGGGCGGCTTCGACCGGACGGATCACGCCATCCGCGGTGATCGCGGCGAAGAGCCCTTTCACGAGCCGCGCCTTCTGCAGCGGTGCGAGCTCGCGCAACTGCTCGAGCGCCGCGGATGCGCGCTCCGGCGTGCATTGCTCGCGCGGAGTCGCTCCCGCCTGCCCCACCAGTCCCGACTCGATCATGCCGACATTGAAGGCACGCACGAAATCGGCATCCGCATCCGCGGAGCTCGCGCACCCGGCATGCGAGACCAGGGACATCATGAGGACGGCCGCATCGCGCAATTGCGCGAGCGTCTTGCTCGATTGCGCGGCCGTGAGCCGCGGCGCCTCGAGCTGCGAGCGCAGGAAGGTCACGAAGGCGAAGCGATAGAGCGAGACGCCGCCGGTCGCGACCAGCAACGCGTCCAGCGTGCGCACGAAGGTGCCGCGCTCTTCGGGCCCGAGCTTGCGAAGCGTGGGCAAGGCGAGGTCCACGACGGCGAGCTGCATCTCGGGCGCCACGTCGCGAACCCATGGGAGCGCGTCGCGCAGCGCTTCGGCCATGCCCGCGGGTGCGCTCGAGGCCACGGCGCGCACCTGCGCATCCGCGGCGCCCGCGTCGCGCGAGAGCATGAGCGCGGCCACCGCACCGCCCGCGGCGGGCCAGCGGCCCAGCGCCTCACGCAACGAAGTGGGAAGCGCCGCGAGGAACGCTTGCGCTTCCACGAGGTGTTGCTGCTGCACGGTGCCCACGAGCGCGATCGCCTCCGCGGGACTGAAGCTCCACGGCATCTCGACCTTCTGCACGGTGCGAGGCGCGGCATCGCGCACCATCGCGGCTTCCGCTTCCCGCAGGGCCGCACGGCGCGCGCGATAGTCTTCGCCACGGAAGCTGGGTGCGATGCGCTGGATGCGCTTCTCCACGGGCGGATGCGTGGCGAGGATGGGCTCCGCGAGCAGGCCGCGGCCGTTGGCGAAGAAGAGATGCGAGATCTCCTCGCTGTGCCGATTCGCGACGATGGAGCCGCCCTGGCGCACCTGGTCGAGCGCACCGGCGAGCCCCTCGGGGTTGCGCGTGAACTGGACGCTGCACGCGTCGGCAAGATACTCGCGCTGGCGCGATAGCACCGCCTTGATGATGCGGCTGGCGAGCACGCCGATGCTGCCGATCACCCACAACGCGAAGCCGAGCAGCATGAAGGGTGCCGCGTTCTTTTCCTTGGAGCCATAGGCGAGGCGCATCATGAGCTCGCCGCCCGCGCCGATGAAGACGATGCCGGCGAGGATCCCCACGATGTGCAGGTTCAGCGCCATGTCCCCATTCACGATGTGGCTGAACTCGTGGCCGATCACGCCCTGCAGCTCGGAGCGGCTGAGGGACTCGAGCGTGCCGCGCGTGACGACGATCGCGCAGTGCGTGTTGTCGTAGCCGGCGGCAAACGCGTTGATGCCGCGCTGCGAATCCATCACGTACACGTCAGGGACGCGCGTGCCCGATGCGATCGCCATCTCATCCACCACGTTCAGGAGGCGGCGCTCGAGCGGGTCCTGGGTGCCGCGCTGCACGGCGCGCGCGCCCATCATGCGCGCGATGCCCGCGCCGCCGTCCTGGCGCAGCTCGCGCATGCGACTGAGGGACGTGTACCCGATGATGCCGAGCGTCGCCAGCACGGCGGGAACGTGGACGCCCAGGGATGCGTGCCCGATCTTGGCCCAGAAGCCCGCGGGCGGCTTGAGCAACAGGCCTTTCCACGTGAGCCAGGTGAGCACGGCGGCGACATCCACCGCCAGGACGATGCCCGCCACGGCCAATGCGAAGAGCAGCAGCAGGATCTTCGAATTGCGGCGCCCGTCCGCCTGGCGCTCGAAGAAATTCATGGCGCCCTGCGCGTCAGAAGCTCACGCGGGGCGCGGCACGCTCCTCGGCGGACTCGGTCGCCTGCAGCAGCTCCGCGGGCGCGAACTTGAAGAACGCGGCGAACAGGTTGTCCGGGAAGGACTCGCGCTGCGTGTTGTATTCCATCACGAAGTCGTTGAACGCCTGGCGCGCGAAGGCCACCTTGTTCTCGGTGCTGGTGAGCTCTTCCTGCAGCGCGATCATGTTCGTGTTCGCCTTGAGGTCGGGATACGCCTCGGCGACCGCGAAGAGCCGCCCCAGCACGCCCGTGAGCTGGCCCTCGGCCTTCTCGAGGCCTTGCATGGCCTCCGCGTTGCCGGGCTGCGCGCGCGCGGCCGTGGCGGCATTGGCCGCCGCGTTGCGCGCCGCGATGACCGCTTCCAGCGTGTCGCGCTCGTGCTTCATGTAGCCCTTGGCCGTCTCGACGAGATTCGGGATCAGGTCGTGGCGGCGCTTGAGCTGCACGTCGATCTGCGCGAACGCGTTGCGGAAACGATTGCGGCGGGCCACCAGCCCGTTGAAAACCGAAACGGCCCACACCGCGAGGCCGATCGCGACCACCAGGAAGATCCATCCCCCAACGCTCATCGCTTGTCTCCTTTCAGGCGAGCGGTACCGACTTGAGCACTTCCTCGAACGTGGTGACGCCCTGCGCCACCTTGATCGCGCCGGCGAGGCGCAGCGGGCGCATGCCGTTGCGATAGGACGTCGCCGTGAGCGCGCCCACATCCACGTCGTCGCGCACGTGCTGCTTCACCTCGCGGGTCATCTGCAGGATCTCGTAGAGGCCCACGCGGCCGAGGTATCCGGTGTTGCGGCATTCGATGCAGCCCACGGGCTTGAAGATCGATTCGGGCGGCGGCGCCTTGAAGGGCGCGCACACCGAGCTCCACAGGCGATGGTCTTCCTCGCGCGCGAACGGCGTCTTCTCCTTGCAGTGCGGGCAGAGCGTGCGCACGAGGCGCTGCGCCATCACGCCGGTGATCGTCGCGTTGATGAGGTAGGACGGCACGCCGAGGTCCAGCAGCCGCGTGATCGACGAGGGCGAATCGTTCGTATGCAGCGTGGAGAGCACGAGGTGCCCCGTGAGCGCGGCCTGGATCGCCATGTCCGCGGTCTCGAGGTCGCGGATCTCGCCCACCATGATGATGTCCGGATCCTGGCGCATGAGCGCGCGCACGCCCGCGCCGAACGTGAGGTCGAGCTCGGGCTGGACCTGCAGCTGGTTCAGCCGCGAATCCACCATCTCGATCGGGTCCTCGATGGTGCAGACGTTCACCTCCGGCGTGGCCAGCTGCTTGAGCGTCGTGTAGAGCGTGGTGGTCTTGCCCGAGCCTGTGGGCCCCGTGACCAGGACGATGCCGCCCGGTTGCGAGATGAGCTTTTGCCAGACCTCGTGCTCTTCCTGGCTGAAGCCCAGGTCCTTGAAGTCCTTCTGCAGCACCTGCGGATCGAAGATGCGCATCACGAGCTTCTCGCCGAATGCGGTGGGCAGCGTGGAGAGGCGAAGCTCGATCTCGCCGCCGTCGGGCATGCGCGTCTTGACCCGGCCGTCCTGCGGCCGGCGCTTCTCGACCACGTCCATGCGCGCGAGGATCTTGATGCGCGAGGTCATGGCCACCAGCACCGGGAAGGGAAACTGGTAGACCTCGTGCAGCACGCCGTCGATGCGGAAGCGAAGGATGCCGATGTCGCGGCGCGGCTCGAGGTGGATGTCGCTCGCGCGCTGGTCGAAGGCGTACTGCCAGAGCCAATCCACCAGGTGCACGATGTGGTGGTCGTTGGCGTCGAGCTGGCGGCCGGCCTTGCCCAGCTCGACCAGCTGCTCGAAGTTGCTGATGCCGCCCGCGGCCGGGACGCCCGCCGCTTCCGCGCGCTTCATGCTGCGCGCGAGGTTGAAGAACTCGCCCTGGTAGCGCTCGATGTCCTGCGGGTTGGCGAGCACTCGCGTGATCGACAGTCGCAGCATCTCCGAGAGCTCTTTCTCCCAGGCGCTCACGAAGGGCTCGCTCGTCGCGATCGTGACCTCGCTGCCGTTCACCTCGACCGGCAGGATGGCGCGGCGCTGCGCATACTCGGCCGACATCACCTGCGTGACGGCCTTCAGGTCGATCTTGAGCGGGTCGATGTGGTAGTACGGGACCTTCAGGCGGTTGGAGAGCCACTCGGTGAGCATCTCCGCGTTGATCGTCACGCCCGTGCGGGTTCGCAGCTTGGTTTCCGCGATCACGACGAACGGGTGGCGCGACCCGCTGCTGGCGAGCCTCGAGTCGGACTGCAGCTTGGTCGCCGCGCCGGCCTCGAGGATGCCGTCCTGGACCAGCCAGTCGAGGACCTCCCGCAGCTGCAGCTTGCGATCGACGCGAGCGGCGGGGGTCGAGGGTCGAATGGCGGCCATAACGCCCGATTATGGGCGAAAACGACCTAATTCTGTGTGATATCCCGCACTTCGACGCGGCGCGCCAGCACGGCGTCCACCACGACCGGCAGACGGATCACGAACTGGCTTCCCTGGCCCGGTCCGGCGCTGTGCGCCTCCACCGTTCCGCCATGCAGGCGCGCGAAACCCTTCACGAGCGCGAGGCCCACGCCCAAGCCTCCCTGAGGACGCTCGAGCGCGACATCGGATTGCGAGAACAGCGTGAAGAGCCGTGGGCGCACTTCGGGCGCGATGCCCACGCCGTTGTCGCGCACCACGAGGCGAAGCTCCGCGCCGTGGGTGAGCGCATCGACCTCGATGCGGCCCGCGTTCTCGGTGTACTTCGCGGCGTTGGCGAGCAGGTTCGTCACCATCTGCGTGATGCGCACCGGATCGGCTTCGACGAGGATCGACTTCGCCACGCGCACGTCCAGCTGGTGGCCCCGGGCGTCGATGAGGTGGCGCACGGCCTCGACCGCGGCATTGACGGCGGTCCAGAGCTCGAAGCGCTCGCGCCGCAATGCGACCTCGCCGCGCGCGATGCGCGAGACGTCGAGCAGGTCGTCCACCAGGCGCCCCATGTGCTTGGCCTGGCGCTCGATCACCTCGCGCGCATGGCGGTGCTGCTCCGCGGTGGCGGAAGGGTTGGCCATGATCGAGACGGCGAGGCGAATCGGTGCGAGCGGATTGCGCAGCTCGTGGGAGAGGATCGCGAGGAACTCGTCCTTGCGCCGGTCGGCTTCGCGAAGCTTCGCGTGGGCCTGGCTGCGGTCGATGAGGTCCGCGGCACTGCGCGCGAGCAGGTCCAGCATCCGCTTCTCGCGCTCGTCGATGGTCGCGGGCAACGGCGCGTGCGTGGTGAACATGCCAACCACGCGCGCATCCCGGCTCATGAGCGGCGTCGACTGGACCGAGCGAATGCCCGCTTCGAGGAAACGCTGCAGGATCGGCGCGCCCGCGAGCCGCGCATCGGTGGTGATGTCCTCGATCACGACGCGCGTGCGCGCGGCCAGCGCGAGCGCGCTGGGCGCCGCGTCCCCGCGAGCCACGCGCGCGAACGCGGTGCAGAAATCGGGCGGGAAGCCGCGCTGCGCCGCGATGCGCAGCGAGTCGTCCTCCGCGTCGTAGAGCTGCATCACGCCCCACTCGCGGCCGGTGATCTCCAGCGCGGTCTCCAGGATCTCGGTGAGCAGCAGGTGGAAGTCCGCGTCGTTGCCCACGGTACGCGCGCTCAGCGATTGCAGGCGGCGCATGGTGCGAAGCTCTTCCGAGAGCCGGTCGCGCAACCCCGCGAGCTCCTGGCCGGAGCGCTCGCGCTCCGTCACGTCCATCACCGCGCCGGTGAAGCGCTCGACGGTGCCGCTGGGTCCGACCAGCGGGCGGCCGAGCGCCTGCACCCAGCGAAGCCCCTTCGCCGGATGGCGCACGCGATGCAGCGCGCGGTATTCGGAAAGGCTGTCCACCGAGCGCGCGACGGCCGCCGAGACCATCGACCGGTCCTCGGGAATGACGGCGGCAATGCCCTTCTCGAAAGTCGCAGGCCCTTCGGGGTCCAGGCCATAGATGTCCCGATACTCGGGCGACCAATAGACGTCGTTGGTCGCGAGCACCCAGTCGAACATGCCGATGCCCGCGGCCTCGCACGCCACCCGGATGCGATTCTCGGACGTCGCGAGCGCCGCCTCCGCGCGCGTGCGCCGCTCGATGAGCGCCGCGTTCGCGATGACCGGCGCCGCGAAGCCCGCGATGTGGGAGGCGATCTCCATGTGCTCGGCCGTGTGGCGGCGGCCCGATCGCGCCATGAAAAGCGTGAGCGCGCCGATCACCTCGCCGCGGTAACGCATCGGCACCGTGATCATGGAGGTGAACGCGAGGCGGCGCATGGAGGCGAGCTGCACCTCGTCCCGGGCAGCGGCGCGATACCACTCGTCGTCGATCGCGGCATGCAGCGCGGGCTCGCCGCTGGAAAGCGCGCAGAGGTTCATGTCCGTGCGCATCTGCGGCGACCAGCGGCTGGGCCTCAGGATCGCGGCGGTTTCCTCATCGTCGTGCGCGCCCGAAACCCGGACGACCTCGGTCGCATCGCGCGCATCGAAGAACCCGAAATCGCCCAACGCGGGCAGGCACGCGGCCAGGGTCTGCGAAAGGGCGTGGCGGTAGCTTTCACTCGCCGCGAGCAGGTCCGCCGCGCGGCCGAAGATGCGGCGCACGTCGTCCTTGGTGAGCATCGGGCTCTCGGGAGCTTCCATGGCGATAGCCGATTGTCTCTCCCGGCTCGCGCCAGCTATGTCGGATTCCGCTTACAGGGAGCGCATCCCCGCCAGCTCGAAGGCGTCCGCGATGGTGTTGGCCTGGGCGATCGACTTGTCCTTGCGCATGCGCAGCATCCGCGGGAAGCGCACCGCGATGCCGGACTTGTGGCGATTCGACCGCTGGATGCCCTCGAAGCCGAGCTCGAAGACCAGCTCCGGCTTCACCGTGCGCACCGGTCCGAAGCGCTCGAGCGTATTGCGGCGGATGAACGCATCGACCTCGCGGATCTCCTCGTCGGTGAGCCCGGAGTACGCCTTGGCGAACGGCACCAGCTCCTCGCCTTTCCAGAGACCGAAGGTGTAGTCGGTGTAGAGGCTCGCGCGCTTGCCGTGGCCGCGCTGCGCGTAGATCAGCACCGCATCCAGCGTGTACGGCTCGATCTTCCACTTCCACCACACGCCGCGCGGCCGGCCCACGCCGTATGCCGAGTCCCGGCGCTTGAGCATGAGGCCCTCGGTGCCCTCTTCGCGGCTCTTCGCACGCGCGATGGCGAGCGTCTCCCACGTGGGCGCGCGCAGCTGCGAGGAGACGTGGAAGTTCGTGCCGCCCGGAATGGAATGGATCACCTCGGTGAGCTTCGCGCGCCGCTCATCCAGCGTACGCGTGCGCCAGTCCTCACCCTCGAATTCCAGCAGGTCGAAGCAGAGCAGGATCACCGGCGACTCGCCCATGACCTTCTTGCCCGGATTCTTGCGGCCGAGGCGCCGCTGCAGCGCCGCGAACGGCAGCACGTGGTTGTCCTTCCACGCGAGGATCTCGCCGTCGAGCACCACGTTCGGAAGCTTCGGCGCGTCCGCCATGATCTCGGGAAACTGGCCGCCGATCGGCTCGTCGCCCCGCGACCAGAGCGCCAGCACGTCGCCGCGCTTGATGAGCTGCGCGCGAATGCCGTCCCACTTCCATTCGACGAGCCAGTCCTCGCGCGCACCGAGGGACTCCGGCGGCGCCTCCAGCGGATGGGCGAGGAAGAAGGGGTACGGATTCGCGCGATCGCTCTCGACGTGCGCGCCGTCGATGAGCTGCGACCAGAAGGCCTCGCTGGGCGACCACTCGCCGGTGAGGCGATGCGCGACCACCTTGGCGTCCAGCTCGAAGGCCTGCGAGATCGCGCGCATCACGAGCAGGGCGGAGACGCCCACGCGGAAATTTCCGGTGATGAGCTTGTTGAAGACGAAGCGCTGGGCGCCGTCGAGCTCGCGCCAATAGGATTCGAGGCGCGAGCGCTGGTCCGGCTCACCCAGGTCGCGCAAGGGCACGAGGCGCTCCTCGATCCACACATGCAGCGGCTGGTCGCTCTCCTGCGTGGCCGCCGGGAGGATGAGCGAGATGGTCTCGGCGAGATCGCCCACCGCGTCGTACGACTCGGCGAAGAGCCACTCGGGGACCGCGGCCATTTCCGATGCCCAGGCGACGAGCCGGCGCGTAGGCACGACCTGGCGCGGCCGATGCCCGGTGAGGAACCACGCGGCCCACGATGCGTCCTTCGCGGCGGTGGTGGCGAAGTACTCCGCGAGCGCGGCAGTCTTCGCCTTGGTGCTCGTGCTCGAGTCGATCGCCTCGAAAAGTGCGCCGAATCGCTTCACTTTGTTAAGGCTTCCGCTTAGCCAAGGCGATGGAACGCCGATGACCGCCGATGGCCGCCGATGGCCGCCGATACAAATTGCTTAGTGCGCATCGTCGCAGTGTGGCCACTTGCACGAAGACCAGATTTTCCTTTTGCCTTGATCCGCAGTTGTCGGCGGCCATCGGCGGTCATCGGCGTTCCCAAGGTTTTTGCATCCGCCAGCCACTTACGCGCCCGCCTCTTCGGCCCCGGCCTCGCCCTCGAACTCGGTCTTCATCGAGTGCGCCTCGAGGCCGTGCTCGTTGAGCCATTGCACCAGCGGCGTCGTGTGGCCGTGCGTCACGAAGATGCGCTCTGCTCCCGTTGCCTCGATGGCGCGATTGAGGCTCTGCCAATCCGCGTGGTCCGAGAGCACGAACCCGCGATCCACCACGCGCCGCCGGCGTGCGCCGCGAATGGCCATCCAGCCCGAAGCGAACGCGTCCGAATAGTCGCCGAAGCGCTTCAGCCACGGTGTGGATTGCGCCGAGGGTGGCGCCACGATGAGCGCGCCGGCGTAATCCTTCTTCGACTCGAAGTCGCTCACGCGCCGGGTCTCCGGCAGCGTCACGCCGCACTCGCGATAGCCCGCGTTGAGCACCTCGACCGCGCCGTGCACGACGATGGGCCCGATGGACGCATCCAGGCTGGCGAGGATGCGCTGCGCCTTGCCGAACGCGTAACCGAAAAGCACGCTCGCGCGCCCCTGGGCGGCATTGCTTCGCCACCACGCGTCGATGCCGTCGAAGATCTCGCGCGGGGTGCACCAGCGGTAGATCGGCAACCCGAACGTGGACTCGGTGATGAAGGTGTGGCAACGCACCGGCTCGAAGGGATCGCACGTGGGATCGGGATCGAGCTTGTAGTCGCCGGAGACGACCCAGACCTCGCCCTCGTGCTCGATGCGAACCTGCGCGCTGCCGAGCACATGCCCCGCCGGATGCAGCGAGACCTTCACGCCGTTGATCGTGCGCACCTCGCCATAAGCGATTCCCTCGATCGCCGCATCCGGGCCGAGGCGCGTGCGCAGGATGGGAAGCGCGCAGGAGGTGGAAAGGTAATGCGCGCTGCCCATGCGCGCGTGGTCGCCATGCGCATGCGTGATGACCGCGCGATCCACCGGCCGCCACGGATCGACGTGGAAGCCGCCGGCCGCGCAGTAGAGGCCCTTTTCCGTGGGTTCGACGAGCATGGGCAGTTCGACCGGGAGCCTATCGCAACGGTTTCATTAAACGGGCAGAATCGCCGCGATCGCACCACGACAACGGGGAGGATCCATGTTCTGCGCGAAATGCGGCAAGCCGCTCGATCCCGGCGCCACCACCTGCGGCGCCTGCGGAGCGCCGGTGGCGGCCGCCGCGGCCGGGCTGTACGCGGGGTTCTGGCGGCGCGGCGCCGCGTATTTCATGGATGGCCTGGTGCTGCTCATCCCGGCATGGATCATCGGGTGGGTCCTGCACGACAACGCGGTGCTCTCGTTCGTGGGGCAGCTCGTGCTCTATTGGCTGTACACGGCACTGCTCGAGAGCAGTGCGACGCAGGCCACGCTCGGGAAGAAGATGTTCGGCACCAAGGTCACCGACCTGGAGGGCGGGCGCATCTCGTTCCTGCGCGCGAGCGGCCGCTACTTCGGCATGTTCCTCTCGGCGCTGATCCTGGGCATCGGCTTTCTCCTCGCGGCGTTCACCGCGAAGAAGCAGGCGCTGCACGACATGCTCGCCGGTTGCGTCGTGGTGCGCACCGAAGCCTCGCCGGAGGACGTGCAGGACGGTGGAGGCACCATGCCCATCACGGGCGGCGTGTGGGCCGTGATGGTGCTCCTCATCATCTTCCCGTTCTTCGGCGGAATGCTCGCCGCGATCGCGATCCCGGCCTACCAGGACTACACCATCCGCTCGAAGGTGGTGGAAGCGATGACGGCCGCGGGACCGCTGCGGGACGTGCCCGCGCAATCTCCGTACGTGCGGCAAGTGAACGGCGGAAAGTCCAGCGGGCGCATCGACATCCTGCTCGACACCGAGCGCTTCGGCCGTGGGCTCGAAGAAGGCGCGGCGATCACATACACCGCGCGCGGCGACGGCACGTGGGCCTGCAGCGGGCGCGCCATCCCGAACAAGTACCTGCCGCAGGCGTGCCGCCAGTGAGCTAGCTGTGAAGCGTCAAGAGGTTGTTCTTTGAGCTGGCCAGGCGGCTGGCGGGGGCGACGCCGTGGATGCCCTGGTGTGGCCGGTGCCAGTTGTAGTGGTGAATCCAGCGTTCGAGCTCAGTGGCTCGATCGGTGGAGTGGTTGTAGGCGGCCGCGTAAGCCCATTCGCGCAGCGCGGATTGAATGAATCGTTCTGCCTTGCCATTCGTTTGTGGGCGATAGGCGCGAGTGAATTTGTGCGTGATGCGCAGCTTGCCGCACGCCAGGGCAAAGGACTTCGATCGAAACGCGGAGCCGTTGTCGGTGAGAACACGGCGAATGCGCACACCGAGAGATTGGTAGTAGCGGACCGAATTCTCCAGGAATTGCACGGCATTGGCTTGGCATTCATCCGGGTAGAGATCCGTGAACGCGACGCGGCTGTGGTCATCGACCGCCACGAATAGCGTCTCCCAGCCTGCACCCACCGATCGATAGGGACTGCCGGGAATGCGTTTGCCCGGGCGATGGATTCGGCCCAGCTTCTTGGTATCTAAGTGCAGCAGATCGCCTGGTCGCTCGTGCTCGTAGCGCACAACCGGCTCCTTCGGGGCCAAATCCGAGAGGCGCGAGAGTCCCGCTCGAGCGAGCACGCGGCTCACGGTGCTCTTCGAAACACCAAGCGCCGAAGCGATCCGCGCCTGGGTCAGGCACCGGCGGCGCAGCTCCACGATGGCCATGGCCTTCCCAGGCGAGATCGAGCGCGGACTGCGCGCCGGTCGCGAAGATCGATCCTTCAGTCCCTGCTCGCCTTCGGCCAGGTAACGAGCCAACCATTTGGCGGCGGTCTTTACGCTGACGCACGCCTCGACAGCGGCGGCTGACACCGGCATCTTGCGATCAACGATTTCTCGAACGAGGTCGATTCGACGCTTGAGCGTCAGTCGGGCATTCTTGTGAATGTTCATTCGGCTGAGTCCCTGAGAGGTTTGGGGTGGGTCGCACCTCCCAGTCTCCCAAACTCAGCCCGAATGAACAGGAACAACCTATTGAAGCATCACAGCTAGCGCGCGGCCTTGGGCGACACCATCATCGCGTTGAAGCGGCGCTGCGCGCGTGGGGTGATCGTGAGGTCCTTGCGTGCGGCGAAGTCGAAGATCGGATAGAACACCGGGATCAGCGGCTGGTCTCCCATCGCGAAGTTGATGGCGCGCTCGAGCTTCTGCTGGCGAAGCTCGTCGTCCATGGTGACGAGCGCTTCGGTGAGCAGGTTGTCGACGACGGGATTGGAATAGCGCGTGCGGTTCGCGGTGCCGAACCCTTTCGAGGCATCGCTCGTGGCCACCAGCGCGCGCAGGCTGTTCAACGAATCCTCCGCGCCGTACTGCGCCGTGAACGCGCTGAATTCCTGCTTCGAGGCGCGGGTGAAGAACACGGCCCCCGGCAGCACCTCGACTTCGGCCTTGATGCCCAGGCGCGTCCACATTTGCGCGATGGCCTGTGCGACGGAAGAATCGTTCGGGTAGCGATCCCCGGTTGCGTGCAGCACCAGCCGAAAGCCGTCGGCCCATCCCGCCTCCTTCAACAGAGCCTGCGCTTTCTTCACGTCGTACGGATCCGGCTTGAGCGAGCGGCTCGCGGTCGGGTATTGCTCCGGCAGCAGCTGCGCCGCCGGCTGCGCGCTGCCTTCCATGACCCGCTTCACGATCGCATCGCGGTTCAGCGCAAGGGACAGCGCCTTGCGCACGCGCGGATCCTTGAGGGGGTTGGATGCGAGCGGCTTTCCGTCCTTCGCGGTCACGAACGGCGACACGTCGCGGGCTGAATCGAGCGCCACGTAGTGCACCAGCGCCGCGGCGCCGCGGTACAGGGCGAAGCGGTTCTCCTTGCGCAGGCGCTCGAGGTCCGCGATCGGCACGGCGTCGATGGCATCCACCTGGCCCGCCAGGAGCGCCGCCAGGCGCGGCGGATCCTTCGCGATCACCTTCTCGGTCACGCGCGCCCATTGCGGACGCCCGCCCCAGTATTTGTCGTTGCGTTCGACCACGAGGTGATCGCCATTCACCCACTCGACCAGCTTGTAGGGTCCCGTGCCGATCACGGCCTTGCCGGAATTGAAGTCCGCCGTGGTCGCACCCTTCGCCGCCCTGGCCGAAACGATGAAAATGTTCGCGAGGTCCGAGAGCATCTGCGGGTTGGGCGCCTTGGTGCGGATCAGGATCGTGTTGTCGTCGACCTTCTTCACCGACTCGATGCCGCGCGTGAACTGCGCGAACGAATTGGGCGAGTTCGGCACGTTGGGCACGCGATCGATCGTGAAGATGACGTCGTCCGCGGTGAACGGGGTGCCGTCGTGGAAGAGCACGCCGCGGCGCAGGTCGAACTGCCACGTGTGGTCGTCCACCAGCTTCCAGGCCGTGGCGAGGGAGGGCGCGATGCGCAGCTTGTCGTCGTACTCGACCAGCTTGTCGAAGAAGTACTGCATCGAGGAGTTGGTGGGAAACGCGGCGAAGAAATGCGGGTCGAGCGTGTTCAGCTCGAGCTTCGTGCCGAGCGTGAGGTTCTGCGCGCCGGCGGCAAAGGCGACGAGGAAGAGGGCGGTGGCGAGGAGGCGCTTCATCGCATGTCCTAGAATTGGGTTCCCTCTCCATTCTTGCACAGCCCATGTCCGGACCTCGCATCGCAGTCGGCGGATTCATGCTCGAGTCGAATGGCCACTCGCCTGTCGCCACGCGCGAGGAGTTCGCCTCGAACTTCATCGCGAAGGGCGAGGAGCTGATGCGCGACTGGGAAAGCGAGCATCCGCGCGCGCCGGTCACGCTCACGGGATTCGTCGACGAGATGACGCGGCTGGGCGCCTGGACGCCGCAGCCCCTCATGTGCGCGATGGTCGGCGCCTCGGGCCCGGTGGAGCACGGCTTCTTCCTCGAGGTGCTGGAAGAGCACGCGCAGCGGCTGCGCGCCGCACTGCCCGTCGATGGCGTCTTCCTGTCGCTTCACGGCGGCGCCATCGGGACCGGGGAGGACGACCCGGAAGGCGTGATCCTCGAGCGGGTGCGGTCCATCGTCGGGCCGTCGGTGCCGATCCTGGCCACGCTGGACCTGCACGCGAACGTCTCCCGCAAAATGGTCGAAAACTGCGACGTGCTCGTCGCGTACCGCACCAATCCGCACGTGGACATGGCCGAGCGCGGCGCCGAGTGCGCGAAGCTCATGCGCGAGATGCTGGCAGGCGTGCGCGCCACCTCGGCGTTCGTGAAGCTGCCGTTCATCCCGCCGTCGGTCGCGCAGAACACCAAGAGCGGGCCCTATGCGGACATCATCGCCTATGGGCAATCCAAGGTGGACGCGCGCGTGATGAACGTGTCCGTGGTCAGCGGCTTCTCCCTCGGCGATTCGGTGAAGAACGGGATGAGCGTGACCGTGACCACGCGCAACGACGCCGAGCTCGCCCTGGCGCTCGCACGCGACATCGCGAAGAAGTGCTGGGACGATCGCAAGCGTTACGTGCCGCGGCTCACGAGCCTCGCCGATGCGACTCGCATGGCGCTGTCATGCGGCAACGATGCCTCGAAGCCCTCCTTGCTCTTCGCCGACGTGGCGGACAACCCCGGCGGCGGCGGGCGCGGCAATACGGTGTGGATCCTGGAATCGTTCTACAAGGCCGGCGTGCAGGGCTGCGTCGTGGGCGTGGTGTTCGACCCCGCGCTCGTCGCCGAGGCGCATGCGAAGGGCCGCGGCGCCCGCTTCCACGCGCGCTTCAATCGGGACGAGACGCACTCGCTTTCGGGCAAGTTCGAAGCCGAGGCCGAAGTGCTGGCGCTGCGCGACGGCCCGCTCGTGGGCAAGCGCGGCATCTCCGCGGGCCACTCGATCAACCTGGGCAGGATGGCGCTGCTTCGGGTGGGCGGGATTCGCGTCGTGCTCATCAGCATCCGCCAGCAAGCCAAGGACACGGAGATGTTCGAGTGCATGGGCATCCAGTGGCCCGGCGTACGATCGCTGGTGGTGAAATCGCGCGGCCACTTCCGCGCCGCGTTCGACCTGCTCTTCAGCGACGATCGCATCGTCGAGGTGGACGTGCCCGGGCTCACCACCCCGATCCTCACGCGCGTGCCGTATCGCAACGTGCCGCGCCCGATTTATCCGCTCGATCCGGAGATGAGCTGGGAGTTAAATTAATTGGGGTCGTACCCCAATTAAGTTAATTCGGCGAATGCCGGATGCGACCGCGTCAATTAACTTAATTGGGGTACGACCCCAATTAATTTTGATTACGACCCCGCGAGCGGCTTCTCGGGGTCGTCCCAGCTCTTGGGATCCTCGAGCGGCTCGAGGTGCGTGAGGACCTCGATGTGCGGCAGGCGCGAGCGGATGTCGTTCTCCAGGCTCTCGACCAGGTCGTGGCCTTCCTGGATGGTCATCGAGCCGGGCAGCAGCACGTGCACGTCCACGAAGCTCTTGGCGCCCGCCACGCGCGTGCGCAGCGCATGGTAGTCGCCGCCCTGGTGGCGCAGGCTCTCGAGCACATCGACCACCTTGGCGCGGTCGTGGTCGGGAATGGCGCGATCCATGAGCCCCTGGAACGAGCGAGCCATGAGCTGCCAGCCGGTCCACACGATCTGCAGCGCGACGGCGAGCGCCACGAGCGCATCGAGGCGTAGCCAGCCGGTCCACTGCACCAGCAGCACGCCGACGAAGACGCCGGCCGTGGTCCATACATCGGTGAGCAGGTGGCGCGCATCGGCCTCGAGCGTGATGGAGCGGTGATCGCGCGCCGCACGCAGCATGATGCGCGCGCAACCGAAGTTCGCGAGCGCGGCCAGCACGGACAGGGCGAGGCCCGCGCCGACCTGCTCGATCGGACGCGGCTCGATCAGCCGCGGCACGGCGCTCCAGATGATGCCGCCCGCCGCCACGAAGATGAGCGCGCCTTCGATGCCCGAGGAGAAGTACTGCGCCTTCTCGTGGCCGAAGTTGTGCTCCCGATCGGGCTTCGCGGCGGAATAGGTGAGCACCGCCAACGCGACCAGCGCCGCCACGATGTTCACCAGCGCCTCGACCGCGTCCGACAGCAGCCCCACGGAACCCGTCAGCGCGTAGGCCGCGAACTTGAGGCCGATGGTGACGAGCGACGTGACGACCGACAGCCACGCGTAGAACGTCGGCGGCCGTCTCGCGTCGGCGTGCTCGGTCACGCGACGAGCTCCGGCCGCCCCCTGAAATGCTCGAGCGCCTCCGGGTTGGCGAGCGCCTCGACATTCTTCACGGGCTGCCCATGCACGACCGCGCGCACGGCGAGCTCGACGATCTTGTTGCTCTTGGTGCGCGGGATGTCCGGCACCTGCAGGATCACCGCCGGCACGTGGCGCGGCGTGGTGTTCGCGCGGATCGTCTCCTTGATTCGCTTCACGAGCGGCTCGTCGAGGGCGAGCCCTTCCCGCAAGCGCACGAAGAGCACCACGCGCACGTCCTTCTGCCAGTCCTGGCCGATGACGATCGACTCGACCACCTCTTCCAGCTTCTCGACCTGGCGATAGATCTCGGCCGTGCCGATGCGCACGCCGCCGGGATTCAACACCGCGTCCGAGCGGCCGTAGATGACGAAGCCGTCGTGCTTCGTGACCTCGCACCAGTCGCCATGGCGCCACACGTTCGGGAATTTCTCGTAATAGGCGGCGCGATATCTCGAGCCATCCGGATCGCCCCAGAAGCCCAGCGGCATGGTGGGGAATGGCGCGGTGCAGACGAGCTCGCCTTTCTCGCCCTTCACGCGGCGGCCCTCGTCGTCGAACACCTCGACCTTCATGCCGAGCATGGGGCCCTGCAGCTCGCCACGCCACACTGGCATGAGCGGATTGCCGCCGACGAAACACGCGACCAGGTCCGTGCCGCCGCTGATGGACGCGAGGCACACGTCCTTCTTCACGTGCTCGTAGACGTAGTCGAAGCCTTCGGGCGCGAGCACCGAGCCGGTCGACAGCACGATGCGCAGCGCGGAGAGATCCTGCGTCCGCATCGGATCCAACCCGACCTTCGCGATCGCGTCGATGAACTTGGCGGAGGTCCCCAGGTGCGTCATGCGCTCCTGCTCCGCCAAGTCGAAGATGATCGCCCCACGGCCGATGAACGGCGAGCCATCGTAGAGGAGCGCCGTGGTTCCGACCGCGAGCGTGGAGACGAGCCAGTTCCACATCATCCAGCCGCAGGTGGTGAAATAAAAGACGCGGTCCCCCGGCTTCTCGTCCGCGTGGAGCACGTGCTCCTTCAGGTGCATGAGCAGCACGCCGCCCGCGCCGTGCACGATGCACTTGGGCACGCCGGTGGTGCCGCTCGAGTACAGGATGTAGAGCGGGTGGTTGAACGGCATCCGCTTGTAGCCGAGCTCTTTCGCCTTGTAAGGCGAGACGAAGTCGTCGAGCGTCGAGGCGCGTGGGACGAGCGACACGTCCGGGCGCGCCGAAAGATAGGGAACCACGACCACCTGCCGCACCGTGGGCAGCTGGCGCACGATCTCGGAGATGCGCGAGAGCGTCTCGATCGACTTGCCGTTGTAGTAGTAGCCATCGCACGCGAAGAGCACCTTCGGCTCGACCTGGCCGAAGCGGTCGAGCACGCCCTGCACGCCGAAATCCGGCGAGCACGACGTGAACGTGGCGCCGAGGCTCGCGGTGGCGAGCATCGCGACGATCGTCTCGGGCATGTTCGGCATGAAGGCGGCGACGCGATCGCCCTCGCGCACGCCGGCGACCGAAAGCGCCTGCTGCAATCGAGATACCGCCTCGCGCAGCTCGCGGCGGCTCATGCGGCGCTTCACCTTGTCCTCGCCCCAGAAGACGATCGCCTCGTCGGCGGCGCCCGGGACGTCGCGCAGCAGGTTTTCGGCGAAATTCAGCTTCGCATCGGGGAAGAAGCGTGCGCCCGGCATCTTCTCGGGATCGGAGAGCACACGCTCGCCTCGCGCCTGCGAGACGACCCCGCAGAAGTCCCAGACATCGCGCCAGAAATCTTCCATGCGGTCCACCGACCACTGGTGCAGCTGCGCGTAGGTCGAAAGCGAGAGCGCGTGGCGCTCGTTCACCATCGCCATGAAGGCCTTCATGTTGGATCGCTCGACGAGCTCCGTCGAAGGCGCCCAGAGCGGTTTGTCCTGCATCGCGTTTCCTCTTTCTTCCTAGTCGAGCCTGCCCTCGGCGGCGGCGACGTCCTGCTCGCGCGCCGCGGCCGCCGCGATGGCGGCCTGCACGCCCGCGACCATCGTGTCGAGGGAAAGCGACGCGATGCCCGGCTTGCCGGTCACCTGTTCGGCCGCGTAGGGCACGTGGATGAATCCCGCGCGCGCGGGATTGCCGCTGCCCGCGAGGAAGTGCAGCACGCCGTACATCAGGTGGTTGCACACGAACGTGCCCGCGGTATTGGACACTTCGGCGGGTGCCCCGGCTTCCCGCATCGCGAGCGTCATCGCCTTGATGGGCAGCGTCGCGAAGTAGCCGGCGGGGCCGTTGGCCGCGATCGGCTCGTCGATCGGCTTGCCGCCCGCGTTGTCGTCGATGCGCGCATCGTCCACGTTGATGGCGACGCGCTCCACCGACATGTGCGTGCGCCCACCCGCCTGGCCGAGCGAGATCACGAGCGCAGGGCGATGACGCTCGATCGCCTCGGCCACGACCTCGATGGCGCGGCGGAATTCGCACGGCACGCGGCAGGTCTCCACGCGCAGACCGGCGATCTCGCGCGGCAGGCGTTGGCAGATCTCCCACGACGGATTGAGCCTCTCGCCGCCGAACGGATCGAATCCCGTGACGAGCACCACGCGCTCGACGCCGCGGGCTTCGTCCTTGCGCGGTCGTTGGCGTTGCTCGCGCGGTGGCTGGGGCTTCGGCTGTTCCGGCTGCGGGGGCTGCTGTCGCGGCTTGGATTGCGGCCCGCGCCTGGGCTGTTGTGGTGCCCTGGGTTGCTGTGCCTGCTCGGCTTGTTGTGGTTGCTTCGCCTGCACCGGCGCGCGCGTCTCGGCTTTCGGAGCCAATTCCCCGGCCGGCAACATGAGCTCCTTCGGCACCGGAGTGTCCGGCCGCGCGCGGCGGCGTGAACGCGGCGCGGCCGTCGCGCTGGGCGGCGACTTCGGCGGGCGCTTGTCTTCCCTCGGAGATTTGCGGCGGCGTCTGAGCATCGGGAGATATTAAACCGGGGACAGACCCCGGGGCCTGTGCCCCCGAGTCTGTCCCCGGTCTAGCGGGCGGTCCAGCCGCCGTCGATCGAGAGCGAGGCGCCGGTGACCTGCGCGGCGGCGTTCGAAGCGAGATAAAGCGCCATCGCGGCGACATCCTCGACCTTCACGAACTCTTTCGTGGGCTGCGGCGCCAGCATCACGTCGCGAACGACGTTCTCGCGCGGCATGCCGTGCACCCGCGCCTGGTCGTCGATCTGCCTCTCCACCAGGGGCGTGAAGACGTAGCCCGGGCAGATGGAATTGGCGGTGATGCCCATCTCGGCGACCTCGAGCGCGAGCGACTTGGTGAAGCCCACGATGCCGTGCTTGGCCGCCACATACGCGCTCTTGAACGGAGAGGCCACGAGGCCGTGCGCCGAAGCGATGTTGATGACGCGGCCCCACTTCGCCTGCTTCATCGCCGGCAACGCGGCGCGCGTGGCGTGGAAAGCGGAGGACAGGTTGATCGCGATGATCGCGTCCCACTGGTCGAGGGGGAATTCATCGACGGGCGCCACGTGCTGGATGCCGGCGTTGTTCACCAGGATGTCCACGCGGCCGAACGAGCCGATCGCCTTCTCGACCATCGCGCGGATCTGCTCCGGCTTCATCATGTCGGCGCCGTCGTAGCGCGCCATCACGCCGTGCTGGCGCTCGATGCCGGCGCGCAGCGCCTCGATCTCCTTCGCATCGCCGAAGCCGTTGAGAACGACGTTCGCGCCTTCAGCCGCGAAACGCTCCGCGATGGCGCGCCCGATGCCGCTCGTCGATCCGGTCACGAGCGCGGTCTTTCCCGCGAGTGTCTTGTCCATTGCCTTCCCTTGTCGCGCGTGAACGCGCGCTTATTGTCCGACGGTCTGGCCAGCCCTGTCCGGAACGCTGGACGCCGGGCGCACCATCTCGATATGGAGGATGCCGTCCTCGTCGTACGGTTCCGACGCGGTGACGAAGCCCAGCGATGCGTAGAAGCGCTCGAGGTGCCGCTGCGCGCCGATGCGTATCGCCTGTCGCGGCCAGAGCGCCTCGGCCTGCGCGAGGGCCTCTCGCATCAGCTCCCGGCCCAGCCCCGTGCCGCGGACCGCGCTCGTCGTGACCACGCGGCCGATGGAAGGCTCAGCGAATTTCGTGCCGGGCGGGACCAGGCGGGCGCCGGCGACGAGCGTCTTGCCCCGATAACCGACCAGGTGCCAGCACTGCGGATCGACGCCGTCGATGTCGAGGAAGACGCAGTCCTGCTCGACCACGAACGCCGCCGACCTCGCCTGCAGCATGTCGTGTATCTCACGCGGCGTGAGCTGGTCGAATGGCGCGCAACGCCAGGTGATGGGCTTCATTTTCGCTGCGCTCATCAAGCCACTAACACAGAGTTACGCAGAGTAACGCTGAGCTGTGCTTTTCATTCGTGCCCATGGTCATGACTAATGACTCGACGAAACTCAGCGAAACTCAGCGAAACTCTGCGTTTCCGGCCCTTGAACTCACCGCGCGGC
>Ga0207705_10001095_pt1 | contig 22052 bp, 24 predicted proteins | sample KBSC13metaG_FD_184314 | JGI IMG/M metagenome (GOLD analysis project Ga0207705, IMG submission 184314) | Corn rhizosphere microbial communities from Kellogg Biological Station, Michigan, USA - KBS C1-3 metaG (SPAdes) (version 2) | ecosystem: Host-associated > Plants > Roots > Rhizosphere > Soil ... | reverse complement strand
AGAACGTCGACGGCATCCGCACTTATGTCAGCGTCGACGGCGGCATGAGCGACAACATCCGCACCGCGCTCTACGACGCCGACTACACCGTCGTCCTCGCGTCGCGCGAGAGCGACGCCGACCCGATGCTGTGCCGCGTGGTTGGCAAGCACTGCGAGTCGGGTGATGTGATCGTGCGCGACGCCTGGTTGCCGAGCGACCTGGCGCCCGGCGACCTGTTGGCGATCGCGGCGACCGGCGCCTATTGCCGTTCGATGGCAAGCAACTACAACGCCGTGATGAAGCCACCGGTCGTCGCCGTCAAAGACGGCAGCAGCCGTGTCATCGTGCGACGCGAAACGCTCGACGACCTCCTCGCGATGGACCTCGGATGACACGATCTGCGGGAGAGCCGCTCAAGGTCGCCTTGCTCGGCTGCGGCGTCGTCGGCAGCGACGTCGTCCGTCTCCTGCACGAGCACCGCAACGACTTGACCCACCGCATCGGCGCCCCGGTCGAGCTGGTCGGTGTCGCCGTACGACGGCCCAACCGTGCACGCGACCTGCCGATCGAGCCGTCACTGTTCACTGCCGACGCGGCGTCGTTGGTCGCGCGCGACGACGTCGACATCGTGGTCGAGGTCATCGGCGGGATCGAACCGGCGCGCGGTCTGCTCGTCAGCGCGCTGCAACGCGGGGCGAGCGTCGTCACTGCCAACAAGGCGCTGCTCGCCGAGGACGGCGCCACGCTCTACGACGCGGCCGACCGCGGCGGTGCCGACCTGTATTGCGAAGCGAGCGTCGGCGGCGCCATCCCCATCCTGCGACCGCTGCGCGAGTCACTCGCCGGCGACCGCGTGACCCGTGTCATGGGCATCGTCAACGGCACCACCAACTACATCCTTTCCCGGATGGACGACAGCGGCGCCGGCTTCGACGAGGCACTCGAAGAGGCGCAGTCGCTCGGCTATGCCGAAGCCGACCCGTCAGCCGACGTCGATGGGTTCGACGCCGCGGCGAAGGCCGCGATCCTGGCCTCCTTGGCGTTTCACACCCGGGTGACTGCGGGTGACGTGCACCGCGAGGGCATCACCGAGGTGAGTGCCAGCGATGTGGCCAGTGCCAAGGACATGGGCGGCGTGGTGAAGTTGCTCGCCATCGCCGAACGCGGACCGGACCGCGAAGGTCGCGACTCGATCGGCGTCCGGGTGCACCCGGCGATGATCCCGCGCAGTCATCCGCTCGCATCGGTCAACGACGCCTACAACGCGGTCTTCGTCGAAGCAGACGCAGCCGGACAACTGATGTTCTACGGTCGCGGCGCCGGCGGCGCACCGACCGCCAGCGCGGTGCTCGGCGATCTGGTGGCGGTTGCGCGCAACCGGCTAACCGGCGCCCGCGGCATGGGGGAGTCGTCGTACGCCGCGCTGCGCATCCGGCCGATGGGGGAGACCCTCACGCGCTACCACGTCAGCCTGGATGTCGCGGACAAGGCAGGTGTTCTCGCCAACGTCGCGCTCGCGTTCGCGCATCATGACGTGTCGATCCAGACGGTTCGTCAAGAAGGGCACGGCGACGACGCGACACTTGAGCTCGTGACACACGTCGCGACCGACGCAGCGCTGTCGGCAACGGTGGCCGAGTTGCGCGACCTCGACGTCGTACGGGCAGTGGCGAGCGTCCTGCGGGTGGAGGGCGGCGAAGCATGAGTGCACCGACAGCGACCACGAGTCGTCACCAGTGGCAAGGAGTCATCCGCGAATACCGCGACCGGCTCCCGGTGTCCGACACGACGCCGGTGGTCACGTTGCGCGAAGGTGGCACGCCGCTCGTCCCCGCGCCGCACCTGTCGGCGCTGACCGGCTGCGAGGTGCACCTCAAGGTCGAAGGCGCCAACCCGACCGGTTCGTTCAAGGACCGCGGCATGACCGTTGCCATCTCGAAGGCGGCGGAAGAAGGTGCGCAGGCCGTCATCTGCGCGTCGACCGGCAACACCAGCGCGAGTGCCGCCGCCTATGCAGTGCGTGCCGGCATGCTCTGCGCCGTGCTGGTGCCGACCGGCAAGATTGCGATGGGCAAGCTCGCGCAGGCATTGGTGCACGGAGCCAAGCTGCTGCAGGTGGACGGCAACTTCGACGACTGCCTGGAACTCGCTCGCGACATTGCCGAGCACTACCCGGTGTCGCTGGTCAACTCGGTGAACGAGTTCCGCATCGAAGGGCAGAAGACGGCGGCGTTCGAGATCTGCGACGCGCTGGGCTCCGCGCCCGACGTGCACTGCCTGCCGGTAGGCAACGCTGGCAACATCACCGCGTATTGGAAGGGCTACATCGAATACGCCGACGACGGCGTCACCGACCGGCGACCGGTGATGCGTGGTTTCCAGGCCGCCGGCGCGGCGCCGATCGTCAACAACGCGCCCGTCGCCCGTCCGTCGACGATTGCGACCGCGATCCGGATCGGCAACCCGGCGTCCTGGCGGCAGGCCGTCGAGGCGCGCGACGAGTCCGGCGGCTCGATCGAGTCGGTGACCGACAAACAGATCCTCGAGGCCTACCGCTTGTTGGCGCGCAAGGAAGGCGTGTTCGTCGAGCCGGCAAGCGCGGCGAGTGTCGCCGGGTTGTTGCAGCTGCACGCGGCAGGCAAGCTGTCGCCCGGTGCGCGGGTGGCCTGCACGGTCACGGGCAACGGCTTGAAGGACCCGGAGTGGGCCATCTCGGGTGCGCCGGCGCCGACCACCATTGCCGCCGACGTGACCGCAGCCGCCGCGGCCCTCGGTCTCGCCTGACGTGGCGAAGCCAACCTTCCGTGCCGCACCGGTGCGAGTGCGAGTTCCCGCGACCAGCGCCAACCTCGGTCCCGGTTTCGACGCGCTCGGTCTCGCACTGACGCTGTACGACGACATCGTCGTACGCGTCACCGACGAGCCGGGTCTGTCGGTCGACGTCGCCGGAATGGGTGCGGCCAGCGTCTCGCGCAACGCGCGCAACCTCGTCGTCCGGGCGATGTATGCCGCTTTCAAGGTGCTCGGTGGTCGACCGCGTGGCCTCGAAGTCGTGTGTGCCAACCGGATCCCGCACTCCCGCGGGCTCGGTTCGTCCGCGGCCGCCATCGTCGGCGGTGTCGTCGCGGCGCGCGCGCTCGTTGCCGGCGGCAGCGAACGGATGGACGACGAGGCGGTGCTTTCGCTGGCCGCCGATATGGAAGGACATCCTGACAACGTGGCGGCCTGCGTGCTGGGTGGGCTGACTGTCGCCTGGAGCGACGGCGGGCGTGCGCAGGCGTTGCGCCTTCCGGTCTCGGACGACCTGGCGCCGGTCGTCTTCGTGCCCGGCTCGTCGTCATCGACGCGGGCCGCGCGAAAGCTGCTGCCCGAGTCGGTGCCGCACGGTGACGCTGCCCGCAACGCCGGTCGCGCCGCGTTGCTGGTCGCCGCGCTCGGCATCCGGCCGGACCTGGCGTTCGCAGCGACCGAGGACCGGCTACACCAGGACTACCGCGAACCTGCGATGCCGCGCACGCTCTCGCTCGTGGCCAAACTGCGCGCCGACGGCCTTCCCGCCGTCGTCTCCGGGGCCGGCCCGACCGTGCTCGCCCTGACGACGACCGCGACCCGTGAAGCCGCCCTCGCGCACTCCGCGCGCGGGTGGTCGGCGCTCGCGCTCGATGTCGACGCTGACGGCGCCTGCGTCCTCCCGCTCGACCTACCGCATCCGGGGGTTGCGGATTAGCCGGGAATAGCCATCGCGTGGCGGTTGTTGCTCGTGGCAAGGCCGAGCCACTACGCTGGGTGCCACGACAGCCCCCCCGATCTTGGCCGGCACTCGCTCTCCCAGCACATGTGAGGCTTCCTCACCGTTGGTCTGCGAGCAACCCGCCTTCTCGGGTCACCACCTGGACTGAGGGCCCGTTCGGGTTCCGGCTGCAGAGATGTCCGTGCCATATGGGTGCGGTGCACGGTCCAAGGAAGGACCTATTTCGTGAACGACAGCAACGATTTCGCCGAGACGCAGACGGCAACCGCCGTCGAGGCCGGCTCTTCTTCTGCGAACGGCTCGTCGCCTCGCCGCCGTAGCGGTGGGCTGGCGGGCAAGCTCCTTCCGGAGCTGCAGCAGATCGCCGGCGACCTCGGCATCTCCGGCACCGCTCGGATGCGCAAGAGCGAGCTCATCGCCGCCATCCAGGAGAAGCAGGGCGGCGGCAACGGCGCCGCCCAGCGCGACTCCGGTGCCGACGCGCCCAAGCAGCGCCGCCACACCCAGGCCGCTCAGGACACGGGCAGAGACGCGGGCAGCGCGACCGACGAGCGCCCAGCCGGGGAGTCCCGCCAGGGCGGCGAGCGCCAGGGCGGCGACCGGCAGCGCGAGGACCGGCAGCGCGATGGCGACAACGGCCAGCGCGAGATCGACCGGCCCCAGCGCCAAGGCCAGGGCGGCCAAGGCGGTCAGGGCGGTCAGGGCGGTCAGGGCGGCCAGGGCCAAGGAGGCCAAGGGCAGAACCGTTACGACGACGACCCCAACCGCGGTGGTCGGCGCGGCCGGTTCCGTGACCGCAACCGCAATCGCAACCGGGAACGGTTCGGTGCCGGCGACAGCGAACCGGTGATCACCGAGGACGACGTCCTCATCCCGATCGCGGGCATCATCGACATCCTGGAGAACTACGCGTTCGTCCGCACCGAGGGCTATCTGCCGAGCCCCAACGACGTCTACGTGTCACTTGCCCAGGTGCGCCGGCATGGGCTGCGCAAGGGCGACGTGGTCACCGGCGCCGTACGCCAGCCCCGGGAAGGCGAACGGCGGGAGAAGTTCAACGCGCTCGTCCGGCTCGACACCATCAACGGTGCCGACCCGGAGAAGATGCGCAGCCGCCCCGACTTCAGCAAGCTGACGCCGCTCTACCCGCAGGAGCGGCTGCGGCTCGAGACCGAGCCGCACATCCTGTCCACACGGGTGATCGACCTGGTTGCGCCGATCGGCAAGGGACAGCGCGGCATGATCGTGTCGCCGTCCAAGGCCGGCAAGACGATGATCATGCAGCAGATCGCCAACGCCATCACGACCAACAACCCTGAGGTTCACCTCATGGTCGTGCTCGTGGACGAGCGGCCCGAAGAGGTCACCGACATGGAGCGCGCGGTCAAGGGTGAGGTCGTCTCCTCGACCTTCGACCGGCCTGCCACCGACCACACCATCGTCGCCGAGCTGTCCATCGAGCGGGCGAAGCGCCTGGTCGAGCTCGGGCACGACGTCGTGATCCTGCTCGACGGCATCACCCGCCTCGGCCGGGCCTACAACCTGGCCGCGCCGGCGAGCGGGCGCATCCTGTCCGGCGGTGTCGACTCGACCGCGCTCTACCCGCCGAAGAAGTTCTTCGGCGCGGCGCGCAACATCGAAAACGGCGGCTCGCTGACGATCCTCGCGACCGCCCTCGTCGAGACCGGGTCGCGGATGGACGAGGTGATCTTCGAGGAGTTCAAGGGCACCGGCAACATGGAGCTGAAGCTCGACCGCAAACTTGCGGACAAGCGGACCTTCCCGGCGATCGACGTCGACGCCTCCGGCACCCGGCGGGAGGACATCCTCATGTCGCCGGAGGAGCTGCAGGTTGTCTGGAAGCTGCGGCGAGTGCTGCACGCGCTGGAGATGCAGCAGGCGCTCGAGCTGCTGCTCGACCGGATGAAGCAGACCAAGACCAACTACGAGTTCCTCCGCCAGGTCCAGCAGACCACCCACATCGGCGGCGCCACCGAGGAGTAATCCACTTCGAACAGCGGGCGACCACGACACGCCGTCGGGGCGGCCCAAAAGTGGTCGCCAGCCGTTCGAAGTGGGAACTGGGGGGCCGGGAATTGGTCGTTGGCCGCGAGCGTTGACGCTCTGGCACACTGGTCACAGGTTCCGGTTCACGCCCGCCGCAGGCGGGCGACCCGGCGGCCGATAACAAAAGGAGCAGTTGTGAAGCCCGATATCCACCCCGACTACGTCGAAACCACCGTCACGTGCACGTGTGGCAACACGTTCACTACCCGCAGCACGGCCAAGAACGGTGTCATCCACGCAGACGTCTGCGCGCAGTGCCACCCCTTCTACACCGGTAAGCAGAAGATCCTCGACACCGGTGGCCGGGTGGCCCGCTTCGAGCAGCGCTACGCGAAAAAGGGCAAGTAGCAACGCGACGGCGCCGGCCCGAAGGGCCGGCGCCCTTTTGCGTCCGCGACAAAGCAGAGCGCGTGCCAGGACAGCGTCGGGTTGCACTCGACGGAGGAAGGACACCGTGTTCAACCAGCTGGACGAGCTCGTGGCGGAGTACGCCGCGCTCGAGGAGAAGCTGGCTGATCCCGCTGTCCACGCCGACCAGAACCAGGCGCGCACACTCGGCCGCCGCTACGCCGAGCTCGGGCCGATCGTCGCGGCGTACAAGGACTGGCAGCGTCTTCGCGACGACCTCTCCGCCGCCCGCGAGCTTGGCGAGGACGACCCGTCGATCCGGGCCGAGATCCCGGGCATGGAGCAGCAGCGGACCGAGCTCGAGGAGCGCTTGCGCCTGCTGCTGCTGCCGCGTGATCCCAACGACGACAAGGACGTCATCCTCGAGGTGAAGGCCGGCGAGGGCGGAGAGGAGTCGGCGCTGTTCGCCGGCGACCTGCTGCGGATGTATCTCCGCTTCGCCGAGCGGCAGGGCTGGAAGACCGAGCTGCTCGACTCGACCGAGTCCGACCTCGGCGGCTACAAGGATGCGACCCTCGCTGTCCGCAGCAAGGGCGAACCCGCGCCGTGGACCCGGTTGAAGTTCGAGGGCGGCGTGCACCGCGTGCAACGCGTGCCGGTCACTGAGTCGCAGGGGCGGATCCACACCAGCGCAGCCGGCGTTCTCGTGTTTCCCGAGGCGGAAGAAGTCGACGTCGACATCGACCCCAACGACCTCCGCATCGATGTCTACCGCTCCAGCGGCCCCGGCGGCCAGAGCGTCAACACCACCGACTCGGCGGTGCGGATCACGCACATCCCCACCGGCATCGTCGTCTCCTGCCAGAACGAGAAGAGTCAGCTGCAAAACAAGGAGACCGCGCTGCGCATCCTTCGCGCGCGGTTGCTCGCTGCTGCGCAGGAGGCCGCCGACGCCGAAGCCGCCGCCGCGCGCAAATCGCAGGTGCGCACCGTCGACCGCAGCGAGCGCATCCGCACCTACAACTTCCCGGAGAACCGCATCAGCGACCACCGGGTCAACTTCAAGGCCTACAACCTCGACCAGGTCCTCGACGGCGATCTCGACGCCGTCGTTCAGGCCTTGGTCGACGCCGACATGGCCGCGCAGCTGGCCGGCGCCGACGGATCCGCCGGATGACGGTCCAGCAGGCGATCGAAGCGCTGCGCGCCGCCGGCGTGCCGAGCCCCGAGCACGACGCGCGCGCACTGCACCGCCACGCGGATGAGACCGGCGCCGACTTCGACGAGTTGGTACGCCGACGTGCGCAACGCGTTCCGTTGCAACACCTCGTCGGCACGAGCGGGTTCCGCTATCTGGATCTGCAGGTCGGGCCCGGCGTGTTCGTGCCGCGCCCGGAGACCGAGGTCGTCGTCGACGCGGTCCTTGCCGCGATCGCCGGCGCCGACGCACCTCTGGTGGTCGACCTCTGCGCCGGCCCCGGCACGATCGGCTACTCGGTCGCCCACGAGCACCCGACCGCGGTGGTGCATCTGGTCGAGCGCGACCCGGGTGCTTTCGAGTGGTTGCAACGCAACCGCCCGGAGGGCAACCAGCGCGTGCACCTGCATCTGGCCGACGCCGCGGATGCGCTGAGTGAGCTGGACGGCACCGTTGACGTCGTCGCCTGCAACCCGCCCTACGTCGCCGAACACGAACGCGAGCTCGTCGATCCTGAGGTGCGAGACCACGATCCGGAGTTGGCGTTGTTCGCCGGGAGTGATGGGCTCGACGTCATCCGCGTCGTCGAGTCGCGGGCTCGTGCCCTGCTCAAGCCGGGCGGCCTGCTGGTCATGGAGCATTCCGACAGGCAGGGCGAGTCCGTGCCGAAGCTGTTGCAGGACAACGGCTGGTGTGATGTCGCCGACCACGACGACCTGACCGGTCGCCCCCGATTTGCGACGGCACGCCTCACGACAGGACGACGTCAATGACCCTGACGCAGGTCTTCGACTGCAGCATCGACAGCGAGCGCGACGAGGGTCTCGCCGCGGCCGCCGCGGTGCTGCGCCGCGGCGAGCTCGTGGTCATGCCGACAGACACGGTCTACGGCGTCGCCGCCGATGCGTTCAACCCCGCTGCGGTCGACGCGTTGCTCGTGGCCAAGGGCCGCGGTCGTGACATGCCGGTGCCCGTTCTCGTCGCCAACCCGGAGATGCTCACCGCGCTCGTCGGCGAGCTGCCCGAGACGGTCGCCGCGCTGACGAAGGCGCTGTGGCCGGGCGCGCTGACCGTCGTCGTACGCCACACGCCGCACCTGTCCTGGGACCTGGGGGAGACGCGCGGGACGGTCGCCGTGCGCATGCCCGACGACTCGGTCGCGCTCGACCTGATCGGCCGGACCGGACCGCTGGCCGTGTCGAGCGCCAACCGCAGCGGGCACCCGCCGGCGACGACGATGCTGGACGCGCGGCTGCAACTCGGCGCGGCGGTGGCCGTCTATCTCGACGGCGGTGCCCGGGCGAGCGCCACGCCCTCGTCGATCGTCGATGCCACCGGTGACGGGCTCCGCCTGCTCCGCGACGGCGCCATCCCGCTCGACGTACTGCACGATCATGGCGTTTTGCCCACCGAAACGGCTTGATCACCCGCAAAACACGCTGACACCGCCATGATCACCGACGGTGGCGGACGTATGCAGCACTAAAGTGCAGCTATGCCTCCGACACCCTTCTGGGGACCTGATTTCGACGCGTTGCAGGCCGAGGACCCGGAGATCGCTGGCGTCGTCCTCGATGAGCTGGACCGGCTACGCGGCGGCCTGCAGCTGATCGCGAGCGAGAACTTCACGTCGCCTGCGGTGCTGGCGGCGCTCGGCAGCACACTGTCCAACAAGTACGCCGAGGGCTACCCGGGCAAGCGCTACTACGGTGGCTGCGACGTTGTGGACCGCGCGGAAGAGATCGGCATCGCGCGGGCGAAGGAGCTGTTCGGCTGCGAGCACGCCAACCTGCAGCCGCACTCCGGCGCCAGCGCCAACCTGGCCGTCTACGCCGCGCTGTGCGAGCCGGGCGACACGGTGCTCGCGATGAGCCTGCCGCACGGTGGCCACCTCACCCACGGCAGCAAGGTCAACTTCTCCGGCAAGTGGTTCTCGATCGTGCCTTACGGCGTGCGCGAGGACACCGAGCTGATCGACTATGACGAGGTCCGCGACCTCGCGCTCAAGCACCAGCCGAAGATGATCATCTGCGGCGCGACCGCCTACCCACGACTGATCGAATTCGACAAATTCCGCTCGATTGCGGACGAGGTCGGCGCCTGGCTGGTCGTCGATGCCGCTCACTTCATCGGCCTGGTCGCGGGCAAGGCGATCCCGTCGCCGGTGCCCTTCGCCGACGTCGTCTCGTTCACCACGCACAAGGTGCTGCGCGGCCCGCGCGGCGGCATGATCATCTGCCGCGAGGAGCTTGCCAGCCGGATCGACAAGGCGGTCTTCCCGTTCAGCCAGGGCGGCCCGCTGATGCACTCAGTGGCGGCCAAGGCGGTGGCGCTGAGAGAAGCCTTGCAGCCGGGCTACCAGGCCTATGCCCGGCAGGTGATCGCCAACTCGCAGACGCTCGCCGAGGGCCTCGCCGCGGAGGGCATGCGCCCGTGCAGCGGCGGCTCCGACACCCACCTCAACCTGATCGACCTTCGCGGGCTCGGTGTCACCGGCCGTGACGCCGAGGCGCGCTGCGACGCCGCCGGCATAACGCTCAACAAGAACGCCATCCCGTTCGACCCCCAGCCGCCCGCGATCGCGAGCGGCATCCGCGTCGGCACTCCCGCCGTCACGACCCAGGGCATGACCGAAGGCGACATGAAGGAGGTAGCGGCCTTGATCGGCCGCGCCGTCCGCGACGCCGACGGTTCAGCCGCTGCCGACATCCGCACCGTCGTCGGTGCGCTGGTCGAGCGGCATCCGGCGTACCCGCGCGGCTAGGCCGGACGATGCGCGAGTACGTGCTCACGGCGCTCGTCGTCGCCGCGATCACGTACGTCGTCACCCCGTTCGTCCGTCGCTTCGCGGAGCGTTTCGGCGTCTACACCGAGGTCCGCGACCGCGACGTCCACAGCATCCCCACACCGCGCCTCGGCGGCGTGGGGATGTTCGTCGGCATCGCCGGCGGGCTCCTGGTCGCGAGCCATCTGCCCACCCTGCACCGGGTGTTCCAGACCAGCGAGGCGCGCGGCGCGTTGGCCGGCGGGGCGCTGCTCGTGCTGATCGGCGCCGCTGACGACAAGTGGGGACTCGATGCGCTGACCAAGCTCGCCGGCCAGATCCTGGCCGCCGGCATCATGGTGCTCGAGGGCGTGCAGTTCCTCTACCTGCCGGTGCCTCGCTATGGCGCGCTCTCACTCGGACCTGACCTTGCAGTGCCGCTGACGGTCCTTTTCGTCGTCGTCACGATCAACGCGGTCAACTTCATCGACGGCCTCGACGGGCTCGCTGCAGGCGTCGTCGGGATCGCGTCGGCCGCGTTCTTCGCCTACTCCTACGAGCTGTCCGTCGTCCACCACTTCGACCGGGCCGGCGCTCCGACCCTGCTGACGGCGGCTCTGACCGGAGCGTGCATCGGGTTCCTGCCGCACAACTTCAACCCGGCGCGGGTGTTCATGGGCGACACCGGCGCCATGCTGCTCGGCCTGATGCTCTCAGCGGCGACCGTGAGCCTCACCGGTCGGGTCGATCCCAACGCCGTCAAGGCGGCCGACTTCGCCCCCGCACTGCTGCCGCTGCTGATGCCCCTCGCGGTGCTCGCCGTGCCGTTCGTCGACCTCGTCCTCGCCGTGTTCCGCCGCACTCGGGGCGGCCGGGCGCCGTGGGCGCCGGACAAACTGCACCTGCACCATCGGCTGCTCCAGATCGGGCACACCCACGCCCGAGCGGTCGTCATCATGTACCTCTGGTCGGCGCTCATCGCCGGCGCCGCGGTGAGCGTCGCGTTCGCCCGGTCGCGGCCGCTGCTCGTGCTGGCCGGGTTCCTCGCCGCCGCGGCGGTACTTCTCGTCGCCAGCAGCATCCCGCGCCTTCGGCGTGCACACCATGTCTGAACCCAGACGACCTGCACAACGCGCTGCCCAGAATGCCTCTGGTCGCACCGCTCCGGGCATCCAGGACCTGCTGCAGATCGGCGTGGTCTGCGGGGTGTTCATCGGCCTCGGCGTCTTCGTCGGCTACCTGCTCGACCGCGCCGCCGGGACCGCCCCCCTGCTCACCTTTCTCGGTCTCGCGTTGGGTATCCTCGGTGCAGCGACCGGTTCCTACTACGTGATCCGGCCGTTTGTCTCCACCACCCCCGGATCGGATACGGGGACAACACCGAAGGAATGATGGTGGCCCTCGACGCTCAATGGAGCGCCGTCGCGCGCGGCTATCGGTTCACCCTGATCTTCGCAGTGCTGGTCGGCGTCGCCGCCATGGCCGCCTGCCCGCTGATGGGCTACCCGCTGGCCGGCATGTTCATCTGCGTCGGGCTCGGACTCGGCGGCTGGAATTCGCGCAAGCTCTGGACCGACACCGAGAAGCTTGTCGATGGTTCGGAGCCCGCCGGTGAGAAGTGGCGGGGACCCGCAGCGACGTCGAGCGCGAAGCGGCTCGGACTCATCACCATCTTCGCGTTCCTGGTCGCGCTGTCCTACCGGCCCCTTGGCTGGACCGTCTTCATCGGTCTGCTGCTCTTCCAGGTCGTGCTGATGAGCCTCCTCGCCCGCCCGCTCAGCCGCGTCGCTCGGGTACGCCCATGACCAGCCCGCACGTGCGAGTGCTGGCCGACTCGTCGATCGACGTCGGAAAGCACCCGACGGCGCACTTCCTCGGCATGACGTTCAACCTCGACACGATGTACGCCAGCGTCATCGCCGCGGCCCTGCTGCTGCTGTTCATGTTCGCGGTGGCCCGCGCCGTGAGCAGCACCAAGCCGACCAGGGCGCAGATCATCGTTGAGACGGTGCTCACACAGACGCGGACCTACGTCAGCCAGGCCGTTGGCCATGCGGCGCCGGCCTGGCTCGTGCCGCTCGGGTTCTCGCTGTTCTTCTTCATCCTCTTCTGCAACTGGCTCGAGTGGTTCCCGTCCGGTCACCACCCGGAGTACCTGCCACCGCCCACGTCCGACACGAATCTCACCTTCGCGCTCACCGTTGTCGTCGTCGCCGGCTACACCTACGTCGGCTTCAAGCGCAAGCGGGGCCGCTACGTCACGCAGATGATCACCGCCAAGCCGCTGGGCGTCGGCGCGTTCATCGCGATTGTCATCGACCAGATCGCCAACCCCCTCGCGCTCGCCCTCCGGTTGTTCGGCAACGTGCTCGCCAGCGGCATCATGTTCGCCGTCATCGGGCTGCTCCCCGTGACCTGGATCTGGCTCTACGCACCGGCGAACGTGATCTGGAAGCTGTTCGACGTCGGGCTGATCCTGTCGATCCAGGCCTTCATCTTCGCCTTCCTGACCATCCTCTACTTCGGCTTCGCAACCGCTGAAGAGCACTGACGACTTCCCTCGACGACGAGGGTCCGCACCCAAGGAGAAGCAGTGGCCGTTAGCAACCTCAACAGCGCGATCGCAACCGCCGGTGGCCTCATCGGCGGCGGGCTTGCCCTCGGCGGCGGTGCCATCGGCGCCGGCGTCGGTGACGGCATCGCCGGTAACGCACTGATCAGCGGCATCGCCCGCCAGCCCGAGGCACAGGGACAGTTGACCGGTCAGTTCTTCCTCACGGTCGGTCTGGTCGAAGCGGCCTACTTCATCAACCTCGCCTTCGCCGCGCTGTTCGTCTTCGTCCTCGGCAAGTGAGCTGACGTCCATGCAACCCGCCGTCGCGGCCGCCGCGGCCGAGAAGACGAACAACTTCCTGATCCCGAACGGCACGTTCTTCTTCGAGCTGATCCTTTTCCTCGTGGTGCTGTGGGTTCTCGCGAAGTACGTCGTACCTCGCATCACCGGTGCGATCGAGCAGCGGCAGGAGACGATCCGCCACCAGTTCGAAGAGGCGCGCAAGGCGCAAGAGGACGCTGAGCGCAGCCGCAAGGAATACCAGGACGCGCTCGCCGAGACGCGCCGCGAGATCACCCGCTTGCGCGAGGAAGCGAGCGCGGAACGCGCGCAGATCCTCGAGCAGGCCCGTGCCGAATCCGTTGCCTACCGCGACGAGCAGCTGCGCGTCCTCGACGAGCGTCTCGCGACCGAGCGGCAGCAGATCCTGCTCTCGCTGCGCAGCGAGGTCGGCGAGCTCGCCTTTTCGCTCTCCGAGAAAATCGTGCACGAGTCGCTGCGTGACGACGAGCGGCAGCGTCGCCTCGTCGACGACTTCATCGCCGGCATCGGCACGACGCTGGACGCCGAAGCAGGAGCTACTCGCTAGTCATGCAAGGAGCCTCAAGGGAGTCGCTCGTTTCGCTTCGCGAGACGTTGCGCGACAACGTCGCCCAGGGCGGCGCGGATGCCCGGCGGCTGTCCGACGAGCTGTTCGCCGTCGTGACGCTGCTTGCGGGTCAGGGCTCGCTGCGTCGGGCGCTGTCCGACCCTGGCCTCGGCGCGGACGCGAAGCAGCGCCTCGTCGACAACCTCTTGACCGGCAAGATTGCCGACTCGTCGTTGTCGATCGTGCGCCTCACCGCCCGCAGCCGGTGGTCCGAGCCACGCGACGTCGTCGACGCGCTCGAAGCCGTCGCGGTCGATGCTGCGCTTGCCCGCGCCGAAGCCGACGGCCAGCTCGACGAGGTCGAGGACGAGCTGTTCCGGATCCAGCGCATCATCGACGGCGAGCCGGCGCTGCGCGCGGCGCTCACCGACCGCAACCTGCCCGCGGATCGCAAGCGCGACCTGGTGCACCGGTTGCTCGACGGCAAGGCGGCGCCGGTCACCGTCGCCCTGGTCGAGCGTGCCGTCCTCCACCCGCGCGGGCGCACCATTGAGCGTGTGCTCGACGAGTTCACCGCGTTCGCCGCGCAGCGCCGCGAGCGGCTCATCGCACGCGTGACCAGCGCGGTGCCGCTGAGTGAAGCGCAGCAGGACCAGCTGGCAGCCGCGCTGGCCCGCGAGTTCGGGCATGAGGTCCGCCTGCAGCTCGTCATCGACCCGACGATCGTCGGCGGCATCACCGTGCGCGTCGGCGACGAGCTGCTCGACGCCAGCGTGCTCCGGCAGCTCGACACCGCACGCCGACAGCTGACCCGCCGATCCGGCCGCGCCTGATCGGGTCACGCATGACTGAGTTTTCCACCCAATACGAAGGGGTTTCCCCAAATATGAGGGGCACGGCATGACCGAGTTGACGATTCGCCCGGAGGAGATCCGGGAGGCGCTGGAGAGCATCGTCGCGTCGTACGACGCCAGCGCAAGCCGCGACGAGGTGGGCGTGGTCACCGAGACCGGTGACGGCATCGCGCGCGTGGAGGGCCTGCACTCCGCGATGACCAACGAGCTGCTCGAGTTCCACGGCGGCGTGCTCGGCATCGCGCTGAACCTCGACGTCCGCGAGATCGGTTGCGTGCTCCTCGGTGACGCGACGCACATCGAGGAAGGCCAGGAAGTACGCCGTACCGGCCAGATCCTGAGCATCCCGGTGGGTGACGGGTTCCTCGGCCGCGTCGTCGACCCGCTCGGCCGCCCACTCGATGGCAAGGGTGACATCCAGGCGTCTGAGCGCCGGCCGCTGGAGCTGCAGGCGCCGACTGTCGTCGAGCGGCAGCCGGTGAAGGAGCCGCTGCAGACCGGCATCAAGGCGATCGACGCGATGACCGCCATCGGTCGTGGTCAGCGTCAGCTGATCATCGGCGACCGGCAGACCGGCAAGACCGCGGTCGCCCTCGACGCCATCATCAACCAGCGCGACAACTGGAAGAGCGGCGACAAGAAGAAGGCCGTCAAGTGCGTCTATGTCGCGATCGGTCAGAAGGGCTCGACCATCGCGCAGGTGCAGGCCGCGCTCGAAGAGGCCGGCGCGATGGAATACACGACCATCGTCGCCGCGCCCGCATCGTTCCCGGCCTCCTTCAAGTACATCGCGCCTTACGCCGGCTCGGCGATCGGCCAGCACTGGATGTACAACGGCGAGCACGCGCTGATCGTGTTCGACGACCTGTCCAAGCAGGCCGAGGCCTACCGCAACATCTCGCTGCTGCTGCGCCGTCCCGCGGGTCGTGAGGCCTATCCCGGTGACGTCTTCTACCTGCACTCGCGGCTGCTGGAGCGCTGCGCGAAGCTGTCCGACGACCTCGGCGGCGGCTCGCTGACGGGCCTCCCGATCATCGAGACCAAGGGCAACGACGTCTCGGCCTACATCCCGACCAACGTCATCTCGATCACCGACGGCCAGATCTTCCTCGAGACCGACCTGTTCAACGCCGGTGTCCGACCGGCCATCAACGTCGGCATCTCGGTCTCCCGCGTCGGCGGCAACGCGCAGGTCAAGGCGATGAAGACGGTCGCCGGCCGGCTCCGCCTCGACCTCGCGCAGTTCCGTGAGCTGGAGGCGTTCTCCGCGTTCGGCTCCGACCTGGACAAGGCGTCGAAGGCGCAGCTCGAGCGCGGTGCTCGGCTGGTCGAGCTGCTCAAGCAGCCGCAGTACGCACCGTTCCCGGTAGAGCGTCAGGTCGTCTCGGTCTGGGCCGGCACGACGGGTCAGCTCGACGAGGTTCCGGTGCAGGACATTCGCCGGTTCGAGCGCGAGTTCCTCGACTACGTCGAGCACCGGCACAGGGGTATCTACGACGCGATCCTGTCCTCCGGGCAGCTCTCCGACGACACGGTCGAGTCGCTCGAGAGCGCGATCGGTGACTTCAAGAAGACCTTCGACACCTCGACCGGCGAGCCGCTGGTCAAGGACGAGCCGGTCGAGCCGATGGAGGCCGAGAGCGTGGGCCAGGAGACCGTCACCGCGCATCGCCGAGCTCCCGAGCCCGAGCAACAGGGCTGATCGCGTGGGTGCCCAGCTTCGCGAGTACCGCCGCCGCATCAAGACGGTGCAATCGACGAAGAAGATCACGAAGGCGATGGAGCTCATCGCCGCGTCGCGCATCGTCAAGGCGCAGCAGCGGATCGAGGCGGCCCGGCCCTACTCGGTGGCGATCACGGAGGTCGTGTCCGCGGTCGCCAGCCAGAGCGGCAACGTCGACCACGTGCTGACCACGCCCCGCCCCAACCCGTCACGCGCGGCGGTGCTGCTCGTGACGAGTGACCGCGGTCTGGCCGGCGGCTACAGCGCCAACGTGATCCGTGCCGGCGAGGCGCTCAACGGACTGCTGCGCTCCGAGGGCAAGGAGCCGGTGCCGTTCCTCGTCGGTCGCAAGGCGGTCGGCTACTACCGCTTCCGGCAGCGCGACACGTCCCGGCAGTGGACCGGCTTCTCCGAGCAGCCGTCGTACGACGATGCCAAGGCGGTCGCTGACGCGCTGATCGACGAGTTCACCAGCGGTGGCAGCGACAGCGGCGTGGACGAGATCCACATCGTCTACACCGAGTTCCACTCGATCGCCTCGCAGAAGGCAGTGGCCAAGCGGATGCTTCCGCTCACCGTCGAATACAGCGACGAACCGCCGCCCGAGCAGCAGGCGCAGTACGAGTTCGAGCCGAGCGCGGAAGGCGTGCTGGATGCGCTGCTGCCGCGCTACATCGAAGCGCGGGTGTTCTCGGCGATGCTGGAGGCGGCTGCGAGTGAGCAGGCCGCTCGGCAGCGCGCGATGAAGTCCGCCAGCGACAACGCAGATGAGCTGATCAAGTCTCTGACCCGCGACGCCAACTCGGCTCGGCAGGCGGAGATCACGCAGGAAATCATGGAGATCGTCGGCGGCGCCGAAGCCCTGGCGAAGACGGGAAGTGACTGATGACTGCCACGGTCGAGGAAGCCTCGACGAACAAGTCGGGCGGAACCGGGCGCGTCGTACGCGTGACCGGGCCGGTCGTCGACGTCGAGTTCGCCCCGGACGAGATGCCGGAGATCTACAACGCGCTGCACGTCGACCGGACGCTCGGCGACGAGACCCGCACGCTGACCCTCGAGGTCGCCCTTCACATCGGCGACAACATGGTGCGCGCCATCTCGATGCAGCCGACCGACGGCCTCGTTCGCGGCGCCGATGTCCAGGACACGGGTTCGCCGATCAGCGTGCCGGTCGGCGACGCGACTCTCGGCCACGTGTGGAACACGCTCGGCATCCCGCTCGACACGCCGCTCGACCAGGTTGATGTGCGCGAGCGCTGGCCGATCCACCGGCCGGCTCCGCCGCTCGACGAGCTCGAGCCGAAGACCGAGATGTTCGAGACCGGCATCAAGGTCATCGACCTGCTCGCGCCGTACGTGCGCGGTGGCAAGATCGGCATGTTCGGCGGCGCCGGCGTCGGCAAGACCGTCGTCATCCAGGAGATGATCCGACGGGTCGCGCAGGAGTTCGGTGGCCGCTCGGTGTTTGCGGGCGTCGGCGAGCGCACCCGTGAGGGCAACGACCTCTTCCTCGAGATGGAGGAGGCCGACGTCCTCAAGGACACGGCACTCGTGTTCGGTCAGATGGACGAGCCGCCCGGCACCCGGCTGCGGGTCGCACTCGCGGCGCTGACGATGGCGGAGTATTTCCGCGACGTGCAGAAGCAGGACGTGTTGCTGTTCATCGACAACATCTTCCGCTTCACCCAGGCCGGCTCCGAGGTGTCGACGCTGCTCGGCCGCATGCCGTCAGCGGTGGGCTACCAGCCGACCCTCGCCGACGAGATGGGTGAGCTGCAGGAGCGCATCACCTCGACGCGTGGTCACTCGATCACGTCGCTGCAGGCGATCTACGTGCCCGCCGACGACATCACCGACCCGGCGCCGCACACGACGTTCGCGCACCTCGACGCGACGACGGTGCTGTCCCGCGCGATCTCCGAGCTCGGCATCTACCCCGCCGTCGATCCGCTCGACTCGACCTCGCGAATCCTCGACGCGCGCTACGTCGGCGAGGATCACTACAACGTGGCGCAGCGCGTGAAGAACATCCTGCAGCGCTACAAGGAGCTCCAGGACATCATCGCCATCCTCGGCATCGACGAGCTTTCCGAAGAGGACCGCGTCACGGTCAACCGGGCGCGCCGCATCCAGCGGTTCCTGTCGCAGCCGTTCTTCGTCGCCGAGCAGTTCACCGGCATCCCGGGCAAGTTCGTGCCGATCGCCGAGACGATCGAGGCGTTCAAGCGGCTCACCGAGGGTGACTTCGACGACTACCCGGAGCAGGCGTTCTTCCTCTGCGGCGGGCTCGACGACGTCGAGGCCAACGCGAAGAAGCTGCGCGAGGAGTAAGTCCCGTGGCAACGCTGATGAACGTCGAGCTGGTCGCGCCCGACCGCATCGTGTGGGAGGGCGAGGCCGACATGGTCATCGCCCGCACCACCGACGGCGAGCTGGGCATCATGGCCAACCACATCCCGCTGCTCGGCGTGCTCGTCGAGAACCCGGTGCGCATCCGCCGTGACGGCGCCGACGTCAAGACCGTCGCAGTCAAAGGCGGCTTCCTGTCGGTGACCAAGGAGAAGGTGTCCATCCTGGCGGAGTCGGTCACCGACGCCTGACTGACAAGTCGTCTAGCGCTCGCCGCCGGGGACCCACTTCACGTCGGCTTTGCCGTCGTCGTTGGCGATCCGGCTGAGGATGAACAGCAGGTCTGACAGGCGATTGAGGTACTTCGCCGTCAGCGGGTTGGTCGCGTCGGGCTCGGCGTTGAGGAGCTCCCAGGCGGAGCGTTCGGCGCGGCGGGTCACGGTGCGAGCGACGTGCAGCAGCGCCGCGCCCGCTGACCCGCCCGGCAGGACGAACGAGTTGAGCTTGGCCAGCCGCGCGTTGTAGTCGTCGCAGGCCTGCTCCAGCCGTTCGACGTACGACGGTTCTACGCGCAGCGGCGTCCATTTGGGGTCGGGGACGATAGGCGTACTCAGGTCGGCGCCCACGTCGAACAGGTCGTTCTGCACCCGAGCCAGCAACGCCCCCACATCGGCCGGCAGTGAGCCGAGCGCAAGGGCGACGCCGATCGCCGAGTTGGCCTCGTCGACGTCGCCGTACGCCGACACCCGCGGGTCGGTCTTCGCGCGCCGGCTCATGTCGCCGAGCGCCGTCGTCCCGTCGTCGCCGGTCTTGGTGTAGATGCGCGTCAGGTGCACGGTCGAGGACTCGCGCTGTCGTCCGGCCATAAGGGGACATTAGCCCGGGCCACCATACGATCGAAGGCATGGAGACGTTCGAAGTCACCGGGGGAGCACGGCTCGCGGGCGACGTCAGCGTCACTGGCGCGAAGAACAGCGTGCTCAAGGTGATGGCGGCTGCGTTGCTTGCCGAGGGCCGCACCACGCTGTCGAACGTCCCGGACATCGACGATGTCCCGGACATGGCGGAGATCCTGCGCGGGCTCGGCGCCGAAGTGACGGGGCACGCACCCGATATCGCGATCGAGGTGCCGCCGCGGCTGGGCTACGAAGCCGACTACGAGCACGTACGCCGCATCCGCGCATCGGTCTGCGTGCTCGGTCCGCTGCTGGCGCGGTCGGGACGGGCTCGGGTCGCGCTACCCGGTGGCGACGCCATCGGATCACGGCCGCTCGACTTCCACATCGCCGGCTTGGAGCGGATGGGCGCCAGCGTCTCCATCGAACACGGCTACATCGTGGCCGAGGCGCCGCGGCTGGCCGGTGCGTCGATCTGGCTGGACTTCCCGAGTGTCGGCGCGACCGAGAACCTGCTGATGGCGGCGGTCCTTGCAAAAGGCACGACCATGATCGACAACGCCGCACGCGAGCCGGAGATCGTCGACCTCTGCGAAATGCTCATCGGGATGGGTGCGCAGATCGGTGGCTGCGGCACCTCGACGCTCGAGATCACCGGTGTCGACGAGCTGGTTCCACGCCCGCATGCGGTCGTGCCCGACCGGCTGGTCGCCGGCACTTTCGCGTACGCCGCCGCGATGACCCAGGGCGACGTCGCCGTCCATCACGCCCGTTCCGAGCACCTCGAGATCGCCCTCGACAAGCTCGTGCAGGCGGGCGCGGTCGTCACCCAGCTCGAGGACGGCTTCCGTGTGCGTTGCGATCAGCAACCGAAGGCTGTCGACGTCGTCACATTGCCCTATCCGGGATTCCCGACCGACCTGCAGCCGATGGCGATCGCGCTCAACTCCGTCGCCGACGGCGTCGCTTTCGTCACCGAGAACGTGTTCGAAGGCCGGTTCATGTTCGTCGACGAGATCCTGCGGCTCGGCGCCGACGTCCGCACCGATGGGCACCACGCGATCGTGCGTGGCCGGGAGCGGCTGTCCGGTGCTCCGGTGCGAGCGACCGACGTGCGCGCCGGCGCCGCTCTGGTGCTCGCCGGCCTGGTCGCCGAGGGCGTGACCATCGTCACCGACGTCCACCACGTCGACCGTGGCTACCAGGACTTCGTCGAGATGTTGACCGGTTTGGGAGCCCAGGTATGCCGCCGGATCGACGACGTTCTGGTGTGACTGGTGTGACTCCTGCCCGGGTTTCGCCTCGGTTGTTCCTGGTGTGACCTTCGGCGTGGCAACCGATCACGCCGCTGGATCGTCCATACCGTTGAGTAACGACCCCGCCTCGGGAGGTGAGCGTGCAGGTCATCGTGGTTCGGCCCGGCTGCCGGCTGACCCTGTCCGGACGGCTCGGCGCCGCAACCGTTGCTGACGTGCGCGCCGCGCTGACCGAGGCCATCGACAGTGGCGTCGACGACGTCGTCGTCGACCTGTCCGGCGTCGAGCTCATCGACGCCACCGGGCTCGGCGTGCTGGTCGGGTCGCATCGGCGGGCCGAGCGTGCCGGCCGCCGGTTGGTGCTGGCGAACGTTCCCGACCGGATCGAACGGCTGCTGCTCGCCACCCGCCTGCACCGGGTGCTCTGCCTCGACCGCGCCGCCGGAGAGATTGCCGCCGCCAGCTGACACGGCTAGGACGCGCTGACCACGACTTTGCCGGTCATGTACGGGTGGTACGTGCACATGAACGAGTAGGTCCCGGCGTAGTGGAAGACGTAGCTGTAGGCCCCGGTGCCGGCGGAAAGGTTGCCCGAGTCCCAGGACGAGCCGGTCCAGGTGTGGTCGGCGTTGGACCTGTTGGTCACCGTGACCTTGGTGCCGCAGGCGATGGAGACCGTCTGCGGTGAGAACTGCCAGCTCACGCCCGAGTTGACGATCGTCAGCGCGGAGGTCTTCCCGGACGTTGCGCACGCGGTGGGGCCGGTGTGCGTGGGCTTCGGAGCCGGTTTGGCGCTGGACCGCTTCGGCGTGGGTTTGGGCGCCGAGGTGCTCGGCGTGGCGACCGGTGTCGTCGTACGGGCAGTGGTCGGCGATGACGACGCGTGTGTGCGCGCGGCCGGCCGGGCCGACGTCGCGCGTGCCGAGGGTGAGACGACGCTGGTCGCGCTCTGCGAGGGAGTGACCAGGGGCGCGGTCGTCGATGCACCGCTGACCGCGGGCGACCCGCCGCCGCATGCGGCTAGCGCGAGCGAACCGGCGAGGGCAAGGACGATTCCACCCCGACTCCGCATGTGTCAGGACACGTACGCCGACATCCCGTGGTTCATGTCTCAAGTTCTGTGCGTATGTGCCGAGAAAAGACACGAGGCCGACCTCAGCGCTGGAACGCCGAGGCCGACCTCGTGGGTGCTTTCGTGGCGCCGGGCCTGCTTCAGTGGCGATGTCCGACGCGGCGGATGACTAGCTCCAAGTCGAGCCGAAGCACATTGCGATTCACCTCCCTGCACGTGTGCCGGGAGGTGATGACGCCTGCCTCCCGCTGCACCGGAAGGTACGGGTGGGGTCGCGTCCGCCGGCGTGGTGTGTGATTACCGCCGCGTGATCCGGTGTGGATGTTAGGCGGTGATCGCTGCCAGTGGCACCTCCTCGGTCGTTTCG
>Ga0207705_10001092_pt1 | contig 22069 bp, 17 predicted proteins | sample KBSC13metaG_FD_184314 | JGI IMG/M metagenome (GOLD analysis project Ga0207705, IMG submission 184314) | Corn rhizosphere microbial communities from Kellogg Biological Station, Michigan, USA - KBS C1-3 metaG (SPAdes) (version 2) | ecosystem: Host-associated > Plants > Roots > Rhizosphere > Soil ... | reverse complement strand
ATGAGCATCTACGAGCCCAGGAGTTCGATCGAGCCTACGAACGGCTCCGCGGCCTCACTCCGGACTCGATTATCGTGACCGATCCCCGTCAATGCGTGGAGGCCGTGAAGTTGCTTGGACTCCCGCTGTTCGTCAAGGGCGTGGTCCAGTCGAGGAAGGCGCGGGGATGGAAGGCGTGTGTCGCCGACAATCTCGCCGATCTGGAACTCCTTGTCGCGGCTTATCTCAAGCTCGAAGGACGAACACGTGGACGGGTGGTGCTGCGGAAACTCGTGCACCTGCGACACGTCACGTCGACTGCGCAGGACTTTCCGATCGGTCGGGAGTTTCGGGTGTTCCTGTACAACGCGGTACCGCTCGGGCACGGCTACTATTGGGATGGAGAAGACCCGTTGATGACGCTTACTGCGGGCGAGGAATCCGTGGTTCTTGATCTGGCGGCGAAGGCGGCGCGACGTTTGGAGACGCCGTTTGTCGCCGTCGACATCGGTCAGCTCGACGATGGTGATTGGATCGTCATCGAATCTGGTGACGCCCAGTTTTCGAGCATCAGCCGCATTCCTCTGCTACCGTTGTGGCACCGGATCAGTCAGATCGGCTGACGTCACATGCCGCCGCCGGCCGCCCCAGATGCGGAAGATGCCGCACCCGTCGATCCTGACGCCGGTCCGGCAGCCGGCGCATTGCTGGATCCCCCGCTCGACGGACCGGAGACGCCATTCGTGCCGCCCGCATTCGTCGACGCTCCGGGGACTCCTGAACCAACGCCTCCGGATGCGGTTGAGTTGGCGCCCGCGGTATTCGATGTACCCATATTCGTCGACGGTCCAATGGTCGACGGCGCCGGGGCTGTCGTCGCCGAGCCTGGCGATGTGCCCGACGGTTCGCTGATGGAGCCGGGTGTCGAAAGGCCTGGTACCGTCATCGACGGAGCCGGTCCATTCCCATTTCCGGCTGAGCCGATATCGCCTGAGGGGTTCGTCGCCGTGGTCGACGGTGCGGAGCTCGACTCTCCCGGCGATCCGCCGATACCCGCCGAACCGGGAGTCGGCGGCGGTGACGCGCCGCCCCCGGCCACGCCGGAACTCGCGCCGTACTGTGCGCCCGTCTGAGCGGGAGCGCTGTTGCTCACCGAGCCGCCTCCGGCCGCTGCGGCGTTGTCGCCGGACCGTTCGGCGGTCGCCTGGTCCATCCGCTGATTTGCCGATGCCGTCGGCGTGGGTGCGAATACCCACCACACAACGTAGATCACGAAGATCGCCGCCACTGCCCAGAGCGCCATGGCTCGCCGGCGAAGGGACAGGAGCCGGTGCGGCTTCACCGTCGATTGCGTGGTTGGTTGGGATTGACTATTGGTTTGGTCTGCGTCCATTGTCTTCGCCTTTTGTCACTGCTACGGAACTCTCTTACCGCCGTTGGACGAGATCGCAAACGCAAAACAGGCTCCCACTACGGCGGGAGCCTGATTTCACATAACTAAGCGGCGCAATGTATGATAGCTAATGGCCCAACGCGGCAAGGTGCGATTGTGCATCCGCGGTGCGCGAAGCCTCTCCGAGTTCAATGACCTGATTATACGCGGCAATCGCTCCGGCGGGATTGTTGTTGGCTTCGAGCGCGACGCCGAGTTGATACCAATCTTCCGCGCTGGCTGTGCTGGATTTGGTAACCTCTACCCACGCATTGACAGCCTCCGCCGTGGAGCCGAGTGCGGAGTTTACGTGAGCGAGGACTCTCCACGACGCAACTTCCTGCGGCCTCGACTGACACTCGTCTCGCATCAAGGCGTAGAAGTCCGTGAGATGCCCCGTTCCACGCAACAGACCCAGGGTTTCGTCGGCCTGGGAACTCGTGGTCGAGTTCTGATCGACGGTGGTATTCAGATCGACCATCAGGGTATCGCGCCAGGAGTTCAGTGCTTCATGCACGGTGCTCGGCTGGACGTGGGTGATGAGATCGACCGAAATATCACGCAGTCTTGATAGACTGTCGTCCGCGTGACTTGAGAAGTTGACGTCAACGGCCGGCACACTCATAAATGCGCCACTGACTGGAACGGCCTTGTTTCCCCGGCCGCTAATCACACGTGGGATATTGATGCCCAGAAGCGCGTCGCCTGGCCTCGTGGTTGCGTTCAACATGGCCCCGTTTGTGACTGTCCAGGTCGTTAAGGCATCGTTGGAATCAACATGATAGGCCGTCGCCATAGTAACGGGTGCCGCGGGCTTAGACTGGTCCGGCGGCGCGGGCGGCGTGGCGGCATTGGTTGCTCGCGAGGGTGATGGCATCACATTGTCGCTATTTTCGGCGAAAGGCGAATGCAGGTCGTTGCCGTCCGGATCGCTGACTATGTCCACTCGCGGGTGGTGCGCGACGGCCGTTGCGAAGGCTGGCTGCGGGCTATCGTCGTGCCGCGCCACGACGGGCGGGGCACTCGGCTGTGTATTGTTCGCCGTTAGAGCCGGGCTTCGATGAACCGGGGGCGCGACGGGCGGTGTTGTCACGTTACCGTGAGGCGCCGGCGTATTAGTCGATCCCTTCGACGATGACAGTGCAACCGTATTGGAAGCCGGCTTCTGGTTAAGACCACCGCCGATCCAGGTAACGGCGACGATGGCGACTACGGCCAGACCGCCGGCCAGGGCAAAACGCGGCGAATAGACGACGCCTCCTTTGCGCTCGGCGATCACGGCCTCAACCCGCGGCCACACCGACCGCTGCGAAGTCACGAAGACGGCGCGTTCGTCGTAATAGGCCTGATCCGCACCGGCCGAAGCGTGCAGATGCTGGCTGACGTTCCGAAGTGAGTCTACCTCGGCGGCAAGGTTGTTGTCAGTTTTCAAACGGCTCTCAAGAATCGCTTTACGCCGGGCATCGAGCGTGCCTTCAACGTAAGGGACAAGCCAGTTCTTATAGTCCAGGTTTAACATGTCGATACTACTTTGCTGTGTTTTACGCCCCATTCAGGGCGGCGAGCATTACGTTCCCTACGACTGCTGGATCCACTCCAACGAGCCGCGCAACTTCTTGCATGCGTAGTGAAGACGCGACCAGACGGTACCGACGGAGCATCCCGTCAGGGCGGCTACTTCCTCGCAGGAGTATTCTTCGAAATAGTGCAGTAGAAGTACGGTGCGCTGCTTCTCAGGCAATGCCTCGATAGCAGCACGCAGGGCAGAGTCGCGTAGTTTGAACTCGGCCTGTTCCGCGGGACCGTGGTTAGGGTCGGCCACGGAAATTCGAACCGATTCCGGTAGATCTTCGTCCGAAACGATGATACGAGCGCGCTTTCGTTTGTGCCACTGCTTAATCGCCATGTTGGTGGCGATGCGGTACAGCCAGGTCGAGAACTTGGCATCGCCGCGAAAGCGTGGGAATGCGCGCCATGCCTGTACGAAGATATCCTGTACGGTATCGTCGACATCGTCGGCAGTTGCGTTCTGTCCGAGGATCCGCGCCACAAGGGCATAGACCTTCTTCTCGTGTCGACGGACCAGATCCCCGAACGCGGCGACATCCCCGGATCGGCATCTCCGGGCGAGCGCTGCATCGGTATCCTCGCCGACGGCCAGTCGGGCCTCGGCACCCTCCCGTCCAGGTGATGCGAGGCGGCCGACACTATTATCCACGAGCTCATCGCCGTGTTGACCAACCATGATTCCGAGCATGGGCTTTCCTGTTTGAGAATTCTCTGGTGGGTTAGACACGGCTATCTTCAACTACCTTCAAACAACTAGCGACAACTAGCGTTGTGGCGTCCAGCGCGAGGTTTCGTGTGCTGCTTTGTCAATTCGGACGCAGCGCCTGCTGGGCTTCATACATCTTATACCGGACTCGGGTGATAAATCTCACCGGTCCAGTTGAGTGCAAGGAAATATTGTAGCGTCAGGCCTGCTGCGAAGGAAGCCGGCTTCGAAGTTGACGCGCCATGCGGATCCATTCGCTCTCGGGATATCGGCTGATCAAGCCGTCGAGGACAACGGCGGCGCGGGCGGGATCGGTGTCGACCAGGATCTGCCCCAGACGAAGGCGGGCGATCTCATCGTCGGTGGCGTGGTTGTCATTAAGGATGGCTTCCAGCAGAGCCGTAGCGGTGGCGTAGTCGCCGATCTCCTGAGCCGTGACGGCAACTCGGAGGCGGTGATTAGGTGAAATTTCCAGCGGAAGACCGAGGCGTTTGGCGAGCGCGATGGTCGAGACGACGCTCCTTAAGTCGCTGCTGTCGAGGTAGCGGAGGGCGACCGACTGCAGTTCCGCTGCCGCCTGTGTGGACAGCGTGGCGTTACCGTTGGTGCGCGCGAAGCCGACGAGGGCCTCGGCATACTCCAGTCGGACGGGCAGGTTCTTTGGTTCAAGCTCCAGATAGGCCTGGTACTTCCCCACGGCGACGGGATATCCGCCGGGCCCTCGAGCGACGGCGGCGCGGGCCTCGTCGATCAAGCCCTCCTGCGTGCCCGCCATGAACAATCCCGACAGACCGGCGACCGCATAGCCGAAGGCAAACCCGCCGAGGTGTGCCCAATAGGCGACGTCGTCGCTCTCTGGTCGCAGCCATCCATAGACCGCGCCGGCGATGTTCTCGACGACCAGGAAGATAATCGCATAGACGGCCGGCAGTTGGAGCTCCAGCTTGCGCTGAAACAAGAGGGCCGGCACCCAGACGAAGCGTATCTTGGAGCGGTGGTAACGGATGGCAAACGGCGCGAGGATCGCCGTGATCGCCCCGGATGCTCCGACGACCGGCTCGGTGGTCATCGGCCGGAACGCCTCGCTATGCGTGGCGAGCATCATGACGATGCGGCCGTCGAGCAACCCGGCAACCGCGCCGCCTCCGACGTACAGCATCGCGAAGGTCAGCGGGCCAAGGGCGTCCTCGACGAGGGGGCCAAAAACCCAAAGGAACAGCGAGTTCCAGAAGAGGTGCAGTAGCGACACATGAAAAAACGGAGCCGTGAAGAGCGCTGCGGGGTGAAACTCGGCGGGAACGACTCCCCATTGATGTAACACGTCGGGCCCGAACGGCAGTGTCGCCAGATAGATGACGGCGTTGAGGATCAAGATGGCGTACGTCACCCACGGGGTTCGACGCACGGTTCGATCGGCGCCAACGGGCAACGGGGACAGGGGAAGAAGTATGAGCCACCAGGAGGACATCGGTGGTAGGAGTATACCCGAGCGGCCCCAACCGGCGGCTCACCGTCATCTGCCGGCCTCGACAATCTCGATGCTTGCGAGCGAGTGACACGGGACCTTCATTATGAGCGGAGTGTTGCGGATGGCGCCTGATACCTTCTCGGATTTGGGAGTAACTCGGTTGGGATCATCGGCGGTGTTGCGGTCGAGGAACGAAGGCGAGCCGATCCGTGTCAGGCCGGTCACTCGGTACCGCGAGGGAATGCCGTCGATGCGGACGCTTGCGTCACGAGAAATGCTTCGGTTGACCACGATGACCCTGAGGGTGCGCGGACCCGTGCGGTAGACGCCGGCATCGACCAATGGGATGCCGTGCATCGCCGACGCAAAACCTTGTTTAGGGACATTGTAGGTGGGGGCATCGACTGTGCAAGCCATCACCTTCCCGCCGCGCAGACCGGAGTAGAGCTTGAAGACGTAGTAGACCGCATTTCGCCACGTGCGACCGGCGTCGTCGATACCGATCAAAGCGCCGAAGTAGTTCTGACAGAGCGGCAGGTGATTGACGCTCGTGATCTTGGGTTCGCACGCGAACATGTTCAGGATCTCGGCTTCGTAGAGCGCCGCCGTCAGGTTCGTGTTCCAGGCGACATCTTGGACGATGTGCGTCTTGTCGACCGGTACGATGAATGGTCCCGACTCGGTGACGTGGATGTCGATGTGCCGATAGTCATTCGGGCATTCACGACGGATGAGCGCCTTGGTGGCGTCGAAGTTGTGGGCGATAGCGACAGGAGCGGCGAGCAGGCAGCCCGCGAAGATGTCGTCAGGATAGCGCTCTGCGCCTGGCGTTATGCCGCTCGGTCGCATTCCGGGCGCGTAGCTGTTGTGCACGGCCAGAAAGTCCATTTCGCCGCCGAGCGACTTCAGGATGTCTTGCGTCCAGTGCGGATCGCGCTGAAGTGGTATTGGGCCGGTGTCGACAACTCCGACCGCACCTATCTTCGCGGTGGGAGAGACCGTGCGAATGGCCTGGTAGGTCGCCTGGTAAAAGTGGATATACTGCTGGGGCGTGAGGTCGATGTTGGGCTGGCCAGGCACCTTAACGTTGGTCATATAGACCTCGTTGCCGACCTCGTAGGCGCTGACCGGATAGTGATGATCGACGTTGTAGCGGACCCACGCCGCGGCTTCGTCGGGAGTGCCAGTGCCGGCGTTCAGCGTGATGTACGCCTGGATCCTCAGTCGCCGGCAGAGTGACATGAACTCGTCGGGCCCGAAGCTAGAGTCCTCGGGTGCCCCATTTTCGAAGGGGTTCGGCTGCTGTTTACGGTCGCCGCCAACGGCCATCCGCCAGTGAAAGAAGTCAGAAAGCGTGCCGCCCGGGTAGCGGAGGTGGGTGACGCCGGCGGTCTTGGTGAGGTCGACCAGATGCGGATCGAGGGCTCCCGCTGTCGAGTTCCAGAACCGCATCCCATTGTGGGTCCACTCGATATTGTCGCCGAAGATCTCAGGCCTGAGCGTGTTGATCACTTTGCCGTCGATGTGGATGGTCGCCGTGAACGGAGTGTCCGTTTGTGCGAGGACTGGCGCGGTCATGGCGAGAGTCGCGAGTAGGGCAGGGAGCAGTTTCGGGCGCATGTGGAGGACTCCTGGAATCGATGGTGGTCGATAGGGAGTACGCCGGCTGCGCCCGATTGTTTCAGAAGACTAGGCCGCCACCTGCGCAGCCTGCGCGCTCAGCTTGTTGAGGACCTCGCGGACGACGGCGTCGGTGGTGATGCCTTCGGCTTCGCCTTCGAAGTTCATGATGACGCGATGGCGAAGGGCGGCGGGGGCGACGGCGGTGACGTCTTCGTAGGCGACGTTATAGCGGCCGTCGAGAAGGGCGCGAATCTTGGCGGCGCGCACGAGTGCCTGGGCGCCGCGGGGCGATGCGCCGAAGCGGACGAACTGGTTGGTCATGTTCGGTGCGGACTCGCTGTGCGGATGGGTCGCGAGGATCAATCGGACGGCGAACTCGCGCACGTGGGTGGCGATCGGGACTTCCTTGGCCACCTGCCGCATCTGCAAGACCTGCTCGCCGGTGAGGACCTTGCCGACCTTGGGTGTCTCCGCGCCGGTCGTGCGGTCGACGATGACGCTCAGCTCCTGAACCGTCGGCGACGGCACGATGAGCTTGAAGAGGAAGCGGTCGAGCTGGGCTTCGGGCAGCGGGTAGGTGCCTTCCATTTCGATGGGGTTCTGGGTGGCGAGCACGAAGAACGGCTCCTCCATCCGGTACTGTCGACCGGCGACGGTGACCGAGTGCTCCTGCATGGCTTCGAGCATGGCCGACTGCGTCTTTGGCGTCGCGCGGTTGATTTCGTCGGCCAGTACGATATTGGCGAAGACGGGGCCTGGCTGGAACTGGAATGCCTTGCGACCCGCGGCGTCCTCCATCAGGATGTTGGTGCCGGTAATGTCGGCGGGCATCAAGTCGGGGGTGAACTGGACGCGGTTAAAGGTCAGGTCGAGGACCTGGGAGAGCGTGCGGACGAGGAGCGTCTTCCCGAGTCCGGGGACACCTTCGAGAAGGGCATGTCCCTCCGACAGGAGGCAGATGAGAACGCCGTCGACGATGTCGGAGTTGCCGACAATGACCTTCCCGACCTCGGCGCGTACGCGCGCGAAGTCATCTCTAAAACGGGCTACGACTGTTTCGTCCAATGTGTTCTCTCTCCTAGAGCGCAACGATAAAGATGTCGCGGTTTCGTCTATCGGGGCACGGTCGCGCAGTTGGGCCTGATAGCCCTCGGTGGCGCGCCCTACGCCGGAAAGGCAGACCATGGCTGGATCGCTAGTGCGTCGGCGTCAGCGAGTCGAAGTACTTCTGGATCGGGCCCTTGTACGAGGGTGGGATGTCCTCATGGTCGACAGCGTGCTCGGCGGCTTTCTTGGCGGGGCCGACGTAGTTGTAGTACGGGACCTGGCTGTTGACCTGGTGCGGGCCGGTAGCGCCGGGGCGGGTTTTCAGGGTTTTGCCAAGGCGTCCCTCGGCGCTGCCGCCGTGGGGTTTGCCCAGGTAAATCTTGTTGTATTTAGGGAACTTCGACGGGTCGAAGTTCGGGTTGAGCTTGTTGGGTTGTCCCTGGAACTTGTGCCACGTTCCCTTGTTGCGTTTGCCGGTGTGGGGCGCGCCGTGGCCGGTGCGGTAGCCGGAGCCTGAGCCGCTGCCTTCGGCGCCGGTGCCGTCGCCCGGCTTGTTGCCCTGTCCACTTCCGTTCCCGGACGCGTTCTTAATCTCGTCTTCCGCGGATTTGCTGTCGCTTTGTCCGTCGCCGCCTTTGCCGTCTTCGCCGGAGGAATCGCCCTGGCCACCGTCACCGCTGTTTCCGCTGTCGCCACTCTGGCCGCTTTGGCCGTTCGCGCCGGATTGCTGCTGCCCGACTTGTCCGGGACTGCCCGCGCCAGCCATGTCGTTCTTACTCTGCTGCAGAGACTTCTGAGCGTTCTGCATGGCACTGCTGTCTTGCTGGTCCTTGGATTCGCGCTCGGCGGCGTCGGCGGCTTTCTTCATCTCGTCGGCAGCCTTTTGCATGTCGCCCTGCTTCATGGCGTCTGCCGCTGCCTGGGCGTGCTGCTGCGTCTCCTTCATCGGCGTGCCCTTGAGGGCGTCGGCGAGTTTTTGGAGGTCCTGCTGCGCCTGCTGTTTGTCGGGCTGGCCCATTTGACCGGACGCGGCTCGCTGGGCGAGCTGGCGGAGTTGTTCGCTGAGAGCGCGGGTGTCGCCGTTTTGCATCGCCCTGGCGATCTGCTTGATCTCGTTCGTCGCCTGTCGCTGCTGCGCGGATTGAGTCTGACTCTGGCTGCCCGTGCCGGGTTTGTTGTTGTTGAAGCCCGGAACGTTGAAGCCGTGCTGACCCTTTTGCGCGTTGCTGTTCGTGCCGGTTTTTCCTGATCCGTTGGCGTTCTGGCCGTTGTTGCCGCCTTGACCAGCCTGAGCGGACTTTGCATTGCTGCCACTCTGTTTACCTGGGGTGCCGGTTTGCGATTGGAGGGACTGAGCGAGCTGACGGCCGGCGTCGTTGATGGTCTTGCCGCCCTGGGCGCTGCCGTTTTGGGCGAGCTGCTTTTGCAGGTTCTGAATCTGCTGGGTGAGCTTGCCATACTTGACGAACGCCTGACGCTTGTCCATCTTGCCGCGGGTCATCTGCTGGGCGAGTCGATGCATCTGCTGCGCTGCCCACTTGGTGTGCGGGAGCTGCTGGGCGTTGGCCTGTTTCTCAATGACGCGGGCTTCTTGTTCGAGCTTCTTGCCTTCCTGATTGACGATGCCCCGTTCGTTGCGCTCGTTTGGTGAGACGAACATCGGCAGGTTCGGCACGATGATGGCGACGATGAGCACGACCGTCATCGCGATCAGGGCTTTGAGCTGCCACGGCCACTTGAACGGGACGGCTTCCTTGGGGCGGATGTGGGTCGCGTACATGGCCGCGTCTCGCTGCTGCAGCTGGACGAGGATTGGCGGGATTGGGTCACGATCGCTGCGTGCTGTCCCAAATTCCAGGGCGGATGAGAGGCGTTCCTTGAGGCCCAGCCGCGTCTCGGCGATTCGCGCAGCCGCCATGATGCTGATGGGCTTGACGGCGGCGACGATAGAGCCGATGACGACTCCCGCGAGGATGCAGAAGGGGATGAGGATCTCCAGCATCAACCAGTCGGGCAGGAGGTCGAAATGGCCGAGGACGACAGCGATCAGTGCGGCGGCTTCGCCGATCAGTGCCCCGAAGGCGGCGCAACGCACCCAGCGAATCCACTTCATTCTCGCGACGACCTGGTGGAGAGCGTAGTCGAGCGGTGGTCCTCCGCCGTGCCAATGCGGCGGCGGCGGTCCAGGTGGAGGAGCGTATTGCTGCTGTACGGCCATAAAATTGGTTCTCGTGCGGACGCTGTACGGCTATTATACGCGAATCGTAGAGCAAACGGTTCGCAAGATTTGGGATCGTTATCGCCCCTGGTCGCTCGGCTCCCTTCCCCAATAATGGGGTTGCGTTTATAGTCGTAGCGCCCGGGGATGGCGTCCTCTGCAAAGAACGTCAGACCGGTCGACGCAGTGAGGCGGCGAGGACGACGTAGCAAACGATCGCGGTGACGTTTCTAGCGTTGAGGATGACGATCGACGTCAGGTCGAAATGGGTCAGCCCGGCGTAGGCGATCATCTCGGCGGCGGTGAGGGCGAAGAGCGTCATCAGGCATCGCTTCTCCGGGCTCTTGTCCTTGAGGAAGACGGCGAACGGGATGAGCCAGATCATGTACTGGACGCTGAAGACTTTGCTGGTGACGATGAAGGCGAGCAGCAGCAGGGTTCCGGCTCGGGGGATGAAGTCGACGGCGTCGGACTGCGGGCTGCGCGCGATTGTCAGGACCGCAAACGAGAGAAGGATGACGAGCGCGACCGTCAACAGCTTGATCACGATCGACGACGCCGGGAAGGCGAGGTGATATGCGCCGAAGTTGTAGACGAGGCTGAGCGATGTGAGATGGAGCTTGTTGATCAAGTAGATGAAGCCTGCGGCGACGCTCTCGATCTGGATGCCACGCAAGGCGTGGTAGCTGAGGAATGAGATCGATTGTTTCGGACCGGAGATGAGGGCGGCCACGATGGCGATGGCGGCGGCGGTGGTCGCGAAGGTCGCCGTGAGAGAGAAGCGTCTGCCGCTGATGCGGAGGACGGCGGGGAGCAGGACGGCGGGGTAGAGTTTGGCCATAGCGCCGACGGCAAGGAGAGCGCCGGTAGCGGCGTCCTTTTGTCTGGTGATTGCGAGGATGGCGAGGGCCGTCGTGAGTGCGACGAAGAGGTCGAGCCGCCACGGCGCGACGACGGCGGTGCAGGCGAGCATGATGGCGTAGTTCTTGGCGACTGTCGAGATGGCAGTGGGGTCCTCGAGGGTGCCAGGCTTAAGCCCGGTGGCGATCCTGGCGAGGGTCGCGCCGAGGGCGGCGGCGAGGAGGATGTTTTCGGTCAGGAAGGCGGCCGCGTAGGCGGGGAAGGTGGCGGCGTGTCCGAGTGTCAACAGATGGGGTAGCAGCATTGGGATCAGCGCGAGTATTGGGTACTCGAGCACGAAGTCGCGATAGGGGACGCGGCCGTGCAGGAGGAGCATCGACTTTTGCCAGTACTCGGTGACGTCTTGATCGGGCACGCCCACGATTGTGTGATAGCTGAGCAGGCCGCCCCAGGCGACGACGAAGGCGGGAAGCAGGCAGGCTAGCAGTTGCGCTTTGCGTGTTGGAGGCATCGTGTCGTCGCTATTATACCGGATGCCCGACGATAGCCACGCCCGTGAAGACGTGGCTATCGCGCCTACGCTTGCTAGTGGCTGGGTCGGTAGTAGCCTCCTTTTGCGGTGCCGCTGATGGGGTCGCCGAAGGTGGCGTTATTGAAGGTGATGGTGCCGGTGAAGGCGTGTCGGAAGACGTAGTGGCCGTTTGCGCCATAGGCGATGTCGGCGGGGCTGGCGAAGTTGACGGCTCCGTTTTCGCCGGCGCACTGGGTGTAGGGCATGACGTAGCCGGCCTTGGCGACGTTGGGGGCGGGGTCGCCGCCGAATGAGGCGTTGGTGAAGGCGACGGAGCCTGAGACACCCCACTTGAATAGGTAGCTGCCGTTTGCGCCATAGGCGACCTCGACAGGGAGGGCGAAGTTGGCGGTGTTTCCCTCGGATACGCTTGCCCAGAAACTCCTGGCGAATCCGGACTTGGCTACCCCGAAGATTGGATCTCCACCGAACGTGGCGTTGCTGAACGTGAAGCTGCCCTTGACGGCATATTTGTAGTAGTAGCTGGTGTTCGCGCCATAGGCGGCGTCGACGGGGGTGGTAAAGTTGACCGTCTGGTTCTCGCTCGCGACCAGATTGTAGTTAGATGTCGTGTTGGGGTCCAGACTGGAATGGATCCAGTTGGCATTGGAGCATCTCATTGCCATCGGCGGGTGGGTTGCCGCCTGTGTTGGACGGCCAGAGGAAACCGCCGATGCTGCCATTGTTCTTCCAGGCCGCCATCTTATTGAGGAAGGTGGTGTCCCGTTCCCAGTCCCAGTAGCCGGGGATGACTTTCATGCCGCCGAAGTAGTTGTTCCATACGCCGGGGTCGTCGCCCGCGCCACCATCGTAGCACTGGAGGTAGACGGCGTCGACCGCGCCGACGCCCGCCTTGACGGCCTGCCAGTACGGGGCGTTTGTGTAGGGACAGAGGGTCACCTTCATACCGACCGCGCCGACCATGTTGCCGAAGGAGACGGCTGAGCCGGAGTCATAGGTCTGCTCATCGTCGTAATCGATGGCATCGATGCCGAGGCCGGTTTTGAGGGCCTGGAGGTTTCGATAGAGGACGGAGCCTGACCCGGTTCCGTCGGCGGAGATGCGGCTACGGATGTTGGCAAAGCTGGCGTCGCCCCAGCCGCCGATGCACATCTCGATGCGGCCAACGGAACTTGGGGCTACGCGGCATTGGCTGAGGAGGCCGGGCCAGTTCGACGGTCCGTTGTACGTGCCGTTCTGTACGATGGGGTGTCCGCCGTACATGAAATCGCCGTTGGCGGCGACGCTCATGGAGAAGAGGATCATCGTGTTCATGCCGCTCGCACGGTAGCCGTTGATTTCGGCGGTGGTGAGGCCGTCGGGATACCCCATGTTTCCCGGGCAGAACATAACGGCGGTTGCGTTCGCAGAGACGCGCTGTGGCGCGCCGAATGCGAGTGTCGCGGCTACGCACAGTATTGCAATTATCGCCTTAGACTTCTGGTAAACGGACATTTTTGGCATGGTTGCTCCTTGGGTTTATTATGGACTTTTTGGATTTTATTTGGATTTGTGTTGCGTTGCCATAATATCACCGCAGACCGTTGTTGTCAATAATTATGTTGCGTGCCCGCTCAGCATCCGGTACCGTTGGCGAGCGTCACGCCTATAGAAGACGTGGCTGTGCCGGCTTCGCCGAGACGTCCGTCCCGGACCGAGGAGAAGAGTCAGGCCGCTGCGGTTCTTCGGGACGATAAACGTCCCCTAAGCTGGCTACGTCGAATCGTCCGTCCCGGGGGTCGGCCTTCGGGGCCTCGCTCCACTCGGATCGCTGCGCGACGACCCGTACATTGCAGACCGGGGCGCAAAAGCGGTGCAATTATTCTGGGTGTAACGCAAAACTGGTCGTTTGATTTCTTTGATTAAACCGACTCTTTTAGATGGGAACCGTTTGATTTCCGTCGTTTGCTTTCAAACGTATTGCTTCATAAAGGATCGTACCGACAGTCCTTGTTGTGGCGGGTTTGTTCCATTTTGATATCGGGGAGGGCGTCGACGATGAGTTTCCCGGCGGCGTTGGCGTTCTTCTGGTAGACATTGGTGTTATTCAGGGCTGTCTTGAACTGTGATTTGTTTGATTTCTTGATTATTGTGATTTTTAGGAAGCCGATGACATCCATGGGCTGTGTCGACGCCGGTGACGTCGACGAGGCGTGGGATTCGTCGGGATCCTATTTATATTGTACTGGATTTGTGGGAACGTTTGTTCTTAGTGTGGATGCGAAGTTTTCCATGTGGAAAAAAGGGGGGCGGTGGGAGGGATCGGAGGAGGCGCGTGGCGCGAATCCACGGAATGAATTCCGCGGCTAGTATGGAGGATTGTCCCTCCGGGACAGGAGGGGCCACTCGCGGCTTATAGGAAGTGTGCTTCCAGGGTTTCCTTGTCGACTTCGTCGGTCATGATTTCGAGTTCGCTCGGTGGGAAGGCGAACGCCTCGCCTCTGTAGCCCCAGATAACGACGCTGATCGGCCGGTGAAAGGTCAGCGGGCCGATCCCGATGACTTCACCCCGCTTGCCTGACAGGAAGTGGAATTCGTGATCAGTGGCCAGGTCTCGTACCTTTACTTCCGGTAGCCGAGAGAACGGCGCAATCTCCGAAAGGTCCATATTCGCCTCCAAAGTTTGATAAACATATTATATCTAACGTTAGGTTATTTGTCAATCGGAATTTTGGCGGCTAAAATAGGCATGTGGAAAATGAATCGGAAGAAGAGCTTGCAGAGAAGGAATGGTTGCGTCAAGCGGCGTCGACGATGGGGCGCGCGCGGACGCCTAGGAAGGCGGCAAGTTCAAGAGAGAATGGCAAGCTTGGCGGTCGACCCGAGGGTACGGGACGGTCGTTGAGTGATGAGACAAAGGCGAAGATGCGCGAAGCGCAGAGGGTGAGGCGGGAACGGGAACATGGATCTAGTTAGATACCAGCGTCAGGGTTCGGGTATACTTCCAATAGGTTGGTAGCTTAGACTTCGATATTCTCATCCGACGAGTCTGCTAAGGCAAGCATTTTATACTATGGCAATCGCATTACCTATCGTTAAAGATTGGCTTGAGACATGTCGCCGTCGCAAGCAAATAGCTCGCAATACAATCGCAATGGGGATCGTAGTGCTGGATCACCTTCACACAGAAGCTCCAACAACGCGCGAAAAAGTATTATCGCCTGGCGCGGAGGTTAACAACTCAAGGGGAGAAAAATTCGCAGCGGTCCTGACCAAGTATGTTATTCCTGTGACATTTCTGAAAGAAGCGACCACTCGACAGAGTCCGCAAGACGGTCAACGACTTTTTGACGCGTTCGAATACGGAAATATATATTCTGACCATAGCGTCGCAGATCGCCAGGCAGACGTAGAATCTGCAATATCGTTCTTGCGCGACATGGCGTTAGAGTGGTTAGCTCGTGAGCATATCAAGGTCGCCTTCGACAGACAGGTATCGCCGGCGGGATGGATGCGCCTAATATTGGACGAGGCGGCCGGTCGATCATATGGTAAGGTCGAGCAGCATTTAGTTGGCGCGAAGTTGGAGCGAAGGCACCCAGATATATTGGTCGAGAACCATCCTGGTCACGCTGGTGACGTGCAGACCGGCCGAGCGGGCGACTTTACTATTGGAACGACTTGCTACCACGTCACGGCAAGCCCGGGATTAGCGGTCGTAGGCAAGTGTAAGCACAATCTAGGTGAGGGTCTGCATCCGGTACTGCTCGTCCCGAGGAAAAACTGGAGCCGAGCAGTGCATTTCGCCGAAGAGGTTGGCATAGCTGACCGAATTACAGTGGCGGCAATCGAAGACTTTATTGGACTGAATGTTATTGAGATGGCAGCCGGAGATCAAAGCAAGTTCGCGGAAGTGATGAAGTCAATTCTTGGTGCCTACAACAAACGGTTAGCGGAAGTAGAAACTGACCTATCGCTTATGATAGAAGCTAAATAGCGCCATCGAGTTCGAACAGACGTGGCGTCGTGAGATAACGGTGTGACGGCTTTAGCAGCTCTAATCGTTCTGATTCGATATCCCCTGCCTGCCCCACACCCGGATTGATACGGTTCAAGTATTGTTCGGCAATCCAAGTTACGGCCGGGACACAGACTGCATCGCCGAAACCGAAGAGGGCTTGGTTTAGTCCGACTTTTATTGTGTAATTGTCAGCCCCCATTAGCCGCGCACATTCTCTTGCAGTCAGCAGACGGACGTGATATTCGCCGTTCCCGGCCTTGACCAAAATCTGCTTTGCGCTCCCTCCTTTAGGGGTCCGCAAACACCCAGCTATGCCGTCAGTCCGAATCTCGGCCGTAGATTTTCCATTCCTAATCCTGCGAAATACCGTCCCATAGGACCAACCCGTCTTTTCCATCCACGAGCGAACGCTTTGCTGATGTCGATCAGACATTTGAGAAAAGAGGTAGTCGGCTCTTTCTTTGCTCCACCACTCGGTTGATGTGTGCTCGATATCCTCAATAATATCGACGATCGTTCTGCTGGTCGAGATGATTGAAGGCAGGTCGGCAATATCCCAATTCACTTCCGGATTTGACGTAATGAATTCGGAAAGAACCTTGGGGCGAAGCCCCTCTCCGTAAAAGCTTCGTCTTTCCCTGGCAAGCATTGGCCATGCCGACCGATCTCTCATCTTGCCGATCACGAACAGCCGCTGTCTGCTCTGGGGTACAAACAAAGACGCGTCGACAATAAATGCATCGACGGCATAGCCGAGCTCATTGAGCGAGAGAAGTGCCTCGCGGAAATCTTTACCGCCATGCGATGTCACGAAGCCGGGTACGTTCTCCAACATGATCGTTGGGGGCCGACGCTCTCCCATCCCGGCTAGAATGGCAACGAAGCCCCAAAATGCTGAAGATTGTTTGCCGCTCAGGCCCGTCCTTGATCCTGCTAACGAAAGATCCGTGCAAGGGAACGACGCGGTCGCAAGGTCGACGGTTGGCACTTTACTTGGATCTATCTTGTGTATATCTCCAGGTACGAAGTGGTCGTTTGCGTCGCTAAACTGCGCCGAATACATTTCGAACTTGGCAGGGTCAATGTCATTCGCGAACGCGACCTTCCAACCGGCCAGTTCCAGTCCCATCCGCATCAGACCGATCCCAGCAAAGAACTCAGCGAACAGCCGCCCCTGCGGTTGGTCTATAGACTTCATAGCGTCAAACTCCGAGATTTGCATTTTCATTTATGACCTACTCGCAGTGACATTCCTATCCCGGAATCCATGTGATATCAATCGTTGTTTGAACGAGCGTTGGTCGATATGCGGTTGACGACACCCTCGATGTCCGATCTAATGTCGTGTTCCCATATTCGGATGACCTTCCATCCGGTCGCCTCAAGTCCGGCCGTCACCTGCCTATCGCGACAGCGGTTTCGCTCTATCTTTCTCGGCCAATACTCTAAATTTGATGTCGGAACTCTGCAATGAAGTTCGCATCCGTGCCAGAAACAGGAATCTATAAAAACCGCCACCTTAGCCGCAGTAAACACTATGTCAGGTTTGCCAAGAAGATCGGACTTTATTCGATAACGCAGGCCCGCGCGCCAGAGGTTCCTTCGCAGTTCCATTTCAAGTGACGTGCCGCTTGACCTGACGCGCCGCATGGTCTCGCTACGGTCGCACTTCGTTAGTGGCTTACGCATATTCACGTTTCTCAGGAGGTATTTCAGCATTATACCGCTTGCGGAGTCGCAACCAACAAATAGATCGGGGATTAGGCTTGAGCGTTTGGATTCGACTCTCAACAAAGCAGATGGCATCATCCCACGATAGGATTTGTCGACCGCGGATTCAGGAAATTGGGCTTTCGTGGTGTCTCGGCCGCAGGAACGGGCGAGGTTCCAGGCACGTCGAGGGCGGGGTCGATGGAGGGGGCGGGATTGTGTGCCTTCCGTCTCGCCCCTACATTTGGCCACGGGCGGGTGTGTCGGCAAGGGGTTCATCGTTGATGAACCGGACGGACTAGGGACACCCGCCCTACGATAGTCTTTACGGATAGTATCCACCTCTCCGGAAGAAATCCCGATGGCAAGACGCTTGCACGTCTCACGCAACCGGTCTGGGACGTCATGCCAATCCAAAGCTACGGGCATGGCACCCGATGCCTATTTGCCGAGCAGGATATGTCGAGGGCGGATATATTAGCCCTTGGCCGCGCCGCCGAGGGAGTCGACCATTTGTTGGGTGTTGGCGAGGTCGGCTTGGGCCTGGGCGTTGGCTTTGTCGCCGGCGAGGGCGGTGGCGATGGGGAGGGCGTTGAGGAAGGCGGTGCGGGCGGATTTCATGTCGCCGAGGGCCATTTGGCTGTTGCCGATTTTGGAGTAGACGGCGAGTAGGTCGTGTTGGGCGTCGATGTTGGTGCGGTCGGAGGCGCGTTCGAGGGCGAGGGGGAGGGCGCGGTCGTAGTCGAGAGCGCTTTCTTTGGCGAGTCCCTGGGCCATTTTGGTGTCGCCAACTTTGAGGTAGCAAGCTTCGAGCGCACGGGTGACGCTGGAGAGCAGGGCTTTGAGGTTGGTGACACGGTAGTTGTAGTCGGTTTGGGCTGCGAGGGTGTCTCGGAGTGACTTTTGAAGGGGCTCCAGGAGTCCCTGGGCGCGCTCGTAGCCGGAGAGGGCATCGGCGACGTTGCCGAGGGAGAGCTCGGTATCGGCCATGCGGGTGACGCTGAGGGCGAGGTCGTCGGTGGCGGCCGCCGCGGCGTCGGCGTTGGTGGTGCTAGGGGCGACGTCGGCGGCTTGCTTGGCGGCGGCGGCGAGGGTTTCGGCTATCTCCAGGTCGTGACGGTAGGCGTCGACAGCGGCTTTGGCGTTGCCGAGGGCAAGGTTGACGTCGCCAATTTTCTCGTAGGTCGACGAGAGATCGTGGCGAAGCTTGGGGTCGTTGAGGTCGACGAGGATGGCCTGGCTCTGGGTGTAGTAGTCGCGAGCACCGTTGAGGTCGCCGGTAGCGGCTTTGATGTCTCCACTTTTGGCGAGGGCGATGGCGAGGTCGGACTGTGCCTGCGGATCTTTCTTTCCGGCGGCGAGGGTTCTGGCGAGTGTGAGGCTGCGGCCGTAGGCCTGCGAGGCTTTGCCGGTGTCGCCCAGGAGTCGCCAGACGTCGCCCATGTTCCGGAGGTTGAGTTCCTGTTCGCGCTGGGCTTGGGTGTTCTGGTTGAGCGAGGCGAGCTGATCGAGCAGGGCGGCGTTCTCTTCGAAGACGGATTTGATAACGGGACGCGCGCCGGGGATATCGATGAGCTGGTTCGGAATGTTGTGCGTGAGCTTGTTGCCGAGCTGCAGCGAGAGTTCGAGGTTCCGCTCGGATTTGCGCCACTGGCCGAAGCTGAAGAGGCCGAAGCTGCTGATGACGAGGAAGAAGGCGCCGGCGATGGTTGCGCCGATGCGGGTGCGCTTCTGCTGGGCTTTGACGATGTATTTGCGCGACGCGGTGATGTAGTCGCACACCATGGCGTCGAGGTCGCCGGGACGGTTGAGGAGGTCTTCACCTTCGACAAGCAGCTTGCCGGACGGCAGCAGCAATTCGGGGTTGCGGCCTTCCTGGTCCCAGAGGCCGGCGGCGGTGGCGACGCGTTCTCGGATGCGGAGGAAGTCCTGGTGCTCGGACATCCAGTGCTCGACCCGGGGCCAGTGGCGGAGCAGGGCTTCGTGGGCGACTCGGACGACGGCGGTGCCTTCGTCGCCGTCCTTCGATCCGGCGCGGTCGGTGACGAGCAGGCGGGAGCCGACAAAGGCGTTGATGAGGGCGGCACGGGCGTCGTTCGTGGCGACGGAGTCCATCGGGACGCGGCGGCTGGCGATCTTGCCGTTGTTGTCGATAGTGATGAGGCCTTCGAGGATGTAGTCGAATTCGGCCTGGACCTTGGGGTCGAGGGCAGCGAAGACTTCCTCGGCGCGTCGTGCGAGAGCGCCTTCGAGTCCGCCAAGGCTCTGGTAGGCGGCGAAGGTGAGAATGCCGTCGTCGGTGCGCTGGCGGAAGAGTTCGTCGAGGGTGAACTCGAGGAGCGGCAGGGCTTCCGGGTCGCGCGCGGCGGCTTCGTGAAGGACATCGTCGAGGCTTTCGCGAGTCGCGGGGTTGCTTTCGAAGCGCAGACCGGCGGCGCGGGTGGGATACCGGATCATCTGGCCGATCTCGGCGAAACTCGGCGGCAGCAGGTCGTACTGGCCGCCTCCTTCTTTCATTTCGACGAGGCTTGGGATCTCGATACAGCGCGGGTAGAAATCGCTGCGCATGCTGGCGATGACCCAGACGTCGCCGGATTTTGCGATGGCCTGGATGGCTTCGAAGAAGGCGTTGCGGGCGTGGGCATCGATGTTTTCGCGCGTGAAGATCTCTTCGAGCTGATCGACGTAGAGAGCGAGGCGCGCCAGGGGCGCGCGGGTGAGTTTCTCTTCGGACGCGTTGGCGGCGGCGGCGTCGCAAAGGGCGTCGCGGATGCGCTCGACAGCGGCGTCGTAGTCGGTGCGCAGTTCCTGGGCGAGCTCGGCAGCAACGTTCGCGCCTTGCATTTCGGGCAGTGCGTTCTGGCTGAGCAGGGCGAGGGCGAGGCCTTCGAAGATGTCACCGGTGGCGTCGGAGGGCCGGAAGATGGCCCATCGCCAGAGGCCGACGCCTTCGATGACGCCGGGGTGGGCGATGGTCGGCAGGACGCCGGCGCGGATGAGCGAGGATTTTCCGCCGCCGCTCATGCCGAGGACGAGGACGAAGGCGGTACCGTTTGCGGCCTGGCGGATCATGGCCTCTTTGACGGCGCCGATGGCCTTGGTGCGTCCGAAGTAAACGGGGGCGTGCTCGAAGTCGAAGGCCTCAAGACCGCGGTACGGCGATCCCTTGAACCACTTGATGGCGATGGAAGCCCCGGCATCGTCGGCGAGGCGTTCGGGGATACGTTCGCGGATGAGTTTGCGCAGGTGGGCGTCGATGGTGGTTTCGAACTCGTCGGCATCGGCGAATCCGTGGAAGGCGGCTTTGAAGCCAGAGGCGGCATTGCCGAACCAGCGGTCGATGAACTCGTCGAGGGCTTGCTTCTGTCGAAGTTTTTCCTGTGCGATGGCCTGGTCGTGGAAGTCGATGATGGGCTCCGTCATTTTGCGGTAGACCATCAGGTCGGGCTTGCCGGTTTCCTTGAAAGCGCTGTAGGCGTCCTCGAATTCCCACTCGGTTCCGGAGGCGTAGGCGGTGCCGTCGGGCCTGTTGAACTGGTCGGGCAGGCGGGTGCCGAGCCTCGACCAGAGGATGCAGACGACGATGTCTGTTTCAGACGGCGGAATGATCTGCTTCTGGAAGTGGGAGGTGGCGCGCAGGGGCTCGTGTTCCCAGAGTATGGGAATTAATTCGACGTAGCCGGAGAACTCGCCTTGCAGTCGTTCTAGGACTCGCGAGGCGATCATTCGCTCCTGACCAACGTCGCCCGGCGATGAGATGAAGACGCGAAGAGGTATGACGGCCATAGACTATTTTACTATAGCAGATGTGGGGGCAGATTGCGAGCCCCTCCTGCCGGCCTGCGCTGCGGAGTGCCCCCTCCCCCGGCCCCTCCCCATCGGAATGGGAAGGGGGTGGCCTGGTCGACGGGGTGGCGGTCGATGCCGTAGCCCATCCTCCCGACACTCGCTGTGGCTCGGTCTCCTTACTCCCCAAAACGGGAAGGACGGTCCGGCGGTCGATGGGCGTTTACGTGGTCGACGGGCGCGGTGATGGATCACGCCGATAAACGACGTGGCTTTGCCGGCTTCGCCGAGATGTCAGTCCCGGGCTGGGGAGTGGCGGTGTCGATATGGGGGAGTTTGTGAAACGGGAAAGGATTCCGGGGAGGGTGCGTATAATCGGTCCGATGCTGTTGGAAAGGGCTAACCATGATTATCTTACGAGACAAGCTGACGGGGCAGGGAATTGGGGAGATTACGGACGCGGATCTGGCTTTCTTGCAGGAGCAGATGGAGGAGGACCGGGAGGGGGATAACGACTACTATATTAATGAAGATGAGCTACAGTTGTTCTCCGAGGCGGGGGCGAGTGAGTCGATGATCGCGGTGCTGCGGGCGGCGTTGGACGAGAATGGGGAGTTGGAGATCGAGTGGGATGCGGCGTAGTGAATCGAAATGCGTGTAGATTTTTTGATTACACGTCTTGACTCGCCGAAAATCCTTCTGATATACTCTGTAGGTTCACGTTTTTGTTCGGTAACCTTGCGATGCTTTGCGGAACAATCTTTCGGGCTTCGGGTTGGGTGCTGCCGGCACACCTCGTGTCTAATTCTTCCATTCTTCTCGGCACACAGTTTGTGCCGCAGAGGAGGTTCTTGTGAGCGAACTTATCGATAGTCCGAAAGATCAGACGACTGCGCCGGCGAATGGGGCGAAGGCGTCGACTGTGCCGTCGAGGGGCGAGGGGGCGCGGAGTCTACATGGGAGTGCGGACGGTCGTCGGAACCTGGGAACGCTGCCGCTGGTCGTGGCGATTACGGGGCATCGCGACATTTGTCCGGAGGATGTGGTGGCGCTGGAGAAGGCGGTCACCGATATTCTTACGAAGCTGCAGCGCGACTATCCGAGCACGCCGCTGACCTTCCTTTCGCCACTGGCCGAG
>Ga0207705_10001089_pt1 | contig 22089 bp, 21 predicted proteins | sample KBSC13metaG_FD_184314 | JGI IMG/M metagenome (GOLD analysis project Ga0207705, IMG submission 184314) | Corn rhizosphere microbial communities from Kellogg Biological Station, Michigan, USA - KBS C1-3 metaG (SPAdes) (version 2) | ecosystem: Host-associated > Plants > Roots > Rhizosphere > Soil ... | reverse complement strand
GTCCAATGTGCTGGGCACCGTCACGCCTCTGAAAGAGATTGTGGCCCGCGCCCATGCCAAGGGTGTGCCGGTGCTGGCCGATGGCTGCCAGGGCGCGGTGCATCAGCCGGTGGACGTGCAGGCGCTCGACATCGATTTCTATGCCGTCACCGGCCACAAGCTTTACGGCCCCACCGGCATCGGCGCGCTCTATGCCAAGCGCGCGCATCTGAAGGCGATGCGGCCCTTCAATGGCGGCGGCGAAATGATCCGCGAAGTCTCCCAAGATCGCATCACCTATGCCGATCCGCCGGCCCGCTTCGAGGCCGGAACACCGCCCATCATCGAAACCGTCGGCCTGGCCACGGCGCTGGATTACCTGATGGGGCTGGACCGCGCCGCGGTTGCAGCCCATGAGCATGACCTTCTGGCCTATGGCCGGGACCAGGTGCGACAGTTCAACTGGCTCAAGGTGATCGGCGATGCCCCCGGCAAAGGCGCAATCCTGTCATTCGAGGCCGAGGGGATGCATGCCCACGACCTCGCCACCATATTGGACCGGGAAGGCGTGGCGGTCCGGGCCGGGCACCATTGCGCCCAGCCGCTGATGGAGCGGTTCGGCGTGACCTCGACCAGCCGGGCCAGTTTTGCCCTCTACAACACGCGCGCCGATGTGGACGCGCTGATTGCGGGATTGTCGAAGGCCCGCGGGATACTTGTGTAATGGATAACGCGCTGCGCGAACTGTACCAGGAAGTGATCCTCGATCATTCGCGGCACCCCCGCCACTATGGCACGCTGGAAGGCGCCAGCCACAAGGCGGAAGGCTATAATCCCCTGTGCGGCGACCGGGTTACCGTCTATCTGAAGCTGGGCGAGGATGGCCGCGTAGCCGACATCCGTTTTGAGGGCAAGGGCTGCGCCATCAGCCAGGCCTCGGCCTCGATGATGACCGATATGCTCAAGGGCAGGACGCAGGCAGAAGCCGAGACCCTGATGCAGGGCTTCCTCAACCTGGTGAAGGGCGAAGGCGCAAACGGCCTGTCGGAAGACGATCGCGAGCGGCTGGATGTGATGAGCGGCATCAGCGAATTCCCCATGCGGGTGAAGTGCGCGACCCTGGCCTGGCATACGTATAAGAATGCTTTGGAGGAGGGCGCGACATGAGCGACGCCGCTGCTCCCCAGACCCCGCAGGCCTCCGCGCTCAGCCCGGAAGAACTGGATGCCTTCACCAGCAAGCTGGTGACCGCGCTGAAGACCGTCTACGACCCGGAGATCCCGGTTGATATCTATGAGCTCGGGCTTATCTACAAAGTCGACGTCGCGGACAACAAGGACGTGGCCGTGGACATGACCCTGACTGCCCCCAATTGCCCCGTAGCCGGCGAGATGCCCGGCAACGTCAAGGCGGCGTTGGAAACGGTGGAAGGCATCGGCGAAGTGACGGTGAACATGACCTTCGACCCGCCCTGGACGCCGGACCGCATGAGCGAAGAAGCCAAGCTCGAACTGAACATGTTCTGATGGATACGAAACCGCAAAAGCCCCGTCGCGAACGCCCCAAGCCGGTCAAGCTGACCGAGGGGGCGGCTGCGCGCCTGGCCGAGATCATGGCCAAGGCCGACGGCCAATATCAGGGCGTGCGTGTGGGCGTGACCAATGGCGGCTGTGCCGGCATGAGCTACACCATGGAATATGCCGCGGAGGCCAAGCCCTTCGAGGAAGTCATGGAAGACAAGGGCGTGAAGATCTTCATCGATCCCAAGGCGATCCTGTTCCTGATCGGCACCGAGCTGGATTTCGTGCAGGAAAAGCTGGGCGCGCGGTTCGTGTTCAACAATCCGAACCAGACCAGCGCCTGCGGCTGCGGCGAAAGCGTTCAGATAACGCCTGCCCAGTCTTGAAGCGCGGTTCCGGCCGCTCCCCCAAGCTCACGGCGCCCGTTCGCCTTCGGCGAAACACTCCTGACCCAAACCGTTTCGACGATCTATTCCACGATTTTGGCCGCATAGCTGTCCGTCGCATGTTCGGTGGCGAAGGCATCTTCGTCGGTGATCTGATGATTGGCCTGGTCATGGACGATCAGATCTATCTGAAAGCCGGCGACAGCAACCGGGCGGATTTCGAGGCGGAAGGCGCCAAGCCTTTCACCTATACGCGGGGCAATGAACGTAACGCCACGTCCCTGTCCTATTATACCGCGCCGGAACGCTTGCTGGACGATCCGGAGGAGTTCTGCCGGTGGGCGCGCAAGGCCCATGATGCGGCGCTTGCGGTCAGGGCGGCGAAGGCTCCGAAACGTCGTACGCGCAAGTAACGATCAACCGCCGCGAAATCTCGGTTCTTGCTTTTCGAGAAAGGCCCTCAGCCCTTCGGCGAAATCATCCGTCTTGCCGGCGTAGTTTTGAGCGGAGGCTTCCCGAGCGAGTTGTGCCTCATGGGCTTCCCGGTCATGGAACAGCGCACGGGTGAAAGGCAGCGATGCCGGTCCGTCCGCCAACCGCTGTGCCAGATGCAGGGCTTCGGTCTGCAGCTCTTCGTCCGGCAGCAGGCGGTTGATCAGGCCCCATTCCAGCGCCTTTTCCGCCGCCAGCGGTTCGGCCAGCAGCGCCAGCTCGCGCGCCCGCGTCACGCCAATGGCCCGGGGCAGCAGCCAGGTCAGGCCGCCATCCGGCACCAGGCCGATACGCGTGAAGGACAAGAGGAAATAGGCCGATCGGGCCGCCAGGATCAGATCGCCCATCAAGGCCAGACTCATGCCGATGCCCGCCGTCGGGCCGTTGACCGCGGTCACGACAGGCATGGGATAGTCGCGCAGGGTGCGGAACAGGGGATGATAAAGCCGCTCCAGCACCTCTCCCGCGCCTTCCAGCCGCCAGCCCGGAAGCTCCTTCATGTCGGCGCCGGAACAGAAGCCGCGGCCCGCGCCGGTCAGCACCAGGGCGCGAAAGCCGCCGCGGGCGACCTCTGCCAGGGCTGTTTTCAGCCCGCCCACCAGTGCGCTCGACAGGGCATTGATGGTGGGCGGATGGTCCAGGGTGATGACGGCGACCTTGCCGTGTCCGGTCAGTGTCACGCGGTCGAAGGATTGCTGAGTCATGGCCTCAGCATAAGCCAAAGAGGCTCAAGCCGCGCTGGGCTCCAGCGCCGCCATGCGCGAATCATTCTGGTTGATCACCAGATTGCGGCCATGATGCTTGGCGCCATAGAGGCAGGCATCGGCGCGGCGCACCACGGATTCGACGGCCTCGCCGCGGCCGAACTGGGCCACGCCGATGGAAATGGTGATGGTGCCAAGAATGTCGCCGGTGGATTTCTTGACCAGCTTCTTGGTCTCGACCGTGGCGCGGATCTGTTCGGCCACCTTGCTGGCCGCCGCCAGCGAGGTGCCGCGCAGCAGCACGGAGAATTCCTCACCGCCATAGCGGGCGGCGGTGTCGCGGCCCTTGGTGTTTTCGCTGAGGCACGCCGCCACCAGCCGCAGCACCTGGTCGCCGGTCTGGTGCCCCCAGCTGTCGTTGAATTTCTTGAAATGGTCGATGTCGCACATCAGCAGCGACACTTCTTCGCCCTCGGCCACACCGGTCAGGGCGGATTTCACCGCTTCGTCGAACGCCTTGCGGTTGGCGATCTGGGTGAGCGGATCGGTCATGCTTTCCTTGCGCACGTCATCCAGCTTGTCGCGTAGCTCGGTGACCTGCTGGGAGGATGCCTGCAACTCGCCTTCCAGTGCCTTGGCGCGCTGCTCCATGGCGCGGGTGGCGGCGATCAGGCCTTCGACCAGCTTGCGCACATCCGCCTGGCTGCGTTCGCCACCGAGCTGACCGGTGGCCGCGGTCAGTGCCGCCTTGTAGTTGGCGGTGTCGCGGCTGGCGCTTTCCAGCCGGTCCATCACATCGTCGATCAGTGAGCCCATGTCGCCGCCCAGCGCGTCCATGGACGCGGCGGCGCGCGCGCCCGACAGGCAGCGCATGCGCAGGTCGCTGAGCTGGTCCGGCGTGAAGGGCTTTTTGGATTCGATCAGGCCGCGCATCACCTGCATCAGCCCGGGATTTTCGCCGGCGGCATAGGCGTAGAAGAGCTCGAAATTGTCCGGCGTCGCGGGCACGTTCACTTCGCCCATCAGCGTCATGGCTGATTTGGCAAAAGCCTGCTCGCGGTCGTGACTGAACACCCGGCTGCCTCTTGCTGACCCCGTGGCGCCAGTTTGCCGCTGCGCTTCTGTAAAAAGCGTTAAGTGGCGGCCCAAAATGGTGCCAAACAGCGCGGAAACCTTGGAGTTTACGCAGGTGCGGTAGGCCTGGAACGGGCGGGATCAGTCCTGAGGGACCGGCTTCTTCACTGGCACAGGCCGGAACAGGAAGGCCGGCAACTCGCTCTTGTCCACCGCCTCAGGCTGGGCGCCTTGCGGCTTCTGGGGGCGGGGGCCCCGCTTCTCGCGGTGTTCGGAACGGTGCTCGGACCTGTGGTCCGGCCTTTGTTCCTGACGCGGTTCTTGGCGGGGTTCGTGACGAGGCTCATGGTGGGGTTTTTCCGGCCGCGGTTGCGGCTGCGGTGCCTCGGCGGCCGCCTTGGCCTCTGTCGGTTCCATGGAAGCGACATGCTCATGATATTTACCGTCCGGCGGGCGGCGGTCGCGGTGCTTGCCATCGCGTCCGCGGCCACGATCGCGGTCACGGCCGCCGCGACCACCGCGATCCTTGTCGCGGTGCGGGCGGCTTTCCTCGCGCACTTCGATATCCATCATCTCGCGGCGGGCCAGCTTCTGGCCGGTGACCTTGTCGATGGCTTCGAGATATTTGCCGTCGCGATGCGAGGCCAGCATGAAGGCGGCGCCGCTGCGTCCGGCGCGGCCGGTGCGGCCGATCCGGTGAACATAGTCGTCGGCGTGGATCGGCACGTCGAAATTGAACACATGACTGACTGCCGGAACGTCGAGCCCGCGCGCTGCGACATCGCTGGCCACCAGGATCTTGAGTTCGCCGGAGCGGAATTTCTCCAGGGTCTTCATCCGCACCGACTGGTCGAGGTCGCCATGGATGGGGGCGGCGTCGAAGCCGTGCTTGGCAAGGCTCTTGGCCACCACATCCACGTCGCGCTTGCGATTGCAGAAGACGATGGCGTTGTTGAGGGTCGGCTCCGCCTCGCGGATCAGGCGGCGCAACGCCTCGCGCTTGGCCCAGTCATTGGCGGGGATCACCACCACTTCCTGGGAAATATTGGCGGCGGTGGTGGCTGGGCGCGAAACCTCGATGCGCACCGGATTGTGCAGGAACTGGTCGGTCAGCCGCTGGATTTCCGGCGGCATGGTCGCAGAATAGAAAAGCGTCTGGCGGGTGAAGGGCAGCAGCTTGCAGATTTTCTCCACGTCGGGGATGAAGCCCATGTCCAGCATGCGGTCGGCTTCGTCGATGACGAGGATATTGACCTGTGAGAGCAGGATGCGGCCGCGCTCGAAATGGTCCATCAGGCGGCCGGGCGTGGCGATCAGCACATCCACGCCGCGGTCCAGCTTCTTGACCTGCTCGTCCATCGAGACGCCGCCGATCAGCAGCGCATGGCTGAGCTTGGAATATTTGCTGTACTTGTCGAAGCTTTCCGACACCTGGTCCGCCAGTTCGCGGGTCGGTTCCAGCACCAGGGCGCGCGGCATGCGGGCCTTGGAACGGCCTCTGGACAGCATCTCGATCATGGGCAGGGTGAAGCTGGCAGTCTTGCCGGTGCCCGTCTGGGCGATGCCGATCAGGTCGCGACGCTGTAGCACCACGGGGATGCCCTGGGCCTGGATCGGGGTCGGGGTGCTGTACCCGGCGTCGGTGACGGCCTTCTGAATGTCTGGAGACAGGCCAAGATCTGCAAAGCCATTGGCTGCAGTTTCGCTTGGCGGCGGGGGCGATAGTTCAGAAGTTTCAATAACTTCAATTACTCCGGCTTCCGCGCCGGAACTCGTAGCACTGGTCGTAACACGCTCCTGAAGAAGGGGCGCGACACCTGGCGCCCATGGCCGGCGGCCCGGATGGCGGCCGACTCTTTCTGCGCCGCAAAATAGGGGTATTTGCCTGAAAATCAAGATATGACTTGAGCTTCCTGGGGTTTCATGGATTGGGCCGGAATGGGACGCATTATCAGTCTCGCGGCGCTGGCGGCCGGCATCTGGCTGCTATCCGTCTTCACGCCGTGGCGGCCGGCGGCCCTGGGACCCGAGACGCCGCCGGTCCAATTCTCCGCCGCCCGGGCCGATGCAGTCCTCGCGCGCATCCTAGGCGAACAGCGGCCCCATCCCGCCGGCAGCGCGGAAGCCGAGGCGGTGCGCGGCCGCATTCTGCAAGAGCTGTCGGCGATGGGCATCTTCGCCCGCACCCAGATCGGCATGAGCTGCTATGGCGATCGGCGCTGGGACAATATCCCCTGTGCCACCGTCACCAACATCATCGCGGAGGCGGTGCCGGGCACCGGCAAGGCGGTGGTGCTGATGGCCCATTCGGATTCGGTCGCGGCCGGGCCTGGCGCCGGCGATGACGGATCCGGTGTCGCCATCCTGCTGGAAACCATTCGCGCCCTGAAGGCGCGTCATCTTGAAGGTGCGCATCCGATCACGGCCATCTTCACCGACGGGGAGGAAAACGGACTGCTTGGCGCCAACCTGTTTCTGCGCGATCGCGCGCGCCGGGACGGGATCGGTGCGGTGATCAATGTGGAAGCGCGGGGCAACCGGGGCCCCAGCTATCTGTTCCAGACCAGCAAAGGCAATCGGCCGCTGATCGCGCTTTATGCACGCGGTATGCAGCGCTACGCGACTTCGTCGCTCTATGGCGAGATCTACAAATATCTGCCCAACGATACCGACCTGACGCCGGTGCTGGCGGCGGGCATTCCCGGCTACAACTTCGCCTTCATCGGCAATGTCGCGCACTATCATACCCCGCTCGACCGGCGGGAGAATCTCGATCCCAGCAGCCTGCAGCAACAGGGTGACAACGCGCTGGCCCTGGCCGATAGCCTGGCCCATGCCGACTATCAGACCCTGAAAGGCGAGGACGCTGTCTATCTGGATGTGCTGGAGCGCTGGCTGCCCCGGCTGCCGCAGCATCGGGTCCTGCCGTCCGCGATCATTGTCTTTCTGATGATCGCAGTGGCCGGCTATCTGGCGTCGCGAGGACGGCGCAGCCTTTCGCAATCCTTGCAGGCCGGCCTGATGCCGCCTCTGCTGCTGGCTGGCGCCGTCGGCATCGGCTTTGTGCTGCATAGCCTCGCGGCCTGGATTTCGGGCGAAGCCGATCCGTCCTTTGCCCATCCGCTGGCCCTGCGCCTGTCGCTGGCGTGCGGTGTTTTCGCGGTGGCGCTGCTGACGGCCCAGCGGGCCAGCGCCATTGCCTGCTGGCTATGGTTTTCCGCCCTTGCGATCGCCGCCGCCGTCTGGGCGCCAGGGCTTTCGCCCTATTTTCTTTTTCCGTCCCTGGTGGCGGCGCCGCTGCTTTTGCTGACGGTGCGGGGCGGATGGGGTTTGGCGGTCTTTATCGGCGCGCTGGCGGCGCTGGTGATCTGGCTTGGCCTCAATGCCGGCGGCGAGGCGATCATGGGATTGAAGATGCATCCCTTGTTCACCCTCACGGCCGCTTTCGGGCTTATGGCGTTGCTGCCCTTGCTGCGGCCTGCAAGCCAATGGCGCTGGGCCTCGGGCGCATCGCTGACCCTTGCCGTGGTGCTGGCGGTGGTGGCGGGGCTCGAGCCTGCCTTCAGCGATCGCGCGCCCGAGCGGCTGAACCTTCGCTATGTCGAGCAGGCGGGCAAAGCCTGGTGGCTGGCCGATCCGGTTGCCCGGCTGCCGGATAGCCTGCGGGCGGCGGCGCGTTTCTCGGACCGGCCGGAGCGGCGGGTGCAGTTTGGCTATGCCGCCCCGGCCGGCAACGCGCAATTCCCTGCGCCATCCGCCACGATTCAGCGCAACGGCGATGCGGTTACAATCAACCTCAACGCCGCGGGCGCGGGTGTCGCGTTGCTGGTGCCGAAGGAGGCGGGACTCAAAGCCGTCAGCCTGGGAGGTGTTACGGTGCCGGCATCCGGTGGGCGGGTGACTGTTTCCTGCGCCACGCCCGATTGCGGATCGGCACAGATGGTTCTGCAGCTGTCATCGACCGTGCCGGCGAACCTGACCCTGATCGCCTATCGCCACGGCCTGCCGCCGCAAGCCGCAGATCTTCTCAAGGCTCGTCCCACATGGGCGGTGCCGTCGCAAAGCGGCGACGCCACCTTGCTGGCTGCCACGCTTCAGGTCCCGGCGCGCTAGCTGTGTTTTTGGGCGGCGGCGAAAGCGGCCTTCTGTTCCGGTGTCGCTTCTTTCTGGTGCCTGGCTTTCCACTCGTCCGGCGCCATGCCATAGACCTCGGCGCGTGCTTCGTCCTTGCCCAAGGTGATGCCGCGCTCAGCCGCCGCCTCGCGGAACCAGTCGCCCAGGCAATTGCGGCAGAAACCAGCGGTGATCATCATGTCGATGTTCTGCACGTCGGTGCGCTGCCTCAAATGAGTGACCAGCCGGCGGAACGCCGCTGCTTCCAGCGCTTCTTTGGTCCTGTCATCCATCTAATGCACCTGCCGATCGCCTGCCGGGCCATTTTAGGGCCGAAGCGCCATAACTCCAAAGCGGCAGGAACGATCCCGCCGGTCGGCCGCCCGCCGGCAATTCTCCCTTGTTTTCCTGATGGTCCTTTATTTTCGGCTCCAAGCCGCGGCGTTGGCGTTACCGGACATGAAACCGGGAGGACCATATGCGCAAATTCATACCCGCCATGGTAGCCGCGCTGCTGATTTCGTCTGTCTCGGCCCTGGCCGCCGGCACCACGCAACCAAATAGCGCAGCCGCTGCACCGGAAAGAAGCCAAATCGAAGAGCAGAAGCTGGCCGCCCAGCCGTCAGACCCGGCGGCGAGTGACGACGATATCCAGCTGGTCATCATGGGCAAGACCGTGCAGGTGCAGGTCCCGAACCCCTACAAGAATCCCAAGCCGCATCTGCTGACCGATGCCTGGGCGATGCGCGCCTAGCGCGCAGGCGTGAGCCGAGCGCATTGAGAAAAGTCAGACGTCGATCGCTTCTTTTGCAAATTCCGCGGGAGAGTAGGCGCGGTCCGTAGCGAAAGCGTGCCGAGCGACCATCTAAAAAGCAGCACCCAGTTGGTCGTCAGACGTCGATCACTTCTTTCGCAAATTCCGCATTCTCTTGAATGAACTGGAAGCGCAGTTCCGGCTTCTTGCCCATCAGCCGTTCGAACAGGCTTTCGGTTTCCTTTGTATCGCTGTCGGGAATCTTGACCTGTAACAGCGTACGGTGACCCGGCCGCATGGTGGTTTCCTTGAGCTGTGCGGGCATCATCTCGCCCAAGCCCTTGAAGCGGGAGATTTCGACCTTGGCATTGCTGCGGAATTCGGTCTTCAGGATCCGTTCGCGATCGGCGTCGTCTCGGGCATAGATGGTCTTGCCGCCCTGGGTCAGGCGGTAAAGGGGCGGCATCGCCAAGTGCAGATGCCCACCGGTGATCAGCCCCGGCATCTCGCGATAGAAGAAGGTGAGCAAGAGCGACGCGATATGCGCGCCGTCCACGTCGGCGTCGGTCATGATGATGATGCGGTCGTAGCGCAGGTCGTCCGCGTTGTACTTGGAGCCCGTGCCGCAACCCAGCGCCTGCACCAGATCCGAAAGTTCCTGGTTCTGCTGCAGCTTACCTGCCGCTGCGCTGGCCACGTTCAGGATCTTGCCGCGCAGAGGCAGGATGGCCTGGGTGGCGCGGTCGCGCGCCTGTTTGGCGCTGCCGCCGGCGCTGTCGCCTTCGACCAGGAAAATTTCGGTGCCTTCGGATGCACCCCTGGAACAGTCCGCCAGTTTGCCGGGCAGGCGCAGCTTGCGCGTGGCCGACTGGCGCTTGGTTTCCTTTTCCTGCCGTTTCTTGAGCCGGTCCTCGGCGCAATCGATGACAAAGTCCAGCAGACGGTCGGCCTCGGCCGGGTGCTCCGCCAGCCAGTGGTCGAAATGGTCGCGCACCACATTTTCGACCAGGCGCAGCGCGTCGGGCGAGGACAGCTTGTCCTTGGTCTGGCCCTGGAATTCCGGCTCGCGGATGAATACCGACAGCACGGCGCAGGCTGAATCCATCACATCGTCGGCCGTGATGAGCGATGTCTTGCGGTTGCTGGTGCGCTCGCCATGGGCGCGCAGGGCCTTGACCAGCGCGTTGCGCAGGCCCTGTTCATGGGTGCCGCCCTGTGAGGTGGGAATGGTGTTGCAATAGGTGCGGGTGAAGGCGTCGCGGGCAGGAGCCCAGGTGACGGCCCACTCCACCGCGCCGCGGCCATCCTTGTTTTCCGTACGGCCGGAGAATTCGCGTTCGGTGACGGTGGTGGTCTTGCCGATCTCGCTTTTCAGGAAGTCCAGCAACCCGCCGGGGAATTTCAGCACATCCTCGGCCGGGGTCTCGTCCTTGATCAGGGACGGATCGCATTCCCAGCGGATTTCCACGCCGCGGAACAGATAGGCCTTGGACTTGGCCATGCGGTGCAGCCGCGCCGGCGAGAACTGGTGGTCGCCGAAGATCTTGGCATCGGGTTTGAAGCTGGTGATGGTGCCGCGCCGGTTGACCGCGCCCAGATCCTTGAGCTTGCCGACGACGTGGCCGCGCTCGAAGCGCAGCTTGTAAGCGTGCTTGTCTCGCGCCACGTCCACTTCCATCCATTCGGACAGGGCGTTGACGACCGAGGCGCCCACGCCATGCAGGCCGCCGGACGTGTCATAAGCCTTGCCGTCGAATTTGCCGCCGGCATGCAGCGTGGTCATGATCACTTCCAGCGCCGACTTGTTCTTGAACTTGGGATGCGGATCGATGGGAATGCCGCGGCCATTGTCGCGCACCACCAGGATATTGCCGGGCTTCAGCTCCAGCTCGATACGGGTGGCATGGCCGGCGACCGCCTCGTCCATCGAATTGTCGATGATCTCGGCCGCCAGGTGATGCAGCGCATTCGCATCGGTGCCGCCGATATACATGCCTGGCCGGCGGCGCACCGGCTCCAGCCCCTCCAGCACCTCGATGTCCTTGGCGGTGTAGCTTTTGGAACCGGAAGAGGGTCCGTCGAACAGGTCTGGATCGTGCTTTGGCATGGGTGGGGGCGCGCGCGTGTTTAGTGAATGAGACTGCGAAAGTTGGCCCCGAATCGGGCCTCAATTGTTCTGTTTTACTTTTTCTCAACCAGAAAAAGCGAGGCAAATCATGCGGTCCGCTCGGAGCCAACACCTCAGTAATTATTAAGAGCCCGGTGGCAATAATGGGGCGCAAGAGCAAGATCAGGTTTGTCGGGCGTGTCCATTTTGCGTTTCATTACCGAGGGACAAGAGAGCGAGCCGCGCGTCCTCAAGGCGCAGCTTACGCTAGCCGCTACCGCTGCCCGCAATACGCGCATCACCTCGCCGGTCTGGGCGCTGGCCTGCGCCATCCTCACCTCCACCGGCCTGTTCGGCCATGTCAGCTTTGCCCACACCGTATTTTTGCCGCTGGCGGTGACCGCGGCGATGGGAGCGAGCGCCCTGATGGCGACCGCTTACCAGTATTACGATGAGAGCGAAAATGATGTGGATTCCTGGCTGCAATGTTTTGTGATGATCCAGGCCTTCGGCAGCCTGGCCTGGGGCCTGATGCCCTGGCTGTGCTGGGAACCTGGCAATCCGCTGAACCACATGTTCCTGGCCGCCTGCGTCATGGCGGTGATCGCGGGCCTGGTGGCGGCGCGCGGCAGCAATATGAAGATGTATGTCGCCAACCTGCTGCCGCTTTCGCTGATGACCTGTGCGCGGTTTCTTCTGGGCGATTCCTTCTCGGACATGCTGATGGGCGCCGGCGCGCCCTTTGTCGCGCTGCAGCTGTGGTTTACCGGCAGTCCGCTGGTGCTGCGCATGGGCGAGGACGCCCGCCTGCGCTTCAAGGTCGAGGACCTGGCGCGCGAGTTGGAAGAGACCCGCGACGAGGCGCTGAAGAAACGCTTCGAGGCGGAATCCGCCAACGCCTCCAAGACGGCGTTCCTGGCCAATATGAGCCATGAGCTGCGCACGCCACTGAACGCCATTCTGGGCTTTTCCGAGATCATCGCCCAGGAATGTTTCGGTCCGGTGGGTTCGGAACGCTATCGCGACTATGCCGGCGACATCCACGCCTCCGGCGCCCATCTGCTTTCACTGATCAATGACCTGCTCGATGTCGCCAAGATCGAGGCGGGCCGCATGGACCTCGCCTCCAGGGTGCTGGATGCCGCCCGCACCTTCGATGTCGCCCTCAAGCTGGTCGGCAGCAAGGCGCGCGACAAGAACCAGGCGCTGGAGATCGTGGTGGAGCCGGGTGCGCCGCCGCTCTATGGCGACGAACGCGCCATCAAGCAGATCCTGATCAACCTGGTGTCAAACGCCGTCAAGTTCACGCCGCTGGGCGGCCGCATCGAGGTGGTGGGCGGCCGCGCCGCCAATGGCGATTTCCAGATCACGGTGCGCGACAACGGCCCGGGCATTCCGCGCGACAAGCTCGACAATATCTTCCAGCCCTTCAACCAAGTGGACAATCGTTTCGACCGCCAGGCCGGCGGCACCGGCCTTGGCCTTGCCCTGGTGCGGGGGCTGGCGCAGCTGCATGGCGGCCGCGCCTGGGTGGAAAGCGAATATGGCCGGGGCTGTTCGGTGTTCGTTACCCTGCCGGCGGAGCCGGTGGGTCAGACGGCCCAAGTGGCGTAAAGAAAAAGGGCGCAGCCTGCGCTGCGCCCTGATCCTAAGCTGATCTGAAAATCAGACCGAATAGTACATCTTAAATTCAACCGGATGAGGCGTGTGCTCGAAGGCATACACTTCCTCGTACTTGAGTTCGATATAGCTCTCGATGAAGTCCTGGCTGAACACGTTGCCCTTCTTCAGGAACTCATGGTCGGCCTTCAGGCTGTCCAGCGCTTCGCGCAAGCTGCCGCAAACCTGGGGTACCTTCGCCAGCTCTTCCGGCGGCAGGGCATAGAGGTCCTTGTCCATCGGGCCGCCCGGATGGATCTTGTTCTCGATGCCGTCCAGGCCCGCCATCAGCATGGCCGCATAGGCGAGATAGGGGTTCGCGCCCGGATCGGGGAAGCGAACCTCGACGCGCTTGCCCTTCGGCGACGGCGAGAAGGGAATGCGGCAGGACGCCGAACGATTGCGCGAGGAATAGGCCAGCAGCACCGGCGCCTCGAAGCCCGGGATCAGGCGCTTGTAGCTGTTGGTCAGCGGGTTGGTGAAGGCGTTCAGCGCCTTGGCATGCTTGATGATGCCGCCGATGTAATAGAGGCAGGTGTCCGACAGGTCGGCATAGCCCGAACCGGCGAACAGCGGCTTGCCGCCCTTCCAGATCGACTGGTGGACATGCATGCCCGAGCCATTATCGCCGTAGACGGGCTTGGGCATGAAGGTGGCGGTCTTGCCGTAAGCCTGGGCGACCTGGTGGATCACATACTTGTAGATCTGCATATAGTCGCCGCACTTGGTCAGCGTGTTGAACTTGAAGCCAAGTTCATGCTGGGCGGAGGCGACTTCATGGTGATGCTTTTCGGGGTTGATGCCCATGTCGCGCATCACCGCCAGCATCTCGCCGCGCATGTCCTGTTCGGAGTCGATCGGCGGGACCGGGAAATAGCCGCCCTTCACCTTGGGACGGTGGCCCAGATTGCCTTCCGCATACTCCTTGCCGGTGTTGGCCGCGCTCTCCTTGGAGTCGAGATAGTAGTAGCTGGCGTTCATGCCGACATCGAAGCGGACGTCGTCGAAGATGAAGAATTCGGCTTCCGGGCCGAAATAGGTGGTGTCGCCGATGCCCGACGAGTTCACGAAAGCTTCCGCCGACTTGGCGATGGAGCGCGGGCAGCGGGCATAGTTCTGGCCGGTGGTCGGCTCCAGCACGTCGCAAATCAGGATCAGCGTGGTCTGGGCGAAGAAGGGATCGATCACCGCGGTGTCGAGATCCGGCTTCAAGAGCATGTCGGACTCGTTGATCGCCTTCCAGCCGGCGATCGAGGAACCGTCGAACATGGTGCCTTCGTTGAGGAAGTCGTCATCCACCATCATCAGGTCGAAGGTGACGTGCTGCCACTTGCCGCGCGGGTCGGTGAAGCGGATGTCCACATATTTGACTTCCTTGTCCTTGATCAGCTTCAGGATGTCGGAAGCGGTTGTCTTCTTGTCGGCCATAGTTCGGTCTTCCCTTCAACGTGTTGGTTCAATTCGGTACCGGTCGCTCGGCCCACCGCCGGCGCTCGGTTTTTGATGGTCGCTCCCGCTCTCGCGGACGCTCCGTTTTCACCCCAGATTTTTGTCGCCCCCTTAAAGACGGCGATCCCTTAAAGCAAATGAATTAGATGGCGTCCGCGCCGGTCTCGCCGGTACGGATGCGGATGGCTTCCTCGACATTGAGGACGAAAATCTTGCCGTCGCCGATGCGGCCCGTGCGCGCAGCCTTCTGGACAGCCTCGATGGCGGCCTGCTGGCGGTCGTCATTGATGACGATCTCGATCTTCACCTTGGGCAGGAAGTCCACGACATATTCAGCGCCGCGATACAGCTCGGTATGGCCTTTCTGGCGGCCGAAACCCTTGGCCTCGGTCACGGTGATGCCCTGGACCCCCACTTCCTGCAGGGCCTCTTTCACTTCGTCGAGCTTGAAGGGCTTGATGATGGCTTCGATTTTCTTCATGCGTCTCCTCCGCGCGTCCGGGGCGGACGCACTGCTGTGTTAACCGGTTAGCAGGACTTGTGCCGGTTTTTTGTGGAAAATAACGAAGCGATTCCAAATGGTTGGTCATATGGCTGCTTTGAGGGCAGAAATGAAGGCCTATATATTGTGCAATATGCCTAATAAGTAGGCGATTTTACCCAGCGGATTACGCACCCAAAAGCCTTGAGCGCGGTGTCCTTCCTCGGCGACAAGGTTTGGCTTGCCGGATGCTCCTGATGCCCAATCCCGTCTTTTCCCGCCTCCCCACCAGCATCTTCCAGCACATGACGGGGCTGGCGCTGAAACACGACGCGCTCAATCTGGGGCAGGGCTTTCCCGACCAGGATGGACCCTTGTCGCTGCGCGAGGTGGCGGCCCGGCAGCTGCTCGAAGGCCCCAACCAGTATCCGCCCTCCCGGGGGCTGCTGATCTTGCGCCAGGCGATCGCCGACCATGCTCGCAAGTTCTACGGCCTGGAATACAACCCCGAAGACGAGGTGGTGATCACCTCGGGCGGCACCGAGGCGGTGACCGGCGCCCTGATGGCCATGGCGGTGGCGGGCGACGAACTGGTGATGATCGAGCCGACTTATGACTCCTACCGTCCCATGGCCGAGGCCGCGGGCGCCATCGTCAAGGCGGTGAAGCTGGAGCCGCCCGGCTGGCGGCTGACGGAAGAGGCCTTGCGGGCGGTGATTGGGCCCAAGACCCGTGCCGTCCTGATCAACTCGCCGCACAATCCGGCAGGCCGCGTCTTCAGCCGGGCCGAACTGGATACGCTGGCGAAAGTCGTATCGGAAACCGATGCGGTGGTTATCTGCGACGAGGTCTATGAGCATCTGGTCTATGACGGCAAGCCGCATATTCCCTTCGCCACCTTGCCGGGCATGCGGCAGCGGACCTTGAAGATCGGTTCGGCCGGAAAGATCTTCTCGCTGACGGGCTGGAAGGTTGGCTGGGTGATGGGGCCGCGCGAGCTGACGCGGGTGGTGCAGAATGCGCATCAGTTTCTCACCTTCACCACCTCGCCGGCGCTGCAGACCGGGGTGGCGCATGGCCTGACCCATGAGATGGATTTCCCGATCCAGCTTGGCAAGCGCCTGCAGAAGAACCGCGATGTGCTGACAGAGGGTCTGACCAAGCTCGGCTTTGACGTGCAGCCCTGCGAGGGGACTTACTTCCTGACGGCCGGAATCTCGAAGCTGACCAACGAGAAAGACTTCGCTTTCTGCGAGCGGCTGATCCGCGAGGCGGGCGTGGCGCTGATCCCGCTGTCGGCCTTTTTCCAGAGCGGCACACCCGATACCTTTGTGCGGTTCGGTTTCTGCAAGCAGCTATCGCTGGTCGAGCAGGCGCTGGAACGGCTGGAGAAATATTTAGGCCCCGCATGAGCCACGAGGTTCTCACCAACGCGCAGATGGCAAAGGCCGACGCCTATGCCGTGGCGCATGGTGTGCCCTCGTTGACTTTGATGGAAAATGCCGGCCAGGCGGTGGCGGGCGCCATCGCTGCGCGCTTCAAGCCCTGTCCAGTCACGGTGTTGTGCGGGCCGGGCAACAATGGCGGCGACGGCTTGGTCGTGGCGCGGCTGTTGGACGAGTCCGGCTTCACGGTGCGGGTGGCGCAGGATGCGGAACCGAAGGGCGACGCCCTGGCGATGTCGGACAAGTGGAAGGGCACGCGCGTTGCGCTGGCGCCCGAGGCGCTGGATGGCGCGCGGCTGGTGGTGGATGGGCTGTTCGGCGCCGGATTGTCGCGGCCGCTGGAAGGCGCTTACGCACAAGTGGTGGAAGCCTTGAACGATCTGCCGGTGGCGGCGATCGACGTGCCCAGCGGTCTTTCCGGCGATACAGGCCAGCCGCTGGGCGGCGTGGTGGTGAAGGCGGCGCTGACCGTCACCTTCTTCCGCAAGAAACCGGGGCATCTGTTGCTGCCTGGCCGGGCGCTGTGCGGTGAGATCGTGGTCTGCGACATCGGGATTCCGCCGCAAGCGGCGGCGACAGGATTGCATGAGAACACCCCAAGCCTCTGGCGCTATCCCAGGCCGGACGCGGAAGGGCACAAATACACCCGCGGCCATTGTATGGTGGTGAGCGGCGGCGCGGCGCACACCGGCGCGGCGCGCCTGGCGGCGCGGGCGGCGCTTCGGGTCGGGGCAGGGCTGGTCAGTGTCGCCTCGCCGCCGAACGCGGTGCTGGTGAACGCTAGCCATCTCACCGCCGTGATGGTCAAAGCCTTCGATGGCGCGGCGGGCTTGGGCCAGCTTCTCTCCGACAAGCGGCTGAATGCGGTGGCGCTGGGACCGGGTCTTGGCGTCGGCGGCGAGACGCGGGCGCTGGTGGATGTGGCGCTGAAGTCCGGCGCCGCGGTTGTGCTGGATGCGGACGCCATCACGTCTTTCAAGGACGATCCGGAGGCCCTGTTCAACCGTCTTCACGAGAAGTGCGTGCTGACGCCCCATGCCGGTGAATTCGAGCGGCTGTTTCCGGGGCTGCTGGACGAAAGCTCAAGCAAGCTCGATGCGACGCGCGCAGCCGCCACTCGTGCCGGCTGCGTGGTGCTGCTGAAGGGCGGCGATACTGTGATCGCTGATCCATCCGGCAAAGCGGCGATCAACGCCAATGCGCCGCCCTGGCTGGCCACCGCCGGCGCCGGCGATGTGCTTGCCGGTTTGATCGCGGGCCTGATGGCCCAGGAAATGAGCGCGTTCGACGCCGCCTGCTGCGGAGCGTGGCTCCATGGCGAGGCTGCTGCGCGCTTCGGCCCCGGCCTGATCGCCGAAGATCTGCCCGAGATGCTGCCCGCGGCGCTCAGGGGCTTGCAGGGTTAGGTCTCGTCTCATATAAGAGACGAATGGATACTTTGGTAGACAATGCCGAAGCCCGGATCGCGCGCCGCATCCAGCTGGAGCGCACCAGCCGGGGCTGGTCGCTGGCCGATCTGGCCGGGAAATCCGGCGTGGCCAAGGCCAGCATCAGCAAGATCGAACGCGGTGAGGTGAGCCCCTCGGCCGGCATCCTGGTGCGGATCGCGGCCGCCTTCGACCTGACCCTGGCCGGGCTGCTGTTGCGCGCGGAAGAGACCAGCCGGCTTTTTCGCCTGGCCGACCAGCCGCAATGGACCGACCCCAAGACCGGCTATGTCCGGCGCCAGATCTTCTGCAATCCCAGCCATCCGTTGGAGGTGGTGGAGGTCGAAATGCCGGCGGCCAGGAAAGCGAGCTTTCCCGCTTCGTCTTACGTGAATCTGCGTCATGTGGTGTGGGTGGAAGAGGGCGAGTTGGTGCTGACCGAAGGCGGAGAGCGCCATGTCCTGAAAGCCGGCGACAGTCTGGGCTTCGGCCCGCCCTCCGATGTCACCTATGCCAATGAGAGCAAAAAGCCCTGCCGTTACATCGTCACTCTGATGCGGGGATGAGGGATGCGGAGCTGAAGATGATCTCACATGTCTATGTCGGCATCCGTGATTTTGCCCGTGCCCAGAATTTCTATGCGCCGCTGATGGCCGCGCTGGGGCATGTGCTGAAATTCTCTGAAGACGGCTGGGCGGGTTGGAAGCCCAAGGATGCCGATCGTCCGCTGTTCCTGATCGGCGCGCCTTTTGATGGAAAAGCCGCCACTCCCGGCAACGGTCAGATGATCGCGCTGCTCGCGCCGGATCGGAAAACGGTGGATGCCTGCCACGCCGCGGCGATTGTCCACGGCGGCACGGACGAGGGGGCGCCGGGTCTGCGGCCCCAATATCACCCCAACTACTACGGCGCCTATTTCCGCGATCCCGACGGCAACAAGCTCTGCGTCTGCTGCCATCAGCCGGAGCCGGTGTGATGCAAGCCATTGTGATCCGCCGGGCGGAACAAGGCGACCTGCCGGCATTGCTGGCCATCTACAATCACTATGTCCGCGAGACGCCGGCGACCTTCGAAATCGAACCGCGCACCGTCTGGTTCAACGCTTTCGCTGCGACTGGCCGTTATCAGTGCTTCGTGGCGGTAAAGGATGGTGAGCCGGTGGGCTACGCCAGTTCAAACCGCTACAAGGATCGCGCGGCCTATGACCCGACTGTGGCCAGCAGCGTGTATCTGGCGCCGCCAGCACGGGGGCAGGGACTGGGCCGGCGGCTCTACGCCGCCCTGTTCGACGCCATGGCCCAGGAGGATGTCCACCGGATAGCCGCGGGCATTACCCTGCCCAACGAGGCGTCGGTCGGACTGCACCGCAGCTTCGGCTTCGAACCAGTGGGGATTTACCGGGAAGTCGGGCGCAAATTCGGCCGCTTCTGGGATGTGGCGACCTATCTCAAGCCCCTCTGAACCCTTCCACACCACTTGCCCTAGCCACCCCCCAAAACCCCTGCTATAGGGGCCCGCTTCGGGCGGATTCCCGCTCTAAAACGCGGACATGGCGGAACTGGTAGACGCGCTGGATTTAGGTTCCAGTGACGAAAGTCGTGGGGGTTCAAGTCCCTCTGCCCGCACCAGTTTCGGTAGAAGATAGAGAGTAGACAGATGCAGATCAGCGAGACCCTTTCCCAGGACCTGCACAAGCAGTTCACCGTGACCTTCGCCGCCAGCGAGCTGGACAGCCGGGTCAATGCGCGCCTGGAAGAGATGAAGCCACGGGTCAATCTCAAGGGCTTCCGCCCCGGCAAGGCGCCGGTCTCGTTCCTGAAGAAGCAGTTCGGCAAGTCCATCATGGGCGAAGTGGTCGAGCAGGCGGTCAATGAGGGCAGCCAGAAGGCCATCAGCGACAACAAGCTCAAGCCCGCTTTGCAGCCGCGCGTCGAGCCGCTGGGCAGCGTGGAAGATGTGGTCGAGGGCAAGGCCGATCTCACCTTCAAGGTGATCGTGGACCTGATGCCGGATTTCGACATCGCCGACCCCGCCAAGCTCACCGTCGAGCGCCTGACCTCCGACATCACCGATGCGGACCTGGACGAGGCGCTGGACCGGCTGGCCAAGAATGTCCGCAACTATGTCACCAAGGACGGCGCCGCCGAGAAGGATGACGTGGCGGTGATCGATTATGAAGGCAGCATCGACGGGGTGCCGTTCGAAGGCGGCAAGGGCAGCGACTTCAGCCTGACCCTGGGTTCGGGCACGTTTATTCCCGGCTTCGAGGATGGCCTGATCGGCGCCAAGGCCGGCGAGGACCGCGATGTCAGCGTCACTTTCCCGACCGAATATCACGCGCCGGAAATGGCCGGCAAAGCCGCGCTGTTCAAGGTCAACGTCAAGGAAATAAAGGCGCCTGAGGCCACCAAGATCGACGACGAACTGGCCAAGAAGCTGGGCCTGGATGATCTTTCCACCCTCAAGACGCGGGTGCGCGAGCAGCTGGAGAATGACTACAAGGCCGCCAGCCGCCTGCATCTGAAGCGCCGGGTGCTGGATGCGCTCGACTCCTCCCACGATTTCCCGCTGCCGCCGGCCATGGTCGAGCATGAGTTCACCAATATCTGGGCCCAGGTGCTGGACGAGCTGAAGCGCGAGAACCGCACCTTCGCCGATGAAGGCAAGACCGAAGACGAGCTCAAGGCCGAATACCGCAAGATCGCCGAGCGCCGCGTGCGCCTTGGCCTGGTGCTGGGCCGGCTGGGCGAGCAGAACGGCATCACCGTCGGCAACGACGAAGTGCAGCGCGCCATTCTGGCCCGTGCCCGCCAGTTCCCCGGCCAGGAACAGCAGGTGTTCCAGTTCTATGCCTCCAATCCCCAGGCCCAGGCTGAGATCCGCGCGCCCTTGTTCGAGGACAAGGTGGTGGATTTCATCGCCGAGCTGGCGACGGTCAATGACCGCAAGGTGGACAGGGAAACTCTGTTTGCCGATCCGGAAGACGAGCCTGTAGCTTAATTTAATTATCCCCCTCCGGCTGCGACTATCACGCCTTCGCTTCGCTCAGGCGCCCGTCGCAGCCACCTCCCCCTTCTTGGCGCTTCGCGCCGAAAGGGGAGGCGGGGCACGGCCCTAGCGGATGGTCGCCCCGCGAAATGCGGGGCTAGAGCGGAAGGGTCGCAATCCGGCCTGCGAACGCTATATTAAGTCTGGCCGGGCGAGGTTCCGGCTACTCTCTTCCTGACGAATCAAGAGGCGCGTGATGGCCAATCCGACCGAATTCTACAACAACACCCTGGTGCCGATGGTGGTGGAGCAGACCGCCCGAGGCGAGCGCGCCTTCGATATCTATTCGCGCCTGCTCAAGGAACGGCTGATCTTCGTCACCGGGCCGATCGAGGATTACGGCGCCAGCCTTCTGACCGCGCAGCTTCTCTTTCTCGAGGCCGAAAACCCCAAGAAGGAAATTCACATGTACATCAACTCGCCGGGCGGGCTGGTGACGGCCGGCATGGCGATCTACGACACGATGCAATATGTGCGGCCGCAGATTCAGACCTATTGCATCGGCCAGGCCGCTTCCATGGGCTCGCTTCTGCTCTGCGCCGGCAAGAAGGGCGAACGCTATGCCCTGCCCAATGCCCGGGTGATGGTGCATCAGCCTTCTGCGTCCTTCTACGGCCAGGCGGCCGACATTGCCCGCCATGCCCAGGAGATCGTGAAGTTGAAGAAGCGGCTGAACGAAATCTACGCCAAGCATACCGGGCAGACCGTGGAAGCCATTGAAAAGATGCTGGATCGGGATACCTACCTGACCGGCGAGGAAGCCAAGGCTTTCGGCCTGATTGACCAGGTCATGGAACGCCGGCCGGAGCTGGAATCCGCGGACAAGTAGGCTTTTCCCGGTTAAGGTTCCGGAATCTCTCAGAGATTCGCAACGATCGGGTTAAACAAATCTTGATCCGGGCGGCCCTAGCATGGTCGTATGTTGGGAGGCGGGGGGTGCTTCGGCGCCTGGCCCGCATTGTGCAAAGCAGCATCGGCCTATTAGGCTGTGAGCTGCAAAGGCTCTCGCAAGGGGGTTAGGGTCGGAAAGGGCCCGGTGGAAGACATGAGTAAGGCCAGCGGCGGCGAGTCCAAGAACACGCTCTACTGCTCTTTCTGCGGTAAGAGCCAGCACGAGGTCAGGAAACTGATCGCGGGCCCGACCGTGTTCATTTGCGATGAGTGCGTCGAACTCTGCATGGAAATCATCCGGGAGGAGAACAAGACCTCCTTCATGAAGTCCAAGGAGGGCGTGCCCACGCCCCAGGAGATCTTCAAGGTGCTGGACGACTATGTGGTCGGCCAGGCCCATGCCAAGAAGGTGCTCTCGGTCGCGGTTCACAATCACTATAAGCGCATCAACAGCTCGGGAAAAAATGGCGACGTCGAGCTGGCCAAGTCGAATATTATGCTGATCGGTCCTACCGGCTGCGGCAAGACCCTGCTGGCCCAGACCCTGGCGCGCATCATGG
>Ga0207705_10001084_pt1 | contig 22129 bp, 15 predicted proteins | sample KBSC13metaG_FD_184314 | JGI IMG/M metagenome (GOLD analysis project Ga0207705, IMG submission 184314) | Corn rhizosphere microbial communities from Kellogg Biological Station, Michigan, USA - KBS C1-3 metaG (SPAdes) (version 2) | ecosystem: Host-associated > Plants > Roots > Rhizosphere > Soil ... | reverse complement strand
CTACTTCGAGGTTCCGGTCGCCGTGCGGCACCGCACCGGCGGACCGCCGATGCTCGTGCAGTCCGGCAACTTCGGCGTCGACACCGGCTCCGTGCTCGCCTCGGCGCCGGGTCTGTTGACGTCGGCGCCGTCACTGCCGAGCGTGCTGATGAGCAGCCGGTTCGCCCGCACTGCGGGAACCTTGTATGCCTTCACCTGGTCCCGCAAAGGCCTGCTGCGCTATGTCGACCCGGTGGGCGGCGGCGCGGCCGCCTGGGCGTACGCGCTGCAGCTGCCGGCATCGGTGCAGCTGGGTGCGAGGTGCACGGGAACGATGCCATGGACCGGTGTCGTCGTGCCCTCCCTGCACGTGACCGGCGTTCATCCGTTCACCATGTCCGCAACACAGCAGCTGAGCTACGGTCTGACGCGCGAGGTGTGGCGAGCGCGGCAGTTCGATCTTCGCTTCCTGGCCGTCTCACCGACGACCGGTCGCGCGCAGCCGTGGCAATATCCGCCCACCTGGCAACACACGAAGTTGCGACACCAGGCGCTGTTGCAGCTCGTGCCGGGCATGACCTACTGCTTCTCCGTGCGCGCGCTGGACGCGTTCGGCGCCGCGACGGACTGGTCGGCACCGACATGCACGACGCGGCTCTACGACGACAGCAGCCTGCCACCGAACCCGGACTGGACCGCGCTGTCCGGCCGCAGCGGCCTCTACGCCGGCACCGTGACCGAGACCGCAACGCACGGCGCGACCATGTCGATCACCGTGCCGTTCACCCGGGTCGCGCTGCTGCTCTACCACTGCCCGCAGTGCGGCAGCATCGACGTCTTTGCCGATTCGCGACTACTGGGCCACCTCAACCTCCGCTTGGCAGGCAGCGCCCTGAAGCTGTGGAGCTCGCGCCCGCTGGCCCGGATCGCGCAGACACTCACCCTTCGCGTGACGTCGGCAACCGGTGTGGTCGCGATCGACGGTTTCGCTCTCCAGGACTTGTCCGCACCTCATCGAGCCACGGCCCGATGAGTGCAGACCCGAGATCAGTGCAGACAAGTGGGGTGTTTTGGCGTACAACTCTGACGTGAACGCGCCGCGGCTGCCCCTGGACTTCAGCAACATCCCGTTGGGCTCGCTCTACGAAGAGCGGCTCGTCGAGGATCTGCTGTTGCTGGTCGAGGTCGTCGCCGCCTGCCAGCACGACGACACGGCGCGGCTCTCGGAGCTCGGCGTGGGTTCCTGCGTTCCCGTCGCTGCGCCCTAGAGGAAACCGGCGACAAGCGCCGAAGGTGTGGCGGTCGCTTGGAGGTAGAGATGCGCCGCTACGCCCCGCTGATCGTCACGCTTGCCGGTTTGACGGTCGCGTTCAGCACGGTTCCGTCGTCGGGAGCCGCTCGCGGCTACGGCCGGCTCGGGTTCACGACCGTCGGCATGGCGGCCGGCCCGTCGTACGGCGAGCCGTCGCTCACATGGGCGCCGGACGGGCGACACGCGATCATGTGCACCCCCGGCAGTGACGGCAAGCGCCACGGCACTGTGCAGTACTGGTACACCGCTAACGCCGGGAAGACGTGGGCGCACTCGGAGTCAACCGCCCCCAGGGGCGGCGGCGACTGCAACGTCGACTTCATGCCGGACGGCACCGCGATCTCCGCCGACCTCGAAGTCAAGGATTCCTACCTGCAGCGTTCCACCGACTTCGGCAAGACCTGGCAGGCGATCGGATCCGCAGGACAAGAGCAGGACCGACAGTGGCTCGCGCACTCCAACGACGGCAAGACCGCCTACCTCGTCTACCACGACTTCGTCGCCGAGGCGGAGTGGTTCGCCAAGGGCACCTACGACCCGAAGACCAAGACCTTCAACTGGCCGTCGATCGACTGCTGCCACACCGCCCAGTCACCCGACCAGGCGTCCGCCCCGGGCATCGCCAGCACCCCGGCCACCGGTGGGTCGGCGTCGCTGATCGACGAGGGCGGCAACACGTTCAGCGGACCGATCCTCGTCGACCCGAGTGACCAGAGCAGCAAGCGGCTCTATGTCATCTACTCGATCTCGGACGCGCAGTCCAACCTCAACCCCAACGACGGCGTTCCGCCGTACGGCCCGACCCGGGGCATCGTGGTCGCCACATCGGACGACGCCGGAGCGACGTGGACCAGCCGCTACGCCGCGGTCGCGCCGCAACAGCCCGACGGAACGAAGGAACCCGCGATGGGCGCGATCTTCCCGTGGGGGTCGATCGACGCCGCCGGCAACCTGTACGTCGTCTACAACTCGACCAAAGGCGCGACTGGGGACCACTTCCACCAGTACTACGTCTACTCCAAGGACCACGGCGTCACCTGGAGCAAGCCGGTCAAGCTGGATCGGCTGGGCATCAACAACGGCGCCGCGATCTACGCCACTTCTGACGCCGGTGCCCCAGGACAGCTCGCGGTCGGGTGGTACGAGAGCGACAACGGCACGCCCTCGTCGGTCTCCGACCAGACGACGTGGACCCCGCACATCGCCGAGATCACCCATGCCACGAGCGCACACCCGACGATCGTCGAGCAGGCCGTCACCAACATCCCCGACCACCGCGGCGGCATCTGCCTGCAAGGCATCCTGTGCGGGATCGGTCCGGGCAGCTCCGACCGCAGCCTGCTCGACTTCTTCCAGGTGAAGATCAACCCGCTCACCGGCCTCGTCGGCATCGCCTATGCCGACAACGGCGGCTTCCGGCCGCACGAGGGCAAGGGTCAGGTCGTCTTCGCGATCCAGACCCGGCACCCGCTGAAGCCGGGACGCTAGGCCGGAACGCTCGCCGGGAACAGCGCGCGGAGGTGGCCGAAGATCTCGGCGCGGACCGGCGCGCCGGACAGCACCACGTCCACCATCGTGAGCGACGTGTGCGTGTGACCGCGGGCCCGGATGTGCGTCACGTCGACGCCCGCGGCAGCGAGGGCATCCGCGTACGCCGCACCCTCGTCGCGCAGCGGGTCGAACTCGCCGGTCACGATCACAGCAGGCGGGAGGTCGCGAAGCTCGCCGCGTAGCGGTGCAGCTGACGGCTGGGTCCGGTCCGCCGGGTCGGCGTAGTGGTTCCAGAACCAGTCCATCAAGCCCTTGGTGAGGACATAGCCGTCGCCATTCTCGACGTACGACGGGCGCGTCATGTCGCTGTCGGTCACGGGCGTGATGAGCAGCTGGCCGCAGATGTCCGGACCGCCGAGGTCGCGCGCGCGTTGGCAGGCGATCGCGGCGATGTTGCCACCCGCGCTCCAACCGGCCACCACCAGCTGGCCCGGCACACCGCCGACCGACACCATGTTGGCGCCGACCCACTGCACCGCCGCGAACGCGTCGTCCGCGGCGGCGGGGAAGCGGTGCTCTGGGGCGTGCCGGTAGTTGACCGACACGACGACGGCCTCGGCCTGCGCGCAGAGGTCGCGGCAGAGCGGGTCGTCCGAGTCCAGGTCACCCAGCACCCAGCCGCCGCCGTGGAAGTAGACGACGACGGGGTGCGGTCCCGGGGTGGCGGGGCGGTAAAGCCGGTAGTCGAGCGGTCCGTCGGCGCCGGGCAGGGTGCCGTCGAGGACCTCGCCCACCTGTGGGCCCGGCGGCCGCTCGGCTCGCGCCATCACCATGAACATGCGCGCCTGGTCGACCGGAAGCGACTCCAGCGGAGGCAGCCCCATCGCCTCCATGGTCTCGATGACGAGCTGCACGTCCGGCTGCAGCCGGCGGACGACGCCGTCGTTGACCTGCTCGCCAACCGGGCCGGAGAGGCGGAACCCGAAATAGCCGCGGGACCGCACCTCGTCGCAGGCGGCGCGGTAGGAGTCGACACCGCCGATGTAGGGGTAGAACACGCGCGGCTTGCCCGGCACGTTCGCGCCCATGTACCAGGAGTTGGCCTTCTCATACAGCGTGATCGCGGCGCAGTCGGCGACGTGCTGGTTCCAGCCCGACTCCGCCACCGGCGTCGGCTCGATGGTGTCGAAGCCCTGGTTGCGCATGTCGGTGAGGCAGTCCGCGATCCAGTCGACGTGCTGTTCGATCGAAACGGTCATGTTTGACAGCACCGAGGGACTGCCGGGGCCGGTGACGGCGAAAAAGTTCGGGAAGCCGACGGTGGTCAGGCCGAGGTAGGTCGACGGCCCGTCGGCCCACTTCTCCTTCAAGGTGACACCGTTGCGCCCGGTGATGTCGACCGCGACGAGCGGGCCGGTCATCGCGTCGAAGCCCGTCGCGAAAACGATCGCGTCGAAGCCGAACGACTCCTGTGCAGTGTCGATGCCATCCGACTTGATCGTGACGATCGGGTTCTTGCGCAGGTCGACCAGGCGCACGTGCGGCAGGTTGAACGTCTGGAAGTAGTTGGTGTCGAGACACGGTCGCTTGGTGCCGAACGGGTAGTCGGTCGGGCAGAGCGAGTCCGCCGTCTCGGGGTCCTTGACGACCTCGCGGATCTTCTCGCGCAGCATCTCGGAAACGATCTCGTTGGTCTCCGGGTTGAAGCCCTGGTCGGCGAAGATGCCGAGGATGGCGAACAGCTCGCCCGCCTCCCACGCGGCTTCGAACCGCTCCCGCCGCAGCTCCGGCGACGCGGTCGTGCCCATGATCGTGGTCACCTCGCGCGGCACGCCGCCGCGCGACCACTTGGCCGCCTCACGGTAGGCATCACGGTCGGCGGCGATCTCGGCGAGCCGGTCCGCCGGTGGCGGCCCGTTGTGTGCAGGGATGGAGAAGTTGGGCGTCCGCTGGAAGACGACCAGCTCGTCGGCCTGCTCCGCGATCAGCGGGATGGACTGGATCGCCGACGAGCCGGTGCCGATGACGGCGACCCGCTTGCCGGTGAAGTCGACCGGTTCGTGCGGCCACTTGCCGGTGAAGTAGACCTCACCGGCGAAGTCGTTCGCGCCGGGGATGTCCGGCGTCTTCGGCAGCGACAGGCAGCCACTGGCCATGACGTAGTGGCGGCAGACCACCTCGTCGCCCTTGTCGGTGACGAGACGCCAGCGAGCTGCTGCGTCATCCCAGACGGCCGACTCGATCGTGGTGGAGAAGACGATGTCGCGGCGCAGGTCGTAGCGGTCGGCGACGAGACGCAGGTAGTCGAGGATCTCCGGCTGCGTTGCGTACTTCTCCGACCAGGTCCAGACCTTCTCCAGCTCCGGGTCGAAGCTGTAGGTGTAGTCCGTGGTCGGGATGTCGCAGCGCGCGCCCGGATAGCGGTTCCAGTACCAGGTGCCGCCGACGTCGTCTGCGGCGTCGAACGCCTTGACGCTGAAACCTTGCTCGCGCAGTCGGTGGACGAGATAGAGGCCGGCGAAGCCGGCGCCGACAACGGCGACATCGAGGTCCATGTCCTGAGCATCTCCCGGCTCTGCTGCTGTTGTCACGGGCAGTTGTTGTCATCGTGCCAGTAGGAAGGATCGCACCTCATGCGCCCCCATCGTGATCACCGCATCGTCGAGCGGACAGGCCTCCTCAAGCGGTCGTTCCAGGTGGTCCACCGGCTGCAGCCGGTTGAACGGCAGCCGCGTGCGCAGCCTGACCCGGCGACGACCGCCCACGGCTTCGTGCAGGCGTACGACGACCCCGGACCCGTCCTCGGCGCGTTTGACCGCCGCCACGACCACGCGGTCGTCGTCGACCGTGATCAACGGAGCTACTGCCGAGCCGCTGCCGGGCAGCATCCGCAGCGGCGTGTTGAGCGACCACGCCTCGCGCAACACCGGCAGGCGGGTGCCGTCGTGCGGCAGCAGAGCGACGTTGACGCAGTGACGGCCGCGATCCGCGGTGGCATCGGGCCACGTCGGGCTGCGCAACAGCGAGACGCGCACGGCCCCGCCGCAGACGTCGTGACCGTAGCGGCCGTCGTTGAGCACGGCGACACCGAAGTCGGACTCCCGCAGGTCCACCCAACGATGGGCGCAGACCTCGAACCGGGCAGCGTCCCAGGAGGTGTTGGCGTGGATCGGCCGGTCGACCGCGCCGTACTGGATCTCGGCCGACAGCAGCCGCGACTGCACGTCGACCGGGAACGCGATCTTGAGCATCGTGTGCTGCTCCTGCCAGTCGACGACCGTCTGGAAGTCGAGACGGGCAGAGCCGGCGGCGAGCGTCACGCGCTGGGTGAAGGTGGACGCACCGGTCCTTCGTCGCACCTCGAGCACGGCCCGCAGCGGACCGGATTCGACCACCTCGACGGCATCGGCGGACCGCACGTCGTGGGCGGTCGCCATCGTCCAGGCGTCGACGTCCCAGGCGTCCCACTGCGCCGGCCGGTCGTCCAGCAACTGCAGCACGCCTAGCCGCCGACCGGCTCGCACCAGCTCGCGGCCGCAGCGCTGGTCGACGACGCTGGTGATGCAGCCATTGGCGTCCCAAGCGACGCGGAGCACCCCGTTGTCCATGTGGTCGCGGCCGACGACCACCGGCGCCGGCGCGTGCGAGTGCTGCACCGGCGAGGCGGCAAGCGCGGGCACCTCCACCCAGATGGGCTGTCCGTCGGCCTCCGCCACTTCTGCTCGCGCAAAGGGTGAGGCGTTGACGACCATCTGCACGTCACCGCTGCCGACGAGCCGGCGCATCGCGGCGTCCCGCAGCGTCGAACATCGGCTCGTCATGCGCTCGTACGCCGCGGCCGTGTCAGCGTGCACCCAGGCGATGCTGCTGCCCGGCAGCATGTCGTGGAACTGGTGCAGCAGCAGCTCGGACCACAGGTGGTGCAAGTCGTCGGTCGGATACGCGGCGAGGTCGGAGGCGCAGGACCACAGTTCGAGCTCGCGCAGCTCGCCCTCCAACCGGCGGTTCGCCGCCTTGAGACGCGCCTGCGTCGTCAAAGTGCCCCGATGCTTCTCCAGGTAGAGCTCGCCGACCCAGTCCGGCAACGACTCCGCCTGCTCTTCCAGCGCCGACCAGAACTCCGCAACCGAGACACCGGTCTGCACGCGTGGCAACGCGTCGACGTCGGCGAGACGATGCAGCCGCTCGATGTGCGAGCGCGTCGGACCGCCGCCGCCGTCGCCGTAGCCGTAGAGATAGAGGCCGATTTGCTGGCCGTGCTCGGTGAGCCGTTGACCCGCGGCCGCAAGCTGGTCCGAGCCGGTGGTTCCGGTGTAGGTGTCGGCTGGCGGCAGGTGGGCCAGCACCCGGGCGCCATCCGGGCCTTCCCACCAGAAGCTCGTGCGCGGGATCCGGTTGGTCTCGTTCCATGACATCTTCTGGGTGAGGAAGCGCCTGATGCCCGCGCCGTGCATCAGGCTGGGCAGGGTGGCCGGATAGCCGAAGACGTCGGGCAGCCACACCTCGGTGGCTTCGACGCCGAACGCGTCGCGCCAGAACCGCTGGCCGTGCACCATCTGGCGGATCAGCGACTCCCCGCTCGGCATGTTGCAGTCGGGCTCGACCCACATCGCGCCGACCGGCAACACCCGGCCTTCCGCGACGCGCTCCCCCAGCCGCGCGAACAGGCTCGGGTGGTCCTCGCGCAGCCAGGCCAGCTGTTGCGGTTGGCTGACCGCGAAGCGGTAGCCGTCGTGCTCGTCCATGTACGCGAGCAGCGATGCCACGGTGCGGGCGATCTTGCGCCGGGTTTCGCGAATGGGCCACAACCAGGCCGAGTCGATGTGCGAGTTGCCGACGGCGTAGAGCTGCGACCTTCGGGGGTCGCCGGCGCGGCCGACCGCCGCGGCTTGCGCCAGCGCGGCGTCGAGCGTTGCGCCGAGACGGCTGACGTCGAGCTCGTCGAGCACCTTGTCGAGCGCGGGCAGCCAGTCGGCCGAGACCGCGGCGAGGTCGCGAAGCACGGAGAGGTCGTGCGCGAGCCGTCGTACGTCGGGCCGAAGAACGCCGATGTCGGCCTGGCGCAGGGTCCAGAGCAGCGGGCCGGACTGCACCCCGGTTGGCAGCGCTTCGGCGGCCCGGCCGGCGACCCACGCCTGGGGGTTGGCCGCGGCCTCGACGACCACCTCCACCGCAGCGCCTGGCGCTGCCTGCTCGGCCCAGCGAAGCTCGCGGTGGCGACCCGCGAGCCCTTGCACCGGGACACCGCCGCGGTAGGCCAGCCCTTCTGCCCCGAACCCGGTGGAGTCGCAGCCCAGGTCGATCGTGACGACCACGGAGGCCTCGCCGACTGTTGGCGCGTCGGGCACGGCACCCGTGAAGCGGAACCACCACGTGTCCCAGGGCGCACCCCAGGCGGCGCCGACCGCGACGGGTGCAAAGGGCAAGCGGAGGGCTGCGTCGTACGGGATCGGTTCGCCGCCGACGGCGGCCGCGGTCACCGTGAGCGGCGTCCGGGCGATGATCTCGGCCTCGCGGAGCGCCGCGATCGCAGCTGCCGCACGGTCCAGCGCCTCACCTGACACGGGCGCAGCCTGTCACCACCGACACGGTCGCGCTACCTTGCCGGCCATGGACGGCGCCGGAGCCGCGAGCGCATTCGTCGCGGCGTTCGGTCGCGAGCCGTCGGGGGTCTGGTCGGCACCGGGCCGGGTCAACCTGATCGGGGAGCACACGGACTACAACGGCGGGCTGGTGCTGCCGTTCGCCGTCGACCTCCGCACATGGGCGGCAGCGGCGGCGCGCGACGACGATGTCGTGCGGGTGCGATCTCGCGAGCAGCCGGGCGACGACAGGGACATCGACGCCACGAAGCTGGACCGCGACGGCATCGACGGGTGGCCGGCGTACGTCGCCGGTGTGGTCGCGACGCTGCGCCGGCGAGGACTTCCAGTGCAGGGCATGGACATCTATGTCGCGGGCGACGTGCCGGAGGGCGCGGGGCTGTCGTCGTCGGCGGCGGTCGAGTGTGCGGTGGCGGGTGCGGTCGGTGACGCGAGCGGGTTGGACCTCGATCTCGAAGCAATCGCCGACGTGGCGCACGCGACGGAAACCGACGTCGCCGGTGTGCCGTGCGGAACCATGGACCAGCAGGTCTGCGTCCACGCGAGCGCGGGTCACGCCTTGCTGCTCGACTGCGCGACCGGTGCGCGCGAGCATGTGCCCTTTGATCCGGGCGCGGCAGGGGTGGTGACGGTGGTCGTCGACACGCGAACTCGTCACGCCCTCGCCGACGGGGCGTACGCCGAACGCCGCCGCTGGTGCGAAGCGGCGGCGACAGCGATCGGCGTCGATGCGCTCTCATTCATACGCCGGGATGAGCTCCGGGCTGCCCTTGCCACGTTGACCGACGAGGAACACCGTCGGGCCTGCCGGCACGTCGTCACCGAGAACGAGCGCGTGCGCGACGCTGTGCAGGCGCTGCGCGCCGGTGATTGGCATGCGCTCGGCAGGTTGCTGCTCGCCTCGCACCGGTCGCTGCGCGAGGACTTCGCTGTCAGCAGTCCTGAGCTCGATCTAGCCGTTGAGTCGCTCGTCGGCACCGGTGCGCTCGGTGCCCGCATGACCGGCGCCGGGTTCGGCGGAAGCGTTGTCGCGCTGATGCCGGTTGCGCGCAGTGACGCCGCCGCGACCGAGGTGGTGGACGCATTCCGGCATGCCGGTTTTGCGACGCCGGTCACTCACGTGGTGCACCCGTCGCGAGGTGCGAACCGACATTTCTGACGGTGCGCAGACATAGGCTTCGGCCCATGGCGCTGCGACCCGCTGCTCTCACGAAGGCACGGCACGGACCTGCTCCGGCCGGTCTCGTCCTTGCCCTGGTTTGTGTCGCCCAGTTCATGGTCGTGCTCGACGTCTCGATCGTGAACGTCGCCTTGCCGTCGATCGGCACAGACCTGCACTACTCCTCGACCGGGTTGCAATGGGTCGTCAACGCCTACGTGCTGACGTTCGCCGGCTTCCTGCTGCTCGGCGGCCGCGCGGCGGACATCTTCGGTCGTCGACGCGTCTTCATCGCCGGGCTGACGGTCTTCTCTGTGGCGAGCCTTCTCGGCGGCCTGGCCCAGACGTCCAATGAACTCACCGCGGCACGCGCCGTTCAGGGTCTGGGCGGCGCCGTGCTGTCGCCGGCGACGCTGACGATCATCATGACGACATTCGCCGAAGGGCGGGAACGCAATCGCGCGCTGGGGTTGTGGAGTGCAGTCGCGGGCGCCGGCGGCGCGTCAGGGGCGTTGCTCGGTGGCATCCTCACGTCCGGCCTGTCCTGGCGCTGGGTCCTCTACGTCAACGTGCCGATCGGCGCCATGGCCATCGTCGCGTCGTACATGCTGTTGACGGAGACCCGGAGGCTCGACGGGGAGCGCAGCCTCGATCTTGCCGGGGCGATCACGGCGACCGCCGGGCTCAGCGCACTGGTCTACGCCATCGTCGGCACCGACACCCACGGCTGGGGCTCGGCACGCACGCTCGTGCCGCTCGTCATCAGTCTGGTGCTGCTCGGAGCCTTCCTCTTCATCGAGGCTCGGCTTGCGCGGATGCCGTTGATGCCGCTGTCGCTGTTCAAGTCACGGTCGGTGACGGTGGCCAACGTCGTGATGGTGCTGCTCGGATCCGTGTTCTTCTCGATGTGGTACTTCCTCACGCTCTACCTGCAGGAAGTGCACCGCTACAGCCCGATCAAGGCCGGACTGCTGTTCTTCCCGATGGGTCTGTCCATCATCGTCGGGGCGCAGCTCGCCGGCCGGATCGTCACCGGGCTCGGGCCGCGCCGGGTGCTGGCCATCGGGCTGGCGTTCATGGCCGTCGGATTCGCGCTGCTGAGCCTGCTGTCCAGCGGCAGCTCGTACCTCGTCGGCGTACTGCCCGCGAGCCTGCTCACGACGTTCGGCGGCGGCTTGTGCTTCACCCCGCTCGCCGCGGCCGCGACCAGCGGTGTGCCGTTGCAGATGGCAGGTCTGGCTTCCGGTGTGCTCAACACCTCACGGCAGGTCGGCGGATCGATCGGTCTCGCGGCGCTCGCGACACTCGCCACATCCCGCACCAACGACGTTCTTGCGTCCAGGCACACGCTGCCGGTTGCCTTGACCGACGGCTATGACCGCGCGTTCCTGGTCGCGGCCGCCATCACCGTCATCGCGGCAGCGACCACCATGCTGCTGCCGCGCAAGGTGGCCCCGCCGACGAGCGCGGCACGGACCGAGGTGGGAGCGCCGACACCGGCACTGGCTGACTCGTAACTGGCTGACTCGTCGTCAGTGGTTACGCAGCGCGTTGATGAGCTCGCCCTTGCTCATCTTCGACCGACCGTCGATGCCGATCTCCTTGGCCCGCTGCATCAGGTCCGACTTCGACCAGTCGTCGTAGCTGCCGGACTTACCGCCCTTGCGGCCGGTGGACGAGCGCGATGAGTTGGCCGATGCGTTGGCAATGCGCGCGGCCTTCTCTTTGCTCGCACCTTCGCGGCGCAGCGCCTCATATTGCTTCTCGTCTTTGATCTGCGCACTCGGCATGTCGTTGTTGTGCCCGACAGCCCGGTCGACTACTCGTCAGAAGTCTGCGGCTGCCGGGATGACGTGCTTGCCGAGGATCTCAAGCGGTGTGATCGAGGCGACGTTCGGCACGGAGCCGTGGTAGTGCGTGACACCGAGGTCGGCGGCCGTGCGCATCTGCTCGATCAGGCGATCGACGTTCGCGCCGTCGGCTCCCGGGTCGAGCGGGCCCATCACCGTCTTCACGATGTCGTCGTAGTCACGGCCGACGTCGTCGCAGTGCCGGCGTAGCACGTCTAGCTTGTGCTCAAGCTCCGGACCGAAGAACAGGTTGCAGGCGTGTGCGTACTTCGCGACCAGGCGCAGCGTCTTCCGCTCACCACCGCCACCGATGAGAATCGGCGGATGCGGCCTGGTCAGCGGTGGCGGTGAGTTGAGAGTGCGCTCGAGCTGATAGTGCTTGCCGTCGTACGCCGCATCGCTCTCGCTCCACATCTGCAGGCAGATCTGCAGCGCCTCCTCCAGCCGCTCGAAACGCTCCGCAGTCGGCGGGAAGTCGAGTCCCAACCCGCGCGCCTCGCCCTCGAACCACGCCGCGCCGATGCCGAGCCACGCCCGGCCCTTCGACAGGACGTCGAGCGTCGTGACGGCCTTGGCCAGCATCCCCGGTTGGCGGTAGACGACCGCGGTCACCCACGCCAGCAGGGTGATCCGCGACGTGCGTCCGGCCAGGTAGCCAAGCGTCGTGTAGGCCTCGAGCATCTCGTGCTCAAGCGGGCCGATGTGGCCGATCTGCCAGAGGTGGTCCATCACCGACAGCTTCGCGAAACCGAGGTCCTCGGCTGCTTCGGCGACCCTCGCCAAGTCGTCCGCTAGCGTCTGCGGACCGCCCGGCCAGGTGAAGTTCGACACATGGAGGCCAACCTGCATGTTGTCACCCTATTTGCGACGTTCGAGCGGGCTCCCTCGAGGCGACGGCGGTGCCCGCACCGTCGAAATTTGCGACGTCGCCGAACACCGGCCGCACAGCGCGGCTCCACGTGGGCTTCGAAAATCCCGACGTCACCAAGCGACGGCGGCGCACAATGCCCGCACCACGCCGCGTCGAGAATTGCGACGTCACCAAGCACGGTCGCACATACCGCCCGCACCACGTCCGCGTCGAAAATCCCGACGTCGTAAGCACGGCTAGAACTCAGCAAAAGCGTGCTGCCGGTGTGTGGAAACCCTTTATTTTGCAACGAAAAGTGTCGGTGCTCGTCGGTAACGTGCGCCCATGATGCTGATGACGGAGTGTCCCGAGTTCCCGCAAGCCCTCTCGGTGCTGCCCGGGTGCACGTCCTTGGACGGGCAGGTGCTCGAGAACCTGCTCGACGAGCCACCCGGTCCCTGGTTGGCCGTCGTGTTGGGTGAAGTTGACCCCGCGACGTTGACCAGCCTGGAGCTGCCGGCGTATCTGGCCGCGTGGCAGAAGCTGGTCAACTGGGCGGAGGCCAACCTGACCGCCGGCGTCGCCGAGCTGGCCCACCGCCCGGACGTCGAGATCCCGGACAAGGAAGTCGCGCTCGCACTGTGCGAGCCGGCCGGCAGCGCCGCCCGCCGGGTCTGGGCCGCATTGCGGGTCACGGGCCGGCTGCCGAAGATCTGGCGGGCGTTTCGAGCGGGCACGCTGTCCCGCCGGCACGTCGAGGAGGTGGTCAAGCGCACCAGCCGGGTCGACGACCCGGACCTGCTCGACCAACTGCAGGACCGGGTGCTGGCCCGCGCGGCCGGTAAGACCGTCGAACAGCTCGGCCGATACACCCGCGACACCCTGCGCGACCTGGACCCGGCCGGCGCCCAACGCCGCGCCAAGGCCGCCCGCGACGAACAGACCGACGTGGTGCTCTACCCGGCCGACGACGACGGCATCGCCGACGTCGTCGCGACCCTGCCTGTCGAGGACGCCGCGATCTCCAAGGCCGGCCTGGACGCCTACGCCTTCGCCGCCAAGAACCGCGGCGACACCCGCCCGATCGGGGTGCTGCGCGGCGAAGGGATGACCCGGATGTTCAGCGCCTACCTCACCGGCGACACCCTGCTCGACGGCGGGCCGCCCACCTCCGGTGGCCGCCCGATACAGATCGGCATCGTCACCGACCTTCACACCGCCCTCGGTCTACGCGACCTGCCCGGCGAGGTGCCCGGCAAAGGCATGGTGCCCCGCGACGTGATCGCTGAACTGATCGCCCGCGAACAACCGAAACTGCGGCTGATGGTGATCAACGAACACTCCGGCCGGCTGCTCAGCCGACGGCTACCGGCCCACCCCCGAACAGATCGCGCAGGTCCGCGCCACCTATGTCACCTCCATCGGTCCCGGCAGCCAGGTCCCGGCCGACCGCTGCGACACCGACCATCCGATTCCCTACCCGCAAGGCGAGACCGTGATCGGCAACCTTGCCCCGCTCGACCGCGACTGGCACGGCGACAAGACCCGCAAACACCTCACCGTCACCATGCACGACGACGGCACCATCACCATCACCACACCACTCGGCCAAACCCGTACCGTCGAGCCCTACGACTACCGACCGTGCAAGAGCGCACCACCCACCTCACCCGACGTCGAGAAAACCGACGCCGGCCGCGCCGTCCCCGACCAGGACACCCCGCCGCCCTCCTAAGCCCATCGGCAAAGCGTCAGAAATTCCGACGCCGCCGCAAGAGGGTCGTTCGACCTAGTCGCGATCCGTCGCATGCGCGTGACGATGGGTGCATGACCGAGGATCTGGGACGCACGGTAGTTGTCGGTGTCGACGGGTCGGAGTGCGGCGCTGCTGCGGTTCGCTGGGCCGAGGCCCACGCTCGCCAGAACGGCGGCACCCTGCGACTCGTGACCGCATGGCACTGGCCCGCGTCCTACGGCGTGCCGCTGAACTACGACGCCTTCAACCCCGCCGAGGACGCCCGCAAACTTGTCGAAGCCGCCGCCGCCGAAGTGTCGCTGCCGATCGATCGCGTGCGCACCGATGTCATCCAGGGCGCGGCCGGCGACGTACTGGTGCGGTCGAGTGAGCATGCGACGACTCTGGTCGTCGGCACCCGCGGACACGGCACCTTGTCCGGCGCGCTCATCGGCTCGACCAGCGACTATTGCGTGCATCACGCCAAGTGCCCGGTCGTGGTCGTGCGATGAGACTCAGATGAACCGGCGCGCAAGTGGCGAGCCAGCCGGGGCTACGCCAGAGGCATGGGTCCCGTCTCATGTCAGCCGACGAGGCGGGCGACCGGTGCGCTGTCGACCCAGGTGCCGACGGTTTGCAGCGTGCCGCTGTTGACCTCGGAAATCTGCGCATAGGTGTTGCACAGCGCGGCCAGCAGCGGAATCTGCTTGCCGTCGCACGTGAACGTGTGACTCATGAAGCCCGGCTGGTTGCGCGTCGCCTGCAGCGCCGTGGTCAGCGCGGCCGGCGTCAACGACCCATGGATCCCGGCCAGCAGGTGTTGCAGCACCATGACGTCGCTGAAGCCGGCCTGCGACAGCAGCGACGGCGGGAGGCTGGGGTCATAGCGCTGCACAGCGGTGAGGTACGTCGAGACATCCGCGTCGCTCGTGTCAGTGAAAGGCAGATAGCCGGAGGCGATGACGCTTCCCTCGACCGCACTGCCCGCAGCCGAGAGCACGCTCTTCGATCCGCAGAAGCTCGGATACATCATGTGCGTCTTGAGCCCGACAGACGCGACGCCTTGCATGATCCGGGCGCAGTCCTGTGCCGGAAAGACCGCAATGACCGCCTGCGGGTGGCGAGACGCGACCGCAGACAGAACCGGTACGACGTCGGGCGTGCTGCCCTCGACCGGGAACAGCCTGAACTGCGTGATGCCCTTCTTGTGAACGATCGTGGTGAGCAGCGTCGCCGCCTGCGACAGCAGGCCGGGCACGTCGGAGTAGACGACGGCGAGGTTGGTCACGTGCAGCGTGTCGACGGCGTAGGCGACCTCGGCCAGCACCTCGGTCGCCGTGCCGCCGGTGAGCATGAACGACCCGGCACTGGTGAGGGCCTCGGTCGCGGCCGGGGTGCCTCCGACGTACGGCACGTGGTTGCTCGCCAGCGGCGGCAACGACGCCGCGGCGCCCAGGTCGACGCCGCCGATGACCGCGACTGGATGCTCGGCGAGCAGCTTGTTGGAACAGGCCTGTGACGACTCGGGCGTGCCCGTCGTCGTACAGGTGTCGAGCTTCAACGGCCGGCCGCCCACGCCGTGCAGCGTGTCGTTGACGTAGCGCTCGGCGACCAGCGCCCCGCGGCGCAGGTCCGGAAAGGAGCCGACCGGCGCGTTTTCGGTGTTGATGAGCCCGACGACAACGGAGTTCGATGGCGTTCCGCTGCTGCCGGAGGTCGTGGGCGCGGACGACGAGCCATGTGAGCAGGCGGCCAGAGTCAGGGCCGCTGCGCACGACACCACCAACCGGCGAGCGACGAGTTGCATGCGTCGATTGTGGCCAGCCGCCATTCTGTGTCCTATCTCGACCTACCTGCAGTTCCTGCTGCTCGGACTCGGCGCCGGGGCGATCTATGCCGCCCAGGCGATGGGCCTGGTGCTGACCTATCGCGCCTCGGGCGTCATCAACTTCGCGCACGGGGCGGTGGCGATGTACGCCACGTATGTCTTTGTCGGGCTGCGCAGCACCGGCCAGTTGCTGCTGCCGCTGCCCGGCTCAGCCGGCCTGATCCACGTCGGCACCCTGCCCACCGCCGCCGCCGCGCTCGTCGCTGTGGCGGCCGCGGCGCTGCTGCAGCTGGGTTGCTACTGGCTCATCTTCCGGCCACTGCGATCGGCGCCCCCGCTGTCCGCTGTCGTCGCGACGGTCGGGTTGATGGTCGCACTGCAGGCGATCGTCACCATTCGGTTCGGCTCCGACTCCGTCCTGGTGCAGTCAGTGCTGCCCGACCGCCCGTTGTCGATCGGGTCGATCCGGCTCCCCGAGGACCGGCTCTACCTCACCGGCATCGTCATCCTCCTCGCCTGCGCGTTGTGGGCGGTCTACCGGTTCACCGCGTTCGGCATCGCGAGCCGGGCCGCAGCGGAAGACGACACCGGGCTGTCGCTGCTCGGCTGGTCGCCACACCTCGTCGCGGGCGCCAACTGGATGCTCGCCGGCGTCATAGCGGCCGTCGCCGGCATCCTCGTCGCGCCCATCACGACACTCGACCCGGTCACTTTCACGTTGCTCGTCGTGCCCGCGCTGGCCGCGGCACTTGTCGGTGGGCTCACGTCGTTCGGCTGGACCGTCGCCGCCGCTCTCGCGCTCGGCATGCTGCAATCGGAGCTCGTCCAGGTGCAGCTGCACGCGTCGTGGTTGCCCGCGACCGGGATCTCGCGCGCGCTCCCGTTGGTGCTGGTCATTGCCGTCGCGTTCGCGCGCGGCACCCTGGTGCCGGCCCGCACGACCACCGTCGTACGCCGACTCTCTGTTGTGGGCCGACCGCGCCAACCGCTGCTCGGCCTGTTTGCCCTGCTCGCCGGCGGATCGATCGCGCTGGTGGCGTCGCACGGCACCTACCGGCTCGCCCTTGTCACGAGCATCGTGGCCGCAATCGCCTGCCTGTCTCTCGTCGTCCTCACCGGCTACCTCGGCCAGTTGTCGCTCGCGCAGATGGCGTTCGCCGGCGTGGCCGGCTTCATCCTGGCGAAAGTGCAGCGCGACCTCGGCGTGCCCTTTCCGGTGGACGTCGCGCTCGCCGCGCTCGCCGCGGCGGTCACCGGACTCCTCATCGGCATACCGGCGCTGCGCGTGCGCGGCCCGGCGCTCGCCGTCGCCACGCTCGCCGGCGGGATCGCGGTGGAGTCGTTGCTGTTTCAGGACCCTCGGGTCACCGGCGGCCTGGCCGGCACGAAGGTGAGCGGCCCGACGATGTTCGGCCTGCACTTCGGGCCGGGCGCAGGCGGTTCGGACTACCCGCATGTCGCGTTCGGCTTGTTCGCGCTGGTGGTCCTCTGTCTGATCGCTGCCGGTGTGCTGTGGCTGCGGCAAGGCGCCATGGGCCGTCGGATGCTGGCGGTGCGCGCCAACGAGCGAGCCGCCGAGGCGGCCGGCGTTGCGCTCACCTCGACCAAGCTGGCGGGATTCGCGATCTCGGCCTTCATCGCCGGCATCGCGGGGGCGATGCTGGGCTGGCAGCAAACCCAGCTGTCGTTCGGGTCGTTCGACGTCTTCGTCTCACTGGCGCTCGTCGCGGTCGCCTACGTCGGCGGGATCGGTCGCGTCTCCGGTGCGCTGGTCGGCGGCGCGCTGGTGGCGAGCGGTCTCGTCTTCACCGCACTCGACAGCGCGGCCGGCATCGGTCGCTACCAGCTGTTCGTGAGCGGTGTCGCCGTCATCGCGTTCACCGTGCTGGCACCGGACGGGATCACTGGCGTCGCCGACCGGCTCACGGTCAGCTGGCGGCGCCGATGACCGAGCTGCTGCGCATCGATGGACTGCAGGTGCGGTTCGGTGCGGTCGACGCGGTCCACGACCTGGATCTCACCCTGCACGCCGGCACGGTTACGGGACTCATCGGTCCCAACGGCGCCGGCAAGACCACACTCATCGACGCCGTGATGGGGTTCGTGACACCCACACGCGGAAGCGTCGTCTTCAACGGCGAGTCCGTCGCGGGTCTCGCGCCGCATCAGCGCACGCGGCTCGGGCTCGCCCGCACGTTTCAGGCGGCCGAACTGTTCGAGGACATGACCGTCGCCGAAAACGTTCTGGTCGCGGCGGAAAGCCGCGGCGCGGGAAGCGACGAAGCGACCGCGGCCGCGACGCGAGCCGGGTTGGCCGGCCTCGACGGCCGCACCGCCGCACATCTGTCCACCGGCGAGCGCAAGTCGCTTGCGCTGGCCAGAGCGCTCGCCGGCCGCCCACTGCTGCTGATGCTGGACGAACCGGCCGCCGGACTCGACCGCGCCGAACGCCGTCGGCTGGTCGACACCCTGCGTGACCTTCGGGCCACCGGCATGACCGTCGTCCTCGTCGACCACGACGTCGACCTGGTGCTCGAGGTCTGCGATCGGGTCGTCGTCCTCGACCTCGGCGCCGTCGTCTACGACGGCCCTCCGGCCGGCGTACGCGAAGACACCCGCGTGGCCGCCGCCTACCTCGGGACAGCGCTCCGCTCCCAACCGGAGGCGGCGGCGACTAGAGACAAAGACACTGCCGACCTCGTCGTACACACCCGTGGGCTGTCCTGCGGCTACGGCGACACGACCGTCGTGCGCGACATCGACCTCCAGGTGCGAACGGGCGAGCGGGTCGCGCTGCTCGGCCCGAACGGGGCCGGCAAGACGACGACGCTGCTGACCCTGTCCGGGGCCCTCGCCGCGATGTCGGGCGATGTCGATGTGCTCGGAGCGGCCCCGGCACCGGCGCACCGGCTGGCCCGACGTGGAGCCGCCCATGTCATGCAGGACCACAAGGTGTTTGCGACTCTGACGGTGGCGGAGAACCTCCGGCTGGCCGGGGCAAACCGCGACATGCGCGACCGGTTGTGCGACCTGTTCCCTGCGATTGGCCGGGTCATCGACCGCCAGGCCGGCGCCTGTTCCGGCGGCGAGCAGCAGATGCTGGCGCTTGCCCGCGCGCTGGCCAAGGAGCCGCGACTGCTGCTCGTCGACGAGCTCAGCCTCGGCCTTGCTCCGACGACGGTCACCGCGCTGTACGACGCGCTCTCGGTCTGGCAGCGGCAAAGCGGCGGCGCCGTGCTGTTCGCGGAGCAGCACGCCGAGCAGGCACTGCGGTTCGCCGACCGTGCCTACGTGCTCGCCGCCGGCCGGATCGTCGTCCAGGCGACGGCCGCCGAGCTGGCAGCCGCACCGGAGCTACTCACCCAGGCCTACTTCGGTCCCGACCGCGGCTGACAGGGACCTTCGGCCCTTTTCGCCTACCGGGCTCGTTGGCCAGTGTCGGCGTACGGGCCGTCTTGAAGGAGCTGCAGCATGGCGAGCCATCCCTCACCGACGCTGTTCGCCGTCGACCACCACCGCGTGCAGGAACTCGACTGGGCGTCATTCCCCGCGGGCGACGGCGTCCGGCAGAAGGCGCTCTACACAGATGGCCCGGTGACTGCCGGCCTGCTGCTGTTCGGCCCCGACGCCCGCGAGCTGACTCACATGCACCGCGACGGCGAGCATCACATCTGGGTGCTGCGCGGCTCCCTGCTCGTCGACGAGACCCGACTCGAGGCCGGCAGCTACCTGCATGTGCCATCCCACCTGTGGCACAGCATTACCGCCGGCGCCGCCGGCTGCCAGGCGTTCTATGTCTACTGTCCGACCGGCCACGGGTGACACACTCGGCGCATGAGCCTGCTCCGGCACCGAGCTCCCGCCCTGCTCGTCGCCGCGATCGCCCTGGTCGCGGTCGGCTGTAGCGGAAGCAGCAGCGGCACGAAGTCGAAGTCGGCACCGGCGATCGCGGCCGACGCCAAGAACGCCGCCGCAGCCGCGCACTCGGTCCACGTCAGCGGCACCGCGGCGGCGCAGGGTCAGGCGGTGCCGGTCGATCTGCACGTCGCGACCAACGGGTCCACCGGCACCGTCACGTTCGGTGGCGCGCAGGTGCAGATCGTGGCGACCGGCGGCAACCTCTATGTGCGCGGGGCACAGAAGGTGCTCGGTCAGTTCCTCGGCTCCGGTGCGGAGAAGAAGATCGACGACCATTGGGTGCAGCTGTCGACGTCGATGCCGCAGCTGGCGCAGTTCGCCGGACTGGTCAGCCTGCCGACCCTCGTCAACCAATACCTGACCCCGACGACGACACCGACCAAGCAGGCGGTCAGCACCGTCGGCGGCCAGAAGGTCGTCGCCCTGTCCGGTTACGGCGCGGACGGGAAGGGACTGCTGTCGGTCGCGGCGTCCGGCACGGCGTACCCCGTCCAGCTGCAGACGTCTGTCGGCAAGGTGACCTTCGCGGACTGGAACGCCCCGGTCACCGTGACCGTGCCGACCGACGTCGTGCCGCTGGCCAGCCTCACCGGCTAGCGCATCGGGACTTTCGGCACTGTCGGCGCGTGCGGTCAGCCCCGACGCTGGAAAGGTGACCGAGACATCCGTCGTGACCGTGGCGGATGGCCGCACCGCGACGTTGCGCCGGCTGCGGCCGAGCGATGCGCAGGCGCTGCTCGCCGCCATCGACGAGGCCGATCCGGCCGACCTGCGCCGACGCTTCATGGGCAGCACACCGCCGGCGACGTTCCTGCTCAAGCGGCTCGCCGACATCGACGCCCAGCATCACGTCGGGCTCGGGGCGTTCGACGGTCAACGCCTCGTCGGCGTCGCACAGTTCGACCGCGGCGACGACCGTCCGACCGCCGAAGTTGCCATCGAGATCGCGAGCGACTGGCAGCACACCCGACTCGGCACGCAGATGCTCCTGCACCTGTCCGACATGGCCCGCGAGTGCGGCATCACCCGCTTCACCGCCTGCTTCTTCGCCGACAACCTGGGCATCCAGCACTTGATCCGCGACATCGACGGGCGGGTGCGGATCCACTACGAGGCCGGCGAGGGCTTCGCCGAGATTCACCTGGACCGAGCTCCGGAACCCACGTTGACAAGGGCGAGCGGGGTTACCGGCCAGTAAGACGGTCGCGAAACCGAACGACGTTCGGCATACTGCATCCCATGGGTCGGGTTGGGGTGCGGATGCGGTCCGCGCCCCCCTCGACAGACGCGGTATTCCAGGAAGCCACGTTCGACGGCGACGTCCCGATCGGCCGCGAGGAGCTCGAGCAGCGGCCCGGCACCGCACGCTCAGCGCTGCGCTCGCGCGACTTCCGGGTCCTGTGGCTGGCGATGTTCTCCTCCAACGTCGGCACCTGGATGCAGAACGTCGCGCTCGGTGCCTTCGCCTACCGGCTGTCGCACTCGGCGACCTTCGTCGCGCTGGTCGGTTTCGCCCAGATGGGTCCGGTGCTGCTGCTCGCCCCGGTCGGCGGGATGCTCGCCGATCTCGTCGACCGCCGTCGCATGCTGCTGTTGACCAACGTCGAGCAGATGGTGTTCTCCGGCTTGCTGGCGTGGGTAGCGGCGATGTCCGACCCGCCGCGGGCCCTGCTGCTGTTAGTCGTGCTGGCGATCGGGGTCGGCGGCGCGCTCAACGGCCCGCCGATGTCGAGCCTGCTGCCCAACCTGGTGCCGCGCGTCGACCTCCCCGGCGCGATCTCGCTCCAGTCGGTGCAGATGAACCTGTCCCGGGTGGTGGGGCCGGCGATCGGCGGCATGCTCCTGCCGAGCATCCACGCCAGCGGTGTCTTCGCAGTCAACGCCGGCAGCTACCTGTTCGCGGTCGCGGGCACGTTCGCGATCCGCAGCGTCGCGCAGGGCCGGGCGCCCAGCACCGAACGCGGCCTGCGGCGACTGTTCGGCGGGGTCGCGGTCGCTCGCCGTGACCCGCTGGTGCGCACCGTGCTGCTCACGATCGCGGCGATCTCGTTTTTCTGCCTGCCGTTCATCGGGTTGATGCCGGTGATCGCCGCCCAGAACCTGCACCTGGACGTGACCGGCGTCGCCTACGGCCTGCTCTACGCCTGCTTCGGGCTCGGCGCCGCCTCCGGCGCGATCGCCGTCGGCACGGTCCTCGTCGGCTACCGGCGAGACCGGGTGATCCCGATCGGCCTGGGCTGCTTCGGGCTTGCGCTCCTGCTCTTCGCCCTGCTGCGCACCGCCGGACCGGCGTACGTCGTGGTGTTCGCGGTCGGCTTCTTCTACTTCGCCACCGTCACCACGCTGTCCACGCGACTGCAGGAACATCTCGACGACGCGGTCCGCGGCCGGGTCATGGCGCTCT
>Ga0207705_10001079_pt1 | contig 22139 bp, 20 predicted proteins | sample KBSC13metaG_FD_184314 | JGI IMG/M metagenome (GOLD analysis project Ga0207705, IMG submission 184314) | Corn rhizosphere microbial communities from Kellogg Biological Station, Michigan, USA - KBS C1-3 metaG (SPAdes) (version 2) | ecosystem: Host-associated > Plants > Roots > Rhizosphere > Soil ... | reverse complement strand
CCAGCCCGAACAGCCGTTCGATGGCATGCGCCAGCGTCCCGTCGCGCTCGCGATTCTCGCCCCCGAAATCGGCGATGCGCGCGACACGTTCGAGCAAATCGGGCCGCGCCCAGAAGAAGGTGCCCGCGAAAAAGCCCCAATCCGCGAGCGGATACATGGGCGCGAGCACCTCGGTCGCGAGCGCCGACACGATCTCGGCATTGCGGAATTGGTGCGCGGCTGATGATTTGTAGAGCTTGGCTGGCCCTACGATCTTGAGGTCCGGTCGCTCGGCGAAACCGGCAAGGATGCGTGTGACAAGATCGTTGCCTGCGATCAGCCCGTCATAGGCCATGTCCCGCCAAGCCGAGGCAAAGCCCGAATCCCCCTTCTTGGTATGGAGGTGGCAAACCGCCTCATAGCCTTCCTCGCGGATCAACGGCAGGAGGTGGAAGAGCGGGCCGATGTCCCAGCCGCGATTGGGCGTCTCGACCCGTACCACCCGCCCAGGAATCCGGTCGAGCGCGCGATCCACATCCGGATCGAGTACGCCGACAAAGGTCGCCAGCACGTCGATATCGGCGCGCCCGAGCCGCGCGATCCAATCGATCAGATCGAGCGCGACGTCGGGATAATAAAGGTGGAGGTGGATCGCCGCGCGCATCAGGCCGGGTCGCGCATCTGCACCGCCATCTGCCGCGCATAGAAATTGGTGTCGAACAGCGGATTGGGATTGTAACCCAGCGCCGCGCCGACCTGCAGATAATGGTCGACCGGGTCCATCCCGCTTGCTGCGACATCGGGATAGGTGGCGAGATACCAGTCGACATCGAACAGCCCGCTCGCGCGGATCAGGCCCGCCTCCCCGCTGGGATCGGGCGCGGGTGCCGGGCGCGGCGGTGCCGCTTCAGGCTCAGTCGTCTCTTCTGCCCGGGTCGCGTCCATAGCAGCGCGCCGATGGCGCAGCTCGTCATGGACGATGTCGCCTTCCAGCCATGGCACGCCATCCAGCATCGCATAGGCCCGATCCAGCAGGGCGCGCGCCGCATCGTCGTCGCTGGCGATCAGACCGCGCAGTCCCTGATCCACCGCCGCGACGATGCCCGCAAGCGGCTGCTCCAGTTCCGCCAGCATGGTTGCGCGATGATGGCGCAGCCCCGGATCGAGAAAGGCCTGGATCTGCTCGGCTTCTCCCGCATCGGCTTGCCAACCCTCGCGCTGCGCTATCGGCGCCAGCCGAGCGAAGGCGTCGCGCCAGTTGCCGAGCATCCCATCATAATCCACCACCGCACGCATCATGCCGCGTGTTGCGCGCTCGGCATCGATCATGTGCCGCAGCCACAGCAGATGCGCATAGGCCGGGGTCGTGCCATCCCGGCTGTGCAGCGATCGCGCAATCTCCGCCGGATTGCGCAGCATCAGCACGGCGCGCGCTTCCACCCCCATGCCCGCCAGCACCTCCGCCACCAAGGGCACGAAGCGGCACTGGCGCGGATCCTTGATCGCCATCACAGGCGCCTGCCCCCAGCCGCGCTCGATCGCCTCGCGGACACGATTTTTGCGCGATGCGATCGCCCCGGCATCCAGCCGCGACAGGTCTAGCGGGCGTGGATCGAACCAGCTCGATCGGCCGACCCGGAGAACCTGATCGTCCGCCTTCACCAGCCCTGCGGATTCCCAATAGCCGCGCGCATTGTCGCCGCTCGCGTCGATCGCGTCGCTCGGCAGCGCCGCGCCGAGCCGCCCGAGCAGCCAGGTCAGCGCCGACGTGCCGGATCGGTGCATACCGAGCACCAGGATGCCGACGCGATTCACGCCGGGCGCTCGCCCGAACGGCGGTCGTGCCGCACCAACCTGGCAGGTCCCTCACCCATCGCGCGAGCGGTAGCGTCGCAGGCCCGGCAGGTCCAGTTCGCGCCCGGTCAGAGGCTGTCGAGCGCGGCGATCACCGCCGCGCCATAGGCCGCATTGCCATGGGTCGGGTCGGCCGCATGATCGAGCCTGAGGAAGCCATCGCCGTCCCGCACCGCACCGGGCACCGGCATGAAGCGCCCGCCCGCGCCCTCGACCGCCTCGCGCATCAGCCGCGACACCAGTCGCCATATCCGCCAGCGCACGCCGACACCGGCGACCGCCAGCTGCCCCTGGGACCGCTCACGAAACCAGCTTTCCGCATGCTCCACAATGAAATGCTCGTCGCGCACCGGCGGCGGGCTCTCGACATGAACGAACGGACCAACGGCGTCATGCAACAGTCGCAGCCGTGTAAAATCCGGCTGCAACCTTGCCTCGAGCGCCACGCGCACCAAGGCTTCGGGCACGATCTCGGCGCCCGCGTCGGGCGGTGGCCCCTCTTCTCCCCCCAACAGGAAGTCGAAAGGGCGCGGGTGCCGCATCAGCGCCAGCACATTGTGGACATTGCCGCCGATCACCGACGCCACAAGCGGATCGTGCCGCTGTATCTGATCTTCGATCGCGGCAACGAGCTTCGGCCCGAAGCGCGCTTGCGAATAGTCACCGTTGACGACACCCTCGAATTCAGGCGCATGCACCTTTTCGAGCGTGTGGATCACGCGCGTGCGCGGCTCGTCGGGATAGGTCTCGCGATGAACCTTGGCGGCAGCGCGGATCGCCGCGACATGGCTCTGGCCGATGACGAGCAGGTTGCGGGATTGCGGGCGATGCTCAGCCATCTTGGTCCAGTAGCGCCTCGTCGCACATTGTCTCGACCCAGTCCGCCATGTTGCGGGTGAATGGGTCCTCCTCGGCCGTCGGCGGATTGTCGGCGTCGGTGGGCGCTTCGATGCCGGCCGCGTGGCGCAGGAACACCCGCATCACCTGCTTCACGCCATCTTCCGTCACCTCGCGCAGATCGTCGGCGAAGAAGCGCCCGCGTGCCTGCGGGCCGGTGATGATTTCGTAGGAGGGGAAATAGAAAATGCCCGCCAGGTCTTCCGCCGCCTCCTGCGCCGCCGCGCGCAGCACCGATTTCGAATAAGTGGCGGCCGGCAGGACATGATTGCCGCTGGCGGTGGCGGCGAGCGGCACCGGCGACACGGTCAGCACGATCCGCGCCGAGGGGTTCACCGATCGGAGCCGCTCGGCGAACTGCCCGATCTGGTCGCGCACCTCGCTTACGCGCAGGTTACGGAATTCGTGCCGCGCCGGATCGAACAGCCCGCCCGCCACGCCGGGGCAGAGCGGGTAGGCCGCGCCGTCCAAGGTCGATACCCAGGCCTCGGTCAGGCCAAGCGTGAAGACCAGTATATCGAGCGTCTCGAACATCTCGCGGACCCTCGCCAGATGCTGCGCGCGATCGGCGCGCATCTCCGCTTCCGACGCGAACCCGCCGGGCTGGATCGTCGGCCGGAACGGATCGACCACGCCGGTCCCTTCCGGCGCGGCCCAGACATCCTCCATCGGCACGAACCGGCCATAGGCGCGGTCGAACAGCTGCACGAGCTGAAGCGTGGTGTAGATATTGCCGTAGCGCGCCGAATAGACGCCATATCCAGCCGCCTTCGCCGCGGCCTCCGGCACGATCGGATGCGCGCTTTCGGTGACGAGATAGTTGAAGCCCGACGCGGCCAAATGCCGCGCGACATGCTGCGCGAAGCAGCTTCCGGCGGTCGCGATCCGGTCGCCGCGCCCGATCCGGATGAAGTCGCCCATCACCGGGTCCACCGCCGCGCCCGCCGGCACGACCGATCGCCGCCAATAGGCGCCATCCGGCAAACTCTTATAGGGGTGGTCGACCATCGACGCCGTTTCCCATGCCGCGCGGCGCAGGGCAACTGGCGAGCCGCTCTGGCCAAGCGGCGAGCCTTATGCTCAAGCCCCTCTATGGCCGCTGGGGACGACATCACCGTCTGCGCGATCGTCAAGGACGAGCGCCCCTACCTGATCGAGTGGGTCGCTTATTACCGGCTGCTCGGCTTCGACCGCATCCAGCTTTACAGCAATGACTGCTCCGACGGCACCGATCGCCTGCTCGACGCAATGCAGGAAGCCGGGCTGGTGGAGCATCGCCGCTGGCCGAGCCGCCGCGGACAAATCCCGCAAAACAGCGCGTACGAGGACGCGGTGCGGCGCTGCTCCACGCGCTGGATCCTCTTCGTCGATGCGGACGAATTCCTGCGCCTGATCGAGGATGATGATGTCCACCAATTCCTCGCGCGCTTTCCCGACGACGTCTCGGCTGTGGCGATCAGCTGGCGCGTGTTCGGGCCAGGCGGGCTGCAGCAGTTCGAACCCGCGCCGGTAATCGAGCGCTTCACCCGCGCCGCGCCGCGCGATCATCCCTCCAACCGGCACGTCAAGAGCATGGCGGTGGCGGCGCACGTCGTCGCGCCCGGCCCGCACGGCGTAGTGCTGTCGCAGGGCCGCTATGTCGCGCCCAACGGTAAGGATGTGGTGCTGGAGGACAATGCCCGGATGCGCCCGCCGCGCTACCGCCTCGCGCAGATCAACCATTATGTCGTCAAATCGCGCGCCGAGTTCGAGGCCAAGCGGCGGCGCGGCAATGTCGCGGTGCCGCCCGACGAGATGAGCGAAGCCAGGTTGCGCGACGAAGCCTTCTTCGAGCGGCATCGCGACCATGATGAGGAGTTCACCGAAATCCTCAACCGCTTGCCCGCGCTCAAAACCGAGATGGCACAGATCAGCCTGCAGGTGCTCGCGATCGATCCGGGCCTGCGCCCTCTATGGCGAGCCGACCACCGACGAGGGCTTGTTCGCTACCGGCTGCGGCGAGCGTCAGCGTGGCTGCGCCGTCGAGCAGGACTGAATCCACCTCGAAGCTGAAGCCGTGGCGGCCGTCTCCGATCCCGGCCGAAGCGAGATCGGGCCGGTGGCGGTCTGCGGTCGCCGACGCAATGAGGCGATCGTCGGCGCGGAGCTCGACCACCGGCGCGGCACCGGGCCAGTCCGTCGACTGCAGCCAGCCATCGAAGCCGACCGGCCCCGCCGCGGGCGCCGCAAACGCATCCTCGCCGATCCGCTCGGCGCCCCGAACCGCGTCGAGATGGCCGGTGAAGTGCAGCGTGGGTCCATCCGCGAACCGGTCGATCGCGGCATCAGTCGGGGGCTCCTGCCCAAGCCGCGCCGCTACACCAAGCCCGGCTTGGTGGATCGCCGCGACCGCAAAGCCGAGCAGGCTGATCAGATCGAACATGTCGAACCGGCGCTGGTGCAAGGCATGGATCAGGCGCGCGCGATCGACATCGTCCCACAACGGGATCTCGACGTCCGCCAACAGCCGCGCGAGCGCCGCGCGCACCGCAGGCACGCGGTTGACCGACCATTGCCAGCTTCCGAACAAGGGCGAACCGGCTGCCGCGAGCACCGGCGCGGTCACCGCCGTGCCGAGCACGGGCGACCAGCTCTGATGCGCGAAGGGCAGATCGATCAGCTCGGGCGCAGCCGCCTGGATAAGCCTAAAATGCGCCAGCTCCGCCTTGCGCTCGTCGGCGCGCATCAGGAAGGCGAGCCGCATCAGGGCAGGCACGCCCAGCGGCAACACCGGCTGGCGCTCGAACGCCTTGATCCCGCGAATCCCGCCGAGCCAGTTGGGAACCCGATTTTCCCAATAGAATAGATCGGGCAGGTCGGCTTCCTCCGCGTCGGCCGCCCGGTGCAGCGCCATGCGATCGTCGATGCGGTCCGACAGGCGAGCGCGTGCCTCCGACCGCAGCAACTCGATCGGATCGAACGGTGCCTGTAATCGCACCATCGACGCCGGATCGAGCGCGCCCTCCGGGGGGCGCTTGGCATAGGCCTTGAGCACTTCGCCGAGATGGCCACTGACGATCGTCGCGCGCCCAATCGCGGTGCCGCTGATATTGTCCCAACCGCCGACCGCGCCGTCCGCCTGCCAGGCGATTGTGCCGAGCAGGCGCAGGAAATCCCGCGACTGCAGGTCGGCCGGCAAATCCGATCCGAGCGGCGGTTCACGCCGATGCGGCAGGCCGAGCCGCGCGGCGATCATCTCGCCTACCACCACATCGGGATGCCCGGCATAGCCGCGCGTGAACAAGGTCAGCCGATCGCGAAAGCCTGCCGCAAGCGCGATCGCCAGTACCACGCGGCTGTCCTTGCCGCCGGTGATCGGCAGATCGAGCGGGCCATCGCCGGTGGCAAGGCGGATTGCGGCTTTGGCCTGCTCCAGCCCCTCCTCCAGCAAGGCTTGGCCTCCCTGCGCGAAGCCGCGTCGTTCGGACAGGCGGAAAGGTTCGCGGTCGATCCGGCTGCCGGCGCGATCGGCGATCAAACGCGCGGCCTGGCCGAGCTGCGTCACCCCGGCCCACCCGCTCGCCGGCCCTACGCGATAGCCGATCGTGCCGAGCCAAAGCGCGCTTTCGCGATCGGTTTCGGCGATCCCACCCAGGATCGCGACCATGCTCGCGCGATTGGAGAGGATGGGCCTGCCATCGGCCGGATGAAAAAGCTGATAGAGGCCCGCCGGATCGCCCAGCGCCTCGATCGTGCCGTCGGCATGCAGCCGGGCAATGGCATATTCGCCCGCCACGTCGGCCGGCAGCGCCGTGCCCGGCCGGTGCAGCAGGCTCGCCACTTCCGCAGCGTCGAGCAGTCGCCCGGTATTGGTCCGCCAGATCAGGCCGTGGATGACGCAGGCGCCGCCGCCTGCGGGATCGATCCAGACCTGCTCCTCGGCCGCGTAGAAATGGCTCGCGCAGGCGAAGGCGGCGAGTTGCCATGGTCCGTTCGCGGTTTCGATCGTGGCCGTTGTGACGCGCTCGGGCACGATGTGCGCGGCCTCGCGCAGCGCCTGATGGCGCAATGAAGCGATATCGCCTTCGTCCCGCCAGATCGCGAACAGCGCCATGGCCGCCGTTTAGAGCCTGATTGCCGCCGAAGCGAGCGGCAGGAAGCGACCCATTTCCAACGCCCACCCAAGCGGAAAAACAAAAACACCAGATTCAAACTTGATGATTGGGGCTTAGAGCAGTGGCCGGGAGATGGCCGACGGGATCGGCGTAAGGGTGATGCGGGTGGGCCTTACCCAGGCGCGCACCAATCCCCTGCCGTATGCTTTGTCGCAGCTGAGAAAGAACGAAAAGCCCGCGCGAGCTGGGCATCGGTCAGCTGAAGATCCGGTTCAGCAAGGCGATTTCTGCGCCTGCGGACGCTGGCGATCTGCCGCACCCCTCCCCTGATCACGCCTCGCGCCGCCGGCGGCGGCGGGGACGAACCGTCACACGCACCATCTGGTTCGTTGAAACACCCGCCTCGCCGGCACTTATGAGCGAATTCGCAGCCTTCGTGGCGCGACGACGCGGGCCCGATGGGGGAACCGCCACGACGTGGAGGAGCCATTTGTGCCAACCGAGCGGATGAATCCTGCGGGGACAAAAGTCCGCTTATTCGCGAGGCCTCGGCTCCCGTCCCCGGAATCCGCGACCGCTCGTTGGGGGTTTTCGCGCTATATCGGCGAGGCGGTTCTCCCGGCGTCGGTGCTGGGCGCCCGGCAGGATAACCTTGTCAGTGGATAGGATCGGACTCAGTGCGGAAGCGGACGCCGATCTGAGCGCCGCGCGCTTTCCCCCAATCGTAAAGCGCCTGGAGAGTAACCGCCAGGTCGCGCCCTTCTTCGGTCACGACATAACGTTCCTTGCCGTCGATGCCCTTCTCGGTGGCAACGAAACCATCTTCCGCAAGGTCGCCCAGCCGCTGGGTGAGGACTTTTTCGGACAGCGCCGGAATCGCGCGCCGGAGATCCGAATAGCGCATCGGCTCTTGCTTGAGCCGCGCCAGGATGACTGTTTTCCATTTTCCGCCCAGCGTATCGAGAGCGAATTCGACGGGGCATCCATAAAGTCGACCAGCTTGCGTCATGCTTGCGTGATAGGCCGGATGGGCGCCCGGCCGAAAGCCGATTTCTGGGGACTAGGGGAGAATATATGAGCGTGCGCAATTCAAACCCGGTGGATGCGAAGCATCCGAAGCGGATCGCGATCGTCATCGCCAATCCGGCGATCTCGACCACGACCGGATGGCCGGTCGGCTTCTGGTGGAGCGAACTCACCCATCCCTGGTTCGTCTTCACCGAGCGCGGTTATGCGGTGGAGGTCTTCTCGCCAGACGGCGGCCGGTGCGAGGCGGATGCGCTCAGCGATCCGCGCGATCCGTCCGGTTATTCCGAAACCGACCTCATTTCGCTCGGCTTCCTTTCCAATCCCAGGCTCCTCGCGCTGGTTGAGAATAGCCGGCGTGTCAGCGAGATTTCGGTAGAGGGTTTCGACGCGATCCTGGTCGCCGGGGGGCAGGCGCCGATGTTCACCTATGAGCACGCCACCGAACTGCAGGCAAAGTTCGTCGCCTTCCACGAGGCCGGCAAAGTCGCCGCCGCGCTCTGCCATGGCACTGCCTTGCTGCGCTATGCCCGTCGCGCCGACGGATCGCTGCTCGCCGCCGGCAGGACGGTGACGGGCTTCGCCAATGTCGAAGAGGATTTTGCCGACGAAGCGACCCGCGCAATGGGTGCGCTCGAGCCCGGAAAGCATCTGATGCCGTGGCGGATCGAGGATGAGCTGAAGGCGATCGGCGCCAATTACGTCCAGGCCGGCCTGTGGCGCAGCTTCGCGATACGCGACGGCAATCTCGTGACAGGACAGCAGAACTTCTCCGGCGCCGAAACTGCGCGCCTGGTGTGCGAAGCCCTTGGGGGATAGTCGCCCGCGCCGCAACCGAGACGATCAGCAGCAGAGGAATCCAGATGGCCGACGAGACGACCCAGCCGGAGATCGCACAGGGCCGCGAGATCGAGGTGAGTTTCGATACCGGCCTGTGCGTCCATTCGCGCTTTTGCGTGCTGCAGGCGCCGGACGTATTCAAGGCGAACACACCGGGCGAGTGGATTTTCCCTGACCGGATGACCGCCCCGGCGCTGGCCGCGGTCGCGCGAAATTGCCCCTCGGGCGCAATCACCTATCGCGCGGGCGACACGCGGCTCGATGAAGCGGACCCGCCGGTCAACACCGTCCGGCTGCGGCAGGATGGTCCCTACGCCGTGAACGCGCGTATCGAGATCGTCGGTCATGGGAAGGAGACCGCGGTTCACCGCCGGACGTTGTGCCGGTGCGGCGCGTCGGCGAACAAGCCCTTCTGCGACGGCAGCCATGCCCGGATCGGCTTTCAGGCGACCGGCGAACCCGAGACTCAGCCTTATGACGCGCTCGATCCGCGCGATGGACTCCTGACGATCACGCCGATGAAGGACGGCCCGTTGGAGGTGCACGGTGCGGCCGAGCTGGTGAGCGGGACCGGGCGGACATTCGCCAAGACCAGACACGCCTTGCTGTGCCGTTGCGGCGGCTCAAGCGCCAAGCCCTTCTGCGATGGCACGCACGCACTCAACGGCTTCACCGATCGTGCCGGCTATCAGTCGCCAGAGCCACCGGCGCCCGACATAGCAATACCCAGCCTCGCCCAATGGGCCGGCGGTTCCGACATGCTGAAGGCGTTGACCGTCGCCTTCTACAACAAGGTGCCCGGCGATCCTTTGCTTGCACCGGTGTTCGCACAGATGGATCCCCGCCATGGCGAGCATGTTGCCGACTTTCTGGCCGAGGTGTTCGGCGGCCCGCCCCTTTATTCGAGCGAGGGCGGCAGCCATATCGGCATGATCGCAAAGCATCTCGGCCGCGAGATTACCGAAGCGCAACGCGCGCGGTGGGTCGAACTGATGATCGAGACGGCAGACGAGATCGGGCTGCCGAACGACGCGGCGTTCCGCGACGCCTTCGTGGCCTATCTTGAATGGGGATCGAAACTGGCCGTGATCAATTCCGCCGCGGGAATCGAAAAGCCGGAAGGCGAGTGGCCAATGCCCAAATGGGGCTGGGGCCCTTGTCGACGACCGGCCTGAAACCGCACCGCCTCATGCGCCCGATCGCCGCTACCGGGTTCATCGCCAAATCGTTCAGTTCAGGGAGATCGATATCGTGACAGGAGATCGGAACGTTGAAGCCTCCTTGGCGATCGAGACCCGCCCTGATGGCGAAGGCATACCGATCCTGTTCTTGCACGGGGATTCCTGCCGCGGTTCCCAATGGCACGACGTCATCAACAGGATCGGGGAACAGGCTCCAACCGCGACCTTCGACTTTAGAGGTCATGGCGGATCCGCCGCCGCGCGCGACGGCGATTATGGCTTCGGCGGTCGTGCCGACGATATTGCCTCGGTTGCCGACACACTGGGCTGGCAGCGTTTCCTGATCGTTGCGCACAGCGGCGGCTGCGGTGCGGCGCTGCGGTTCCTCGCGGTTGGGCGTCCTGCGGTTGCGGGCCTGCTCATGGTTGAACCGCCTGCCGACCCCTCATCGATTCCGCCTGCCGTCAAAGAACAGATGTTGCACGATCTCGCCGGGCCGCAGGGGCTGACGGTTCAACGCGACTTCTACGCGTCGATCGCGGGACCGAACGAAAGCACGCGGGCGACGGTCCTTCGCGACATCGAAACAACAGCCGCCGAAGCGCGGATGGGGACTGCCCGGGCGCTGTTCGATTGGGATGCTCGCGCTGCCCTGGATGGAGTTGATCGCACAGCGGCCTTCCTCCTGGCGCACAGCGGCGACACGCCCGCCGGCCTGCACCGGTTGCGCCCGGACATCCCGCACACGATCGTCGCCAGCGACGGTCATTGGGTCCATCTGGACGACGCCGCCCGCGTCGCCGACATGGTCCTGGACTTCCGCGACGGGTCGGGGGTGAGATAGCTGCGGCCGCTTCGGGACCGGCGCCCCGAGTGGGAATCACAACATTGGGGCGCTTAGCTGTCCACCAATTACCATCATTCACAGGGCCGCTATTGCGACGTTGGTCCCCGAAGGCTGTCGGTCTCCAAATCACCATTAGCCGACATTCGCCGCCAGATTGGGGTGTACGCTTCAATCCGTTGCCCGCATCGAGCTAGGAAAATCAGGGCTGTTCAATCGCTACTGACACACGTCGCTGTCGACCGTTGACAATCGCGTGCTGCCATAGGTCGGCGACGTCTGGACCAAAATGCCTGCCGTCGAGCAGCGCTTCAGTTGGAAGCGCACTTTGCGCGCCTGGAAATCCAGCGAGACCTTGCGGAATGTCTGCAGAACGTCGGTTCCGAGAAACAAGGCCGGCTCGTCGGCGATACCGAAGACGTGGAACGGGGGCAGATCGGCAAAAGCGATCGGCAGGTTGCGGATGAGAATCCCGCCGATCTGAAGCTCCGGTATCACCGCGACCTGCAGGTCGATCTCCCTGCCGGTTACGCCGATCGCCTTCACTTGCTGAAACTTCTGATGACGCCGGATCAGCCTGTCGCGGAGGATCGGGTTGCCGATCGACATTTCGGCGCCGGTATCGATCACCGCGTCGAGCGCCAATCCACTAGCCTTGACGTGCGTCAGGATGAGCTGGCCGTGGCTTCGACGCGCGGTGATCACGATTTCCCCGGGCAGGGACTTGGCGGGCCTGGTTGCGTCCTCGACTTTGATCTGGCGCTTCTCGAAATCCATCATGATGCGCTGCCGGACAAGCGCATCGATGCCGATCATGCCCTGGCCGCCGACATCGCCTTCTTCCAATGTCGGCAGCTGCAGGTCCTCGATCGTCGTCGGGCCGAGCGTCAGGCCGTCGACCTTCACACGATCGACAATGCTGCGGTCGGTCATGCCGTTGAGGATGGCGGGCGTTCCGAGCGGCAATTGAAGGTCGCGCGCGATGCGCCGGCCGACGACCGACGTGTCGGCGCCGCTGTCGACGACGAACTGATAGGGACCATGGCCATTGATGCGCACCTCGACGGTGAGCCGCGTTTCCACCTGCCGCGCCTTCACGTCATGCCCGCCGATCGCGAGCGTATTATCGATGACGGCCGGGGGCAGCGGAGGCATGGTCGATACGGACGGAGGTGCTGGCCTGGGCTTGCTTATCTGCGGCGCCTGCGCGCGCGCGCCAGGGGGGCTCGCGATCAGCAGGGCGAGCAACAGGATCAGGCCGTGACGAGGAACCAACATGCTGCGTCCTGCCCCTCCGAGGCGCGTGGCCCCTATTACACCCGGGCGGCGCGCCAGGCACTTCGAATCTCGCGGGGGAAGGCGAAGCGGATTGTGATCACCAGCCGCTCGCGCTGACCCCTGCGACTGCCGGTAAGCCAACGCTCAGGATAAGGTGATGCTTATGGCATCAAGTCGAAGTGCGCCTCGCGGACGCGACGCTCATCGCCACGTCCTTCGATGTCGCTCAGGACGAACGGGGATACCGATTCAGGTTCGGTGCTCGCCGCTTAGTAAAGCAGCCGCTCGATCAGGCGGTCCAGCCCCAGCTTGCTCGCCAGCCGGCCGAGCAATGTCCGGTGGCGCTTCTTGCGGCGGATACGGCGGCGTTCGGACGGCAGCCACAGCACTTCGGGATGCTCGTCGATCAGCCGATCGACGATCGCGAGCGCGCGGTCATGATCCCCGCGCGCTTCATAATGCTGCATCAGATGATGCTTCTGGAACATGCTTGCACTGGGCATGGCGGCGGCGCGCTCATGTTCGACGAGCGCTGCATCATATTCGCCGACCTCGTCGAGCGCGGCGCCGAGCTGGTTGCGATAATGTGGATTGTCCGCTTGCGTCTCCGCCGCCAGCCGCGCCAACGCGATCTTCTGCCGGGGCCGGTGCGGCGGCGTGGATCTTGCCAGGACGAAGAAATATTGGCCCGATCGCCGCCGCCGGCGGCGCAGCTCGCGCGCATAGTCTTGCGGATCGAGATCGCCCGCTTCGACGCCTTCGAGCAAGGCGCGCAGCATATCGGTTTCGGCGAGATAAGACCCCACCGGATGGCCACCATGCGGCACCGGCAGGCCATGAGTCGCGGAACGCGCCGCGAACAGTTCGAAATGGCGTCGATCGTTCGGATCGAGCGGGTCATAGGCGACATATTGAAGCGGTAGGGCCGGAAAATCATCGTCGCGAAACGCGATCCTGGCGACATCCTCGGCCCACCGGCGGTCGAATGGCACCACCGCAGGATCGACATGATATTGCGGCGACAAAGCGAGGCCGACGGTCGCACCGCTCGCACGGCCATAGCGTAATGCCGCGAAGCCGCCCATGCTGGAGCCGTAAGCGATTACCCGTTCATAGCCATCCACCGCCGCGGCGGCGGAACGGAGCGCGTCATCCAGCTCGGGATGCTGATACCAGCGATTGTCGCGGCTCAGCACGTGGATCGCGTCCATCCCGCGCGCCTGGAAATAGGGCTCGCCGAAGCCCGGCCGCGCCAATGTGCGGTTGTCGGTATAGGAATCGAAGGTGATATAGCAGAGCGGACCACCGAAGCCGGTCGCCGCGCGGACAAGCAATTCGTCGGAGCGGAACAGCTCCAGCGGGGCGGTTTGCCCCGGCGCGGCATTCACGCACCCAGGTCCTTCACGGTGCGATCGATCGCCAGCAGCTGGCGCAGCAACGCCTCCAGCTGGTCGAGCGGCCAGGCATTGGGGCCGTCCGATTTGGCCTGCGACGGGTCGGGATGCGTCTCCATGAACAATCCGCTCACGCCGACCGCGACCGCCGCGCGCGACAGCACCGGCACGAATTCGCGCTGGCCGCCCGAGCTGGTGCCGTTGCCGCCCGGCAATTGCACCGAATGGGTCGCGTCGAACACGACCGGCGCGCCGGTGTCGCGCATGATCGCGAGCCCGCGCATGTCGACCACGAGATTGTGATAGCCGAACGACGCGCCGCGTTCGCATGCCATCATCGTCGGCGGATCGACCATGCCGGCACGCTCGGCCGCGGCGCGGGTCTTGTCGATCACGTTGACCATGTCGGCGGGGGCCATGAACTGGCCCTTCTTGATATTGCAGGGTTTGCCCGAGGTCGCGACCGCCTCGATCAGGTCGGTCTGGCGCGCGAGGAAGGCCGGGGTCTGCAGGACGTCCGCCACTTCGGCCACCGGCCTGACCTGATGCGCGTCATGAACGTCGGTCAGCACCGGCAGGCCGGTTTCGGCGCGCACCTTTTCCAGGATGCGCAGTCCTTCGTCCATGCCGACACCGCGGAACGCGCTGCCTGCGCTGCGGTTCGCCTTGTCGAACGAACTCTTGTAGATAAGCAGGATGCCGAGCCGATCGGCGATGCCGCGCAACGTCTCCCCGGTCGAAAGCGCGAGGCTCTCGCTCTCGATCGCGCATGGTCCCGCGATCAGGAACAATGGCTCGCCGAGGCCGATCCGGCGGCCACAGAGATCCCAGGATTGTTCCGTCATCTGCTTAGTCCAGGCCTCTCGCCCGGAAGGCCGCCTCGATCGGGCCGACATCCTCCGGGTTGTTCAGTTCCCAGATGTCATAGCCGGGCGCGGCGACTTCGACCACCCGCACCGGCCGGCCATGTTCGACGAAGCGCAATTGCTCGAGCCCTTCGAGCAGTTCGAGCGGGGTCGGCGACAGCGCGGCATAAGCCTCCAGCGCGGCACGGCGATAGGCATAGACGCCGATATGCAGGAATACGGGCAAGGCCGGATCGCCGAGCGCCGAGACGGCGACATGCGGGATGACCGACTTCGAGAAATAAAGCCCGTCGCCATTCGCCCCGATCGCCACCGTGGTGCCGCCGACCCGCCCCGCCTGCTGATCGGCAAGCAAGCGGCGGTGGATTTCGGGCGTCACGCGGAGTGCCGGTGTGGCGATCTCGATCGCCCGATCGGCCGCCATCGCATCGAGCAAGGCCGCGACGAAAGGCGCCGGCGTCAGCGGTGCGTCGCCCTGCAGATTGACGACGATTTCAGCCTCGCCGACCGCGCCCAGCGCCGCCGCGCAGCGTTCGGTGCCGTTGCGGCAGCTTTCGGGAGTCATCACGACTTCAGCACCGAAGCCGCGCGCGGCATCCGCGATACGATCGTCGTCGGTTGCGACGATCACGCGGGCGACGCCCGCCACGGCCTGCGCGGCCTCCCAGCTGCGCTGGATCAGCGTCTTGGACATGCCGCTGGCCCCTTTGAGAGGGACCAGCGGTTTTCCGGGATAGCGGGTGGAAGCGTAACGGGCGGGGACGACGATCGCCGCCGTCAGGCCGGCGCGATCAGGCAAGACCGAGACGAAGGAAATCGTGGACGTGGACCAGCCCGACGGGGCGGCGCGTCTCGGCATCCTCGATCGCGAACATCGCGGTGATCTTGTGCTTGTTCATCTGCGTCAGCGCGTCCTCGACGAAGGCGCCGGGCGAAACCCACACCGGATCGCGCGTCATCACATCGGCGGCACTTGCCTCGAGCAAACCGTTGAGATGGCGGCGGATGTCGCCGTCGGTGATCACCCCGACCAGCGCGCCCTGTGCGTCCATCACGCCGGCTATGCCGAAGCTCATCGAGGTCATCGTGACGATCACGTCGCGCATCGACGTATCCGGCGATACCAGCGGCAGTTTGTCCTCGCGATGCATGATCGCGGCGACGCGCATCAACCGCTTGCCGATCGTGCCGCCGGGGTGGAGCGCGGCGAAGCCCGCGATCGAGACTCCACGCGCGCGCATCGTCGTCATCGCGAGCGCATCGCCCAGCGCCATCATCATCGCGGTCGACGTGGTCGGCGCGAGATTGGCCGGGCAAGCCTCGTCGACCTTGGGCAGCAGCAATTTCACATCCGCCTGCCGCATCAGCAGCGAATCCGATTTCGATGCGATCCCGATCACCGGCAAGCCAAGCTTGGCGGCATAATCGAGGATCGGCTGCAACTCAGCGGTGCTTCCGGAATTCGAGAAGCAGAGCAGCGCATCGCCCGCCATCAGCATGCCGAGATCGCCATGCGCGGCCTCGACCGGATGGACGTAAAGCGATGGCGTTCCGGTCGACGCGAGCGTCGCCGAAAACTTGCGTGCAATATATCCCGACTTGCCGATCCCGGTCGTGACGACGCGGCCGGTTACGTTGAGGATAGTGGTAACTGCTCGTGCGAAATTCTCATCAAGCGCATTGACCAGTGAGCCGAGAGCTTCTGCCTCGGTTTCAATGACTTCTCGCCCGTAGGCGACGAGGTCTGCGCGGTCATTGCGGGATAGGTGGCGCGAAAATTCGGCAACGCCCATGTTCATCCCTTTGTTTTTCCCATTGCTGGCCTTCTAGCGGGCCCTGCAAGCCATGGCGAGGTGGAAGTTTACGTCCCTGAAACGATCTCGGACAAACTTCCCGTCGCGGGCAAAGTTTCGAGCAAAAAAAATATTTGTTCTTCGTGGCCTAGCTGTGACTGCGGCGCCACAGCCGCACCCGCCTAACTTATCATGCGTTGCAGTGTTTCGATCAGATCGGCCTCATGCGCAGGCTTGTCGCGGCGAATGCGGGCGATCCGGGGGAAGCGCATCGCGAGACCCGATTTATGCCGTTTGGACGCATGGATAGAGTCGAAAGCCACCTCCAGCACCAGGCTTTTCTCAACCTCACGCACCGGCCCGAACCGTTCGAGGGTATGATTGCGCACGAAATGATCGAGCCATTTCAGCTCCTCGTCGGTGAAGCCGAAATAGGCCTTGCCGACCGGGAGCAACTCTCCTCCCTCCTCCGGAGGCGCGGTCCAGCAGCCGAACGTATAGTCGGAATAATAGCTTGAACGTTTTCCGTGGCCGCGCTGGGCATACATCATGACGCAATCGGCGGTGAGCGGATCGCGCTTCCATTTATACCAGAGGCCGACGCGGCGCCCTGCGACATAGGGAGAATCGCGCCGCTTGAGCATCACGCCTTCGATCGAGGCGTCACGAGCGCGGGAGCGTATCTCCTCCAGCGCGTCGAAATCACCGGCGTCGATCAACGCGGACAGGTCGAAACGATGCGGATCGAGGCCCGCCACGAACCGCTCGAGCCTGGCGCGCCGCGCGGCCCAGCCGAGTTCGCGCACATCCTCGGTACCGTCGAAGAGGACGTCGTAGAGGCGCACGAAGGCCGGAAAATCGGCCTGCATCTTCGCCGAAACATTCTTCCGGCCGAGCCTTTGCTGAAGCGCGTTGAAGCTGGCCGCCCCCTCATGCTCGATCCCGCCTCCTTGCGCCTCGCCCTTCACGAGCAATTCGCCATCGAGCACGCCGGCCTGGGTGAAGGCGGCGGCGACGTCGGGGAAGCTGCCCGTGATATCGTCGCCCGCACGGCTGTAGAGCCGGGTCTGGCCGCCGACATGCACCAGCTGAACGCGGATCCCGTCCCATTTCCATTCGGCGGCATAATCGGCGAGGTCGACGCGCAAATCCTCAAGCGGATGCGCGAGCATGAAGGGGCGGAAGACGGGTACGTCGGCCGGGGTGGGCTGCGCGCCCGTGCCCTCGCCCCAGGCAAAGAGCGGGAGATAAGGCGGCTTGAGCCCGTGCCACACCTCTTCGACCTGTTCGACATCAAGCCCGAATGCCTGCGCGAGCGCGGTCTTGGCGAGGCGTGCTGAGATGCCGACACGCAAGCCCCCGGTCGCAAGTTTGAGCAAGGCGAAACGGCCAGGAGCGTCGAGCTGGTCGAGCATGTCCGCCAGCGCGCGCGGCGCCTCGCTGCGGCCCAATGTCATCAACCGGTCGACCACCGCCGATACTCGCAGCGTGCCCGCGTCAATGTCGGCACAGACGCCATCCGGCTTGGGCCAGAGCAAGGCCACCGTTTCGGCGAGATCGCCGACGAAATCATAGCTCATCGCGAACAGCATTGGATCGACCCGCTCGTCGATCAGCGCGCGGATCGCCGATCCCTTCACTCCGGGCAAATCGAGCGTGCCGGTGAGCGCCGCCATCGCCCAGCCGCGGTCGGGATCGGGCGTTTCGCGCAGATAATCCGCGATCAGCTTGAGCTTGGCATTGCGCGATCGCGTGTAGACGAGACCGTCGAGGAGCCGGGAGAACAGGTGCATCGTCCGTCTGGCTTAATCGTCTCGGCCCCAACGACAAAGGGCGGCACATCGTGCCGCCCTGCCCCTTTTACGAAGACCCGGTCACCGTCAGGTGACCGCTCGCCCCGCCATCAGGCCCAGCACGAGCAGGACCAGGAAGATGGCGATGCAGATATAGAATAGGATCTTGGCGATCTCGACGAACGCGCCGCCTATGCCGCCGAAGCCGAGCGCCGCGAGGATCAGCCCCACGACCAGAAAGATGATGGCCCATTTGAGCATGAAAGGACTCCTTTCGCCTGCCAAACGAAGCCACGGCCCGCCTGTTCCAGCAGCGGATCAGGCCTTGCGGCTCGCCTCGAACAGGAACCAGGCGCGTTCTTCCGCCTGATCGGTCCATTCGTCGACGATGCCCGAGGTGGCATTGTCCTTTGCCTCCTCGGCAAGCTCCTTCACGCGGCGGAAGCTCTCGACCAGCCGGAGATTATCGTCGCGCAGTTCCGCCAGCATGTCGGCCGGACTGACGAAATCGGCATCATTGTCCTTGACCGTCTGGCGGCGGCCGATGTCGCCGATCGAGCGCAGCGTGACATTCCCGGTCTTGCGCACGCGCTCGGCGATGGCGTCGGTAATGCCGTAAATCTGCTGCGCCTGATCGTCGAGCAACAGGTGATAATCGCGGAAATGCGGCCCCGAGACGTGCCAGTGGAAATTCTTGGTTTTGACGAACAGCGCGAAGCAATCCGCCAGCGCCGCATTGAGCGCGTCGGCGACGTTCGACAGCTGGTTCGTTTTGAGATCGGTCGGGGTTGCGAGCTTGGGGGCGGGCGCGTCGGCCATTGAAGGTCTCCAGTCAGATCCTGAGTGTCAGGGACGAAGCCCTAACGCCGGATCCGCGGATTCGCCTTGCCGGGAATCTTGATCAGAATGATCGGCCGGAGCGATTTCCAGCCGCGCGACCGCCCGGCAGCCTGAAAATTGCGGTATAGCCAGGCTGTTCAGGCGGCGAAGCGGACTCCGATCGTCGCCAGCAGCAGCGGCCCGGCATCGCCATTTTCCGCACCGCAGCCCGCCGCCAGCGTCAGCGCGTCGAGCCAGGTGCCGAGCGGCACGTTTCGCCCCTGCCGCGTGATCGCACTGGCAAGGCCATCGGCCAGCACCGCCGTCGGCATGAAGCCTTCGAGCAGCGCCTGGCGCCGCAGATAATCGAGACGCGCGCAGGCGTCTCTCGTCGTCATGCCCGGCAGATCGCGCGCCAACGTGGCGACCGATCGTTCGAGCTCCGTCCGCGCCTGCTCAGGCTCCATGACCCATGCCCTTATGCTCTCCTGATTCGGGATGCTCACATGGCCATGCTTAAAGTGTGATTAAGACAGGCGGGCGACGCCACTCGCTTGACTTTCCGCGAAGAGAGCGGCAAAGGCCCCACCGATCGAGCGGCGGCGACGCCGCTTTATTTTTTGGCGCCTCCGGGCGGTTCAGATAGCGCAGGAATTTGGGTCATGGCCAAGCCGACCACCGTCAAGATCAAGCTCGTCAGCTCGGCCGACACCGGCTTCTTCTACGTCACGAAGAAGAATCCACGGAACCAGACCGAGAAGATGTCCTTCAAGAAATATGATCCCGTCGTGCGCAAGCATGTCGAGTTCAAGGAATCCAAGATCAAGTGATCTGACGCGCGGCACCCGCCGCGCGATTGGTCATCGCGGCGAAGGCCGGGATTCGAAGACGGGATTCGAAGATCAAAAAGGGCGGCCGGATCATCCGCGCCGCCTTTTTCGCGTCTGCCTCTCCTCGTCGAGCGTCACCTCGGCGAAAGCCGGGGTCCATCTCCCGCCCGGTTGAACAAGGCTGCCGGTAGGGAGATGGATGCCAGCTTTCGCTGGCATGACGGCAATATTAGCGCGGCGAAAGTTCAGGCCGCCGCCAGCAGCCGCTCCGCCTGCGCGCGGGCCTCGTCGGTGACCTCCGCCCCCGACAGCATCCGCGCAATCTCCTCGCGCCGCTCGGCGTCATCGAGCCGGTGAATGCCCGTGCGCGCGACCAGCCCATCGGAGCTCTTGGCGATCAGCCAGTGGCGATCCGCGCGCGCCGCCACTTGCGGACTGTGGGTCACCACCAATATCTGCGCGCGCCGCGCCAGCCGCGCGAGCCGGTCGCCAATCGCCGCCGCGACCGCGCCGCCGACGCCGCGATCGACCTCGTCAAAGATCATCGTCCCCGCCCCGCCTTCCTCCGCGAGCGAAACCTTGAGCGCGAGGATGAAGCGAGACAATTCGCCCCCGCTGGCGATCTTGGTGAGCGGCGCGAACGGCGCGCCGGGATTGGTCGATATCTCGAATTCGACGCGGTCGCGCCCGGCCGCACTCCACCCGGTCTCGGGCAGGGTTTCGATCGCGGTCCGAAAACGCGCGGCGTCGAGCTTGAGCGGCGCCAGTTCGCCCGCGACCGCGGCATCGAGCCGCGCAGCCGCCAGCTTGCGCGCTGTCGAGAGCGCCTCCGCCTCGGCAAGGTAGGAAGTGCGCGCCGCCGCCAGCTCTTTTTCCAGCGCCGCAAGGCCTTCGCCCCCGGCCTCGATCCTCGCCAGCCGGGCGGCGAATTCCTCGGCCAGTGGCGCGAGTTCGTCCGGCTCGACACGGTGCTTGCGGGCGAGCGCGCGCAGATCGAACAGCCGCGTCTCCATCGCCTCCAGCCGGGCTGGGTCGAAGGTAAGGGCGCTACGCGCCTCCGCCAGACGGTCCTCGGCCTCGGCCGCTTCGATCACCGCGCGGTCGATCGCAGCGAGCGCCTGCGCCAGCTTCTCATGCTCGCTCGCGAGCCGGTCCAGCCGGCGCGCCGCCTGCCGCAATAAAGCCAGCCCGCCTTCCGACCCTTCTACCAAAGCCGCCGCGGTTTCGAGCTCGTCGGCCAGCCGCGCGCCCTTCTGCATCGTCGCGCGCGCTTCGGCGAGCGCAGCCTCCTCGCCCGGCTCGGGCGCGGCGGCGTTCAGTTCGGCAACGGCATGTTCGAGCCATTCGCGGTCGCGCGCGGCATTCTCCAGGTCAGCCGCCGCCGTCGCCAGTGCATCTTCCGCCGCCCGCCAGCGCGCATGCGCCGCCCCGGTGGACGCGGTATCCATCCGGCCGAAGGCATCCAGCAGCGCCCGATGACCGCGCGCATTGAGCAGCCCGCGATCGTCATGCTGACCGTGGATCTCGACCAACGCCGCGCCGAGCGTGCGCAGCAGCCCGGCCGAGGCCGGCTGATCGTTGACGAAAGCACGGCTGCCGCCATCCGCGCGCACCGATCGGCGGATCACCAGGGCTTCGCCCGGATCGATCGCGATATCGCCTTCCGCCAGCAGCGTGCGCGCATAATGGTCGGCGGGCAGTTCGAACGTTGCCGCGACGCTCGCCTGCTGCGCCCCTTGCCGCACCAGTCCGGTATCGGCGCGAACGCCGAGTGCGAGGCCGAGCGCATCGAGCAAAATCGATTTGCCCGCCCCCGTCTCGCCCGTGAGCACGCCGAGGCCCGGCCCGAACTCAAGCTCGAGCGCCTCGATCAGCACGACGTCGCGAATGGCGAGCCCGGTCAGCATCTCACGTCTGATAGCGAAGGCATCGCGCGGGTGGTAGCGGGTCTGACGTGGGGAGATTGATACCAGCCCCCGCTGGCGTGACGGCGATACGAGGGAGGGGCTTTCGCCGAAGCTGACCAAAGTTGGTCCGTAGCCGTCAGGCCTTGGACTTCTTCGCTTTCCTGCCGCCCTTGGCCGAGACGGGCACCATGCCCTTCTCGTTCTTCTGGATCAGCATGTAAGCGCGCTGATACCAGTCGGTGCCGGGGAAATTGGCGCCCAGCACCGCGGCCGATTTGCGCGCCTCGTCGGGCACGCCCAGCTCCAGATAGGATTCGGTCAGACGCAGCAGGGCTTCCGGCACGTGGCTGGTGGTCTGATAGCCTTCGACCACCTTGCGGAAGCGGAAAGTCGACGCCAGCCATTCGTGGCGGCGCTGATAGAAGCGGCCGATATCCATCTCGCGTCCGGCCAGATGGTCGTTGATCAGATCGATCTTGAGCCGCGCGTCGGCGGCGTAGGTGGTGTCGGGGTAGCGGCGGACCAGCTCGCCCATCGCGTCCAGCGCCTGCTGCGCGGTTTTCTGGTCGCGGTTCACGTCGCCGATCTGTTCGTAATAATCCACGCCGATGAGATACATGGCGTAAGCCGCGTCTTTGTTGCCGGGGTGGATCGAGAGGAAGCGCTGCGCCGCCTCGATCGATTCGGGATAATCCTGCGCCAGATAATGGCAGAAGGCGCTCATCAGCTCGGCCCGGCGCGCCC
>Ga0207705_10001078_pt1 | contig 22139 bp, 22 predicted proteins | sample KBSC13metaG_FD_184314 | JGI IMG/M metagenome (GOLD analysis project Ga0207705, IMG submission 184314) | Corn rhizosphere microbial communities from Kellogg Biological Station, Michigan, USA - KBS C1-3 metaG (SPAdes) (version 2) | ecosystem: Host-associated > Plants > Roots > Rhizosphere > Soil ... | reverse complement strand
CGGACACCACCCGACACCGGCTGGAGCGCGGTGGTGGCGAGATAGCGTAGCCCGAAGCTGTCCAACGCATTAGTCCGCCTTGGGTGAGGTGAATTTCTGCAGCAAAGGAGATTGGCCGACTCACCACCTTGGAATTACGACCGATAACCGCACCGCGTCCGCTTTCCGGTCGAACATGTCAGGCGAGGCAAGCAGCTAATAGCGTTCGGGGGATGCACGCCGGGGCCAGACCGACCAAATTCCCAAAACCAGAAAGCCGAGCGGCACATACAGCGCACCGACGGCTCCGCCGACTATCATCAACCCGTAAGCTAGAATCCCGGGTTTCACGCAGTGACCCCAAATGTGAAGCGGACGCCCGAGCAGCGCCCGCTCACTTGCGACTCGGCTCGCTGATCTATGTCTCGTGCCGGGACAAATCCTACATTGCAAAGAGTAGATTCAGGCCGGCTTCGCTCCGGGCGTCCCGCACTTGGCGAATTTGCCCTTGGCATCGCGACATTTGGTCGGTTTGGCAGGCGCCTTCGGAGGGCATTTGATGAACTTGCCTTTCGCGTCGCGGCAAGGCGCGGCTGCGATCGATGGCGTCGAACCTGCGACCAAAGCGACTGCGGCCAATCCGAAAATGAGTTTACGCATGTTGCGACTCCCCTATCTGGAACGCTTCAATTGGACACATTTCGACCGACGGAGCAAGGATACGTGACGTGTCACCCGTTGCGGCCGCGAGGCGTAGCTTGCAGAATCGCTCTTGATGCAACCGTGGATAGCGAACCAAGCGCGACCGCCTCGGGTTTGAAGCTCGCCATCATGGGGTTTTTGGTCTCCTGGATGCCGTATGTCTCCGCGTGGTTTATTCAGACGCCGGAATATCCGCGCCCCTTCCTCGATTGCTGGCGGGATGGGCAGTCTTCTGGTGTTCGTGCGCGCTGCTCTTCTTGATCCTGCCGCCTTACCAGCGACCGTTCTCCACCCAAATGGCCACTGAACCCAGTTCTTCTGTTCCGGCATAACGCTCAGCGTCTTACCGTCCGCACCCGCCAGGAATGCAGTTCAAACGTCAGCAGACCTCGCGGACCGCTGCAACGATCTCGGCTGGCGCGAAAGCTTCGAGGGCTAACATCTCCCCGAAGGGGCCGATGACCTGCTGCGGCCGGTCAAGCACTGCCGCTCTCTATTGCCAGTTCGTCGGGAGTCCAGAATCGCCGCTTTGTAATGAGCGGTGGCGCGGCCTCGTCGGTATCGGGTTGAGGACCAAGGTCGAGCTTCCCACGGCCGGCGATGGCGTTCAGCCGTTCAATAAAGGTGTCGTTCTCAACAGAGTCGGCAGTTCGACTGCTCTTCCAGAATCTCATTTAGCGGTGCTCCGTCCAAAGCCACCGCTCCACGCCGGCTATATCTGCTAATCGACATTGGTTGTCGAAGTGAGAACGGGGACGCTGAATTTCGGTTAGGGTTGTCGCTTGACCCTGGGTTTACGAGATCGAATTAATCGCCTGGGCGCGACGGTCGGCTTAAATCCTGAATGTCCGCTTTCCGCCCATTGCGGTCACTTCAGAGTCTCGCAATGATGGTTGAATGTTCAGGGGGATTGTCGCTGCTGTCGGAGGTCTCGTCGGGGGCGTAGCGATAGGTTGGCTGATTGGCTCCCGTCTTTCGCGTGATCCCCGCGATACCAAGCCCGTGCCAGTCGAAATGGCGGCCCTTCGTTCAAATTCTTCCACCTACGCCGGGAAAGTGGTTCGCGTCACCGGTAAGTTGGACCAATGCTACGCTTGGGAATGCTCTCTGTGCCCTGAAGGTATGACTACCGCCAACGCCGATCAGAGGCAGTGCCTGGCGCTGGATTTTCACACTCTCATGCCCGGTACCGGATTCGGGGAAGAAGAGCAGGAGAAGATTTTTCGCTTTGCCAGTGTCACGCTGACTGCTCGTTTTGACCCGTCGTGTTGGAAAGGTCTTTGTCTGGATCGCCCGAGCGTGTTGTACGGCGCAGTCGTTGAATCGGTTCAAAATCGCCGTTCAAGCCGGGATGGGCTTTGGCTAGGCGGGATAACACCGCTCGGAGATGCCCCTCAACTTGAAAGTGCGGCTCTAAGAGCAGAGGCTCTCAAAGCCGGCTTTTCAGCTAATCCGGCGATGAAGGTCTTTAGCGTTAAGGGTGATCTGAAAACGATGGTAGTCTGCTCGTCATGGGGCTCCTGGCCAAGCAGCCTCGAAGGTGCTGTGGAGGCGCCTAGCACCATGGATTTTTACAGCTGCAGCGAGTTCAGAAATGTCGGCGGGTCGTGGGTGCCCCAAGTCCAAGGTATTTAATTAATCGGGACCCTCCCATTATCTTGACGCTCATAGGTCGCGTCCATTTTCCACCCAAACATACCGCACCCAGGTTCGATCATAGCTGCCATCAACGCGAAGCCGCTTCCCACCCATTCTTGCCGGAACTAGAATTAGGTCATGCGTTGGTTGTTACTCGAACTTGCCGCAGTTCTCGCTGCCGCCGCGTTCGCACTCCTCGCGCTTGGCTTGGTCAGTGCCGACGAGAACGTTGCATTCTTTGTCGCGCTGATCGGGAGCATAGCCGTTTGGGAAGCCGCGCGCTTCTTAATGCTACGCTCCGCAAGGAAGGCTTGACCCTAGCGTCCGCTTTCCACCCATTGCGGACACGCCGCGAACCGAGATCTCGGAATTTACAGACAGCGGAAAAGCCGACGCGCGATCTTTTCGCAACCTTGACTGGCCATGTCCGGCTTTCACCAAGCCGGCCCACCTTTTAGGCCCGGCGGCACCAGGCGTCCGTTCAAGATCAGCGAGCCCACCACCAGGGATCCATATAGGTCGACTCTGCCGTTGATCGTTGTTCGTCCGAGGAACTTGCCCTTTGTCATCGAGGTGACGCTCGATCGCTCAGTCATTGTGCAGTCGCGATAGACCGCCTTCCAGCTCCACGGCAAAGCCGCCTTCCACACATCAAATGTGCAGCGGTCGAAGAGCACGTTGTCGCTCTCGGCCATATTGACGATTGGCCCGGCGACACCCCCCTCAAAGACCTGTCCTGTGGGTGACAGGCTTGCTTCGTCCGTGAATCGACAGTCGACGAATTTCGTTGCGCGCGCAGGGTCTTGCTTGTCAGAAAACGGGTGAACGACCGCCCCGACAAAGGTGCAGCCTTTGAAGCGGAAAAAGGGCTTCAGCGGCCAGGCTGACCAGGTGGTTGTGCCGACAAAGGTGCAGTCGGTGAATTGCGCATCCTCGCTATCGCCGCTGTCGGCCACCAATCCGGCTCCGATGTTGTCAACAAACCTGCAACGGGTGAATCTCAGATCGCGAATGGTCTTGTCTTCGGCCTCGATGTCGACACCCGCACCCGGAGCGCTTGAAATTGTTGAGCGGCCGGTGTGGCTGAACTCACAATCTTCGAAATCATACCCGCGGCCGGCGGTGAGGCTGAGACCCTGCCGGGCGTTGTAACGACTCACCAATTTCGAAAGGTGGCTCCGGTCCGTTCGGTTGGGATCGCCGATGATGATCGCTCCGTCCTGGCCATGGTGGTGGCTGAATACGTTTCGGACGATTTCCGGGCCACGATTGCCCGCCAGCAAAAGTCCGGTGCCGGGAATTTGCCAGCCAGTATCGCCATGCTGTCCGCCGATCAGCAGCCGCTCGAGGTTTCCGTCCAGTTCGACGTGGTCAATCGCAACGCGCGCCAGACAGTCGCTGACCCAAATCATGGCATTGTACGGGCTCGCGACTTCGCCAACCTCCAAATTGGGCATCTTCCGGTGAGTAGGCAGGCCGGTGTGCCGATCGAAGGTACCGAAGCGCAGCCCTGGCTGGCAGAGCAGCCGGGCTCCGTTACCTAGAACTCGCGTTGGCTTAGTCAGGCCGCGCAGCTCAAGAACGGGCGAGGGAGTCCAGGCGAAAAGGCCGCCCGGGGATTGTTCGCCAACTAGATAGGTCCGCCCGCGGCCGAGCGAGACGGTGCCTCCGCCGCGACGTTGAAGCACCAGGCTGAGCGCCGCGAATGCCCGCGTGTCATTGGTCGCTCCATCGCCCTTCGCACCGAAATCCTCCGGTCGAAGCACAAACTCGCTTTGAGAGAATGATCGGGTTGGAAGCGCAACCGCTGCCGCACTCATGGTCAAAAAGGCGCGCCGAGTCATCGCCATGGGAATTGAACGCTCGTAGCCTCGCGCCTGTTGCCTCGTCCTGCTAGTCATTTCCGGCACTAGCGTTCCACCATTCGCGCCTTGTTTGCGCGCGATCCGCCGCTCCATGGGTTGGCACCCGTAATCACACCGGCATCCTCCGCTCGTTCGGGCTACCCGGTGCAAGCCTCAAGATCGGTTGAAACAGGGCAGCAGGTCTGCCCGCAAATATCCAATCGGTGCCCCCCTCGCCCCTTTTCCATGCGGGTCCCTGCGAAGGGCTAACGTCAGTATCCGATATTGGCCTTGAGATAGTCGGGTTGCTCTTTGAACCCGAACATCTTGCGCTGGAGCGTCCAGTCCATCGGGATGTCATGCTGCATCAGCTTGCGCACCGTGAGGTCTCCCGGCTGGGTGCCATCGAGGATCGATGTGATTATGTCCGGCGCCAGATAGTTCAGCCTCACCAAACGCGCGAAGCGTGTCTTCTTGCATTTCAGGCGCCGGGCCAGGTTCATCAGCGGCTCGCTGCGCTCGCTTTCGATCAAGTGTCGGGCCTTGCGCGCGTCTGTCAACGCGCGGACCAGCCGGCAATTGGGAACCGCCGTGTGGCCTTCGGTCCTTTGCTGCACCGGCAGCCATAGCGACCGCTTGAGACGAACCGCGGCAGCCGGGACGTCGATCAGTTCAGTTGGATATGCTCCGCTCCACTCCGCCTTTTCCCCGCGGAACAGCCCAACTCCATCCCATGTCAGGAAACGCCGGACCTCCGGCCCGCGGAGAACGATCTTGAGCCGATCGGCCGTGAGCTCGATCCTCGAAATGAGGGCTTTGTATGCGCACTGGATTTGCCGGCGGTTGGCTGTCTCGAGGTGCCTGGACGCAGCGGCCGCGCGGCGGGTCAGGTGGTCAAGCTCTTTGCTGTGGACGGCCAGTCTCAGCAGCAGATCTCTGATGCGTTCCCGATCCGCAAGGAAGGTCGAAAGCGTGGCCAGTACAAGTTGCTCCAGGCTGTCGGCGTTCGTGCGCAGCCGGCGCACGCCCTGGCGCTTTCCCCACTCGTTCTGGTTGGAAACATAATATCTGTGCGTCCCCTGACGGTAATCTCGAAGAACGCCCATCAGGCGTCCGAAGCAATCGAACACCAGTCCCCGCAGAAGGTCGGTTCGATGGATCTCGACGACCTTTGCGCGGGTGCGCCGCTTGCGCAGCCGCTGCACGTCGTCCCACAGCTGTCGCGATACGATGGGTTCGTGGAGTCCGGGGTAGCGGACACCCCGATGGCGCACCTCGCCGATGTAAACGGGATTGCCGAGCATGTGCCACACGCTGCAGGCTTCGATTCCGCGGCTCGCAATCAGATTTCCTCGTTTCGAGGTGCGTTCCCTCCGCATGATCCGGGCCTGCGCGCATTCCAGCGCAATCTTCTGATAGCTTTCGACCTCGAGGTATCGCTTGAACATGGATCGGACGATTTTCGCCTCTCCGGCATGCGGAACGAGCTTCTTGTCGATCAGCTCGTACCCAAATGGGGGATGGCCGCCGATGAACATGCCGCGCCGCCGCATTGCACCGAACTTGTCGCGCAGCCGGTCACCCGCGATCTCCCGTTCGAACTGCGCAAAGGTCAGCAGGACATTCAGTATCAGGCGGCCGGTGCTGTCCGCGGTGTCGAAGTTCTGAGTGACTGAGACAAAGGCGACCCCGTATTGCTCGAACAGGTCGATCAGACGCACGAAGTCCAGGAGCGTCCTCGTCAACCGATCGAGTTTGTAAATGACGACGACGTCGACCAGCCCGCGTTTGATGTCGGCAAGGAGCTCCTGCAGAGCCGGCCGAATGAGACTTGCACCGGACTCGCCCCCATCGTCATAGTGGTTGGCAAGTTCCGTCCAGCCCCTGTGGCGCTGGCTGGACACATATGCCGAGCAGATCGCTCTTTGACTTTCCAGCGTATTGAATTCGATCTGCAGCCCCTGTTCCACGCTCTTTCGAGTATAGATGGCGCAGCGAAGGATCTTCCCTTCAATTGAAAGGGGATTTCGGATCATGGGCGCTCTCCCGAAGGCCTCCCCGGGTCGAGTCTCTTAAGCCAGAGGCGCTGGCCGCGCCACAGATTGCCGGGATTTGCTCCGTCGCGCCGAGGACGGGATCAAGGATGCCGGGTGAGGCGGCGCGGAACGATCGAAGAATAATGTAGGGCAGCCGACATAAAGGTGCTAACGCAGCCCCGTGGGTCCAAAGGCGAAGGGGGCGGCGCCATGGCAACAATCGCAGGAAGACGGTTTCTCGAGGAGCGCCGGGATGTGCTGTCGGGCACGCCGCGCGCAGGGTTTGTCGACCGGTGGATTTTCGTTGGAATGGCCGCGTGGTTCATCCTAGTGGTGCTGGTCGGCTTTATCCCCGATGCGATCGGCAAGGTTCAGGCGGTCCAGGCAGGGTTGCGGCCGCCGTTCCCCATCGTGCTGCACATGCACGCGGTGGCGATGGGAGCATTCCTGCTTCTGTTGCTGACTCAGAGCGTGATGGTCGCGACGGGCCGGGAGGCACTACACAAGCAGGTCGGGATCGCGGCTTTCGTGCTGGTTCCGGCGCTGGTTGTGATCGGCATCGTTCTGGCGCCGACCATGTATTACCAGACGTGGGACGCGCTGCAGACCGCTCCGGCGTCCGCGCGAGCGGGATTGCAGCAAATACTCTCGATCCGGGAAGACATCCTGCTGCTGCAGATCAGCTCGGGCGTGTTGTTTGCGATCTTCATCTGGATTGCGCTCGGCGCGCGCGTGCAGAATTCCGGCCTGCACAAGAGGATGATGTTCCTTGCAACCGCGGTCCCGCTTGGGGCGTCGATCGACCGGATGGATTGGCTGCCTTCAAGCCTGCCGGCCAACCCGTGGGCGACCGACCTTTGGATCATCGTGGCGCTTGCGCCGATGCTGGTCTGGGACGTTCTCCGGAACAGAAAGCTTCATGAGGCCTATTGGATCTGGCTCGCCATCTACGTGCCGGCGTGCGCCGTCGTGGACTTCCTGTGGGACAAGCCGGCGTGGCACACGACTGCGCGGTACATCCTGAGGGTGTGATGTAGCGAAAAGTTAGGGGGCCGGATCGGCGCTGGAATGCAGGTTTGAGGACCGATTGGCGGCGCCTCGATAATCAGTGTCAGGCGGCCCGCCGCCAATGCAAGCCTTGCGTGCCCCGCTTGAACCGCATCTCCAGTTCCTCGCCGCTGAGCGGCCGTTCGAGCCAGAATCCCTGTCCCGCGGTACAGCCGAGGTCGCGCACGAGGTTGAGCAATTCCTCGCTTTCGACATGTTCGGCGACGCTCGCAACGCCAAGAAGCTCGCAAAGGCCAATGACGGCTCCGAGCAGGCGTCTTCCGTCGACGCTATGCTGCGCGGCGGTGACGAGGCCGCCATCGAGCTTGATCTGGTCGAAACGCATTTCGCGCAAATAGCCGATCGAGGCGAAGCCCGCGCCGAAGTCGTCAAGCACGATCGTCGCGCCCGCCCGCTTCAGGTCTCTCAAATTGTCGCGGGCCTGGTCGAAATTGGCGAGCAGTGCGGTTTCGGTGACTTCCACCTGAAGCGAGCGGGCATCCAGTCCCACTCTTTCAAGCGAATCGAGCACGGACCGCGCGAGATTCGGCAATGAAAGCTGAATGCCGCTGAGGTTGAACGATAGCCTGGTCGGGTCTGGCCAGGAGCGGGCCGCCTCGAAGGCGACGCGCATCAGATGGCTGTTGATGTCGCCGATAAGGTTGAGCTGTTCCGCGATGGGCACGAACTCGGAAGGGGAGACCGCGCCAAGCTCGGTATCCGACCACCGCGCGAGCGCCTCATTGGCGATGACCGTTCCGCTTCTGAGGTCGAAAATCGGCTGGAAGACGACCCTCAGGTCGTCCAAGACCCGAGGACGCTGCAGCGCGCGCTCGATCGCCGCGCGCCGCCGCCTTGGCGCTTCCATCCGCGATTCGTAAACGGCGACTTCGCCCTGACCTTCCTTGGCTTCATAAAGGGCGAGGTCCGCATGAACCATCAGACGCGACGGAGAGTCGTCACCCTCGCCCGCGAGCACAATTCCGCAAGCGGCGCCAATCGTAAACTCACGCCCGTCGAGAACGACCGGCCCATTCACCGACGCAAGAATCTCGCCCCCTGCGCGGTGTGCATCGAGCCCGCTTCCGATGACCGGCAGCAGGACTCCAAACTCATCGCCGCCCAGGCGGGCGACGGCGCCGAGGCATCCGAACGCCCTGACGAGTCTCCCCGCGACCTCCTTCAGGAGCTGGTCGCCGACGCTGTGGCCGAAGGTGTCGTTGACGACCTTGAACCGATTGAGATCCAGTAGCGCAAGCGCGAACGGGCGCCTCCTTTCGGACGCTGCCGCCTCGAGCGCCGCGACAAAGGCCCGCCGGTTCGGAAGTCCGGTCAGAAAGTCAGTCGTTGCAGCGCGCACCGCTTCCTCGTGCGCGCGTCCGACACGTTCCTGTTCGTGCGCAATCGCCCAGCGGGACTGGATTACGGCCGTGAAATGCCGGCTGTGAACGCCGAGCAGGCGAATGGTCAGCGCCGCAACGACGACAAGCGCGAAGGCTGCCCCAGCGAACTGCGGATCCCTGAAGAGAAGCGCCGCCATTGAAATCGGGGCGATGATCAGGAGGAGCGGGATCCGGCCCGCCGCGGGAAGCGCGGTAAGGCCGTAGGACACGCCGATTGCGGTCAGTCCCCCGAACAGCATGACGGCCATCCGCGACGCTTCATTCCCTACCGCGAGGAGATAAAGGCAGCGGACACAGACAGCGAGGCACACGGCTGCGGCAAACCAGACGGTCTGCCGCATTTTCCTGATCATCCCGGTCTGGTCGATATCGCTTCTGCCGCGCGATCCGAACCAGTGATACATTCGGATGAGCCCGCAGGCCGCGATGAAGGTCGGAAGGTTCAGCCCGAAGGACAACCGGCCCGTCGCCGCCAGTTCCATCGCCGAAAGGTTCACGAACCCGAGGAGGTAGATGATCGGGACCTGGCGCCGAAGCGACCGGTAGCGCTCCTCGATCAATGCCGCATCGGCTCCCGGGCCAAGCCCCGTCGGATCGCAAACATCGAAAAGCCCAATCAGCATTCTTGCGGAGCACCCATAGCGGAAACCCGATCCGCGAAACTCGCGTGCAATAGAACGGCAAGGTGAAGGAGCCATAAATATTCCCTCCACTTCCGGGATCGAGCGGTTCGCGAGCGTGGGGAGCCTGGAAGCGCCGGGGCTTTCCTACTTGAGAACAAATATGGAACATAGGCGTGAAGGAGTTCCGCCAAAATGCTTGTTCTTGTCGCCTCGACGCTGCTCGGCCTCGCAGCGTTTGTCACCAGCCTCTCCGCTCTTGTCTGGTCGCTGCGACGCAGGCCCTGAGAAGTAAAACCCCCTGGATTCAGGCGAGCCGCCGTGCGTTGGAAACGCATCATTGCAAAGCCTGTGGCCGGCACGGATCGCTCCGGCGCCGGGCAATTGATCCTCGCTGTTGAACGATCGGGGGGCGGCGCGATGTTTATCGATAAATCCGTTAGCGCGGTTCGGCCGCCGGAGGCGCCCGATGGCGAGCCTCTCGTCGAAGGGTTCACTCTATTGCGTGCAAGCGCGCTCAAATTGATGCGGCTTCAACTGGCGATTGCCCGCAACGAACGGCTTGCGGCGGCCGAGGCAGTGGACGGTCTCCTCGCCCTCGATCGGCGGCTGGGGGAGTTTCTCGCCGCCTTCCCACCGGCCGGCGATCGCTGCGGCATCGCCTGTGGAATCGACGATGACCTAACGCGCGGCTTCCGGATGCGGTAAGCGGCCGGTTGCGTATATCCGGACTGCGAAAACTCACCGGGCAGTGGTGAACAGCTGGTGAGTGCGTTCGGGAAGACCTACCCCGCGGGCTCAGCCCATCTGGCTCACTTTCGTTAGCAGTGTCCGTCTTTCCACGCCTGCGTCAGCGCACATGTTCGGGGCTCATTCAGCCCCCGCCGGCTGGGGCAGCATAAGTTCGAGGTAGCGCGCCGCGCAGCCGGGCCCGCTGAGTTCGACCGCCCGAGCCCGCTGGCGCTCCGGCATCGGCTCCTCCGTGAGTGCCTCACCGATTGCGCGCGCCAGCGCTACCGGATCGCCGCAGGGCACCACCCGTCCGAAACGCCCGTGATCCAGGACTTCGGCGCCGCCGGAACAGTCGGTACTGACGATCCTGCGGCCCGCCGCAAGCGCTTCGACGAGAACGTTCCCAAACCCCTCATAATCGGACGAGAGAACGAAAAGGTCGGCCGAAGCAAAGAAGGGCCAGGGATCAGCGAAAAATCCCGGCATGACGACCCGATCCGCGATGGCCAGATCGTCCGCTAGGCGTTCGAGCTCAGGCCGCAAGGCGCCCTCGCCGACGATCATCAGCCTGGCGCTCCTGTCGCTGATGCGGGCGAACGCGTCCAGAAGGAGCGGGAAATTCTTGACCGGCTTGAGGTTGCCCACGGTAAGGATGCGCGGTCCTGCACTACCCCAGAGAGCCTCGGTCTCCGCGTTCGACGCTATCACCGCCGGCATCTCCAGCGGATTGTAAATAACGTCAATCATAGCGCGGGGAAGCCTGGACAGGCGGGCGAGGTCATCCGCGGCAGCGCCGGACACCGCCACGCGGGCATTCGCTCTTGGCAGCAGGTGGCGCAGGATCCCGGTCATGGCCGCCCGCCTCACGGCCCCATAATAGGAGTATTGGCGGGACAGGATGGTGTGCTCGCTGGTGACGAGCCGGGCATCGGATCGGCTGAGACGATGGGCGGCAATGGCGACGACCGTCAGCGGCCACATCGAAGCGTGCACCGCGTCGGGCTTTTCCTTCCGCAGGTAGCGCCGCAAGGGGCCGAGAGCGTCCCGAATCCTCGCCGCCTTGAGATCGATGACCCGAACTGCCGTGGGCAGCAGGGCGAGCAATTCCCCTTCGGCCTTTATCAAAAGCAGATCGACCGAATGGCCGAGAGCGGCGAAATCCCGAATGAGGTTCAACGCGACCCGCTCGGCGCCCCCGCCGATGAAGTTGGGCAAGACGAACGCAACACGGGCCATGCCACAGGGCTAGCGCAATTGCGGTCCGAACAAAACGGCCCCTCCATCAAGTTCCGAGGCAATCTCGGCGAAACGCGAGAGGCTCGGCCGCGACGGGAAGATCAAATCGCCAAAATGGAAATCGACAGCACAAGGAAGACGATCGAGAGCAGCAGGAGACCAATGCTGGCAAGCGAAACCAGCGGGATCGCCTTCCTCCCAATGCAACAGCAGAAAACCACGATCGAAAGTGCCAGGGGCAGGAGCGCCAACCGGAGCAAGAGGGACCCTGACGACATTTGCGGGGGGGTCTCGCACATCGGCCTGGGGCTTGGAAGCTGCGAAATTCGTTCCAGGCGGTTCGGCCGATCGCCCTGGCTGCCGCGGCAGAACCGGGCACGCGGCTGCTCTCCGACAGTCAGTTGAAGAGTCCAATCCGGACCGATGCTCAACCCGCGTTTAGTGCGACCGGCATTATGCGCACCGCTGCAGCGTGTCCGACCCCCACAGGAACGCTCCATGTCCAGGGGCCCGTCACCTGTCCGGTGGCGGGCCTTTTCCTTTCAGGGCAAGTCTCGTGTTCGCTTGTGACATCGCTGTTCCGTTGTCGCTGAAAAGAACAGCGCCTGCCCCTCTTGGAACCGTGCCCCCTCGCGGCCGGACGGGAGCAGGCACAGCCGCTCCCGCTCCTGCCGAGCTTCGATTGCCTAGCGCGGGCTGCGAATTGCCTGAGCGTTTCCGGCGGGCGGGAAGGAGCCGGGCGTTGAGAACAAGCTTGGAAAACTTGCGCCAACGCCTTTAACCGCAAGAGCAGTCTGGACATGCACGCTGGCCACCCGGCCGGATCGGCGGCGGCCTTCGCGCCTCGCGGGAACTGACGCCCCGCGCCTGCCGGCGCATCCTTCCCAATAGCGGCTTCGGCAGGCCCCACAAGACCGAAGGGCAAGTCGCTTGTGTCGCAGGTAAGAGTCGGGCGCAGGAGGTCACGTAATTCTGCTCGCAAGCGGGCGGCCATTCCGCATAATGGTCATGGCGTTGCGCCGGTCCGGTGCTGGCCGCTAACGCGCCGGGCCGGTGGCGCAAAGACCGCGAAAGCCGTCGGGGATTGGAGGAATGGAAATGGGCACCTGGCTGCTGGTTGCGGGCGTGTTATGCTTTGCCGGATCGACGATTGGATTCCTTCGGCTTCAGTTCTCGGACTGCCATTCTCGCCCGACCCTCGTTGGTTCGGTGTTGGCGTTGATCGCGGCCGTAACATTCCTTGGGCTTGCCGTTTGGATCGGAACTTCGGGAGACGTGGCCTATTCGGTTGCGGGAGTGCGGATTGCGCCGCCCCCATTTCATCCTCGCTCACGCTGACATTGCCGCCGGCGCAGAATCAGTAGCGGTCGCGCCGCTCGTAGATATCGCGGTAGGACTGGATCCGGGTGACGCGCAATCCGGGCATTCCGCTCCTTGTGAGTGCGCGCTGCCAGTTCGTGAGTTCCTCGATGGTGAGGCCGTATCGGACGCAGGCCTCGTCGACACTGAGCAGGCCACCCGTCACGGCGGCGACGACATCCGCCTTGCGCCGGATCGTCCACCGCGGCGTGTCTGCCGGCGGAAGAGTGTCGAGCGTAAGCTCTTCGCCGCAGGGACCGATCACACGTACCGGTTTCGCTTGCCGATTCCCCATCATCGTTGAGCGCCTTCGTTCAAACTCACCAGGCAAACCTAGCGCCAAAGCCTTGAGATTGTTCTAAGACCGGGACTTCTCGCGAAACTTTGAGCCCGCATCGGCGGCAGTTTGCGATGGGATCGTGGAAAAATAAGGATAGCCGCCAGGGGCAGGCGCGAACCTGCCCGCCAGCCGGATCACCGGCATCATGGGCGCTGTCGCGCCCGGTTGAGCAACCGCCGGATCGCCTGCCGCCTCGGATTCCTCCGGGCCGTTGTCGGTCTCCGCCAATTCCGGGGAAAGCATCAGGTTCAGCGGCGGCACCGGGACTCCGAGCGCCTCCGCAACCCCTGCTCGCCGTGCGATTTCGGCGACTTCCATCTCCCATTTGAGAAAGGAGGCGCGCTTCTCGTCTTCGAGCTCATAGCGGTCGTAGGTTCGCTCCAGTCCTTTCTTGACGTGGTTGAGCATCGCCTCGGCCGTCTCGTAATCGACCTTCAGCCGCTTGGTGTTGGACCGGGTCGTTCGCCGGAAATCGTGCGGCGTGAATCGCTCGATCGCGTGGCCAGCGAGCTTTTCCATCCTCGCCTTCACCCGGTTGCGCGCCTTGTACCAGCAGTTCCTCGTAAGGAAGCCCTTGGCCCTTGGCGCGGGAAAGACCCACTCCCCCTCCGACTGCATGAGGCTCCTCCCCCACGGCCCCAGCGCAATCCGGTGTTCGACGCTATTCTTGGTCCTCCCGTCCGGAATGGTCCAGACGTCGCCGCAAAGCTCGGCGGAGCGCGCTTCGGCGACTTCTCCAAGGCGGGCGGCGGTGAGGAGGCACAGGAGAAGCCCGCGCCGGTAGCATGGCTCTTCGTCGACCAGCGCGCGCAGGAACCACTCGATTTCCTGATCGCTGAGCTTCCTCGAGCGGGGCGTCTCCGGGAACTTGAGATCGTGAAGCCGGCGCGATGGATCGGTTTCAAGGCCGACCTCCATTCCGCGTAGAGATGCCGCCCATCCGAAGAAGACCTTGAGCTCGGCCGCGAGGCGGTTGGCCCTGATCCGGGCGGTCCTCCCCTTGATCGTCACCAAGCGGACGAGATCGGCCTCGGTGACGTGGTGGATGCACCGTTTTCCAAGCGTCGGGGCGATATCGCGTTTGTACATCTCGAGCTTGTCGGCGACGGTTCGTGGCTTGTTGGGCCGTTTGGCGCGCGACGAGCGCCCCTCGCGGACCGCGCCCATGTAGAGCCCATGGGCGCGGTCCACGGTCATCACGCTGCGGGCCTTTTCCTTGAAGGCCTGGACCCTCGGGTCGGCGCCGGTGTCGATCTGGTTGTTGATTTCGCCCGCCCACGCCCGGGCTTCCGCGATCGAATAGGCGGGAAAGAAGCCGAGATGCATCTTGACGACCGAGCCGCCGAGCGCTGGGACTCGCCGGCGGAATTTCCAGCGCTTCCTTCCGCTTGGAAGGACCTCGATTCGAAGGCCGATTGTGGCCGGATCGCAGATGCGCCCCCGCTTCAGAGCGTCGATGCTTGCGGGCGAGAATGTCGGGACACGTTTCATCGGCCGGGCCTTCTAATTTGACCGGCGCACAGGGAGCGGTACACGTTCGGGACACAAGAAGCGTCCAGCCGGGTCGAATTCAGGCGAGCCCGGTCGATCTCGGTTTTTCGTCGATTTTCTGGAAGCCACTGCAAACACGCCGAATTTTTCGGGTGATTCGGTTGGCTGGGGCGGCAGGATTCGAACCTGCGAATGCCGGTACCAAAAACCGGTGCCTTACCACTTGGCGACGCCCCAGCAGCGCACGGCGCATATAGCCGCGCCGGATGGAGTTGAAAGGATTAGCTGTTCGGAATTCGGCCGTGGACCAGGTCGTCATAATCCTTGGCCAGCTGCCGCGAGAGGTCGCCGACCTCGAAGTTCCACGGCCCCACCTCTCGAACGAACGTCACTTCGGCAGCGCTTCCGGTCAGGAACATCTGCTCGAAGCTTTCGAGCTCCTCCGGCCAGATCGCGCGCTCGACGACTTCGATCCCGCGTTTGCGCGCCAGGTCCATTACCGTCCGCCGAGTGATCCCATCAAGGAAGCATTCGGGCGGCGGTGTGTGGATCGAACCATCGCGAACGAAGAAAGCGTTGGCTCCGGTCGCCTCGGCAACCTGCCCCCGCCAATCCATCATCAGCGCATCGTCGTAGCCGCGGCCTTCGGCGTGCTGCTTGGAAAGGCTGGCGATCATGTAAAGACCCGCGGCCTTGGAATGAACCGGAGCCGTATAGGGGGCGGGTCGCCGCCACGGCGCAATATCGAGCCGGAGCCCTTTCGCCGCCTTTTCGGGGTCGAAATACTTACCCCAGTCCCACGCTGCGATTGCGAGATGGATCGAGTTGCCGGTGGGCGACACGCCCATCTTCTCCGACCCCCGCCACGCGATCGGGCGCATATAGCCGTCGACGAGATTGTTCGCCTTCAGCACCTCCTTGCAGGCAGCATCGATCTCATCGACGCTCCACGGGATTTCAAAGCCGAGAATGTTGGCGCTGGTGTGCAGCCGCTGGCTATGCTCGTGGAGCTTGAACACCACACCGTCATAGGCCTTCTGCCCTTCGAACACCGCCGAGGCATAATGCATCGCATGGGTGAGGACATGTACGTTCGCTTCCCGCCACGGGACCAGCTTCCCGTCGTACCAGATCCAACCATCGCGATCGTCGTATCTCTGCGGCGCAGCCATCGTCTTTCCCAATTTGTGATGGCAGCCGCCTAGGGCAGCCGAGGCGCTATCGCAAGTTCAGGCGACCTGCTCTCCGCGGGCCTCTGCCGCCAGCTCCGCGCCGCGGCGCCGGGCGGCGTCGATGGCGCTGGCGACGAGATTCTCCAAAGCATTCTCGCGATCGAGAACCGCAAGCCCTGCTTCGGTCGTGCCGCGGGGACTGGCGACGCGCTGCGCCAGTTCCTCCATCGTTTCCCCCGTCGTTCGGGCCCGCCAGGCGGTGCCAAGCACGGTCTCAAGCGCAACGGTCTCAGCGATTGCCTGCGACAGGCCCTGCGCCTCGCCGGCCTCGGCGAGCGCCTCAATGAAGCGAGCAACGTAAGCGGGCCCGGCGCCAGCAGCCGCGCCGATTATTCCGAGCTTGCTTTCGTCTTCGCACCAGATCGAGAAGCCGAGGACGGAAAACAGCTCCGAAAGCTCGTCGCGAATTTGAGCCTCGTCCTCGCTGTACAGCGGCACCACTCCGCGCCGGACCGACACCGGAAGGTTGGGGATGGTTCGAACGATAGCCCCCTTTGCAAAGCGCCGCCTGAGGCTTGCCACCTCAGTTCCGGCGAGGAGCGAAACGACGATGGTCTTCGAGGTAATCCAGGGGGTCAGCTCGGGCACGATATCGTCCAGCTGCTGCGGCTTGAATCCGAGGACGATCATGCGCGGGGCAGCTCCGGCCTCCTTGAGTGAGGTGACCGTTCGGACACCCTCGACAGGTTTGCCGCTGGGCCGGATGGCGACTGCCTGCGACAGGTCGACGCCGGCCGAACGCCAGCCCTCCACCATTGCTCCGGCCATGTTTCCGCAACCGACGAACCAGGTCGGCGATGGTAATTGCATCAAGCTTCTCCGTGAGTATCGATCAGTGCGGCCGAAATGGCTTCGCCCGGGCTCTTGCCGCCCCACAGGACGAACTGGAACACCGGATAGAAGCGCTCACATTCCTCGAGCGCAGCCTCGGCAATCGCTTCCGCCTGTTCGAGGCTGAGCGCGTCGCCTTCGCCGCTGTCCAGAACCGTCGAATGGCGAAAGACGATGAGTCCCGATCCCGACCACATTTCGAAATGGCCAAGCCAGAGCTGCTCGTTGATGAGGCCGAGCGCCTCGTAGATGGCCTGGCGCTTCTCGGGCGCGGCCTTGATATCCGGGAACGCCAGGAACTGCAGAACCTGGTCCTCGGGCCGCCAGACTCCGCGCAATTCGTACTGCGCCCAGCTGCCCGATGCGGATCCGACAATCTCGCCGTCCCCCGACCGCTCGCACGGCCAGCCGCGGGCTTCGAAATAGGCTTCGAGCACCTCGATCGGCGCGCCATCGTCGCGCTCCGCATTCTCTTCGACTTCGGTCAGGGCTTCGTCTTTCCGCCACGCGCCGGCTTCTTCGCCGCAGCCGCTGGAGCAGGTCCGGCGACCTTGGCTTCCAGCGCCGCAATCCGGCTCTTCAGGATTTCATTCTCTTCGCGAGCGGCGGAGGCCATCGCTTTTACTGCTTCGAATTCCTCGCGGCTGACGAAATCCATTCCGCCCATCCACTCGCGCACCTTCTCGCGAGCGGAGGCTTCGGCCTCGCGGCCCATGCCGGCGAAGGTGCCGGCGAAGCCGTTCACCATTTTGACGAAATCGTCGAAAACGCGATTTTCGGACTGCATCGTCCGTCTCCCTCGGTCACTTTCAGCGAGCAAATAAGGCGTTAACCGCGCTTTCGCCAGTGCGGAGGGAACGACTATCCCCAACTATCAGATGGACCCCAGCAATGCTGTGCCGGCGCCCGGATTGAGGATTTCGATCATGGAATTCAGAGTCGCGGCGAAGACAAGCCACGCGAGATAGGGGATCAGAAGCAGTCCGGCAGCCGTCCTGATCCGCCAAAATTGACCTGCTGCTGCAGCCGCGACGATCGCCATGATGAAGATCACCCACTTGGCGAGCGCGATATCGTGCTCCGCAAAGAAGATTGGCGACCAGGCGAAATTCAGCACCAACTGGACGAAGAACAGAGTCAGGCCAAAGGTGCGGCGCGGAGATGGGGGCTGCGCGATCACCATCGCAACCGCGATCCCCAGCAAGGCGTAGAGAATTGGCCAGACGACCCCGAATGCCCATCCGGGCGGCATGAAGGAGGGCTTGTCGAGCGAGTCGAACCACGGGTTGCCGAACCCCGAGTTCGAAAGCCATCCGCTGAGCCCACCGAATAATTCAATCACTATGATTGCGATGATCGCAATCTTCCACCAGCTTCGGTCCTTCGCCGCTTCAGCCATTCTTGCGAGCTCCCAGCAGGAATTCGACATTGCCTTCCGGCCCGGTGATCGGGCTTTGTTCGATCCCAAGCACCGACCAGCCCTGCGATTCAACCCACGCCTTGGCCTCGGCGCACACCCGTTCGTGAACCGCAGGATCGCGAACGACGCCGCCCTTCCCGACTTCGCCCCGCCCTGCCTCGAATTGCGGCTTCACCAGCGCCACCAGCCGAGCGCCGGCTTTTGCGAACCTCAGCGGCGCTTCGAGCACCTTGGCGAGCGAAATAAAGCTCGCGTCGCAGACGACCACGTCGACTGGCTCCGGGATTTGCTCACTGGTCAGGAACCGGGCGTTGGTCTGCTCCAGCACCACGACGCGCGCGTCCTGCCGTAGCTTCCACGCCAACTGGTTGGTGCCGACATCGACCGCGTAGACCTTGGCCGCACCTCGCGAGAGCAGCACGTCCGTGAACCCGCCGGTTGAAGAGCCGACGTCGAGCGCCACCGCTCCAGTCACATCGAACCGGAAACGATTGAGCCCATGGTCGAGCTTGATGCCGCCGCGCGAAACCCAGGGATGGTCCTTCCCACGCACCTCCAGCGGCGCGTCCTCGGCAAGCATCTCGCCCGCCTTCGCCAGCTTCTTCTCTGCGGAGAAAACGATGCCGGCCATGATCAATGCCTGAGCCTTCGTCCGGCTCTCGGCCAGGCCCCGGCTCACCAGCAGCTGGTCTGCGCGGACCTTCACGAGCGTTTCCGATGCCTAACGCGCTCACCCTGAGCTTGTCGAAGGGCGAGCGCTCTTGCCTCGCGAGCCTCGCGATTTAGCGCCAGCCCAGGGAGAGCTTCGAGATCGCCCCGCATCAGCGCCTCCTTTTTGGCTCGTGACCAGCCGTGCAGCCGCCTCTCCAGTTCCCAAGCCTCTTCTCTCGTTTGGCAATCGGTAGCCCAAAGCAGCTTTAGAGGCCGACGCTTGGACGTGTAACGGCTGCCGGTCCCATCGCTATGCTGCGCCATCCGGTGGTCGAGGTTGTCCGTGTGCCCCGTGTAGTAGGTGCCGTCCGAACATTCGAGAATGTAGACATAGAAAGGCATCGCTCAATGGTGCCTGCGCGCTAACCCTTCGACAAGCTCAGGGTGAGCGCAAAAGGAGCAGTCGGCCCCCGTTAAGCCCGCACCTCTTCAACCCCGGCGCTGTTGCTGCGCAGCGCCTTGAGCACCGTCTCGACGATATGGGGCGCGTTCAGCCGAGCCTCGTCATACTGCCGCTCCGGCTTGTCGTGGTCGATGAAGCTGTCCGGGAGCCGCATGGTCCGGATCTTGAGCCCGGCATCCACCAGCCCCTGATCGCTGGCGAGCGTCAGCACGTGTGCGCCGAGGCCACCGATCGAAGCTTCCTCGATCGTCACCGCCACTTCGTGGGTACTCAGAAGCTTTCGGATCAGCTCCTCGTCCAGCGGCTTGGCGAAGCGCAGGTCAGCGACCGTCGTCGAAAGGCCCTTCGCCTCGAGCTGATCGGCGGCTTTCTCAGCCTCGGCCAAACGCGTTCCGAGCGACAGGATCGCGACCTTGGTTCCCTGGCGGACGATTCGCCCCTTGCCGATCTCGAGCGCCTGCGGGACTTCGGGAAGCGGCACGCCCCTGCCCTCGCCGCGGGGATAGCGAACCGAAATCGGTCCGCTGTCATGGATAGCCATCGTGTGCACCATGTGCACCAGCTCCGCCTCGTCGGCCGCCGCCATCACCACGAAATTCGGCAGCGTGCAAAGATAGGCGAGATCGAAGCTCCCGGCGTGCGTCGCGCCGTCGGCGCCGACTAGCCCCGCCCGGTCCATCGCGAAGCGCACCGGCAGGTTCTGGATCGCAACGTCGTGGACCACTTGGTCGTACGCGCGCTGCAGAAAGGTCGAATAGATTGAGCAGAAGGGCCTGTATCCCTGCGCCGCCATGCCTGCCGCAAAAGTCACCGCATGCTGCTCGGCAATCCCGACGTCGAAGGTGCGCTCGGGGAATCGCTCGGCGGTCTTGTCTAGGCCGGTGCCCGCCGGCATTGCGGCGGTGATCGCGACAACCTTCTCGTCGGCTTCCATTTCCGCGGTCAGAGCCTTGGCGAAGACTGAGGTGTAGCTCGGCGCCCCGCCCGCCCCCTTGTCCTGCTTGCCCGAGACCACATCGAATTTGACGACGCCGTGATATTTGTCGGCTGCGCTCTCGGCAGGCGCGTAGCCCTTGCCCTTGTTGGTGACGACGTGGACCAGCATCGGGCCGACGTCTGCGTCGCGGACGTTCTCGAGCACTTCGACCAGCGCCCGCACATCGTGCCCGTCGACCGGACCCACGTAATAGAAGCCGAGCTCATCAAAGAGGGTCCCCCCGGTGAAGAGCCCGCGCGCATATTCCTCCATCCGGCGAGCGGCGACATGCAGCGGCTCCGGCATCGCCCGCGCCAGCTTCTGCGCCAGCTTGCGGGGCGCAAGATATTTGCCCGAGCTCACCAGCCGGGCGAGCGAGTTCCTTAAGGATCCGACCGGCGGGGCGATCGACATGTCGTTGTCGTTGAGGATGACGACCAGCCGGTTTCCGGCCGCTGCGGCATTGTTCATCGCCTCGTACGCCATTCCTGCGCTCATCGCCCCGTCGCCAATCACCGCGATGGCGCGGTGCGGATCGCCCGACAGCTGGTTGGCGATCGCAAAGCCCAGCGCAGCCGAAATGGACGTAGAGCTGTGCGCCGCTCCGAACGGGTCATACTCGCTTTCGTTACGCCTGGTGAAGCCGCTTAGCCCCCCACCCTGCCGGAGTGTCCGGATCCGGTCGCGACGCCCGGTGACGATCTTGTGCGGGTACGCCTGGTGGCCGACGTCCCAGATCAATTTGTCCTTGGGCGTGTCGAACACATAATGGAGCGCGACCGTCAGCTCGACCACGCCGAGCCCGGCCCCGAGATGGCCGCCAGTCACCGAAACGGCCGAAATCATCTCCTTCCGGAGCTCATCCGCCAGCTGCGGAAGCTCGGACTTTTCCAGCTTCCGGATGTCCTCCGGCAAGTTGACGGTGTCGAGGAGCGGGGTTTCAGGACGATCTGACATCGGTCACCGGGCCTTAGCCCCTAATGGCGCGAGGGAAAAGGCGAGGCTACTTCTTCTCGCAATCCTCGCAGGTGCCGCGAACTTCGATCACCGGGCGCTTGGCCGAAAAACCCGCGCCGGCGGCGGCGTCGCGGATCCCTCCAGACAGCTTGTCGTCGTCGATGTGCACCGCCTGTCCGCAAGTGTCGCAGATCAGGAAGATGCAGTCGTGCAGGCAGTCGGGATGCTGGTTGGCGACATAGGCGTTCGAGCTTTCGACCCGCCGCGCCAGATTGGCGCCGACGAACAGGTCGAGGATTCGGTACACGCTGTTCGCGGCGACGCGCCTGTCCTGCGCCTTCGATACCGCTTCGGCTATGTCGTAGGCGCTCGCCGGCCGATCGAAGGATGCCAGCGCGTTGAACACCGCCGCCCGCATGTCGGTCCACTGCTCGCCCTTGCTCTCGAGGCGCGAGCGCGCCGCACTCTTGAGCGACTCTCCCTCGTGGAGCTGATGATCGTGACCCGCCATCGATGTGAAACATAAGCGCGCGCAGGCAAGGCAGCAAGGATCGGTGTGATTGGTGAAATCCGCCAACCCTCGGTTGCCAATCCCGTATCGATCCCCATCTAACCCTCAGCGAAATTCCCTAAACCTCTGACATACAAGCGCTTCCGCAATGTGGCACGGTGCTTGCTTAGCTAATGGCGACGAAAGACAGGAGTTCGAAAATGCAAGACGCCACCGCCGCTCAAGTCGCCGCCGAGCCCGTTTCCAAGGCTACACCGTTGCCCCTGCGCGGCGACACCTTCCTCGGCGTCTGTGAGGCATTGGGGCAGGATACTCGTATCCCCGCGGACCTGTTCCGGATCGCTTTCGCCGCCCTCTTCTTCTGGAGCATGGGCCTGGCGCTTGCCGTCTATCTCGGACTCGGTGCGGTCATCGCGCTGTCGCGCTGGCTATTCCCGACTACCAGGACAGTCCCCGCGGCGGCTCCTACGGAAACCGTCGAGCAAGAAGGCGACGAGCCCCTGTCCCTCGCCGCCTAACCTCACCGAAAACCTAATCTCATTTAAACCTCGTCTTTACGCCCTTGCGTTACGACCGGTGCATAGTGCCGGTCGCACCACGCGAGGAAGGATGTGAATGGCGATAAATCGGTTCGTCGACCGTAAAGCGGTCAGCGCCGCCGAGGCTCATCT
>Ga0207705_10001076_pt1 | contig 22149 bp, 22 predicted proteins | sample KBSC13metaG_FD_184314 | JGI IMG/M metagenome (GOLD analysis project Ga0207705, IMG submission 184314) | Corn rhizosphere microbial communities from Kellogg Biological Station, Michigan, USA - KBS C1-3 metaG (SPAdes) (version 2) | ecosystem: Host-associated > Plants > Roots > Rhizosphere > Soil ... | reverse complement strand
ATTGAGTGCGTTGATCGACCAGATGGGCGGGGTCGCAAGCGAGGTCGCGGCGGTATCACGCGATCAGGCGCGCACCACCGACGAAATCGACCAGCGGATCGAGGCGGTTCGATCGCGCGCGCGGATACTGTTCCAGACCAGTGCCGAGATACGGTCCTCGGCGCTCGCCAACCAGGGATCGGTGCGGGACCTGCGCGCCGAAGGCCGCGCGCTGGAAACCAGCCTGAGCAGCTTGCGCGAGGATGCGCTCGCCTTCGTCACCTATTTGCGCGCGAGCTGATCGGCTTTCCCGCTCCTGGCGGTATCGCGGGCGTCAGCTCTCCGCCAGCAGATTCCGCTCTTCGGGATGGCGCTCGATATAGCCCGCCACGAACGAGCATTGCGCCACGACCTTGAGCCCGCGCCTGCGCACGTCCGCGAGCGCTCCCCTGATCAGCGTGCTGGCGATGCCCTGGCCCTGCAGTCTTTCGGGCACGATCGTATGGGTGAAGACGAGCGCCTCTCCACGCCGCTCGTAATAAGCGCTGGCGATTCCACCCTCAGCCTTCAATTCGTAACGCTGGCGCGCTGGATCGTCGGTCACTTTCGCTGTCATTTTCTCGGTCTTTCTGTAGGTACGTACCTACGTTGTAGCATCGGCGACACAGATTGCCCGGCGCCCACGACAAAATCATTCACTGCCTCCGCGATATCCCCCTTTTGGATTGCGTCCAACGTCGTCGCGGCCATTTCCTGCCCGCGTAAAACAAAGCGTGGCGGGGAAGATGGGCGGGTTCAGCAGTACATTGTCAGATCGACAGGCGATCTGGGCGTTCGCACTCGGCTGCGCCGCGGTCACGCTCGGCGTGTGCGCGCACTTGCCGATGTTCGCGATGGCGCGAGCGATGCACTATCATCTGGCGGGGATGCCGATGGATCCGCTGATGATCGGCGGCATGGGCCTGATCATCGCGGGCGTGTTTGTTGCCGCTTATGGCCTGCTCCCGCGCAACCTTTCCGCCCAGCGCGCCGCCGCGGCCGATATCGTTATCGCCGCGCCGGAGGATGCGCATCTCGGCTGGCCGCATTGGCGGCTGATGCTTGTGCTGATCGTGGCGCTGGTGATCGACGTGATGAAGCCCGCCTCGCTGGGCTTCACCGTGCCCGGCATGATCAGCGAATATGGGGTGCCCAAGGCGACCGTGTCGCTGGTGCCCTTTTTCGCGCTGATGGGCACCGTCACGGGATCGGTCCTGTGGGGCATCATCGCCGATGTTTATGGCCGAAAAGCATCGATCCTTTTGTCTGCGGTGATGTTCGTCGGCACCTCGATCTGCGGCGCGATGCCGAGCCTCGCCTGGAATATCGGCATGTGCTTCATGATGGGCGCGGCGGCCGGCGGGATGCTGCCGGTCACGTATGCGCTGCTCGCCGAGATGATGCCCAACCGCCATCGCGGCTGGAGCCTGGTGCTGGTCGGCGGGCTGGGCGCGGTGGGCGGCTATTTCGCGGCGAGCGGCATATCCGCGCTGCTGCAGCCGATTTTCGGCTGGCGAATATTGTGGCTGATGAACCTGCCGACCGGGCTCACGCTCGTGCTGCTGGGCGGGCTGATCCCTGAATCCGCCAAATTCCTGATCGCGCGCGGGCGGGTGCAGGAAGCCGAGGCGGTGATGCATCGCTTCGGCGCGGTCGCGCACAAAGTGCGTCCCGTGGCTCCGCTCAGCGCCCGCGCCGAGACGGTCGCGCTTTCGGGCGCCAAGTTGATCGGGAAGCTGACCGCGCTCAGCATGTGCGCGCTCGCCTGGGGGCTGATCAATTTCGGGCTGCTATTGTGGTTGCCGGCGGATCTGGTCGCAAAGGGCTATTCGGTCGGGGTGTCGAGCAAATTGCTCGCCGAATCGGCGCTGATCGCTTTCCCGACCGTGTTCCTCGGCGCACTGATGTACAGCCGCTGGAGCACGAAATGGTCGCTGGCCACGATGATCGCGGTCACGCTGCTCGGCTTGCTCGGTGTGATCCATCTCGAAACCAGCGGCACAGGCAGCCCGGTATTGCCGGTGGCGCTGCTGATCGTGGGCACCAACGGCATCATCGCGATCGTGCTGCCTTATACGGCGGAGAGTTTCCCGCTGAAGGTGCGCGGCCGCGCGACCGGCTGGGTCGCGGCCTGCACCAAGGCGGGGGGGCTGTTTGCGCAGGCACTGACGATCAGCGGGATCATCCTGTCGATGGGCTTCTCGTCAGGGCTGATCATGATCCCGACCGCGCTCGCTTTGGTGCTGGTGGCCTGGTTCGGACGCGAGACACGCGGCGGCGACCTGCGCGACCTCGACGTCGACAGCGGCCAGATGGGGCATGCGGAATTCGCCTGAACCCGGCGCCGCTTCCAGGCGTTCCTCGTGCTGAAATACGAGGACCGATCATGCCCAAACCGCCCAAGGCCACGCCGCATTCCGATATAGACGGCGTCAATCGCGACGCACGGATCGGCACGCCTTCAAAGTCGCCGCAGCCCGATCCTGGCGCGGCGATCGAGCAGGCGGGAAACAATTCGAAAGGCAGGCCGGCGCAGACGACGCGTTAGGATCGCCCGACGAGCGAGGTCAGTCCCGCTCGACGCAGATCGCGATCCCCATGCCGCCGCCGATGCAAAGCGTGGCGAGGCCCTTCTTGGCACCGCGGCGCTGCATTTCGTGGAGCAGGGTGGTGAGGATGCGCGCGCCCGATGCGCCGATCGGATGGCCGATCGCGATCGCGCCGCCGTTGACATTGACCTTCGACGCGTCCCAGCCGAGCTCCTTGCCGACCGCGAGTGCTTGCGCGGCGAAGGCTTCATTGGCTTCGATAAGGTCGAGATCGGCGAACTTCCAGCCGGCCTTCTCGAGCGCCTTCTGGCTGGCCGTGACCGGGCCGATGCCCATGATCGCGGGGTCGACGCCGGTCGAGGCCCAGCTCTTGATCCGTGCCAGCACGGGCGAACCGCGGCGTTTGGCTTCTTCGCCCGACATGACCACGATCGCAGCCGCACCATCATTCAGGCCCGAGCTGTTCGCGGCGGTGACGCTGCCTTCCTTCTTGAAAGCGGGGCGCAGGCCGGCGAGGCTGGCGACGACCACGCCTTCGCGGATGAACTCATCCTGGTCGACGATCGTATCGCCCTTGCGGCCCTTGATCGTGACCGGTGCGATTTCGGCGACGAATTTGCCGTCGCGGCGTGCCGCTTCGGCCTTGTTCTGGCTGGCGCAGGCGAATTCGTCCTGAGCCTCGCGCGTGATCTGATACTTCTCCGCCAGATTCTCGGCGGTGATGCCCATGTGATAGCCGTTGAAGACGTCGGTCAGGCCGTCCTTGATCATCGTATCGACCAAAGCGAGGTCGCCCATCTTCTGCCCGGCGCGGATCGCCTGGGCGTGCGGGCTCATCGACATATTCTCCTGGCCGCCGGCGACGATGATCTTCGCGTCGCCCGCCTGGATCGACTGCGCCGCGACCGCAACCGAACGCAGGCCCGAACCGCACACTTGTTGCACGCTCCATGCGGGCACTTCCTTGGGCAGTCCCGCGCCGATCGACGCCTGCCGCGCAGGATTCTGGCCCTGGCCGGCGGTGAGCACCTGGCCCAGTATCACCTCATCGACATCCGCCGGATCCACGCCGGCATCCTTCAGCGCGGCTTCGATCGCGATCCGGCCCAGTTCGTGCGCGGGCGTGGCCGCGAAATGACCGAGGAAGCTGCCGACCGGGGTACGCTTGGCGGCGGTGATGACGACGTCGGTCATGGTATCTCCTGGATTGGCGTTAGCCGCGCCTAGCGGCTGGATGCGACGCGCGAAAGCCACTGGCTAAGCGGCTCCCACAAAGACTGCCTGGCGCGACCGCCCACGATCATTCCGACATGGCCGAGCGAAAGGTCGATCCGCTCGCCGACGCCGGGCGTGGTGGCCGCGGGCACGATATGGTCGGTGGTAGACGCGATCTCAAGGACCGGGATCGTCAGCGCGGCGGGATCGATGATCTGGCCGGCGACGCGCCATGCGCAACGCCCGGGCCTGTCTTCCCGAAACAGATCGAGGAACAATTCGCGCGCCGCGCCGCGGGTGAGGGGAGGGCCGTCATTGGCCCAATCCTCCAGCCGCACGAATGCGTGCGACTGGGGATCGCCGGGATCCCGGCTCCCATGGGCTTCATATTTGGCGACGGTGCGCGCGGGATCGAGCCGCCAGAAGGCCGCCTGCAATATTTCCATCGGCAGCAGGCCGAGCGCGTCGGTGGCAGGCTCGGCGGTACGCCACAGATCGTCGAGCGCGGTGCGCGTATCGGCGAGATAGTCGCCGAATCGCCAGGGCGTAGCGATCAGGGCGAGCGCGGTGACCGGGCGCAGCGCCGCCGCGGCGAGCGCCATCGTGCCCCCCAGGCAATAGCCTGCGAGCGATACGGGCGCCCCCACGGCGTCGATCAACGGCAGCAGCATCGTTTCGATATGGCCCGCGACGTCGAGGTCATTCTCGCCGGCCGCAGGCGTGCCCCAATCGAGCAGCAAAGGGCGTAGGCCCTGCCGCGCGAGCCAGCGCAACAAGGAGCGATCTTCGTCAATGTCGAGCACGTCGGGCGGGTTGATCAACGAGGGAACGAACAGAATGGCAGGTCCATCGCCGCCATAATCGCGCAGCGATGCCCGGCCCGCCCGCGCGACCACCGGCATCGCCGATGGACGGGCGGAGCGTTGCGCCTCCTGATAAAGCCGTAATCCTTTAAGCGCTGCTGCGGTGCGGTCGGGTTGTCCGCTCGTTTCGCTGCGCAACATACTTAAGAAAAGTGGCAAAGGGCGCGGTCTGTGTTGCGCTGCGTCAAGCATCGATGCTAGGTGATTATCACTAACAGGAGGTGTTTGCGGCATGGCGAAGTCGTCCGAGGGTTCCGGAACGGTCATCATAAAGAAGTACGCCAACCGCCGGCTCTACAACACCGAATCTTCGAGCTACATCACGCTCGATCACCTCGCGCAGATGACGCGCGAGGGGCGCGACTTCAAGGTCATTGATGCCAAGACCGAAGAGGATATCACCCATAATATCCTGACCCAAATCATCATGGAGGAGGAGAATCGCGGGCAGACGATGCTGCCGGTGAACTTCCTGCGCCAGCTGATTTCGATGTATGGCGATTCGATGCAGGCGATGGTGCCGCAATATCTGGAAGCCTCGATGGAGGCGTTCCGCCGCAACCAGAGCCAGTTCCGCCAGGCGATCGAGGGCACATTCGCGGGCGGCCCGTTCGCGGAGATCGCACGCCGCAACATCGAGATGTTCGAGGCCGCCGCGAGTGCGTTCAAGGCGCCGGGCGGCGCGGGTGCCGCGCCGGCCGCACCGGCTGGCCCGGCCAGCAAGGAAGACGAGCTGGCCGCGCTCAAGGAGCAGCTGGCTGGGCTCCAGGACAAGCTCAACAAGCTTGGCAGCTAGGCCGGGCGCAGGACGGCGTTAACCATCTCCGTTCCATAGCGCGTCGCGCAGGGGGGGGCGGAGTGGAACTCGAAACGGATCGCCAGGAAGACGGCGCCACCAACCGCCCGTTGGCGACGCGGCTGATCGGCTTGACGCTGCTGCTCTATATCGCGGCGGCCGCGCTCTCCGCGCATATCGGCCGCTTCGCCGACTTCACCGCGTGGTTCCTGTACGCTGAAGATCGCTGGCTGCTGCTGGCTCAGACCGCAATCCTGGCGGCAGCGCTGATTGGCCTGACGCCCGGCCGGAGGGCAATATTGCTCTCCAGGCGAACCTGCCTCGCGCTGGCGCTGGGGGCGATCCCGGCCTGCTATCTCGGCCATTACTGGGCTTTATGCGGCTACGCGGTGAGCCGAGACGAACAGCTGGCGATTTTCGATTCCGTCATATTCGGACGCGGTCTGCTTGCGCAGCCCCTGGCCGTTGCCTGGCAGAACCATATTGCCGCGCTCAACAGCCTGTTCCTGTTGCCGGCATCGCATCCGATCGGATGGGTGTCCGCCTATCTGCCGATCAATGCCGCGCTGCGCGCGCTGGTCGGGCAGTTGCTCGATCCGGCTTTGGCGAATCCCTTGCTGACCGCATTGGGTGGGGTGGCATTGTGGAAATGCGCACGCCGCCTGTGGCCGGACGACGCCGAGGCGGCGACGGTGGCTTTGCTGCTCTATCTCGGTTCCGGCCAGGTGCTGTTCGCGGGCATGTCCGCTTATGCGATGCCCGCGCATCTGACGTTCAACCTGCTGTGGTTGTGGCTATTCCTGATCGATCGGCGCTGGAGCGACGTCGCCGCGCTGGCGGTCGCGGGGTTGGCGGTAGGGTTGCACCAGCCGCTGTTCCACCCGCTGTTCGTGGCCCCGTTCATGGCATTGTTGCTGTCGCGGAGAAACTGGGGCCGGCTAGCCTTCTTCATCCTCGGATATGCGATGATCTGCGCGTTCTGGTTTGCCTGGCCGCACTGGATCTACGCGACGATCGAGGGCGGGAATCCGACCGCGCCGCCTGTGGATACCGATTTCTGGGCGCGTTTGCGCGCCGTCCTCGCGAACCAGGGCGGCCAGCGATGGACCGATATGAGTGCCAACCTGTTGCGCTGCGTCGCGTGGCAGCCGTTGCTGCTGTTGCCATTGTTTGCGGCGGGCGTGGTGCGCGTGCGGCGCAATCCGATCGCGCTGGCACTGGTGGCGACGTCGATCCTGCCCGTGATCGTGATGGCGATTCTGCTCCCCGATCAGGGGCAGGGTTTCGGTTATCGTTATGTCCATCCGGCGCTCGGCGCCGCGATTTTGGCGGCGGTGTTCGGATGGCGCCATCTGGTCGAACGCGATGCGCGCTGGCGCCCGCTGGCCATACGCACGCTGATCGGCGGCGCCTTGCTATTGCTGCCCGCGCAATATCTGATGACGCGTGATTATTACGCCGCCTTTGCCCGCACGGATGCTCGGATCGTTGCGAGCCGGACCGATTATTTCATCATCGGCAATGACGACGCGCCGTCTTCCGGAGCGCTGGTGATCAACCGTGCCGACCTCACCAATCGCCCGCTGCGGCTGTTTGCCGACAAGATCGATCCCGACCTGATCCATCTGATGTGCGATGCGCATGGCAGAGTAGGGATGCCGACCAGCGCATTCTATGCGCCGATCAACCGCTATTTTCGGGGTACGATCATCAGCCGATCGTCGGATCGGCGCATTGCCGCGCTCGGCCCGCAATTGACTTCGGCCGGATGCCGGGTGGTCGTGGTCGGAGGTGGGACGTGAGGATCTGCATCCTCTATGATTGCCTCTTTCCGTGGACGATCGGGGGCGCAGAGCGCTGGTATCGCAATCTCGCCGAGCGGCTGGCGGCGGAGGGGCATGACGTCACCTATCTTACCCTGCGACAGTGGGACGAAGCGGTTCCGGTCCTGCCAGGCGTACGGGTGGTGCCGGTCGGGCCGCGAATGTCGCTCTATCGCGCCGGCAAGCGCCGGGTGTGGCCACCGGTTCGGTTCGGCATCGGTGTGTTTCTGCACCTGTTGCGGAATGGCCGGCGCTACGATCGTGTCCACACCGCGTCCTTCCCATTCTTCTCCCTGATTGCCGCCGGGATTGTCCGGCCCTGGGCGGGCTATGCGGTTTCGGTCGACTGGCACGAGGTGTGGACTCGGTCCTACTGGCAATCCTATCTGGGAAGGCTCGGCATCGTCGGGGCGGCGATCCAGCGCTGGTGCGCGCACATTCCCCAGCGTGCCTTCAGCTTCAGCCAACTTCACCTCGAACGGCTGCGCGCGCTTGGCGTGAACGGGCCGAGCAGCTTGTTGCCAGGCGAATATGCGGGCGGCACGCGAGCATCCCTTCCGCTCGAGCCCGGACACGTCATTTTCGCCGGGCGGCTGATCCCGGAGAAGCGCGTCGGCCTGCTCGTCGAGGCGATCGCGCTGGCAGCGCACCAATCCCCTGGTCTGCACGCCACCATCTTCGGCCGCGGACCCGAGTTCGCCGCGATCGAACGGCGGGTGTGCGAATTGGGGCTCGAACAGCGGATCCGGCTGGCGGGCTTTGTCGACGAAGAGGAAGTCGACCACGCGATGCGAAGCGCCGCCGCGATCATCCAGCCGTCCGAACGCGAAGGCTATGGCATGGTGGTCGTCGAAGCCTCCGCCGCGGGCATTCCCGCGGTGGTGATTGCCGGCGAAGACAATGCTGCCGTTGAATTGGTCGAAGAGGGAGTGAACGGCTTCGTCGTTCCGGAACCCACGCCCCAGGCGCTGGCAATCCGGCTGGTCGCCTGCGTCGAGCGAGCCGACAGCCTGCGTGCCTCGACCCGTGTCTGGTATGCCGCCAATGCCGAACGGCTTTCGATTGACTACTCGATCACCCAGCTGCTCGCGCACTTCGCGTAAGGGCAATGTTAACCACGTTCCGGGCATGGGGGAGGATGTGACCTCCCTTTGTCCCGTCGATCCCGCGCAGGCCTGCGATTTCGAATCGCTGGGATCCTTTGCGGACAAGAGTGGCAAGGTCGGACCGGTGTCGGTGCTTCGCTGTCGCCGCTGCGGCGTCGGCATATCCATGCCTCGCCTGCCGGATGTCGCGTTCCTTTACGACGGTCGCGAAAGCCAGGATTTTCAGCCCGACGCGCGCGGGCTTGCGCACCGGATCAAGCAGATCGCCTTTCGCCGTCAGGCCAGGACCCTGCTTCGACATGTCGGCGCACGGCCGGGCCGCGTGCTCGATTTCGGCTGTGGCAGCGGCCAGTTCACGCGCTGTCTGGGCGATCTCCTGCCCGACGCAACCGTGATCGGCAGCGACTTCCATGACGGAGCGCCGCTCGACCTGACGGATCGGCTCTATCTGCCGCAGGCGCGCCTCGCTGGCGAGCAGGGCAGTTTCGATCTGGTGCTCGCGATGCATGTGCTGGAACATGACGACGATCCCGCGGCCTTGCTCGCGCGGATCGTGGCGATGGCGCGGCCGGGCGGGACGATCGTGATCGAGGTCCCCAATATCGACTGTATCTGGACGCGTTTGCTCGGCCAGCATTGGGATGCCTGGTATGTACCGTTCCACCGTTCGCATTTCGGGCGCCGCGGGCTGCGCGCGCTGGTGGAGCGAGGGGGCCTGAACATCGTTTCCGAACATGCCATCTGCCTGCCGACGATGGGGCGATCGCTCGCCAACCTGTTCGGTCGCCGCAACAGCCTTTTCTTTCTGCTCGCGGGCATCATTCTGCATCCGCTGCAATGGGCGCTGGAAAAGGCGACGGGGCGTCCGTCTGCAATCCGGTTAGTGCTGCGGCGGCCCTGACCTTCGCCGGGCTGCCATCCGGCACCTCAACTTTCAATTGAGCGGCGGTTTGTGACCCGTCAGCAGCAGACAGGATGGTGTGCCCTCCACATCATCCAATCCCGATGCGATGAGCCGTGCGATCGCTGAAGCCAGGGGGCGGGGCAGCGCTGCGCGATTCTGAAGGCTGCGGAGCTTGAGCATGCGCTGAATCTCGATCGGACGACTGCGGCCGAAGCTGAGGCTGTGAAGCAGCCCACCCGTCATGCGGGACAAAGTTTCCCAGCGCTGCGTCTCGGCGCGGTTGAGATAGCCCTGGACCGTATCGAGCCGGAGCGCGTGGGTGGCGCACAACGCCTCCCACTCGCCAGGGGAGAGGTAATGGAAGTGAGCCAGACGTCGATCGAGATCGGCGAGATAGCGGGTGCGCGAAAAGCCGGGCAGCAACGCGCCGTGCATGTTTTCGCGGAAGCCCGGGCCGGGCACGGTGAACCAGAATGTTCCACCCGGTTTGAGCACGCGCGACACCTCCGCAATCACCCCTGTCAAATCGGGGATATGCTCCAGTACCGAGTTGGAGATGACATAATCGAAGGTGCCGTCAGCCTCGGGAATCGCCTGGGCGGCACAGGTGTGGATGCGATCATAGAACGGGTAGGCAGCCGCCGCGTCGGTCTCGAGCGGATCGATGTCGACCCCGACCAAGCGCGGCGTCACACCCGCGCGCTTGAACAATATGTCGGTGAGGATGCCGTCGCCACACCCAAGGTCCAGCCCAAGGCCGGTGGGTGCGATGGCCGACGCAAGCCGATCGATCTCGATCCCGCGCAGAAAGGCGGTGGCAGGCTGCGCCGGATAGCGCGCGACGAAATCCGCGAGCAGGTCTGCGGGAATGTTCATGGGAGCCACTTTCACATTGGGCGCGGGGATCGGGCCAATATGGCCCAGCCGCTCGCCAGATAGTTCCAGACGAAAAGGATGCCGGTCATCAGCGGCGAGGCGTACAGCATCGGAAGACCCGCTTCCCCATGCAGAGCCCACAGGAGCAGCCACGCGAGCGGCGTGTTGACGATCATGACCGCGGCATAACGAAGGAAGCCTGGCCAGGCACCGGCGGCTGCGAAGGTGAAGCGCGACTGGAGCCCGAAGCTGAGCGGGATCATCAGCGCCGCGCTGATAAGCACGCTGATTGCGTAGTGAACGCCTGCCGCATCGAGCAGGATCAGCAGGGCGTTATTGATCAGGAGACAGACCGCGCTGACGCCGAAATAGCGCGGCGCCCGGCGCTGATGGAGACGGCGTTCAGCCATGATCCGGACCCCCGGGGCTGGGAGCGAGGCGCGCATTATGATCGGCGATGATTGCGAGCAGGAAGCCGCCCAGAACGGTCTGGAGCCCCACCGTGCCGCATGCCGCGGCCAAGGTGAGCGGCAGGACAGAAGTGGGGGCGGCGAAGCCATGGGTCGACCAGCTCCAGCCGATCAGGAGAAAGCCTGCGAAGGACAGTCCCATCAGCAGGCAACCGCTCACCAACGCTGTCTCAAGCGTCAAAAATGAGCCCAGCCGCCCGGCCCACGGGCGCAGCCTGCGATATCCACGCCGCACACCATAAAAATGGGTCGCGACACTCATCAATGCCGCGAAATGGCCGACTGTCAGCAGGAACCCGCCAAGGATGCTCCAATTGGCGCCGAAGGGAGTCTCACCCTGGATCAAGCCGGTCGCGAACAATGCGGCGATACCCAGGATCGTTGCCGCGCTCAGGATGGCGAGCAAGGCCGGCACGCCGAACACCCAGGTCGGGCTCAGCATCAGAAGGTAGCGCAGGTGCCGCCATCCATCGCGCCAGGGGCGCAGATGCGGCCCGCGCTGGCGCAAATCGGGAGAAAGCGTTGCCGGTGCCTGCGCGATCCGCATCTGCCGGAGCGAGGCCTTGATGACCATTTCACTCGCGAATTCCATGCCCGAGCCGCTGAGCCCGAGCGTCTCGAACGCGGCCTTCGTGATCGCACGCAGGCCGCAATGTGCGTCATCGATGCCGGACCGGAAGAAAAGGTTGAGAATGCCGGTGAGCGCGGGGTTGCCGATATAGCGGTTTTTCCACGGCATTGCGCCGGGCGCGATGCCGCCCTTGAAGCGCGATCCCATGCATAGATCCGCGCCGTCGATCAGAGCACCGATCATCGCGACGCCATCGGTAAAGTCGTAGCTACCGTCGGCATCGCCCATCAGGATGTAATGCCCGAACGCCCCGCCGCATCCGCCGATCAGCGCTGCGCCATAGCCCCTGCGCACTACCGGCACGACGCGCGCCCCAAGCGCGGCCGCGAGGGCCTGGCTGCCGTCGGTCGAACCATTGTCTGCAATGACGATCTCACCGGCGAGGCCGTAAAGCCTCTCGATCTCGCGCAAGGCTTCCTGCGCGTTGGCGATGCAATGCGGAAGGGACTGGATCTCGTTGAGGCACGGCATCACGATCGAGACGTCGAGCGGCGCCGCGTAGGTCGCGGCCAGATCGAATGATTGAACCGACATTTCCACCGTATCGCGCCTGCCCCGTAGCTCCGGCGTGTCCGGAAGGGGGATTTCTAGCGAAACGAGGTTAATGGAGGGTTGTCAGGCCGCGCGAGAGCGGCGCGCGGCTGAGGCGATCGCCGCGATCATAGCGGCCGCCAGCAGACACAGGAGCGCGCCCAGTTTTTCCGCCGGCGGCCAACGGCGCTCGATCGAACATCCCGCGCCGCGATAGCGGAGCAAGCCTGTTCCCGGCTCGGGTTCGTCCGGGACGAGTACGGCGCCGCAGCGCACCTGCCAGATCGGAAAATAATGGAGGCGAAGAGTAGTCCATCCGTCGGCGCTGCGCGCCGGCGGCGTGCGTGCCGCGAGCGCGAGCGCGCGATGCGAATAAGCGGCATAAGGCTCGCTCAGCGCTGCGGGGAGATATTCGATCACGTCCGGATGCTGCGCCATCAACGGCGTAACCGGCGGCACCGATTTGTTCGATGTCGGGAGCCACAGGACGATCAAACTTACCGCCAGTGTGGGAACGGTAAGCAGAAGCAGGCGCTCGAGCGGCCAGGTGCCACGCGCGATCACCCAGGCGATCCCGAAATCGGCGAGCACGAATAACCGCCAGGGGAATTGTACCTGGGCGAGCAGGGGAATCGCCCAGAGCGCCGGGACGAGCCCTAGTCCGAGTGCCAGCATCGCGAGCACGAACCAGCCCCAGCGATCGCGCCGCAGCAGGGCGAGTGCCGGGATTGCCAGCGCGACCGCGATCAACCCCATCAGGAACAGACCGTCGCGCATGTGCGGATCGGGGGACAGGATCGTCCAGCGACGCGCTTCCAATGCCGGCGTCGCGGTCATCGTGGCGATCGCGGCATAACGTTGGAGGAAGATGGCCGGCAGGAGATAGGGGGCGGCCAGCATCAAACCGAGAAGCAGCCCGGCACCGATGCGGAGCAAGGCGCGCCGATCCTTCCACGCCTCCGCCAATGCCAGTGCGGGGATCAGGAACAGGCTGGCGAGCAAGGCTGTCGGCAAATGGGTCAGCACCAACAACGCGTAGCTGGCCGCGATCAACCAGATCCGGCGTTGGGCGATACCGAGCGCGATCAGCGGCAAGGCGGCATAGGCCACGAATTCGGCGAGCGCGCCGCGCATTCCGAAGTCGAGCAGATGATAAGGCAAGGCCATGTAGAAGGCGGCGCCCAGGCCGGGACGGCGGGCGCGGCCATCGAGAAACCGGCCCATCGTGAGCCCGGAGAACCATAGTCCCAGCGTGGCCGCGCCGACGAGGCTCCACCATGGCGAAAGCCCGATCAGGCCGAAGGGCGCTGCCAGCCAGAAAGCAACCGGCCCGTAGAAATAGAAATCGGGTGCGCCGAGCCCGCCATGCGATTGGGGCAACCAGCGCGGCCATAGGTTTCCATGTCGGATCTGGGCCGTGAACTGGTCGACCCACACATAATTGATCCAGTGGCTATCGTTCAGCCGCACCGGCCCCAGCGCCACCGGCATCATCAACGCCACGGCAAGCAGCGCCAGCCACAGCCAGCGCGGCACGGCAGTCAACCTCTGGTTTAGAGGCACGCTTCCAGGAATGGCTGGTCGAAGCCGAACTGTTTGGCCTTGTCGAGCGTGTAGGGGCGCAAGCCCATCGCGCGATATTCGCCGACGATCTTGCCGTCGGAGGTTTCGTCCAGATATTCGAATTTGAACAATTCCTGCGTGACGATGACCGTGCCTTCCATGCCGATCACCTCGGTGACGTTGGTGACGCGGCGGCTGCCGTCGCGCAGGCGCTTGACCTGGATGACGAGATCGACCGAATCCGCGATCTGACGGCTGATCGCTTCCTTCGGCACCTTGATGTCCGACATCATCACCATATTCTCCATACGCGCGAGCGCCTCGCGCGGGGAGTTGGAGTGAAGCGTGCACATCGAGCCGTCATGGCCGGTGTTCATGGCGGCGAGCATGTCGAAACATTCGGCGCCGCGGATTTCGCCCAGGATGATGCGGTCGGGGCGCATACGCAGCGCATTCTTGACCAGATCGCGGATCGAGATTTCGCCTTGGCCCTCAAGGTTGGCAGGGCGGGTTTCGAGCGGCAGCCAGTGCGGCTGCTGCAGGCGAAGCTCGGCCGCGTCCTCGATCGTGAGCACGCGTTCGCCCGGATCGATCATCTTGGAGATGGCATTGAGCATCGTCGTCTTGCCCGAGCCGGTACCGCCCGAAATAACGATGTTGAAGCGGCAGGCGCCGGCGATCTTGAGCGCGGTCGCCATTTTGTCCGACATCGAGCCGCCCTTGGCCATCATGTCGAGCGTGATCGGCTTGGCCGAGAATTTACGAATCGAGATCGCAGTACCGCGCAGGCTGAGCGGCGGCACGATGACGTTGACGCGGCTGCCGTCGGCAAGGCGCGCGTCGGCGAGCGGGGTGGTCTGGTCGACGCGGCGGCCGACCTTGGAGACGATGCGCTGCGCGATCTGGAACAGATGTTCCTCGTCACGGAACTGGACGTTGGCGATCTCCAACTTGCCCTTGCGCTCGACGTAGGTCTGATCCGGACCATTGACCATGATGTCGCTGATCAGCGGATCGGCGAGCAATTCCTCGAGCGGGCCGAGGCCGAGCAATTCGTCGACCAGCACCTTTTCGAGCGCGAATTGCTCGCGGCGGTTGAGCGTGATCTTGAGTTCGGCCAGAACCTCGCCGACGATCGGGCGAAATTCTTCGGCAAGTTCGTCCTTGGTGAGGGTCGAGGCGGCCTCGGGATCGACGCGTTCGAGCAGCCGAGGGAGGACTTGCTCCTTGATCTTGTGAACCGAAGCTTCGAAGCCTTCGGCCTTGGAGACCCCGGCATCGCCCGAGGCGGCGACGCGATCGGCGAGACGCGACAATGCATCGCCCGAACCGGAAAGTGGGGAGCCTTGTTCGGCGGGCGCGGCAACGCTTTCCACCGGCGGAAATTGCTCTCCGCCCTGGATCGCGCCACTCACTTGCATTGGCTTGGCGACACCGAAATTGGGGCGATTGCCCCCGCCAAGTCCGCCTCTCCGTCCGAACGCGCTCATCCCGACACCCCACACACGGCCGCGAAAAGTCTGGCCGGGCTTGGTGAATAGAACGGAAAGCTTGCGAAGGATTTAAGGCTGCAAAACTTGCATTCGGGCGATTGGGCGCACCGCCGCCGCGCGGTTTCGTTCAGGCGAGTTCCTGGGCAGCCTCGGCCAACACGGTCAGCCCCTTGGCGCTGACCTCCGCGAAACCGCCTTCGACATGGATACGCTGCGATACCACGTTCAGCGCGGAATAGACGGTGAGATCGCCCGTGCGGATCACCGCCATCACCGGCGCATGACCCTGCATCACGCCGAAATCGCCCTCGGTGCCGGGAACGACGACCATGAAAACCTCTTCGGAGAAGAGGAGCTTCTCGGGCGTAACGAGTTCGAAGTGGAGCGCCATTATCGTTCCTCGATCGCGCTGTCGAAAGCGCGCGTCGCTGCCGCGAACTTGTCGCGGCAGCCGGGATTGCAGAAACCGACCACCTTGCCGCGATAGCGGGTCAACGCAGCCGCCGAGATCGGATCACCCGACCAGGGGCATGTCTGGTTGACCGCGTCTTCGAGGCGCAGCGATTGGGGCATCAGGCCGCTTCGGCCAGCTTCTTCGCCTTGGCGATCACCTCGTCGATGCCGCCGACCATGTAGAAAGCGGCCTCGGGCAGGTCGTCATGCTTGCCGTCGACGACTTCCTTGAACGAGCGGACCGTATCCTCGATTTGCACGAACTTGCCGGAAATGCCGGTGAAGACTTCGGCGACGTGGAAGGGCTGCGACAGGAAGCGCTCGATCTTACGAGCGCGGCTGACGACCAGCTTATCGTCTTCCGAAAGCTCGTCCATGCCGAGGATCGCGATGATGTCCTGCAGCGACTTGTACTTCTGCAGGATCGCCTGGACGGCACGCGCGGTCTCGTAATGCTCCTGGCCGACGACGCGCGGCTCGAGCACGCGCGAGGTGGAGTCGAGCGGATCGACCGCGGGGTAGATGCCCTTTTCGGAGATGGCGCGATTGAGCGTGGTGGTCGCGTCCAAGTGGGCGAAGGAGGTCGCCGGCGCGGGATCGGTCAAGTCGTCCGCAGGGACGTAGATCGCCTGCACCGAGGTGATCGAGCCTTTGTTGGTCGAGGTGATGCGCTCCTGCAGCTGGCCCATGTCGGTCGACAAAGTCGGCTGATAGCCCACCGCCGACGGAATACGGCCGAGCAGAGCCGACACTTCCGAACCGGCCTGGGTGAAACGGAAGATGTTGTCGACGAAGAACAGCACGTCCTGGCCCTCAACGTCGCGGAAATATTCGGCATTGGCGAGGCCCGAAAGCGCGACGCGGGCACGTGCCCCCGGCGGCTCGTTCATCTGGCCGAATACGAGCGCGACCTTGGAGCCTTCCGGCGTCGGATTACCGTCGGCATCCTTGGCGATGACGCCCGCGTCGAGGAATTCGTGATAGAGGTCGTTGCCCTCACGCGTCCGCTCGCCGACGCCGGCGAACACCGACACGCCGCCATGGCCCTTGGCGATATTGTTGATCAGCTCCTGGATCAGCACGGTCTTGCCGACGCCGGCGCCGCCGAACAGGCCGATCTTGCCGCCGCGCGCATAAGGCGCGAGCAGATCGATCACCTTGATCCCGGTGACGAGAATGCTGCTCTCGGTCGACTGGTCGACGAATTCAGGTGCCTTGGCATGGATCGGCGAGTGGTGGTCGGAATTGACCGGGCCGCGCTCGTCGATCGGCTCACCGATCACGTTGAGGATGCGGCCGAGCGTCTTCGGACCGACCGGCACGGTGATCTGCGAACCCGTGTCGGTGACTTCCTGGCCGCGGGTCAGGCCCTCGGTCGCGTCCATCGCGATCGTGCGGACGGTGTTCTCGCCGAGATGCTGCGCGACTTCGAGCACGAGGCGGTTGTCGCCGTTGCGCGTCTCGAGTGCGGACAGGATCGCCGGCAGCTCGCCGTCGAACTGCACGTCGACGACGGCGCCGATCACCTGGCTGATGCGGCCGACATTGTTCGTGCCGAAGGAGATTGCGGGGGCGGTTGCCATTGTCTTTCCTTGCTTTCGGGTGCGTTAGAGCGCTTCGGCGCCCGAGATGATTTCCACCAGTTCGGTCGTGATCGCGGCCTGGCGGGTGCGGTTATATTGAATGCTGAGGCGATTGATCATGTCGCCGGCATTGCGCGTGGCATTGTCCATCGCGTTCATGCGGCTGCCCTGTTCGGAGGCGGCATTTTCAAGCATCGCGCGGAACAGCTGGATCGCGACGTTGCGCGGCAGAAGCGCGGCGAGGATTTCCTCTTCGTCGGGCTCATATTCGACCGCGGCGCCGCCGGACGTATCGTTCGCGACCGTCTGCGTGCGGGTACCGTCTTCCGACACCCGCGTGGTGGCGGCAGCCAAGGGCTGGAGCGGAACCGGAATGATCTGCAATTCGGTCGGGATCTGCACCAGCGCAGACTGGAACTTGGCGAAGAAGAGATGGGCGACGTCATATTCGCCCGCCTCGAAGCGCGCGATCAGATCGTTCGCCACGACATGTGCATCGGCGAAAGCCACGTTCTTGATGTGGCTCTGGTCGACCTGATGGACGATCTTGCCGGGATAGAGCCGCTGGAGGACAGCGCGGCCCTTCTTGCCGATCAGGTAGAAGCGCACGTCCTTGCCCTGCGCGACCAGCGCATTGGCGGTCAGGCGCGCGGCGCGGACGATATTGGTGTTGAAGGCGCCGGCCAAGCCGCGCTCGGAGGTCGCGACCACCAGCAGATGCTTCTGATCGCTGCCCGTGCCGGCAAGCAGTTTCGGGCTTTCGGGGCCGACGGTGACCTTCGACGCCAGGCTCGCCATGACGGCGTTCAAGCGCTCGGCATAAGGACGGCCGGCCTCGGCCGCCATCTGCGCGCGGCGCAGCTTGGCGGCGGCGACCATCTTCATCGCCTTGGTGATCTTCTGGGTCGATTTGACCGAGGAGATCCGGTTCTTGAGTGCCTTGAGGCTGGCCATCGATTGTTATGCCTTACGCGAACGTCTTGCCGAACTGATCGAGCGCGCTCTTCAGCTTGGCCTTGGTGTCGTCGCTCAGGTCCTTGCTGTCGCGGATCGCCTTCAGCACGTCGCCATGATTGGCGCGCAGATCGGCGAGCAGAGCAGCTTCATAGCGGACCACGTCAGTGACCGGAATCGTATCGATATAGCCATTGGTGCCGGCGAAGATCGAGGCGACCTGCTCTTCGAACGGCAGCGGCTGGAACTGCGGCTGCTTGAGCAATTCGGTCAGGCGCGCGCCGCGGTTGAGCAGGCGCTGGGTCGCAGCGTCGAGATCCGAACCGAACTGCGCGAACGCGGCCATCTCACGATATTGGGCGAGCTCGAGCTTGATCGAGCCGGCGACCTTCTTCATCGCCTTGGTCTGCGCGGCGGAGCCCACGCGGCTGACCGAAAGGCCGACGTTAATCGCGGGGCGGATGCCCTGATAGAAGAGCTCGGTTTCGAGGAAGATCTGGCCGTCGGTGATCGAGATCACGTTGGTCGGAATATAAGCCGACACGTCGCCCGCCTGCGTCTCGATGATCGGAAGCGCGGTGAGCGAGCCCGAGCCATTGTCCGCATTCATCTTCGCGGCGCGCTCGAGCAGGCGCGAGTGGAGATAGAAAACGTCGCCCGGATAGGCTTCGCGGCCCGGCGGACGGCGCAGCAGCAGCGACATCTGGCGATAGGCGACCGCCTGCTTGGAAAGATCGTCATAGACGATCACGGCGTGCATGCCGTTGTCGCGAAAATATTCGCCCATCGCGCAGCCGGTATAGGGAGCGAGGAACTGGAGCGGAGCCGGCTCCGACGCGGTCGCGGCGACGACGATCGAATATTCCATCGCGCCATTCTCTTCGAGCGTCTTGACCAGCTGGGCGACGGTCGAGCGCTTCTGACCGACCGCGACATAGATGCAATAGAGCTTCTTGCTCTCGTCATCGCCCGCATTCGGGCCCTTCTGGTTGATGAAGGTGTCGATCGCGACGGCGGACTTGCCGGTCTGGCGATCGCCGATGATCAGCTCGCGCTGGCCGCGGCCGACGGGGACGAGCGCGTCGAGGGCCTTGAGGCCGGTCTGCACCGGCTCGTGCACCGACTGCCTCGGGATAATGCCGGGCGCCTTGACCTCGACGCGGCTGCGCTGGGTTGTCGCGATCGGGCCCTTGCCGTCGATCGGATTGCCGAGGCCATCGACCACGCGGCCGAGCAATTCCTTGCCGACCGGCACGTCGACGATCGTCTCGGTACGCTTGACGGTGTCGCCTTCCTTGATCTCGCTGTCCGAGCCGAAGATCACGACGCCGACATTGTCGGCCTCCAGGTTGAGCGCCATGCCCTGCACGCCGTTCGAGAATTCAACCATCTCGCCGGCCTGGACATTGTCGAGGCCATGGATGCGCGCGATGCCGTCGCCGACCGACAGCACCGTTCCGACCTCGGAGACCTCGGCTTCGGTGCCGAAGCCCGCGATCTGGTCACGGATGACCTTGGAGATTTCTGCCGCGCGGATTTCCATGTTCAACCTTTCATCGCAGTCGCGAGTGCGTTCAATTTGGTGCGGATGGAGCCGTCGATCTGACGGCTGCCGAGACGGACGATCAGCCCGCCGAGAATGCTGGGATCGACGGTCGCGTCGACCGCGACCTCACTGCCGACGATCGACTTGAGCCGCGCCGTGAGCGCCGCCATCTGACCGCTGTCGAGCGGGTGCGCGGTGATCACCTGCGCGCTGGTTTCGCCGCGATGCCGGGCGGACAGGATGTTGAAATCGCGAATGATCGCCTTGATCGGGGCCAGGCGCCGATTCTGCGCGAGCACGCCCAGGAAATTGGCAGTCAGCGGATCGAGCTTGAGCGGCTTGACTAAAGCGGCGACGACCTTCCCGGCCTCGGCGCGGCTGATAAGGGGACTCGCGACCAGACGCTTCAGATCGTCCGAATCGACCAGCGCCTGCTTGAGCGTGGCGAGGCTGGCGCCGACCTTGTCGAGCTTCTTGCCGTCGCGGGCGAGCTCGAACAAGGCGATGGCGTAGCGACCGCTAAGGCTTGCCTGTATGCCGCCGGAATGCTCCACGCGCTCGTCGTCCCCTGATTTGGTGGTGCCCCGCGCCGACTGGGCAGGGCGAAACGGGCGCTGCCCGGAAGGCCGCCCACTTCAGTCGCGCGCCGACTAGCAACCGGTGCCAAGGAATGCAAGGCAAGCTGGCTCAAATCCGCACGATATCGGGCGCCGCTCTTCACGTGGCGTGCGGCTGCACCTCGACACGCTCTCCGCCAGTCGATCGCCGACAGCCTGATTTTGAGCGCAAGCCGCGGGAAGCGGCGGGGACGAGGGCGGCATAGATAGGTCGGGTCAGTTCGAGGAGAATGAGATCATGGCCTACCGAATCGCGGGTCTCGACCCCGCCGCCTTCGCCGACAGCGAGCAAATGATCGCGGCGGGAGCGATCCGGGTGACGGCGGACAAGCCGAACGCCTTTCCCTGCCGGATCACGCTTGAGGATGCGGAACCGGGCGAAAGCCTGTTGCTCCTGAACCATCTATCCGCGGATGTGGCGACGCCCTTCCGCGCGTCGCATGCCATCTATATTCGGGAAGGCGCACGGGAAGCGTCGCTTTATGCCGATGTCATGCCGGCGTTCATCTCCAGCCGCGCAACCAGCCTGCGCGGGTTCGATGCGGCAGGAATGATGCGCGAGGCTTTTCTGGCCGCGCCGGGCGAGGCGGATGCCGGCACAAGGCGCCTGCTGGAGAGGAAGGAGATCAGCCATGTCGATATCCACACCGCCGCCTGGGGCTGCTTCCTCGCTCGCGCGGAGCGGCATGATGCTTGAGTCCGACGATCAGCGCTGGGAGGCGGTGCTGCGGCGCGATCGCGCGGCGGACGACCAGTTCGTGACCGGCGTGCTTTCGACCGGCATCTATTGCCGGCCGTCCTGCGCCGCGCGGCATCCGAGCCGCGCCAATGTCCGCTTCTTCGCGAGCGGAGCCGAGGCACGCGATTTCGGGCTGAGAGCGTGCCTGCGCTGCCGCCCGGACGAGGTGGCGGCGGACGAAGCCGGGGTGGCCAAGGCGATCGCGCTGATCGAGGCGGCGGAGGAGCCGCCCTCGCTCGAGCAACTGGCGCAAGCCGCGGGCTATAGCCCCTTTCATTTCCATCGCCTGTTCAGCCGCGCGACCGGCGTGACGCCCGCGGCTTATGCCCGCGCGCATCGCGCCAGGCGCGCCGAACGGGCGCTCAAGGAGAGCGATACCGTGACCGAAGCACTTTACGATGCCGGCTATGCCGCGCCCGCGCGCTTCTATGCCGAAATGCCCGACCGGCTGGGGATGACGCCATCGAAGTGGCGCGACGGCGGCAGGGGCGAGACGATCCGCTGGGGCGTCGCGCCGACCGATCTTGGCCCGCTGCTGGTCGCCGCGACCGAGCGGGGCATCTGCCGGGTCGCGTTCGAGGAGGATGACCGGGTGCTGCGCGAGCATTTCCCCAATGCCCGGATCGAGAAAGGCGGCGAGGCGCTGGATGGCCTGCTGGCCGAGGCGGTCGAGTTCGTATCGCAGCCCGGCCGCGCGATGACCTTGCCGCTGGACGTGCGCGGCACCGCGTTCCAGCAGGCGGTGTGGCGCGAGCTGTCGCGGATCCCGCCGGGCGAGACGTTGAGCTATGCCGCGCTCGCGGCGCGCGCGGGCAACCCCAATGCGGTGCGCGCGGCGGGATCGGCGTGCGGCGCCAATCCGGTGGCTCTGCTGATCCCGTGCCATCGCGCGAGGCGGACCGACGGCAGCCTGGGCGGCTATGCCTGGGGGCTGCCGATCAAGCGCGAATTGCTGGAGCGCGAGGCGGCGGGCTAGCAGGCGGCAGGGGCGCCGGCGGTACCGAAGGACTGGCGCGGATCGGCGGGACGCGGCACAAGCCCATGCGTGCGGTGGCGATGGGCGATAGCGATAAGCGGGGCGTTGCTGGCGTGGGATCCGGCCTTCGCGCAGGCGCCGGTCGCCAAGGTGCCCGACAAGGCAGCCGACACGCCCGCTGCGGCCCAGCCGCATATCCAGACGCAGATCGAGGCGCTGATGCAGGACGGGGCCGAATATGCGCGGCTCTATGGGGTGCCGTTGGCCCAGGCGATGCGCGAGCTGGAGGCGGAGCAGGACAGCGTCGCCGCGACCGAGGCGCTGGCGGCGGAGTTTCGCGAGCGGCTGGCGGGGATCAGCATCGCACATGAGGGCGGTTTCCGGATCGAGGTGTTGCTGACGGGGGACGAAGGCGTGGCGCCGCGCACGATCGTGGCCGGGGG
>Ga0207705_10001075_pt1 | contig 22152 bp, 20 predicted proteins | sample KBSC13metaG_FD_184314 | JGI IMG/M metagenome (GOLD analysis project Ga0207705, IMG submission 184314) | Corn rhizosphere microbial communities from Kellogg Biological Station, Michigan, USA - KBS C1-3 metaG (SPAdes) (version 2) | ecosystem: Host-associated > Plants > Roots > Rhizosphere > Soil ... | reverse complement strand
CGGCGTTGTAGCTGCATTCCTGTGGGGAGTCGCCGCGATCTTCGGATTCCAGCAGTTCGGCCTGCCGACGGTCCTCTTCGGCATGGCGCTGGCCTACTCCGGCTCGCTTCTCTACTACTGGCGTCGCTGGACCGACCACAAATCCACGGGCGAACGCAGGCTGAGCCTCTCGCTGCATACGAAACTGACCGGCGCAATGCTCCTGGTGCTTGTGCTCGACGGCGCCGGCTATCTTCTGGCGGTCAGACAGGTGAGTGAACATCATATCGTTCTGATCACCATCTTACAGGACATCTTTGTCGCAGTGGCCCTGCTCACCATCACGGTCGGCCTGGTACTGCCCGGAATGGTGGCGCATGCCGCGGAGGAGGTGGCGCGCAGCGCCAATCGGCTTGCGACCGGCGCACTCGCAGACTTCTCGCGCAACCTGCAGGCTCTGGGCAAAGGTGATCTCGACGCCTCTTACATCCACCAGGCTGTCCCGCTCCTGAAAGTACGCTCTCAGGATGAGATGGGGAGGATGGTTCAGAGTTTCAACCGGATGCAGGAGGAGGTGGCGCACGCTGCAGACGGACTCGAAGGCGCGCGCGAAGGTCTGCGCCGCAACCGCGACGAGTTGACGGAGACCAACCTCCAGCTTCAGCGCCGCATGGAAGAGTTACGGGAGAGCCGCGAACGCTTTGAACTGGCAGTGTTGGGTTCCAGAGACGGTATTTGGGACTGGGATCTCGCCTCCGACCATCTCTACCTCTCCCCCCGGTTCAAGAATATGCTGGGTCTGGAGGATGAGGAGATGGAGAACTGCCTGGAAGATTGGAAAAAACGTCTCCATCCCGAGGATAAGGCGCAGGCTCTCGCGGAGATGGACCTCTATCTTGCCGATGGCGCCGGGGACTTCGAGAGCGAGTTTCGCATGCTGCGCAAAGACGGCTCCCACTGCTGGATTCTCTCGCGCGCTGTCGCCCTGAGGGACGGATCCAGCCGGCCGTACCGGATGGTCGGCTCACACACCGACATCACCGAGCGGAAGCGATCGGAACAGCTTCTGGAGCACCAGGCGCATCATGATGCGCTGACCAACCTGCCCAACCGCACGCTGCTGCGGGAGCGCCTCGCACAGGCGATCCGCGTGGCGGATCGCGACGGCGGGAAAGTGGCGTTGCTGCTGATGGATCTGGATCGGTTCAAAGAGATCAACGATACCTTTGGACATCCCTATGGCGATCTGCTGCTCCAGCAGTTGAAACCGCGCCTACAGGGGGCTGTCACGGGGAACGATACGGTCGCCCGCCTGGGTGGAGACGAGTTCGCCTGCGTCCTGCTCGATACCGATGAAGCGGGAGCGAAAGCTACCGCACAGAGGATTCTCTGCTCGCTGGAGACGCCCTTTGCCCTCGAAGAGTATCGACTGAACGTGGACGTCAGCATCGGGATCGCTCTCTACCCGGACCACGGCACGGAGATCAACTCTCTGCTCCGGCGGGCGGACGTCGCCATGTATGTCGCCAAGCAGAGCGGCAATCGTTATGCGGTGTACGATCCGGATGAAGACACCTACACAACGAAGCGCCTCTCTCTCATCAGCGATCTGCGCAGCGCGATCGACAACGATGAGTTCCTGTTGCACTTCCAGCCCAAAGTAAATCTGCGCACGCACCAGGTCGGAGCGATCGAAGCGCTCGTGCGTTGGCAGCATCCCAAGCACGGCTTTTTGCCGCCCGGTGAGTTCATCCCGTTGGCAGAGCAGACCGGCCTCATCGGTCCTCTGAGCCTGTGGGTGCTCAATGCGGCCCTGCGCCAGGTGAGCGAGATGCACCGTCTCGGTTTTGACCTGCGTGTCGCCGTCAACCTTTCGGCCAGAAACGTGCAGGATTTGGACCTTCCCCAGGTCATCGCGCAACTGCTGTGCGAATACGACGTGGGGGCGGACTCGCTGATCCTGGAGATCACGGAGAGCGCTGTCATGGAGAATACCGAGGATGCCATCGCGAATTTGAAAGAGTTGCGCAGGATGGGCGTACGCCTCTCGATCGACGACTTTGGGACCGGATACTCCTCGCTCACCTACCTGAAGCGAATGCCCGTGCATCAGGTCAAGATCGACCGCTCGTTCGTCATGGATATGGCGGCAAACAGCGACGACGCGAAGATCGTGCGTTCGATCGTGGATCTCGGGCATAATCTCGGCCTCGAAGTGGTCGCGGAAGGCGTCGAGAATCAGGCCACTCTGGATCTGCTTGCCGCCAGCGGCTGCGATCTGGCGCAGGGCTATTTTATCAGCCGACCTCTCATCGCAGAAGCGCTCATCACCTGGCTCCAGGAGCGCTGTCCACTCCTCCTGCATGCAGCATGAAGCCTTAACAGCCTCAGGCAGGGAGCATAGCAGCCCTGAGCAGGCGGACGCGTTCGGGATCGATACGGGTGAGGCGTCCGTAAGAGAGTTTATGATTACCATCGTTCCCTACAAACCGTCCTGGCCGGCAAAATTTGCAGAGATCGGTCAGCCTCTGCGGCAGGCGCTCGGCGATCTGGCGCTGCGCATCGACCATATCGGCTCGACCTCTATTCCCGGCCTGGCCGCCAAAGATCGCATCGACATCCAGATCACTGTGGAGAGCCTGCTCCCGGCGATCGAGGAAGCCCTCAACAAGGCAGGGTACGAACGCAGCAAACGCAACATCGGGGATCATGTTCCGCCCGGTGGCAATCCCGACATCCACGAATGGACGAAATGGTTCTTCTCACCGTTCGATCCGGATCAGGCGGTCAATGTGCATGTACGAATCCAGGGACGCGCCAATCAGCGCTATCCCCTGCTGTTTCGCGACTACCTGCGCGCACACCAGGCGATCGCGGAGGCGTATGCCCTGGTAAAGCAGGAGCTTGTCGCGCATCAACTGAACACCTCAGACGCCTACTACGCCGTCAAAGATCCTGTCTGTGACATTATCATCGGCGGTGCAGAGGCATGGGCCGCAACAACCGGATGGCAGCAACCTCCCTCCGACCGCTAACGCTGCGGAATCAATCCTCATTTTGCCTCAGTGAGGGAGCATGGCGGTGCGGAGGAGGCGGACACGTTCGGCGCTGACGGGCTGGGAGACGTCGTTAGCGGGTTTGAGGCTGGTGCCGACGATGGCGCCATCAGCGTGGGCGAGGAGGGAGGCGGCGGTGTCGAGGTCGAAGCCGCTGCCGATGAGGACAGGCGTGTTGGGCAGAACGGACTTGACGGCCTCCGCATCGGCGGGGTCGGTGAGGGAGCCGGTCGCCGCGCCGCTGACGATGAGAGCATCGGCGAGTCCGCGCAGCACGGCGTCTTTCGCGGCCTCTTCGATGACATCGGTGCCGAGTTGCTTCGCGTGCTTCACGCAGACATCGGCCCAGATCGCGACATCGGCATCCAGTTCACGGCGGGTGAGGACTGCCGTGCGCGCTGCGCCTTCGATGATCCCCTGATCGGTCACAGAGGCCCCGACATAGACGTTGCAGCGTACGAACTGCGCGCCGCAGACGTGGGCGATCGAGATGGCGGTGCGAATGTCGTTGCGGAGGACGTTGACGCCGAGCGGGAGGGAGGTGATTGCGCGCACCGCAAGGATGGCGCGCGTCATAGCGGCGACGGTGACGGCGGGTACAGAGTCTTTGGCGAAGGGCGCGTCGAAGAAGTTCTCCACCATGATCGCGTTCGCGCCGCCAGCCTCTAATGCCTGTGCGTCCGCGACGGCCCGGGCAAGAACCGCTTCCATGCCTGCGCCGGTATCGCGCGGGCTGCCGGGGAGCGGGAGCAGGTGCACCATTCCGATCAGGGGCCTCTGCGCCCAGAACCTGTTGTTCAGCCCGCCATACGCTCGCTTGACCACGTTCGCTGCCTCCGCCTCGACGGCTCTTCTATTTGCTGCGCTTGCGGGAGACGATGGCCCGTTTGCCGCGTTCGAGATCGGTGGGGCCGGTCGTGACGACGGACGCCTTGCCCGGCCCGGCCCGATGGATATTGAGGATGTCCGGCAGGGCGCCCACCTTGCCGATGATCATTTTCAGGTGCTCGGTATCACGCACCTCGATCGCCACATCCAGGGTCGCCGTCTTGTCTCGATGCGACTGTGTCTTGACGGCGGTGATGAAGGTCTTGTTCTCGGAGAAGGTGTTGCTGACATCGGCGAGCAGGCCGGTGCGGTCCATCGTCTCGATGATCAGATAGACCTGATACACCTGGCCCTCATTGCCGCAGTACTCGACCGGCGTACAGCGCTCAGGCTCGTGCTCCAGCGCGTCTTTGGCGTTCGGACACTCCCGGCGGTGGAGCGCCATGCCCCGTCCCCGCGTATAGTACCCAATCACCTCGTCGCCGGGGATCGGCAGGCAGCAGCGGGAGCGTCGGAACAGCATATTCTCGGTGTCGATTCCTCCCGCCTGAATCTGGAGTTTACGATCGTCGGCGCGCGTTCCGCTGACATGCAGTTCATCGGTGGGGGGCGCCGGCGGCTTCAGGCGATTGAGAACAGTCAGCGGGGCGATGGTCCCCTGCCCGATCTGCGCCAGCAGGTCTTTGTCCCGGACTTCGTCATCGGTGAGAATATTGAAAGTCATCGCGACGGTGCGCAGGGATTCGTCTTTGATCAGACTGCGGGGATCGTCGCCCCAGGCTTTGGCGTCGCGCTCGACCTGATGCGCCAGCTCCTTCTCCAGCATCTCCCGGCCTTTGAGGATGTTCTCATCGCGGCTCTGGCGGCGGAAGTAGGAGCGGATGCGGGTGCGGGCGTGGGAGCTTTTGACGAAGGCGAGCCAGTCCCGGCTGGGAGCGGCGTTCGGGCGGGTGATGATATCGACGGTCATCCCGTTTTTGAACTCGGGGTTGGTGTGATCGAAGCGGAACGAGAGCGGCACCATCCGCCCGTTGACCTTGGCCCCCACACAGTGCTGCCCGACATTGGAGTGGATCCGGTAGGCGAAATCGACGGGAGTGCTGCCGACCGGCAGATCGAACACATCGCCTCTGGGGGTGCTGACGAAGACCTGATCGGCGAAGAGATCGTCCGCGATGTTCTGCATGAACTCCTGAGAGTTTTTGCTGTCGTTCTGCCAGTCGAACATCTGCTGGCGAAGGAACGCGAGGCGCCGCTCGAACTCATCGCTGACTTTGCCGCCCTCTTTATACTGCCAGTGCGCCGCGACTCCGAACTCGGCGGTACGGTGCATCTCCCAGGTGCGGATCTGCACTTCGACCGGCCGCCCCGAGGGGCCGATGACTTTGATATGGAGCGACTGGTAGAGGTTGGTCTTGCTCTGATTGATGTAGTCGGTGTACATGCCGGGGATCGGCTTCCAGGTGGAGCTGACGATCCAGAGCGCGAGATAGCATTCGGCATGGGTATGGACAATGATGCGGAGTGCGGTCAGGTCGAGCAGGTCGGCAAACTCCAGCTTCTGCTGCTGCATCTTGTTGTAGATGCTGTAGAGGTGCTTGGGACGGCCCTTGACCTGCGCGTCGATCCCCTCCTCTTTCAGGCGGGCGCTGAGGATCTCGACGGCTTCGTCCACTTCCGCCTGCCGCTCGGCGCGGTTGCGGGCGACCATCTGCGAGACCTCTTTGTAGGCTTCCGGGTTGACATACTTGAACGAGAGATCTTCGAGCTGCCACTTGAGCTGCCAGATGCCGAGACGATGCGCGAGGGGGGCGAAGATCTGAAGGGTTTCGAGGGCCATCCGGTACTGGCGAGCGGGACTGAGCGCGCCGAGGGTGCGCATGTTGTGGAGGCGGTCGGCGAGTTTGATGATGATGACGCGGAGGTCTTTCGCCATGGCGACGAAGATCTTGCGGATATTGGCGGCGTTCTTGGCGAGTTCGGCGCTCTTCTTGCGGCGCTCCAGGGTGGCGGCGCTCAACTCCTCATCGTCTTCGGGAGTGGCGGCGCGCTCTTTACCCTCATCGACGCCGACGATCTGCAGTTTGGTCACACCGTCCACCAGCATCGCGACTTCCGGCCCGAACTCGGTGACCAACTGTTCGGTGGTCACTTCACAGTCCTCGACGACATCGTGCAGCAGGCCTGCGGCGAGCGTCGCCTCGTCCATCTCCAGCTCCGCCAGGATCTCGGTGACCTCGACCGGATGGACGATATAAGGCTCACCGCTGCGCCGGACCTGCCCATCGTGCGCGGTAAAGGCGAAACGAAACGCGCGCCGCACCAGGTCGGGGTCGGCCTGCGGGCGATACAGCGCGAGACGGTCCAGGATGCGGTCCAGTTTCGCCGTCAGATCGCAGTCGCCTTCGCTGGGCGGCGGGCCATCGGTGGGCCACTCCAGCGCCGTATTTTGGGAGGGGTAGGTCATCGTCGCGTCGCCGCCTCTCTCAGAAGAACAGTAGACATCTCCCTATGGCGCGAAGCGTCCCCTTCCGAGAATCTATCACGGACGAGAACGCTCCACAAATTAGGGCCAAAAATTTGATGCGCGAACGGTCATTTCCTCGAGCAGCCTATCGTCGCGCCTATTTGCCGGGAGTAACATTATACCATAGTATTACGAATGAGCACATCCATGGTTCAGCAGCGATTCCCGATGTTTTTCCGACTTTTTCCGAAGCACAACTCGACATCGCCTGTCGTTGGTTCCTTTTATGTTCACAGATTCGGCGGCGGTTAGAGCCGACGCTCCATGAATCGCCAGTTGCCGTGGAACTCGGCAGGCACTTCCACGCCCTCGTAAGCAGGGCAGTCCGAAAACCCGTTCTTCTCGTAGAGGCGATTCGCGGCCTGCATAAACAAGGCGGTATCCAGGCAGGCGCTCTGGTAGCCGAAGGCTTTCGCATCGGCGAGGAGGCGGCTCAAGATAAGATCGCCCAGCTTCATCCCGCGAAAGTCGGGCCGGATATAGATCCGTTTGACCTCGGCGACGGCGGGACGGAGGAACCGAAGACCGCCCATACCCGCCAGCTTATCGTCGACTTTGATAAGGTAGAAGATTCCTCTGGGAGGCGGATCGCCACAGACTTTGTCGATGACGCGCGGGACATAGTCACTGGCTGGCATTCCGGCCACCTCGTCCGCGGGCACCCCGAAGATCTCTTCAATCCCGGCAAACACCCACGTCAGGTACTCGACATTGAGTTCGATCAGTTCGGCCCGATGCGATCCGACACTGGCCACGATAAATTGATAGTTGCTCATAGGCGATTCTCCGGAACTCAAATGAGGGCAACCCCTCGACCACGATCATACACGCCGAACTGCATTCGTCTCGGATCGGCTTGATCGAAAGGTATGCGGGACTGTTGTAGGGCGTCCGTGTGCCCACAGCATCTATAGATTTCCGGTATAGATACAGCCGGAGGTGCAGGTCTCCCGGACAACGATCTTTGACAGTCCGGGCAGCGCCGGGAGCAAATGCTGCCATATCCACCCTGCCAGATTTTCGCTGGTCGGGTTTTCCAACCCTTCCACGTCGTTCAGGTAGTTGTGGTCAAGCCGGTCATGGATCGGTTGGAACGCTGCCTTGATGTCGGTAAAGTCCATCACCCACCCCGTCTCCGCACCGACCGGACCTGAAACGTAGACTTCTATCTGAAAGGAATGTCCATGCAACCGCGCACACTTGTGACCCTCTGGTACGTTGGGCAGCCGATGCGCTGCCTCCAGAGAGAAGAGCTTAAAAATTTCCAAATCTTGCGTCCCATTCCTTCTTCCAATGCATGAGCGATCTTATGGCTTCGATTGAGAGCTTCTCCATTCAAAGACAGGCGGAGATCCTTGCGCCTGTTGCTCTATATAGGCGAAGAGTTCGGATAGATCCTCATGATAGCCTTGCAGCCACTTTTCCGGTATCGCAAGAGGATTATCCTGAAAAAAGAGATCCTTGAGGGCCTTCAGTCGGCAAACCTCTAGGGGCAGAGAAGTCAACCTATTATGGCAAATATTCAGGGTTTCAAGGTGGATAAGATTTTCGATCTCAGTCGGCAGTTCTGTCAGTTCATTGTGACAGAGGTTAACCCACGTCAATGCAATCAATTGCCCCAGTTCATGAGGGAGAGAGGTCAATCTATTTTCATAGAGGTTAAGGTTGGTTAAGCCCGAAAGGTTACCTATCTCCGGCGGCAACGAGGTCAACTGATTGCCATAGAGAGACAGGAGGTTGAGTTCGGTGAGTTGGCCAATCTCCGGCGAGAGGGAGGCCAGTTGATTATGACCAAGCTCCAGTTCCGTAAGCCGCTTCAATCGACAGACAGCGGGAGGTATGGAACTCAACTGGTTCCTACCGAGGTGGAGGATGGAAAGCTGCGTCAGACGACTGATCGCCTCCGGCACAATAGTCAGTCTATTACCATGGAGATCCAGTTTTCGCAGGTTGGTAAGTTGACCGATTTCGGGAGGCAAGGAAGTCAGCCCACAATAGGAGAGACGCAAGCCCTCTAACTGTGGCAGGTGGCAGACTTCGGCAGGCAGGGAGTTCCAAGGATTTGCTGAGAGGTCCAGTTCTTTGAGTTGGGTAAGTCGATCGAATTCGGGCGGTAGTACCGTCAGCAAGTTGCCCGCCAGATCCAGGCTTATCAGGTTTTCAAGTTGGCCTATCTCGGCCGGAAGGCAAGTGAAGCGATTACCGTTTAGGCTCAGAGCCGTCAACCCGGTAAGTTGGCAGATCTCTACCGGCAGCGAAGGGAGGTTATTAGAATCGAGAATTAATGTTGTCAATTTCGCAAGCCGGCCGATTGTTGCAGGGAGCGATGGTGCGTCTTCGTTATCGTGATTCAGATCCTGAAGATCCAATTTCTCCAGGTTCGTTAGCAGAGAGATCTCCGGTGGAAGAACCCTTATTGCATTCCTGCAAAGATTCAGTTCCGTCAGACTGGTCAGTTGGAAGACTTCATTGGGCAGCACGCTCAGGTGATTACCCACAAGTGCCAGCGACGTCAGTTGCGTGAGTTGTAGGATCTCCGGCGGTAGACCATTCAGGCCGGTCATGGAAAGATCCAGGCACCGCAGGCGGCGCAGTTGACCGATCTCAGGCAGCAGCGGCGCAAGAGAATTGTTGGCGAGTATCAGCGTAGTCAAATTGGCAAGGCGGCCGATCTGCGGCGGAAGCATGGCCAGGTGGTTGCCGTAGAGATTGAGTTCGATCAGATGTGTGAACAACTCGATCTGCGGTGGGAGGGAGGTCAGTTCGTTGAAGACAAGAGAGAGTTCCGTCAGTTGCCTGAGTTGCAAGATCTCAGGCGGCACAGAGGTGAATCTGTTCGCATTCAAAAAGAGACGCTTCAGGTTCGTCAGTTGACCGATCTCCAACGGCAGATCGGTCAAACGATTGAACCCCAGGTCAAGCTCTTCCAGATTGACCAGTTGGCCGATTTCCGGAGGAATGGAGGTCAGACAGTAATCGCTGAGATTCAGGGTGATCGCCTGCGTGCGAGCGGCTTCTTCAATCCGTGCCAGAATCTCTTCTATGCTGATAAGGTTGTCCGGACGCCAACTATCGATGTAGGGCATGTCAACCTCCAGGTTTCGCCTTAGTGGGAACAGGCGCGGCAGAGGCGTTTTTCGTTGAGGATGATCAGAGTGCGACCGTCGAGGCGGAGGGCCTGGACGTCGCGGAGGCCAGTGAGGGCGCGACTGACGCTCTCATGGGTCGCGCCGACCTGTTGCTGGGTGATCTCGTGGGAGATGCGCTTGCTCAGCCAAAACCTTCCGTCGAAATCCGGCACAAAAAGACATTACCACAGGACAGGCACAACGCCGGATGCGGTGATATTGCTATCTTTCGTCAGATACCCCCACGTAAACGTCGGGGGCTTGTCCTTCCATCTCCGCTACCCAGTGGCAGCGGCGGAGGACAATAGGCGGTCTGACAGTTCCGCCCGTGCTTCGATGTTCCTGCTGCCAACAAAGTCAGCGTTCGCCTCGAAGCCACATTGGAGACATCGAAAGCAGGACTGGCTCTTTCGATTGCCCTTGTCGCAGTATCCGCATTCGGGGCAGGTGCGGGAGGTGTTGCGGGGGTCAACGAAGACGACCCGTAAACCGACCGCTTCCGCCTTGTAAGAGAGAAACTGTGCGAGTTGGTAGAAAGACCAGTTCCCTAACAGCCACCGCATCTGCCTTGAAACCGTGCCCGCTCTTTCTCGAATACCCGAAAGGTCTTCCAGAGCGAGTGCCTTTTGCAAACGCAGGGCCGTCGCGACTAACTGTTTGCTGATGCAATGGTTGACGTCGCGCACAAAACGAGATTGACGCGCAGAGGTCTTGCGAAGCCGCTTCTTCGCAGAATTTGTCTGCTTGCGTTGAAGTTGCCGACGATGCTCTTTGACGTTTTTGCGAACGCGTTTGACCGCGTCACCCGAATACTGGTTTCCTTCCGAGTCGGAGGCGATCTCGACAATGCCGAGGTCGATACCCAGAAAGCCCTTGGACTCTACCGGAGGAGCCGAGGGCATGTCGATGCAGATGTAGAGGTAGAAGACGCCGCCCTTGAGGATCAGATCGGCCTGTCCCTTCTGCATGGCAACTCTAGCGGCTTGGTAGGCTCCGTAACGCATCGGAACCAGAATACGACCGCAGAGGGTCAAAAGCGAGACGTGTCCTGCGTCCGTCAAGCGCATCATCCGTTCATCGTAGACCATCGCGCCGTGGGGATGGAAGGTCGGCTGAAGGTTCTTGTCGCGCTTGTAGGCTTCGCAGGCTTTGCTGATGCAACGGATTGCCATCTGCGAGGAGAGTTTGAATGCTTCGCGTAGATGCGCGTAGACGAAAGGCTGGAGGGCGATCTTATTGGCAGTGTGCTTCTGGAAGGCGAAACCTGCCACATCGTCGCAACCTGCATTGAATGCCTCCATCGTCTCAAGGAGAGCATGGAACTGTTCCGCTGTCGTTTCCAGTTTAAGCGCGATAGTTTGCTTCATATCTCTATGCTACCCTGAAACATAGGGTAAATCAATCAATGGAAACGAGTCAGACGGGAGTAGTCACTTGCGGAAGTTGGGAACTCTCCTGCGGAGGGCGGAGGCCCCGCGAAGCGTTGCGAGTTCCGCTCTGTATGCAAGGGAACCCAAATCGCTATCGCGATTTCAGCGGAACTAGCCGAAGCGGGCCAGGATGCCATTCCTCCCGCCTAAAGGCAAGGGGCCTCCTGACATGTTTCTGTGAGAACGACAACGCTTTCCCCGGCGTCTTGGAGCGTCAAAGCGGTTGCGACAATCTGACGGTCATGCATCTCCCCGAGAGCAGTCAAAGTGATCGTGCGCTCGATGATTGTTCGGTCGAGCGATACGAATGTAATCCTCTCATCGCTATCAATGGCCGCTATCAGGGCGGGAAGTGACAGGGAGACTTTTCCCCGCTCGACGATGAAACATGCTTCGGCAAACACGATAGCAGGCAAGATGAGTTCGCTCGAAGGATCGTCTAAAACAGTCCCGGCGTTCTTGCCGAGCGCTCGATCATCAGCGACGTACCAGAGGAGGGTATGCGTGTCGATAATATACTGGATCGCCACTACAGATCACTGTCCTCGCCATGCCACTCCGCAGTTTTGAAGTCCTCCTCGGTAAGACCTTGAAGTTCAGGAAACATTCCTCGGCGCAATGCCATTGGCTGGGACTGGTGTTGAACAGAAACGTCTTTGGCCAGGCGAATCAGTCGAAAGCGCTCGTTCGGATGTTGCTTTAAGTGCTTCTGGAGTTCTTTTCCCGTTCCCTCTAACATTTGCAGGTGTACCATGAGATTCGCCTCCGGTTCCGACAGATAGGTCATTATACGCAACGTTGCGCAGAAAGTCCAAACGTTCGCATTGGGCGCTAGCGGGAGCAGGCGCGGCGGAGGCGTTTTTCGTTGAGGACGACCAGGGTGCGACCATCGAGGCGGAGGGCCTGAACATCGCGGAGGCCGGTGAGGGCGCGGCTGACGCTTTCACGGGTGGCGCCGATCTGTTCGGCGAGCTGCTGCTGGGTGATCTTGTGGGTGATGCGCTTGCCTCCCGCCGGATCGTCTTCGCCATAGACGGCGACTAGGTCGAGGAGGGCTTCCGCAATGCGGCCGGTCACGTCCAGTTCACGATGGCTTTCGAGGTGATCGGCGGCCTGACGAATACGGTCGGCGAGATTGGACATGATGCCTATGGCGAACTTCGACGACTGCTCCACGCAGCGCACAAAGTCGGAGTGATCGAGCATAAGGAGATCGCAGGGTTCGATAGTCACGACGTCCGCCATGCGGGGTTTGCCGTCGAAGAGCGAAAGCTCGCCAAAGTGCTCCCCGACGCCGCGCTGCGCGATCTGGATGATCTCGCCCGCACTCCCGACCGTCTGCACCTTGACCCGCCCTGAGATGATGACATAGAGCGTATAGCCGGGATCGCCCTCGTGAAAGAGGGTCTCGCCGGGCGGAAAGCGCCGGCGACGGCTGTGCTGCGCCAATGTCAGGAGCGACGCCTCGTCCAGGCCGGCGAACAACGGCACTCTACGCAGTACCGAGGTGAGAGTCATATCCACGCGGCAGTCTCCTCCAGGTCAGAATCAGGCTTTGGCGGCGGTTTCGCCGGACAGACGCTGCAGTTCGGCGATCACGCGGGGAACGGCGATCTTCGGCTCTTCCTTCGCCTCGTACTCCAGCAGCAGATAGCCCCGATAGTGGACGCCGCGCAGAATGTCGAGGACGCGTGCGAAGTCGGTCGGCTCGCTTTTGCCGCCGGGGAAGATCTCGGTCTTCATGTGCGTCGTCACCGCGTAGGGCGCGACTTTTGCGAGGTCGCCATAGGGGTCTGCCGTATGGTAGTTCCCGGAATCCCATTTGAGGCCGAACCAGTCGGAGTGAATCGCTTCCAGGATCTCCAGCGTGCCCGCCGCATCCGCAACGACGCCGCCGTGATTCTCCATCGCCAGGATCACGCCCTTCTCTTCGGCTTTCGGCAGGCACGCCTCCACGCACTCCACGACCCACTTGCGGCCGGTCGCGTTGTCGATGCCTTTCGGCGGCCCGCCCGCGAAGACTCGCAGGGTGCGCGCGCCCATGTCCGAGGCGTAGTCGATCCACTGTCGGATTTTGGCCAGGTTCTTGTCGCGCTCCTCGCCGGGCGGCAGGCTGAGCGTGGTGCTGATCGCCGTGCCCGCCACATCCAGGCCGAGCAGGAATGCCTTGCGCGTCAGCCGATGGATGTCCGCAAGTTTGATCGGTTCGGGGAAGTAGTAGCCCGTCATCTCGACGCCATCCATATCCATGTCGGCGCAGGCTTCGAGGAACTGCTCATAACTCATCGGAGCGGTCTTGGCCTGGAGGTAGTCCCGATAGGAGTAGGCGCACGATCCGACCCGGAAGCGGGCCTGTTTGCCCCGTGTCGGCAGTTCCACCCCCTCCACCGGTCCCGTCGCCACCGCTCCGACTCCTGCCGTCACCGCTGCCGACAAAACATCGCGTCGTGTCATCATCGTCCGCCGCTCCTCTGGGTTCTTCTACTCCAACCGGCTGAACCGATCGGTAAGGCTCTCCGTCGTCGCATCCTGCGCGAACTTCTGCGCAAAGTTCAGGTAGCGTCTGGCTTCGGCATGGCCGGGATCACGGGCCAGCACCTTTTTGAACTGGAAGACCGCTTCGCTGTAGCGTTTTTCGTTGTAGGCGGCCATGCCGATCGTAAACTCCAGCGCGGTCTGCACGCGACCGATCGTCTGCGCTCGTGTGCGGCTCGCAGCGACCGCCTGCGCGCGCTCCAGGGCGGCGATTCCGGCGTGGAGGTCGCCCTGCGCCAGCAGTCGATCGGCCTCGGCGTCCGCCGCCTCGGCAAAGCGTGTAAAGAGAGCCGCCAGTTCGTTGCGGGCCGGCGTCGGCCCGACCGGTGCCACCGCGATGGCTTCACGCAGTTTCATCTCCGCGTTGCCCACGTCTCCCGCTGCGCTATGGCTGTGCGCCTCCGCGATCAGTTCCGCGCTGCGCCGGGTGCGCGCGTCGCGCAGGGCCACGGCGACCTCCGTATGCAGCGGGTCCTCCGTCAGCAGCGCCGCCAGGAGCGCGATCGCCGGGGCGAATTCGCCCTGTTCCATCCGCTGCCGCGCCTCGTCGAACCCCTCCTGCAGGTAGGTCGCCCGCGCCGTCAGCAGGCGATCGCAGCCGACACAGTCGGCGGGATCGAACTCCAGCGCCTCCCGCAGAACTTGCAGCGCGCCCCCGAAATCGCCGGCGCTGCGCAGCGCGGCCGCTTCCGCCACAGGATCCCCTGCACTACGCCGCTCTTTACCGTCCGCACTGCCTTCTGCAGCCACGACTTCGTAGACAGACGTCGTACCGTCTCGCGCGCCCACCGCCATATACCGACCGTCCGGCGATACCGCCAGGCCGAGCAGACGCTTCTCCGCGTCGAACTCCCAGCCGACCGTACCGGTGGCGTCCAGGCAGTAGATATGGGCGCCGGCAGGGGCGTCCGGGCGACGACAGAGCGCGGCGCAGAGGCTGCCATCGCTCGAAAGCGCCAGGGCGAACACCTCTCCCGGCAGACGTGTCTCCCACTTCCGTGAGCCGTCCCCGGCGATCAGCCCGACCCTGCCATCTTCCAGTCCGTAGACGACGTGCAGGCCCTCTTCCGAGCAGGCGAGGGCGCGCACCGCGGCTCCCTCCTGATCGAACTCCCAGACCTCCCGGCGAGAGGCGTCCAGCAGCCAGACCGCGCCGGACTCCATGCCGACCGCGGCCCGCGCCCCATCCCGCGCCATCGCGACCGCGGTGGCCGGAGCCGCCAGCTCCCGCAGCCAGGTCACATGGCCGCTGATCTCTCCGAAGGCCAGCGCATAGCTCGCACCCGCCATATCCGAAAAGGCCGTCGCGACAAATCGACCGTCCGCGCTCAGGGCCGCATCCACATAGTTGATGCGTCGATCGGGCAGAAAACGGGATTTGCCGCCGGCATGAAACAGGTAGAGATCGTCCGCCGTGATGCCGATCACACTGTCCGCCTGCGCCGACGCCTCCAGTTTGATCAGGGTCTCGACCGAGAAACTCGATCGGTTCTCGATGCCGCCGTCCAGTTGCAATCGGCTCAGGTCGAAGGTGCGCGCCTCCAGTGGGCGCGGAACGGCCAGGGTCAATGTGCCCACGTTATCCAGCGCATAACGTGCGAGCGGATACGCCCCTCGATACTTGCGTTCCCACAATAGATTGACGGTACGAATGGTTGCCATAGTTATTGAATCTTTAAGCAAGAGTGAAGGTTAGCGTGGGTTATTCCCAGGCAAGACGCAGGACGCGGTGGTTGAGGGTATCGGCGACGTAGATCTCCCCATTCGGACCGAGCGCAACCCCGGAGGGGCCGTTGAGCGGGCCAAGGCGGGTACTGGGGCGGTCGAAGGTGATCAGAGAGTTGCCGTTTAGATCGAGCACATGCAGGCGATCCGCGCCCGACTCCGTCATATAGCAGCGTCCCTGGGCATCCAGGGCCGTCTGAGCGGGCGTCTTCAGGCTCCGATTGTCGGCGAACGCCATCTCCTTGACCCCATCGTACGTAAAGCGGATGAGATCGTTGGTGGACCCCTCGGTCACATAGAGGCGATGCTCCCGATCACAGGCGATCGAGATGGGCCGCTGCAGGCCGTGCTTGCGATCCAGGCCGCCGATGCACTGCCCGGTGCGCGTATCGACTCGCAGCACTTTGGAGGCCCCCGTGTCCGCGATCCAGAGCATCCCCTGCGCATCGAACGCGACGCCGCTGGGGCTTCGGAACCCGCTGTACATCACATAGTGCTGCCCGGTGAAGCGGAAGCACTGTACCCGGTTGTTGCCCTGCTCCGCAACAAAGAAGAACTGCCCCGAGGGATCGATCGTGATCGCCTGCGGCCCCCACAACTGCCCCAGTCCGGTGCCCGCCTTGCCGTAGATATAGACGTCGCCACCCGAGGTGATGCGCTGAATCCGATGATTGCCGCTGTCGGCGACGTAGAGGGAGCCCCACGGATCGACCGCCAGTCCGGTCGGCGTATCGAACTGCCCCGGCTGCGTCCCCTTCTCCCCGATCACTTCGACGGCACGCAAGCGCAGCGGCTTCCAGCCCAGGCCTAACCCCGACTCTTCCGAATCGGCGGTAGGCAGGACAGGACCGCGGTCATTTCCCAGTTCCAGAAAATCGAATCGATCACTCATGGTAGTTCTTTTGACAATCAGATATCCGAACTGTAACGCGGCGTCGCCGTCGGCATGACGGAGCTGATATCGATCGCGGTCGGATCGACGATGTCCGTCTCAGGGTCCGTCGCCTTTGCGACCATCAGAAGCTGCGCGATGGTGTTCATATCCTCAGAATGCGCGCTGGAGGCGATGCGGGCGCGCGTATTGGCCCACTCACGCAGATCCTCGATCCGTTCGCGCATGGTCATCGAGAGCGGCACGGTATGATGCGCCGCCGAAACCAGCGCCTCCGTCGTCAGGGTTTTATCGTCGTCGAACGCGTCGTAGAGCGCCTCGACGACACACGCCTCGATCTCCGCGCCGGAGAAGCCGGGAGTCGCTGCCGCGAGTTTGACCAGATCGAACTCGTCCGGATTGCGCTTGCGCTTCTGCAGATGGATCTTGAAGATCTGCTCCCGCTCTTCTCCCGTGGGCAGATCGATAAAGAAGATCTCGTCGAACCGGCCTTTGCGGAGCAGTTCCGGCGGCAGAGAGGTCACGTCATTGGAGGTGGCGACCACGAACGCGGGCGCCTTCTTATCCTGCATCCAGGTCAGGAAGGTGCCGAAGACACGGCTGGTCGTACCGCCGTCCGACATTCCCGAACTCTGGGTGCCCGAGAAGCCTTTTTCCAACTCGTCGAGCCAGAGGATACAGGGCGCGACCGACTCCGCAACGCGAATCGCCTTGCGCATGTTCTCTTCCGACGATCCGACGATCCCGGCGAAGATGCGCCCGACATCCAGGCGCAGCAGCGGCAGACGCCAGAGCGAACCGATGGCTTTGGCGGAGAGGCTCTTTCCGCAGCCCTGCACGCCGAGCAGCAGCACGCCGCGCGGCGAGGGCAGACCGAAGTCGCGCGCCTTCTCGGTAAAGGCGACGGTGCGCTTTTCCATCCACTCTTTCAGCAGATCGAGGCCGCCGACATCGCCGATGCTTTCGCTGAACGGATAGTACTCCAGAATTCCGGACTTCCGGATGATCTGCTCTTTCTCGCTCAAAATGACATCGACATCGAATTTGTGCTTTTCGACCAGCGATTTCGCGAAGACGTTCTCCGCTTCGTTGGCGGTGAGTCCCTGCGCCGCCTTCAGGATATAGTCGCGCTCGATTTCGGAAAGGGTGGTATCGACCTGCGGGTTGTCTTTGACCGACTGCACGATGCCTTCCAGAAGCTGATCGAGGTCCTCATGGTCCGGCAAGCCATAGTCGATGACTGTGACGTCCTTCTCCAGTTCGTTCGGCAGCTTGAGGTTGGGCGCGAGGATGATGAGCGTCTTGTAGCTGGTCTTAAGCGCCGCGGTCAGGTCGCGCAGACGGCGGGTGACGGTGACGTCGCTGATAAACGCGTGGTAGTCCTTCAATACAAAAAGCGCCTGCTCCCGCGAATCCATGACCGCATCGAGGGCGGCGATCGGATCGCGGGTGGCGTTGTCCCGATGGTTCGGGTTCTGGACCATGCCCTGGGTGATGGTCCAGAAGAAGATCTTCTTGCCCCGGTCCCGAGCGATCGTGCGAAGGGCGTCTTCGACACGTTTCTCTTCCCAGGAGACGATGTAGATGATCGGGTAGCGGGCGCGGATCAGGGTTTCTAGTTCGATGTCCACTGCGGAAGAGGCCAAGTGCAGATACCTCCGGCAAAAAGTTTGCGTCTGGAAAGTGTGTCGGGTGTGAAGCGCCCCTCCGGCATTGCGGCGCAAGAGAAGCGAGCCGAAAAGGGTTGCCTCAAGGGAGTTCTCCTATTATAGTGGAAAACTAGGCTCGTCGTCAATGAATGGTCCCTATAACCACAGGTTATCTCCAAGAAGACGGCAGAGTCACCTGCATGGCTACCGTCTCGACGCCCCGACTCTCAAAAAACTTAACGTAATCAGGATGCTGAGGTACTATAATCCGATGTACCTGAGGTGGAACGGCATGGACTACGGACGAGAACTGATCAAAGGCAACACGCAGACGATTGTACTGTCGATCCTGAAGGATATGCCCCAGCACGGCTATGGCGTCGCCCGAGAGATCGAACGGCGCAGCGGCCATGCCCTGGAGTTCAAGGAGGGCACGCTCTATCCGGCGCTGCATGCTCTGGAGCGCGACGGCCTGATCACCGGCACCTGGGAGACCTCCGAGAGCGGCCCTCCCCGCAAGGTCTACGCCATCACCCCGGCAGGCCGCGCCGAGTTGGCAAAACGCACCCGTGTCTGGCACGATTTTTCCTCTGCGATCGATCGTTTGATAGGAGAAGATCCCGATGCGCAACCTATTTGAGAGCCTGATCCCGCATTCGTGGGTGCTCCCCGTTCCTACCCAATGCTGAAACGAACGACCTGGATCGTACAAGAGAGGCTCCATCCCACGGCTGGGAACAGTACCATCGACATGTTAGAACAGGCCTGCGATGAAGCCGGTTGCGCGCTCATTCGTGTCGATGTAACGCCCTGTTCCAAGGAGATGCCTGCTATCCCACCGGTGTCTGCCCCGTTCGTGTTCTACGGCTATACGACACTGATCACCAATGCCGCGCGTTCACCGCTGTGGAAATCCAGCGTCTTCTTCGATCCCGATCTTTTCCAACCGTCGATGTATGCACAGCAGTATGGTGATCTCTATCTGAATCCCGAAACGCGCACACTGACCTGTGAAGCGTTCCGCGCCGAGTCGCATCCAACAGAGACCCGCTTCTTTGTGCGGCCCAATACTGTTTTAACGGCAGCAACTTCTACCTGATGGACGTCGGTCGTATCGTCAGAAACGTCTCGCGCTATCTGGAGTCCACCACACCGTCCTCCGACACCGGGGATTCCGTGCTGCCCGACCACGAGTGATTATTGGAAGAAGAGGAGATCCCATGCGCCATCTATTTGAGAACCCTCCCACACCGTCGGAGGCGTCGCCTTCCGTGCAGATCGAAGACTATCTCGATCACCTCTGCGCGCCCCTTATGCATAAGAGGACATACGAACAACGCCTGGCGATCCGTGAGGAGGTCCGCTCGCATCTGCTGGTTCTGGCTACCGGGCACGAAGAGTTAGGAAGTTCGCCCACCGAGGCAATCCGAGCAGCTCTAAACCAGTTTGGCGATCCGCACAAGATCGGGCATTCGCTCTCCCAACAGTATCGGAGACCTTTTGATCTTAACAGATCGCTCTGCTGGGTGTTATTACATGCTGCTATCGGCGGAGTGATCGGTTCCATCGCGTGGATCACGATGGACAGCATGCTCAAGCAGAGCCAACTGGTATCGAACACCGCTTTCTCCTTCGACTGCCTCCTCGGCATGGCGTCTGGCTGGATACCCGCACTCCACCTCTTGAAGCGACCGACCTCGCTCCTGAAAGCAGGTTTAAGCACGGGAGGCTTCTACCTCGGCCTTTCAACTGCCTTGATGCTGTTGGTCTGCGTGCTTTGCGGCGGAAAGTTCTATGCCGGCAAGGATCTGCACCTGATCCTGACGGTTGTCACCAGTGTGGGGATCCGGGGAGTGATCGCCGGCGGCGTTATGTCCCCTCTTTTTCGATACCTGCAGCGATTTGAGCCTCGATTCAAGGCTCAAATCGCCCGATAAGCGAAACAAGGCTGGAGATTGTTTCGGGCGGCGCTCTTTGATGTTCCCCGTTTTGATTGAAAACGACCTTCTGTGTCAACTCCACAGAAGGCCGTACAATATCGAGAGAATGGCAGGTTATCGGCGAAGACGGCGGCGATGCAGGAGCAAGCCGCCACCGATGCCGCTGCTGAACAGCAGGGCGAGTGCGCCGGGTTCGGGAGTGGCGGCGGGAGCGGTTCTGAATTCCCCAATGGTAGTCCGATCAGAACCACTCACCCCGTCAAAGACCGCCCCCGGGCTGCTCAACTGAACCCGGTTGGAGTCGATCAGTTGATAGACGTAGTCGCGGCCCGGCAGGAGCGTGTTCGCCCCAATGGTGACGCTCGGTGTCGAGGCGGGCAGAAAACCGGCATCATACACGACGGTGTTCAGGGCGGTATCGAAAATCGTGAAAAACTCAAACTGGTCGTTGACCGACGGATCGAAGGCGAAGGGGCTGAAATGGAAGGTGAAGGCTGCGCTCGCGTTCGCGCCCTGCAAGTCGGTGTAGTCGGTTCCTGTAAGGAAGGGTTGTGCGGTCGAGTAGTGGTCGGTGTTATAGACGATGTTGGTGCTCGCCGCCCCCACCGTGCCTCCTGTCGTGTTGTAGGTGTAGGTACCCATCGGAAATGCGGCGTCCAGAGCGGCTTGCGTGGGAAAGAAGCCGTTCTGATAGAGAAAATTCGTCGGTGAGGTCTGTACCAGGGTCGCCGGACTGCCCGCTCCGGGATAAGTAACCGTCGCACCGGTAAAGTCTCCGGGGTTGACGGAATAGAGATTTGTGGAGAAATAAAAACCTGTCGCGGTAAGCGTGTTGCTATCGCCCGTCTGTGTTGCGTTGTTGGTGCGATATATATCCACAAAGTTGATCTGAGCATGAGCAGGCGCCGCGTTGATTGCCGTTACCAGTGCTGCTGTCAGGGTGAGAAAGCCCAATCCGAGCTTATGAGGAGTCGGGATAATCATCATGAATTTTCCTTTCGTTGCGAACCTCCTCTCATTTTACAGATGCAGCGTTACAGAATCGTTACAGGCTCTCAGGCAAACGGCTATCTGCTGCTCAAGGCGCACACTCTTTCACTCCCGATCCCGCTGATAAAGAGCCGTTCTTTGGCGTTGCTGAGCAGCTTTTGGGTCCAGTCCACCGATCCGCGCGTCTGCGATAGACATTGAGGAGAAGCGAGTTCAAATCCGCTGCGCCAAGCCGCTCCGCCAGAATTTCAGCGAGGTCAGGGATCCCTATCTTTTGTTCGATCCGCGTACGGATGTCGTTCCTATCGCTCACTTTGCTCCTCCTCCCCTCCCTGTATGTGCATGAGATACGCTGATTGATTCTCACTCTACAGGCTATTTTGACCGGAGCGACGATGGAAAGGTTGCATTCAGAGCGCGCGGATACTCACCCTGCGAAGCGGACAGGAAGAGTGTGGTATAATACCATCCAATAGAATTGAACATGGCTGTGAAGGGGAAGAGTACGCGGTCGCAGCGTCCCAGAGAGGGAGGGTCAGGTGCAAGCCTCCTGACGTGTGCGCCGCCGAAAGTCGCCCCTGAGCCGCAGTTCCGAACGGCGGATTACCGCCCTTAAGAGCTGCCGGGTACGCCCGTTAAAGCGTCCGAGTGTCCGTGTCGGCTGCCGTCAGGCGTCGCATGGGAACGAAGGTGGTACCACGCGGCTATTATTACGCCCGCGCCCTTCCCGATGTCCGGGAGGGCGCGGGTTTTTACGGTTTGGATCTTTTAGAGTTTGGAGGAGGAGAACGACGATGTCTGAAGAACGACCGGAACTGGCGAAAGCCTACGACCCGAAACTGGTGGAAGAGAAGTGGTACCGCACCTGGAAAGAGCGCGGCTATTTCCATGCCGAACCCGATCCCGACAAGACGCCCTACTGCATCACCATCCCGCCGCCCAATATCACGGGCAGCCTGCACATGGGCCACGCCCTGAACAACTCCATCCTCGACACCATGACGCGCTGGCATCGGATGCGGGGCTTCAGCGCGCTCTGCCTGCCCGGCACCGACCACGCGGGCATCGCCACGCAAAACGTCGTCGAGCGCATGCTGGCCGAACAGGGCATCACACGGCACGACCTGGGGCGCGAGCAGTTTATCGAGAAGTGCTGGGAGTGGCGCGAAAAGTACGGCACCCGCATCTACTACCAGTTCGAGAAACTCGGCTGCTCCTACGACTGGGACCGTGTGCGTTTCACGCTGGACGAGTCCTACGTGGACGCGATCATGGAGGAGTTCCGCTCCTGGTATGAGCGCGGCCTGATCTACCGCGGCACCCGCGTCGTGAACTGGGATGTGAAGTTCCAGTCGGCGGTCTCAGACATCGAGGTGGAGACGCAGGAGCGCAAAGGCAAACTCTACCATTTCCGCTACCCGTTTGCCGATGGCAGCGGCTTCGTCACCATCGCGACGACGCGCCCGGAGACTC
>Ga0207705_10001073_pt1 | contig 22198 bp, 20 predicted proteins | sample KBSC13metaG_FD_184314 | JGI IMG/M metagenome (GOLD analysis project Ga0207705, IMG submission 184314) | Corn rhizosphere microbial communities from Kellogg Biological Station, Michigan, USA - KBS C1-3 metaG (SPAdes) (version 2) | ecosystem: Host-associated > Plants > Roots > Rhizosphere > Soil ... | reverse complement strand
AACACGACGAGCGGCACGCGCGTGTCGAGATGAAAGCGAGCCGAAACGCGCACCGACTCGTTCGGATCGGCTTCGAGGCGCGGCATAGGCAGCCGCGCTTCGAGATCGGGTACCTTGGCGCCCGGCGTATAGGCGAGCGCGGCGTAGTGCAGCGCCATGGGTGCGCGCGCATCCTTGCTCGGATTCGAATGGCGCACGTTGAGCAGGCCGACACGCCCTTCGCCCGTGTAGCCGATGCGCAGGCGAATGCCCGCGAGCCAGGGGATCAGCGCCGATTTCAGTGAATTGGGCAGCACATAGGCGGCGTCGTAGGCGTGCTCGCGCAGATCGCTCGAAAGTTGCCAGCGCCTGAGCATCTGCAGCTTGCCGTGTGCGAGGTCGGTGGCGTGCACCGTGCCGATTTCAGGCATTCGCTCGAGCACAGGCGCAACCCAGGCAGGCGCGAGCGCATCGATGACGATGCGCGGATGAAGTTGCTTGAGCAGCGCGAACAGCGGTTGCGCCATCAATGCGTCACCGATCCAATTCGGTGCGATAACCAACGCGCGACGCATCAGTGTGTATATCCGAGAGTGGGCTGGCGCAGCGCGCGATGCGCGCCGCAATCGGCGAGGAGGCCATGAGCGTCGCCCGCGAGCGCGCCGGCAGGTCGGTCGACCGGGCCGGCGACGCGTACGCGTACGCGCGACCCGAGCGAAGGCCAGGCGTGAGTCGGGCGCGAGCCGGGCACTCCACGCGGGTGGCGCTTCCCGGGGCGGGACGCGTCGGAATTAGTGGTGCTTGACGATCTCGCCGTCGCGCAGCTTGTAGCGCGTGCTGCAGTACGGGCAGCGTGCCTCGCCGTGGGTGACGTCGATGAACACGCGCGGATGCGTGCTCCACCGGGGCATCGCCGGGTTGGGGCAGTAGGCGGGCAAATCGCTGGCCGAGAGCTCGACCACCGGCATTTCTTTTATTTCGCTCATGAGACGGATTCTCGTTATAGACGGTATGGCGTGCGGCAGTCGGCGCTTCAGATCTTCGTGAGCCAGTGCGCGTATTTCGGGTTCTTGCCCGCGATGACATCGAAGAACGCCGACTGCAGTTTTTCGGTGATGGGGCCGCGCGAGCCTGCGCCGATCGTGCGGTTGTCCAGTTCGCGGATCGGGGTGACTTCGGCGGCGGTGCCCGTGAAGAAGGCTTCCTCGGCCGTGTAGACCTCGTCGCGCGTGATGCGCTTTTCGATGACTTCGATCCCGGCATCGCGTGCCAGCGTGATCACGGTGTCGCGCGTGATGCCGTCGAGGCACGAGGCCAGATCGGGGGTATAGAGCTTGCCGTTGTTGACGAGGAAGAAGTTCTCGCCCGAGCCTTCCGACACGTAACCGTCGACGTCGAGCAACAGGGCCTCGTCGTAGCCGTCGGCCGTGGCTTCCTGGTTGGCGAGAATCGAGTTGACGTACCAGCCCGATGCCTTGGCGCGCACCATCGAGACGTTCACGTGATGGCGCGTGAACGACGAAGTCTTCACACGGATGCCCTTCGTCATGCCTTCTTCGCCGAGATAAGCGCCCCACGGCCATGCCGCGATCGCCACGTGGATCGTGTTGCCGCGCGCCGACACCCCGAGCTTTTCCGAGCCGACCCAGACGATCGGGCGCAGATAGGCGGTCTCGAGCTTGTTCTCGCGCACGACTTCGCATTGCGCGGCGGCCAGGGTCTCGTGATCGAACGGCACGTTCATCTGGAAGATTTTCGCCGAATTGAGCAGGCGCTTCGTGTGCTCTTTCAGACGGAAGATGGCGCTGCTGCCGTCGACTGTCTTGTAAGCGCGCACGCCTTCGAAAACGCCCATGCCGTAGTGCAGCGTATGCGTGAGGACGTGGATCGTGGCATCGCGCCAGTCGATCAGCTTGCCGTCCATCCAGATCTTGCCGTCGCGATCGGCCATTGACATACGAATCTCCTAGCGTTGCAGTGGGACGGGGCCAGCCCCGTCGAGTGCGCTATTTTAGCGTCTTTTGCGCCGTTCCCGGGCAGGAGCGAGGTCCCTTTGAGCGATCGGCCTTTATAATCGGGCATCTTCAGAACTTAATAAGCGGCGGGGCGCGCGCAGCCCGCTGCCGCGCCGCCCCCATGCTCTCTCGCCTCAGCCCCGCCGACCGCGCCGCCTTCATGAGCGGCGCGCGCGCCTACTCGCCCACGCTGATGGCGATGTTCTCCTGGGGGCTGGTCACGGGCGTCGCGATGAGCAAATCGGTGCTGACCGTACCGCAGGCGCTGGCGATGTCGCTGCTCGTCTACGCCGGCTCGTCGCAACTTGCCGTCCTGCCGCTCATGGCGGCCAAGCTGCCGATCTGGACCGTGCTCCTCACGGCGTCCATGGTGAACGTGCGATTCGTCATCTTCAGCGCAGGATTGGCGCCGCATTTCTCGTATCTGCCGTTTTGGCGCCGGCTGCTGCTCGGCTATTTCAACGGCGACGTGATCTACCTGCTGTTTCAGAAAAAGGCGTTCGCGACCGGCTACGTGCCGGGCAAGGAGGCGTATTTCTGGGGAATGTCGGCGGTGAGCTGGGTGTTCTGGCAAGCGTCGTCGATCGCCGGCATCCTGCTGGGCAGCGCCGTGCCCGATGACTGGGGGCTCGCGCTCGCCGGCACGCTCGCGCTCGTACCGCTCATCGTCAGCGCGGTCATGAATCGCTCGACGCTCGCGGCCGTCGCCGCGGCCGGCATCGTGGCACTCATCGCGATCGACCTGCCGTATCGGCTCGCGCTGCCGCTTGCCGTATTGGCGGCGCTCGCGGCGGGCAGCATCGCCGATGTCATCGCCGAGCGCGCCGACCTGCGCCGGATTCGCGGCACACCGCCATCGGCGCGTCCGGCGGATCTGGGCAAGGAGCGCTGAGCGATGTCGGCTACCCAAATCTGGCTCGCGATCATCGGTATGACGCTCGTGACCGTCGCCACACGCGCATTCTTTCTGCTCGGCGGCGAGCGCGCCGTGCTGCCTGAGCGGGTGCAGCGCGCGCTGCGCTACGCGCCCGCCGCAGCGCTCGTCGCCGTCGTCCTGCCCGACGTGCTCGACACCCCGCACGGGCTCTCGATCGCGCTGTCCAACCACGGGTTCTACGGCACGCTGGCCGGGTTCGGATGGTTCCTCTGGCGCCGCTCGGCACGATCGTCGTCGGCATGCTCGCCTACACGCTGTTGCGGCTTTGGGCTTGACGGTTGACTGCGAATGGCGTCATGGCGTCATGGCGCAATGGCCGGCCTGGCGGCTTGACTCACGCCCGGTCTTTAGCGTTCCGAATTCGCACAATTGCGACATACGTTCCCCGAATACGCGACATTCGTGGCGTATCGCCGTGGAGGCGGGGCCGATCGGCTAAAATGCACGACTGCCGCCCGTGCCGCGAGCCGAACGATCCGCTTGCCGCGCGCGCACTCGCCCGCCAACCAACCTGCATGCGTACATCCCCATGAGCCAAGTATTGCGTCTCTCCGATCTGATCGCAAAGGGCTTGCTGTCCGGCAAGCGCGTCTTCATCCGCGCCGATCTCAACGTGCCGCAGGACGACCAAGGCAATATTACCGAGGACACGCGCATTCGCGCCTCGGTGCCGGCCATCGAAGCCGCGCTTGCCGCGGGCGCGGCCGTGATGGTCACGTCGCATCTTGGCCGTCCGACCGAGGGAGCGTTCAAGCCTGAGGATTCGCTTGCACCCGTTGCCAAACGCTTGGCCGAACTGCTCGGCCGCGAGGTGCCGCTGGTCGCCAATTGGGTCGAGAACGGCGTGAACGTCGCACCCGGGCAAGTCGTACTGCTCGAAAATTGCCGCGTGAACAAGGGCGAGAAGAAGAACAGCGACGAGCTTGCGCAGAAGATGGCGCAACTGTGCGACGTCTACGTGAACGACGCATTCGGCACGGCGCACCGGGCCGAGGCGACAACGCACGGCATCGCCAAGTATGCGAAGCTCGCCTGCGCCGGCCCGCTGCTGGCGGCGGAACTGGATGCGCTCGGCAAAGCGCTCGGCAACCCGAAGCGCCCGCTCGTCGCCATCGTCGCGGGCTCGAAGGTGTCGACCAAGCTTACGATTCTGAAGTCGCTGGCCGAAAAGGTCGATCAACTGATCGTCGGCGGAGGCATCGCCAATACGTTCATGCTCGCAGCGGGGCTCAACATCGGCAAGTCGCTCGCCGAAGCCGATCTCGTGAACGAGGCCAAAGCGATCATCGAAGGCGCGCGCGCGCGCGGCGCGTCGGTGCCGATTCCCTCCGACGTCGTCGTGGCGAAAACTTTCTCGGCTTCGGCCACGGCTGTGACCAAGGCGGTGGCCGACATCGAAGCCGACGACATGATTCTCGACATCGGCCCGCAAACGGCCAAGGCGCTGGCCTCGCAGCTCGCGAGCGCCGGCACGATCGTCTGGAACGGCCCGGTCGGGGTGTTCGAATTCGATCAGTTCGGCAACGGCACCAAGGTGCTGGCCGAGGCGATCGCCAAGTCGCCGGCGTTCTCGATTGCCGGCGGCGGCGATACGCTCGCCGCGATCGCCAAGTACGGCATTCACGACAAGGTCAGCTATATCTCGACCGGCGGCGGCGCATTCCTCGAGTTCCTGGAAGGCAAGACGCTGCCGGCGGTCGAAGTGCTCGAATCGCGAGCTTGATCGTGGGCACACGCGCTCCGAAGTCGGAAAAGAACGCCGCACGGCCGGCCCGCTCGCTGCGCCGCACCACGGCCGCTGCGGCTCCCGCTCCCGTTCCGCTTGCAACTGATTGCCTTCCTGACGCTTCTAATAAAGCGATGCCGGCACGATCCGGCGCGCAACCCAGCACGAGCGCTTTGCCCCAGCCCCAGGCGCCCGACGCATCGTCTCGCAGCCCGTTTAACAGCGACACCACTCAGACGAGGAGATACATGCATCGCGCCACCAAGATTGTCGCCACCATCGGACCGGCATCGAGTTCGCCCGAGATCCTTTTGCAGATGATGCAGGCGGGCGTGGACGTCGTCCGCTTGAATTTTTCGCACGGCACGGCCGACGATCACCGCCAGCGCGCCGAGTACGTGCGCGAGGCGGCGCGTCAGACGGGCCGCGAAGTCGCCATCATGGCCGACCTGCAGGGCCCGAAGATTCGCGTGGGTAAGTTCGAGAAAGGTAAGACGACGCTCGAGCCCGGCCAGCCGTTCATCCTCGACGCCAATTGCACGCTCGGCAACGACGAGCGCGTGGGCCTCGACTACCGTGACTTGCCGCGCGACTTGAGGCCGGGCGACGTATTGCTGCTCAACGACGGGCTCATCGTGCTCACGGTGTCGCGTGTGGTCGGCGAAGAGATTCACACGGTCGTGAAAGTCGGCGGCGAGCTGTCGAACAACAAGGGCATCAACCGCCAAGGCGGCGGGCTCACGGCGCCCGCGCTGACCGCGAAGGACATGGAAGACATCCGCACGGCGATGTCGCTCGGTGTCGATTACATCGCCGTGTCGTTCCCGAAGAATGCGACCGACATGGAGATGGCGCGCCAGCTCGCGAATATCGCCGGCATGCAGTACGGCAACAAGCCGAAGATGATCGCGAAGATCGAGCGTGCCGAGGCCATTCCTGCGCTGCAAGGCATTTTGGATGCATCGGACGGCATCATGGTCGCGCGCGGCGACCTGGCCGTCGAAGTCGGCAATGCGGCCGTGCCCGCGCTCCAAAAGCGCATGATCCGCATGGCGCGCGAATCGAACAAGCTCGTCATCACCGCCACGCAGATGATGGAATCGATGATCCACGCGCCGGTGCCGACGCGTGCCGAGGTGTCCGATGTGGCCAATGCGGTGCTGGATGGGACCGATGCCGTGATGCTGTCGGCGGAAACCGCGGCGGGCAAGTATCCGGTGCAGACCATCGAGGCGATGGCCGCGATCTGTGTCGAAGCCGAAAAGTCGGAGCACGTCGAGCTCGACAAGGACTTCCTCGACCGCACGTTCACGCGCATCGACCAATCGATTGCCATGGGCGCGTTGTTTACGGCTTACCACCTTGGCGCGAAGGCGATCGTGGCGTTGACCGAATCGGGCGCGACGGCGCTCTGGCTGTCGCGTCACTGGTCGCACGTGCCGATCTTCGCGTTGACCTCGCGCGTCGCGAGCGAGCGGGGGATGGCGCTGTTTCGCAACGTGACGCCGCTGTCGGTCGAGCCGAACAGCGATCGCGATCAGGCGCTCAAGCAGGCGGTGGAAGTCGTCGTCTCGAAGGGTTTCGCGGCGCGCGGCGACATGGTCGTGCTGACCGTCGGCGAGCCGATGGGACAGGCGGGCGGCACGAATACGCTGAAGATCGTGCGCGTCGGCGATCCCTATTGATGACGGTCGGCGCCACCGATTGAAAGCGGCGCGCCGGGCCAGTGGCCGGCGCGCCGCGTGCTGGTGCGGACCCTAGGTGCGGGTGAGGCCCCCGCTTCGCGATAAAATCGCGCATTCGCACAGAGAAGTGCCGACCGAGCACCCCAGATTTCAATCCAAGGAGTACAGCATGCCTCTCGTATCAATGCGTCAACTGCTGGACCATGCGGCCGAGCACGGCTATGGACTGCCGGCGTTCAACGTGAACAACCTCGAGCAAGTGCAAGCGATCATGGCCGCGGCGGATCAGGTGGGCGCGCCCGTCATCATGCAAGCGTCGGCCGGCGCTCGCAAATACGCGGGCGAGCCGTTCCTGCGCCATTTGATCGAGGCGGCGATCGAGTCTTATCCGCATATTCCGATCGTGATGCACCAAGATCACGGGCAGTCGCCGGCCGTCTGCATGGCCGCGATCCGCAGCGGCTTCACGAGCGTCATGATGGACGGGTCGCTGCAGGCCGACGGCAAAAGCGTTGCATCGTACGAATACAATGTCGACGTGTCGCGCAAGGTCGTCGAGATGGCGCATTCGATCGGCGTGACGGTCGAGGCCGAGCTCGGCGTGCTCGGCTCGCTCGAGACGATGAAGGGCGACAAGGAAGACGGCCACGGCGCCGAAGGCACGATGACGCGCGAGCAGCTCCTGACCGACGTCGAGCAAGCGGCCGATTTCGTGAAGCAGACGCAGTGCGATGCGCTCGCGATCGCCATCGGCACGTCCCACGGTGCGTACAAGTTCACGAAGAAGCCGACGGGCGATATCCTCGCGATCGACCGTATCAAGCAGATTCACGCGCGCATCCCGAACACGCACCTCGTCATGCACGGTTCGTCGTCGGTGCCGCAGGATTTGCTGGCCGAAATCCGCGAGTTCGGCGGCGATATGAAGGAAACGTACGGGGTCCCCGTCGAGGAAATTCAGGAAGGGATCAAGCACGGCGTACGCAAGATCAACATCGATACCGACCTGCGGCTGGCCATCACCGGGGCGATCCGCCGTTATCTGTTCGAGAACCCGAGCAAGTTCGATCCGCGCGATTATCTCAAGCCCGCGCGCGAAGCGGCGAAGAAGATCTGCGTCGACCGCTATCTCGCGTTCGGCTGCGAAGGCCAAGCGGGCAAGATCAAGCCGATCGCACTCGACAAGATGGCCGAGAAGTACAAGGCGGGCGAGCTGGCGCAAGTGGTGCGCTGATCCGCCTGTCGCCCTGCGCCGCGCCGCCGCGCGGCCGTTGCGAATCGATCGCCGTTCCCGATCCATCGATGGGAACGGCGTTTGCCTTTTGTCGTTTTGTAGTGTTTGTTGTTTGGTTGCTCGGGCGGCTGCTGTCGCGGCCGCTCACGGCACGGCGTTTCATGCGCCTCGCGTTTCATTCGTTTATCACTTTTTTGACTGACGGCCCACGACGATGTCTACCCTTTACGAATCCTCGCTCCGCTCGCTGCCGCTGCTCGGCCGCGGCAAGGTCCGCGACAACTATGCTGTCGGCAACGACAAGTTGCTGATCGTCACGACCGATCGTCTGTCGGCGTTCGACGTCATCATGGGCGAGCCGATTCCGCGCAAGGGCGAGGTGCTCAATCAGATGGCGAATTTCTGGTTCGAGCGCTTGAAGCATATCGTGCCGAACCATATGACGGACGTTGCGCCCGAAACCGTCGTCGCCGAGGATGAAGTCGAGCAGGTCAAGGGCCGAGCGGTGGTCGTCAAACGGCTCGAGCCGATTCTCGTCGAAGCCGTGGTGCGCGGCTATCTTGCCGGCAGCGGCTGGAAGGATTATCAAGCGACGGGCGCGGTCTGCGGCGTTGCGCTGCCGCCGGGCTTGCAGAACGCGCAGAAGCTGCCCGAGCCCATCTTCACGCCGGCCGCGAAGGCCGAGATGGGCCATCACGACGAGAACATCACGTTCGAGGAGTGCGAGCGCCGCATCGGCACCGAGCTGTCGGCGACCATCCGCGATATCTCGATCAAGCTGTACCGGGAAGCGTCGGAGCATGCGGCCACGCGCGGCATCATCATTGCCGACACGAAGTTCGAATTCGGCTTGGACAACCACGGCAATCTGTTCCTCATGGACGAAGCGCTGACGGCGGATTCGTCGCGCTTCTGGCCGGCGGATCAGTATCAAGTCGGCACCAACCCGCCGTCGTTCGACAAGCAGTTCGTGCGCGACTGGCTCGAAGCCCAGAACTGGGGCAAGGCGCCGCCGGCGCCGAAGCTGCCGGAAGACGTCATCGCCAAGACGAGCGAGAAGTATCAGGAAGCGCTCGAGCGGCTCACGGGACAGAAGCTCGCCTAAGCGAGCGCTCCGATCGCAGACAAAGGAATCCGCACGATGAGCGAAGTTCTCCAAACCGCCGCCCATACGCATAGCGCGCCGCTCATCGGCGTGCTGATGGGCTCGAGTTCCGATTGGGACGTCATGAAGCACGCGGTGGCGATGCTGCAGGAGTTCGGCGTGCCGTACGAAGCGAAGGTCGTATCGGCGCATCGCATGCCGGACGAAATGTTCGACTATGCCGAACGTGCGCGCGAGCGAGGTTTGCGCGCGATCATCGCCGGCGCGGGCGGTGCGGCGCATCTTCCCGGTATGCTTGCCGCGAAGACGACGGTGCCTGTGCTGGGCGTGCCGGTGGCGAGCAAGTACTTGAAAGGCGTCGACTCGCTGCATTCCATCGTCCAGATGCCGAAGGGCGTGCCCGTGGCGACGTTCGCGATCGGCGAGGCCGGCGCGGCCAATGCGGGGCTGTTCGCCGTGTCGATACTGGCCGGCACCTCGACGGACTACGCGAATCGGCTCGCGGCGTTCCGCGTGCGGCAGAACGAAGCGGCTCATGCGATGGTGCTGCCGCCGTTGTGAAGAACGGGGGCCGCCACCGCAAGCGGGTGGCCCCATTCGTTGGTCCCGTTTTCGCGACTGTTTCCGTCCTCGGGCGATCGATTCGATATCGATGCGTGCCGTAGGGCGTGACCGACCACTACGATGAATCAAGAAAACACTCCCGTTTCACCCATCATGCCCGGCGCTTGGCTCGGGATGGTCGGCGGCGGCCAGCTCGGCCGCATGTTCTGCTTCGCGGCCCAGGCCATGGGCTACCGCGTGGCCGTGCTCGATCCCGACGAATTGAGTCCCGCGGGCAGCGTGGCCGATCGGCATCTGCGCGCCGCCTATACCGACGAAGCCGCGTTGACCGAGCTCGCGCGTCTGTGCGCGGCCGTGTCGACGGAATTCGAGAACGTCCCGGCGGCGAGCCTGGATTTCCTTGCGCGTACGACGTTCGTGAGCCCAGCCGGGCGTTGCGTCGCCATCGCGCAAGACCGCATCGCCGAGAAACGGTTCATCGCCGAGGCCGGCGTGCCCGTCGCGCCGCACGTCGTGATCGAATCGTCCGACGCGCTCGCGGCGATCGACGATGCTGCACTGGCGGCGGTGCTGCCCGGTATCCTCAAAACGGCCCGCCTCGGGTACGACGGCAAGGGCCAGGTGCGCGCGGCAAGCGCCGATGAGGTGCGCGATGCCTACAGTTCGCTCGGTGGCGTGCCATGCGTGCTCGAGAAGCGCTTGCCGTTGAAGTTCGAAGTTTCGGCGCTGATCGCGCGCGGCACCAACGGTGCGACGGCCGTTTATCCGCTCGCGCAAAACCTGCACCGCGGCGGCGTGCTCGCGGTCACGGTCGTGCCCGCGCCCGACGCGTCGCCCGCGCTCGTCGCGCAAGCCCAACTGGCTGCGGTCAGCATTGCCGAGAAGCTCGACTACGTGGGGGTGCTCTGCGTCGAATTTTTCGTGCTCGAAGACGGCTCGTTAGTGGCCAATGAAATGGCGCCGCGGCCGCATAACTCGGGCCACTATACGGTCGATGCCTGCGCGGCAAGCCAGTTCGAGCAGCAGGTGCGGGCGATGACGGGCATGCCGCTTGGCGACACGCGTCAGCATTCGCCGGCCGTCATGCTCAACATTCTGGGCGACGTGTGGTTCCCTGTCGGCCCGAACAGCACAGCGGGTCCCGCGCCTGTCACGCCGCCCTGGCACGAGGTGGCGGCGATGCCGGCCGCGCGCCTGCATCTGTACGGCAAGGAAGAGGCGCGTCCGGGGCGTAAGATGGGGCACGTAAACTTCACCGCCGCGACGCTCGACGAAGCGCGCACGGCCGCACGCGACTGCGCGCGGCTCCTGCATGTTCCGCTCGCTTGACCGGGCGTTGCGTCAAGGTTCATTAATGACGTCCGACCCGATGTCCGACCGCTCGATTTCCGCCGCCGCATCTGCCGCGGGTAGCGAGCCTTATGTCTCCGACGCGCAGATCGACGAGGCTGCCGCGCGGCTCGACGCCGGGGGGCTCGTGGCGTTCCCGACCGAGACGGTCTACGGGCTCGGCGGCGATGCCGAGAGTCCGGTCGCCGTCGCGCGCATCTATGCGGCCAAAGGCCGGCCGGCCAATCATCCCGTCATCGTGCATCTCTCGCCGCACGGCGATCCGCACTATTGGGTGGCGCACTTGCCCACCGATGCGCAAAAGCTCATCGATGCATTCTGGCCGGGGCCGCTTACGTTGATCCTCAAGCGTGCCCAGCGCATTCCGGATGCCGTGAGCGGTGGGCAGACGTCCGTCGGCTTGCGCTGCCCGTCGCATCCGGTGGCGCAGCGGCTGCTCGATGCATTCGATGCGCGCCGTGGTGGGCACGGCGGTGTCGCCGCGCCGTCTGCGAATCGCTTTGGCCACGTGAGCCCCACGACAGCGCAACACGTGCGCGACGAATTCGGCAGCGCGATTCACGTGCTCGACGGTGGCGCGTGTGAAGTGGGGATCGAATCGACGATTGTCGATTTGTCGCGCGGTTTTCCGGCGCTGTTGCGGCCGGGGCATGTGACGCCGCGTCAAATCGCGGACGTGCTGGGCGTCGCGCCTCGTCTGCCCGACGGTAGCGACGCGACGGCGCCGCGCGCGTCGGGCACGCTCAAGGCGCACTATGCGCCGCGCACACCGCTCGCGCTGCTGCCGTTCGATGCGCTCGAGCCGGAGCTGGCCGCTGCGGGCGCGGCGGGTATGCGGGTCGCCTTGGTGGCGCGCGTCTCGCGCGCCGGCGCTTGGGCTGAGGCGCCCAACGTGCACTTCACCGCAGCGCCGGAAGACCCCCAGGTCTACGCGCGCGAGCTCTACGGCTTGCTGCGTGCGCTCGATCGGGCGGAAGTCTCCCGCATCTTCGTCGAAAAGCTGCCCGCCACGCCTGAATGGGGCGCCGTCAACGATCGGCTCGGCCGCGCGGCCGCCGCTTTCGCGGCTGAAACCTAGCCGCCGAAGTGAGCGACCGAAGTGAGCGACCGAAGTGAGCGACCGAAGTGAGCGACCCAACTTAGCGGGCGTCCACTCAGCGCCTCGCCTTCCGGCCGCGCTACCGTTACCGGCGCCGCCCGAGAGGCGCGAGGCGCGCTACATCACCTCACGCGTCGCCCCCGTGCGTGGGACCGCCTTACTTACCGATTCCCGCCGCGGCGATCTGCCTCTCGACCTGTTGCGCGAAGAGCGCATGCAGCTTTGTCGTCGGGTGGACGCCATCGGCGAACATATAGGTCTGATCCGCGCCTGCCACCGTATACATCTGCGGCGAACAGAACAGGGACGACGCGAGCGATGCGCCGAACTGCGCGGGCGTCGCACCGTTCAGCACGCTCGGGTTGGCTTGGCCGTAGGCGGTCGCCGACGCCTGCATTCGCGCCAAATTACAGGCCGTGCCGGTGTTCGCGACTGAGAAGCCGGCCGCCGCGGCGTTCGTACCGACGAACAGATTGTCGATGAATGAATAGGCATCGACCAGGATCACCTTGTTCGCCAGACCCCCTGCCTGCAACGCGCCGGTCAGCGTCAGATTGAATGCCTGGCTCAGTTGCGTCAGCAATGCGCCCCCATCGGCCGAAGCGAGGCCCTGGGGCGTCTTGCCGATGTCGGGCACGTTCACGAGCACGACCTTCGTCGCGCCGTTTTGCAGCAGCGTACCCACGGCGCCTGCCAGCGCTATCGCGGCGTTCTGGATATTCGCGACTTGCGTGGCGATGACCGTTGCATTGCCGCCCGAAGCCGCGATCGCGGTAGCCGCCACGAAGATATCGTTCGGGCCGCCCTGAATCATCACGAGCTGATTCGAGTTGAAGCGCTTGTACTGGGCGAGATAATTGGCGATCTGCGTGGTGATCGGTGTCGTGCTCAGCGTCGGGTTGCCTACGCCGGGCTGAGTCGTCACGCGCGCGCCGCCTTCCGCGAAGCCGAGTCCGCCCGCGTCGGTTTCGGCCGCCAAGCCGAAGCCGCCGTTGCGCGCCGGCGTCAACGAACCGCCGTAGTAGGCGGCGACATTCTGAGTCCAGATCGTGCTGGTGCTGCTGTTCGTCGTGAACTCGCCCCCGCCGAAGTTGGCGCGCGCATACCAGGCGTAGGTGCCGACGTCGGAGAGCGAGTCGCCGAACGAGACCGCTTGCAGGGCCACGCCGCCCGGCGGCGTCGTGCTGGCCGGCGTCGAGCTGTCGCCACCGCCGCCGCCGCAGGCCGCGAGCAGCACGAGCGCCGCGCTGGCGATCGAGCCTCGCGCCACGCGCAGCCAGGTAGCGTTCTGTGTTTTCTTACCGTGTTTCATCAACTTCATCTCCTCGTGTATGCGGCATGGCCGTGATGTAATCGGTATTGTGCGTGTGCCGCGTGATAAGCCGTCGCCCACTCGGGCGGTCCGAAAATTGCGCGCAGTAGATCGCCCGAGCAGGGCGCGCGCAGCGCGTCCGCGAATACCCAGCGCCGCTCGTGGAACGTCGCTGTCAAACAGTGATACGCGTGGTGATACGCGTGGCGCACGACCGCAAGCCGGGTGAGCTTGTCGGTGCTTCGGTGCATGAGCGTGACCGCAGCGGTGCAAAGCGCGTCGGGCCCGTTGTAGAGGCGAGGGGGGCGGCGCGTGCCGGCGAAGTGCAGCGCCTCCCAATCGGTGCAGGCAAGAAAGACGAGCGCCATGGCGAGCAAAAGCAATTCGGCGTCGAATTGCATGACGTCTTCCTCCATCGTGTCTCGTCGTTATGGGTCCTCGCAGTGTCTGCGGCGGCCGCCCCCTGGCCCGGCACGAGGGCAAACGCATCGCTCCCCCTGCACGGTCGTTGCCGACAGCGTACACGTTCGCGCCTTGCCCGGCCGCATCTGATCGTAGAAGAAATATTCGATGACCGGCGCCCCGCGGGCGCGCCGGTGTGCGGGGCGGCTTAGCGCAATCCCCGATAGACCCACTCGAGCAGCGCATCGTGCGCCGCGCGGGCGCCGGCGGCGTGCCGGTCGTTGATGAAGCTGACGACCACGTAGCTTTCGCCGTTGGCCGCCGCTACATAGCCGGCAATCGCGCGCACGTCGTTGAGCGTGCCCGTCTTGATGTGGGCGTTGCCGAGGACGGGTTCGCTGCGCAGCCGGTTGCGCATCGTCCCGTCCACGCCGGCGACCGGCAGCGACGCCACGAAGACTTGCGCGACGGGGCTCGCGTTGGCGTTTTGCAGCAGATCGGCGAGCGAGCGCGCACTCACGTGCTCCTCGCGCGAGAGGCCCGAGCCGTTCGCGAGCGTGAGCTCGGGCATGTCGAGCGCTTGTGTGTGCAGGAAGCGCTCGATGACGGCGGCCGACTTCGCGGGGGTGGCGGGCGGCTTATCCACGGCGGCGCCGATCGTGAGAAACAGATTGCGCGCCATCACGTTGTTGCTGAACTTGTTGATGTCGCGAACGATATCGGACAGTACCGGGCCCCGATGGACCGCGACGAGGCGCGCGCCCACGGGCACCGGCCCTTCGTGCGTCGTGCCGTTGAACGACCCGCCGACGGAGCGCCACAAGGCCAGAAAGCCGCCCGCAAAAAACGCGGTATGGTCGAGCACGGCCAGATTGATGGTGCGCGGGCCGCAACGCAGCGGATACTCGCCCGAAAAGAGCGCCTCGACGGTGCCGTTCGGCTGCGGCGTGACGCTGGGCGTCAATGCGGTCTCGACGCCCACGCAAGCGCCCGCGCTTGCGCGCAGCGTATTGTCGATCTGCAATTGCGCAAGGGCGGGAATGACGTCGATGGCGACGCTGCCGTCCGGGGAAGGCGTCAGCGTGAACGAGAGCGATTTGAACGCGTAGAGGAGCGGATCGGGGCCGACGTTATACGGTGCGTTGGCGTCATCGTCGAACGGCGGCAAATCGCGCGTGGACGGATCGAAGAATCGCTTATCGAGGACGAGAGCGCCGTCGATTCCGCTAATGCCGGCTTTTCGGATTTTGTCGACGAGATCGATGAGTTCCTCGGGCACGAGCTTCGGATCGCCCGTCCCCTGGATGTACAAGTTGCCGTGCAGCACCCCGTGTGCATCCACTTCGCCGTCGGCATAGGCGCTCGTGCGCCAGCGGTAGTCGGGGCCGAGGATCGAGAGGCCCGCGTAGGTCGTGACGAGCTTCATCGTGGAAGCCGGCAGCATCGGCGTCTGAGGGTTGACGGCGACGACCGGTGTGCGATTGCCGATGCGCTCGACCACCACGCTGATCGACGACGGCGGCACGCCGGCGCGCTGCAGCGCGCGCGTGACCGATAGCGGCAACGGCTGTGTGGCCTCAGCGCGTTGCGCATGATGCCGAGGCTTGCGTGCGTCGGCGGGCGCGGAGGCAACGAGCGCGCAAGCCGCGACGAGCACGCATAGCGGGCGCCAACGGGCGAGGCTGGATGGGTGAGGCGCCGTGGAGGAGCCGAGCGGGACGAAGTGGGCGGCGGAGCGGGCGGTGAAGCGGGCGGTGAAGCGGGCGGCGAAGCGGGACAACACGGAAGCGATGCGGCGGCGTGGCGACGGAAAAGACGAGGCGGCGAACGTCATGAATGAATGAGCAAAGGGCCGAGGGGGAGCGTGGTGCGCGCGGCAGGCGGCGCGGCAAGCGCACATTGTAGGGGCCATGCTGCGGGAATGGCGCGCGAACTTTCGACATCGGACCCGCTAGAATGCGCGAGTGAGTCAAGTTGGACTTCTCAATTCTCAATTCGGACGCGAATGGACTGGGCGAGGCGATGCGGATACTGTTAGTCGAAGACGATCGCATGATCGCGGAAGGCGTGCGCAAGGCGTTGCGCGGCGAAGGGTTCGCCGTCGATTGGGTGCAAGACGGCGAAGCCGCGCTGACGGCGGCCGGCGCCGAAACGTACGACCTCGTTTTGCTCGACCTTGGGCTACCCAAGCGCGACGGGCTCGACGTCTTGCGTACGCTGCGCTCGCGCGGCAACGCGCTGCCGGTCTTGATCGTTACGGCGCGCGACGCCGTGGCCGACCGCGTGAAGGGACTCGATGCCGGCGCTGACGACTACCTCGTCAAGCCGTTCGACCTCGATGAGCTCGGCGCCCGCATGCGCGCGCTGATTCGACGCCAGGCGGGCCGCAGCGAGTCGCTGATCCGGCACGGTCCGCTCACCCTGGATCCAGCCGCGCATCAGGTGACGCTCGACGGTGAGCCGGTCGCGCTGTCGGCGCGCGAGTTCGCGCTGCTGGAAGCGCTGCTGGCTCGGCCAGGGGCCGTGTTGTCTAAAGGCCAGCTCGAGGAGAAGATGTACGGCTGGGGCGAGGAGATCGGCAGCAACACGGTCGAGGTCTACATTCACGCGCTGCGCAAGAAGCTCGGCGCCGACCTGATCCGCAACGTGCGCGGCCTTGGCTATATGGTCGCGAAGCAATAGCGCCGCGATCGGCGGGAGGAGGAGGCCATCCACCCGTCAGGTCATCAGGACGCAGAAGGAAGGGACTTAAGGCATCGATGCAATCCATTCGCCGTCAATTGTTGTTCTGGCTGCTCGGTATCGTTCTCGCCGGCGTGGGCCTCGCGGGCTGGCTCATCTACCGGCAAGCGCTCGCCGAAGCCAATGAGCTGTTCGACTATCAGTTGCAGGAGATCGCTGCCGCGCTGCCGTCCGAACCGTTCGCGCAGATCTTCGGCGCTCACAACGATGCCGATGAAGGCATCGTCATTCAGATTTGGAGCCGCACGGGGGCGCTGATGTACTACTCGCATCCGCGGGCGCCGCTCGCGCCGCGCGCCGAGCTCGGGTTTTCGACTGAGCGCACCGACCGCGGCGATTGGCGCGTGTACGGGGCCATCGTCGGCGACAACGTCGTGCAGCTCGGCCAGCCGCTGTCCGTGCGCAATCGTCTCGCGGCCAATGTCGCGCTGCGTACGCTATGGCCGCTCATCGTGCTGCTGCCGTTCTTGGGCGTGGCCGTATGGGGGGTCGTCGGGCGCGGGCTCGCACCGCTTGCGCGGGTGACGCGCGCGCTCGATGCACGCCGCCCGGAGGCGCTCGATCCGCTGCCCGATGCGCGGCTTCCGCTTGAAGTGCGGCCGCTCGTGCGCGCGCTCAACGGATTGCTGGCGCGTTTATCGGCGGCGCTCGATACCCAGCGTGCGTTCGTCGCCGATGCCGCGCACGAGTTGCGCACGCCGCTTGCCGCCGTGCAGATCCAATCTCAGCTCGTTGCGCGTGCACAAGATGCCGAGGGCCGCCGCGAGGCGCTAGCCGATTTGCAAGCCGGCATCACGCGGGCAACGCGTCTGGCCGAGCAATTGCTCGCGCTTGCGCGGGCGGAACCCGATGCGAGCGCCGTCAAGGAGGCCGTCGATTTGCGCACGCTGCTGGCCGAGTGTGTCGCGGCGCAGGCGCAGATCGCCGAGCGCCGCGGCATCGATCTCGGCTTCGAGCAGGCTCAGCCGGCCACGGTGGCGGCCGATGCCGATTCGCTGCGCGTCATGTTCGGCAACCTGCTCGACAATGCCGTCAAGTACACGCCGTCCGGTGGGCGCATCGACGTGACGCTTTCAGCCGATGCCGACGGCAGCCACGCCCGCGTACAGATTGCCGATAGCGGCCCCGGTATCCCGCAGGAGGAGCGCGAGCGCGTGTTCGACCGCTTCTACCGCGATGCTGCGGCGCGCGCACGTACCGACGTCTCGGGCAGCGGCTTGGGGCTCGCGATCGTCAAGCGGGTCGCCGTGCAGCACGGTGCCGCGATCGAGCTTGACGACGCCCCGCTAGGCGGTTTGCTCGTCACGGTGCGGTTTTGAGCGGGTGCGACGGCGGATACATCGGACCGTTTCACGGTTAAGACTCCTTTAAGTCAGCCCACTTACTCTGCCTCACATCACGCAAGGAGGCTTTTCCATGAACGCAAGAACGCTGTCCCGCGGCGCCGTGGCGATTGCCGTCGCCGCCGCGCTCTCCGCCGGCTATGTGGCCGGTACGCGTCACGCCGATCCCCAGATCATCCCGGCTGCGCAAGCCGCGGCGATGATGCCGGCCGAGGCGGCCGCGAAAACGGGTATCCCCGACTTTTCCGGGCTCGTCGAAACCTACGGTCCGGCAGTCGTCAACATCAGCGCGAAGCACGTCGTGAAGCAGACGGCGCACCGCTCGATGCAGCAGCTACCGGTCGATCCGAGCGACCCCTTCTATCAGTTCTTCAAGCGTTTCTACGGCCAGTTCCCCGGGTTCAACGGCGGGGGAGGCGACGAAGGCGGCGGGCAGGAAGACACGCCCAGCGCGAGCCTGGGCTCGGGTTTCATCATCAGCAGCGACGGCTACATCTTGACTAACGCGCACGTGGTCGACGGTGCGAATGTCGTCACTGTCAAGCTGACCGACAAGCGCGAGTTCCGAGCGAAGGTCGTCGGGACCGATAAGCAGTCGGACGTCGCCGTGCTCAAAATCAGCGCATCGAGCCTGCCGACAGTGAAGATCGGCGATCCGAGCCAGAGCAAGGTCGGCCAGTGGGTCGTCGCGATCGGCTCGCCTTACGGGTTCGACAACACGGTCACGTCGGGCATCATCAGCGCGAAGGCGCGCTCGCTGCCTAACGAGAACTACACGCCGTTCATCCAGACCGACGTGCCGGTGAACCCGGGCAACTCGGGCGGGCCGCTGTTCAATCTGCAAGGGCAGGTGATCGGCATCAACTCGATGATCTACTCGCAGACGGGCGGCTTCCAAGGTCTGTCGTTCGCGATTCCGATCGACGAAGCCATGCGCGTGAAAGACGAGCTCGTGAAGACGGGGCACGTGAGCCGCGGCCGCCTGGGCGTGGCGGTGCAGGGCGTGAACCAGACGCTGGCCGATTCGTTCGGATTGCAAAAGCCGGTCGGCGCGCTGGTAAGTTCGGTCGACCCGGGCGGCCCGGCGGCGAAGGCCGGCCTGCAAGCGGGCGATGTCATCTTGGCAGTCAACGGCACACCCGTGAACGATTCGACCGATCTACCCGCGCAGATCGCGAGCATGAAGCCGGGCTCGAAGGCCACGCTCGACGTCTGGCGTGACAAGAGCAAGAAGCAGTTGACTGTGACGCTCGGCTCGCTGTCCGATACGAAGCTGGCCGATAAGAGCGGGGCAACCTCGGAACAGGGGCGCCTTGGCGTCGCGGTACGTGCGTTGACGCCGCAAGAGCGCAGCGGCACGTCGCTCTCGCACGGCCTGCTCGTGCAGCAATCGAGCGGGGCGGCGGCCAGCGCGGGCATTCAGCCCGGCGATGTCATTCTTGCCGTGAACGGCCGTCCGGTGACCTCGGTGGAGCAGTTGCGCGAAGTCATCGCCAAGGCGGGTAACAGCGTCGCGCTGCTGATCCAGCGCGACAACGCGCAAATCTTCGTACCGGTCGATTTGGGCTGACGCTGACGTGCGTCGGCTTGACGGGCGCCGCCCGGCCGACGCGCGGTGCCGCGGGAACGAGTATTGCTTGCTTGTTCCCCATGGGCGTCGCGGTCGTTGGATCAACGAGCGGCGGCGCGCAACTTCGAGGAGCGATGCAATGAAAACGCGAACCACTAAGAAAACCGTATTCGCCGCGGGCCTAGCGGCGCTGGCGCTCGGTGTGACGGGCGGCGCGTTTGCGCAGGCGTCGGGTGTCGTCGGCGGCACGACGACCGATATGACGAGCGCGGGCAACGAGAGCGGCGGCGGCATGCCGCAAATCCAGCACCAAGGGGACATCGCTTATGTATCGGGTGGCGTCGGCAGCGACGAATCGGATGCGCTCAAACGTGCCGCGCACCACTGGCCCCTCGCCATGCGCTTTACCGGCCCGGGTGCGGACTATCTTGCAGATGTTCACGTACGTATCGTCGGCCCGCACGACACCGAGGTGTTGAAAGCCGATTCGCGCGGGCCGTATATGCTCGTCAAGCTGCCGCCGGGGCGGTACACCGTGCATGCGCAGTACAAGGACGAGGATCAGACGCGAGAGGTGAAGGTCGCGAAGGAGCCGGGCGCGCGCGCAGACTTTCACTGGAATACGCAGTGATCCGCGCAGAGATTGCGCACGCAGCCTGACTTTCGCCGATAATAAAGCCACGGGCGCCCGCTCGTGGCTTTTTTTGTGCAACGCACATGGGCACCCTGCATACGCCTTGCGAGGGGATGGCTATGACGAATGCCGCTGCCTTACACCGAATCGAAATCGAGCCCAATCATCACCGCCTTCGCGTGATTCACGGCGGCATCACGATCGCCGACACGAGCCGCGGTGTGACCTTGAGGGAAACAGGCTTGCCGGACGTCTTCTACTTTCCCCGAGAAGACGTGAACATGTCGCGCCTGCAGCGTTCCGACACGACCTCGCACTGTCCGTACAAGGGCGACGCGTCCTATTTCAATCTACTGACCGAAGAAGACGGGCCCGTGGTGGATGCGGCGTGGAGCTATGAAGCCCCGCTGCCGGGAGCCGAGGCGATTACCGGCTGTCTCGCGTTTTATTCGTCGCGCGTCGACCGCATCGACCAGACCTCTTAGGCGGGACGCGAGAGGCATCGAGGATACCGCCATGGAACTGACCGACGCGCTGCGCATTCCGCTCGCTCCGTCCGCGGTCCGCGATGCTTTGCAAGACATAGCGCTGCTGCGCGCCAGCCTCGAAAATTGCGAGTCGTTCAGCCGGTTGCCGAACGGCGAGTACGCCGTGACACTGACGGTTCCCCTCGGGCCGCTGCGTGCGCACTATGAGGTACGGGCGCATTTGGCGAGTGCGCAAGCACGGCTCGCGGCGAGTGATGCCGAAACCGATGCGCCCGCCGAGGCGCTGCATCGTACCTTGAACTTCAAGGCTTGTGCGACGGGGATCGGATCGCTGCGCGGCCAGATCGATGTCATGCTCAGCAGCGACGAGCCGGCGGTGGAGGGCGGCGAAGCCGGTTCGACGCGCATCGACTATTCCGTCTGGGCAACGCTGACCGGGCCGCTGGCGGCGCTGCCCCCGCGCCAAATCGAGAACGCGCTGCACGAGCTCGCCGATGATTTCTTCGCCGAATTCTGCGCCGTGGTCGAGGCTAAACACGGCAAGCGGATGAATCTGGCGGTCTCCGGAGGGGTGCGCCGCCAGCACGTATTTTTGAGGCCGATCAACGTTGCCGGCCTTGGCCGCAGGCGCTGGGATCACCATGCGGCGGCCGCGCTCGGGGGCCGAGCGGAAGGCACGCTCGCGTCGCCGCGCGCTGCGGGCGGACTGCATCGCGCCCCCTCTCCGCAGGCGATGCCCGCATGGGCCTGGGCCATTGTGGTCGTGCTCGTCGCCGTGCTGCTCTACGCGTCGCATTGGCTGGGATGAACCGAAGGCGCGACGCCCCGGGCCTATCTATAGCCACACCGTTTATGCGCCAGCCCGAAGCGACAATCCAGTAGCGTGCACTCCGACTGCCAACCCCTGACTGCGTCCCGTGCTAGACGAGCGGCCCACCCGGCAGCGGTGCTGGTTGAAAGACGCGTCAAACCCCGCGGAATTCGCGACGATAATTGGACGGCGATGTCTTGAGCGCTTCGGCGAAATGCTGGCGCAGCGAGACGGCCGAGCCGAAGCCCGCCGTCTCGGCGATGCGCTCGACGCTCTCGTCCGTCGTCTCCAGCAAGTGCTGTGCGCGTGCGAGCCGTGCCCCAAGCAGCCATGCGCCGACCGTCGTGCCGGTGGCTTGTCTGAAGCGCCGCGTAAAGGTGCGGCGGCTCATCAGGACGCGCTGGGCGAGCGAATCGAGCGAATGGGATTCGCGTAGATTCTGCCGCACCCACTCGAGCAGGGCAGCGAGGCGCTCGTCGCGCGCATCGATGCCGACAGGCTGCTCGACGAACTGCGCTTGACTGCCTTGGCGATGCGGCGGCACGACGAGCCGCCTGGCCACGTAATTGGCTGCGCGCCCCCCGCAACGGCGGCGCAGTAAGTGCAGGCAGCAATCGAGGCTGGCCGCGGTGCCGGCCGAGGTCAGCACGTCGCCGTCGTCGACGTACAGCACGGCGGCATCGACGCGGATGGCCGGATAGCGGCGCGCGAACGTTTCGGCCCACGCCCAATGCGTGGTCGCGGGCCGCCCGTCCAGGATGCCGGCCGCCGCTAGGACGAATGCGCCGAGGCACAGCCCGACCATTTGGGCGCCGCGCCCGTGAGCGCGGCGCAGTGCGTCGATGAGGGCCTCGCTCGGTGCTTGGAGTACGTCGCACCAGCTTGGCACGATGACGATGTCGGCCGTGGCGATGGCCTCGAGGCCGTGCGGCGCGGCGATCGTGAAGCCGGCCGTGGTACGCAGCACATGGGGCTCGGCCGCACATACGCGCAGCTCGAAGCGCGGGACGCCGCCCGCGCTGTAATCCTCACCGAACACGATGCACGGCACGGACAGATGGAACGGACTGATCCCGTCGAAGGCGACGATGGCGACGACGGGAGGGCGATCGAATGAAGACGGTGCGGGCGTCACGGTAGCGTTTCGGCGAGAAGAGGGTCTGCGGCACCCCGAAAGGGCGCGCTCACGTATGGCCCGATTG